>Ga0180089_1000081_pt1 | contig 9838 bp, 10 predicted proteins | sample EasRiv860_16_10D_FD_123016 | JGI IMG/M metagenome (GOLD analysis project Ga0180089, IMG submission 123016) | Soil microbial communities from meander-bound floodplain in the East River, Colorado, USA - East River metaG ERMLT860_16_10D | ecosystem: Environmental > Terrestrial > Soil > Floodplain ... | reverse complement strand
TTTAAGATCCCAATCCCGCGGCCTTCCTGCTGTTGATAGACAATAGCGCCACGCCCCTCACGCTCGATCATCGCCATCGTCTGGTGGAGCTGTGCCCCGCAATCACACTTGGTCGATCCAAAGACGTCACCGGTCAAACATTGCGAATGAATCCGCACCAGTGTGGGTGTGTCGCGATTCATCTCTCCTTTAAAGAGAGCAACAAATTCTTCATCACTAGTCAGGGAGCGATAACCTGCAATCTGAAAATCGCCCCATTCGGTAGGCAGGCTAGCAATTGCCACGCGCTCCACCGATAAACTGCCTTCGGATCCCGGACATTTTGCTATTGCTTGTTCTTTCAACCGAGTTTCCTTTCTGCGGCCAACACCGGACTCCCTCCCCCGGTCTCCGGTTGGGCTGTTTGATTATGATTTTATAGGAATAAAGCCATAAGCGCTACGAGAGGCGCTTCGCCATGAGCTACCTGATCATCCGGAATACTGTTGCGACGACAATGCCCGCGAGCTAAGATTGCTTGCGTATCTGCTTTACTATCAGTTTTCGCGAGTGTTGAACTCAGTTGGCCTCCTAAGCCCAGATTGATGCCCATTCAAAATATTAACGAAGACGAACCCGAGGCTACTCAGCTGCAACCAGCTAATAAGGCAATTAAGTCTCCGCAAAAAGAGCGGCGGCCGGCGTTGGTTTCACTTCGCGGAGAATTAATGGCCGTACCAATTCCGCTTGAGCGAGACGAGGTAATAATTGGTCGGGCTATCGAAGCTGACGTTCGGCTAAACGATTCTCGTGCTTCACGCCTTCACGCTCGGATTTCGAGCGAACTGGATCCCGAAACTCGCCAAACCAACTGCCGTATTACAGATCTCGGATCTACGAATGGCACTCTGGTCAATGGCGAACCGATCACCGAGGTCCCCCTCAACGACGGTGACAAGATTGTCATCGGTGATCATCTTTTTCGCTTCGATTTGCTTGATGAGATAGATCGTGAATTTCAACAACAGATCCATCGACTGATTGCGCATGACGAACTTACCGGCCTGCTAACCAGTAAATCTTTCTTCTCCGAATTACGACGCGAAGCGGCGCGCGCCGAGGCCGACTCTCGACCTTTCTGCGTTCTCATGATGGACCTGGATCACTTCAAGGAAGTCAACGACACCTATGGCCATCTCGTTGGCAGCAAGACGCTGGAAGAAACTGGCCGCATCATTAAAGAAGCCTTGCGAGCAGGAGATGTTGCTTCACGTTTTGGCGGTGAAGAGTTTGCGGCGTTTCTGTTGGACGCTAATTATGCTCAAGGCCTGGTTGCCGCAGAGCGCGTCCGCGCTGCGATGGCACAACACAAATTTCCGATCACTCGTCGGGATGTTCCTGATAGTCAAACTACCCACCAGATTACCATTAGCATTGGTGTAGCGGCTTTCCCGGATGACGCCACAGACCCGATTCATTTAGTTGAGTTGGCTGATTCGGCGCTTTACCGCGCCAAACGAAGTGGTAGAAATCGAATCTGCGCTTATCGGCCGTCCCTCGCGTTAACCGAGGGCCCCTTGCCTCCCAGGCGCGAGCCCTGAGCAACCAAGTTTACCGGCATTGCCTCCCAGGGAAGCTCGTTTAATGAAACGCTGAGCCGGATGCGGCGTGTAACTTCCCGGGTCCCTTAGGCGCACGAGCTAAGCTCGGTTGCACCCTATTTATCGGGACGTGTATGCTTCTCATGTAACTTTTAGCCTGGAACCAATGCCTACGAAGCTTAATCTTGCGAGTAAACCCTTTAGCAACCGCTCACTTCCGTGGGTCGTAACAACTATGGTCGTCGTTGTCTCTCTCGTTTGCCTCGTCTTCATTGTGCGAGCCACGGGCCGGGCAAACGCGCAGGCCGCGGCCGTCCAAAAGGACATCAATAACCTGAAGCAACAAGAGCTCAATCTGCGGAAACAAGCTGAGGCGATCAAAAATTCCCTAACACCTGAGCAACTGCAAACCCTGGCTGCGGCACACACGCTGGTCGATCGTAAGCATTTCTCATGGTCGCGTTTGTTTGCGGATCTGGAGTCGGCGTTGCCGGGAACTGTGCGGGTCAAAAGAATCGCCGTGCGCGGCGTAACTACGCGAGGCGATGGAACGCTGGCCGACTTGGAACTGACGGTAGTGGCCAAAACTCCAGCCACCGTAACTGAGATGATTGCGGAAATGGATCGTGGCGGCGTCTTTCGTGCGTACTTAACCTCGCAGACTTTGTCACGCGGTCGAGGTGAAACCGGAGCAGAGTATGAACTGGCCGTTATCTATAGGCCAAGGGCCGGGGCCGCTACTGAACCCGTTGCCTCAACGTCGCCGACTGCGGACGACGTCGCCAGGGGAGGTGTCCGATGAGCGAACAAACGCCGGCTCGTCATACCTCAAAACGCGATCGGATACGAGCCAGCTTTAATAATTTGAGCCCTCGCGAACAAAGAATTCTTGGTCCTGCCGAAATCATCGGGCTCGCCGGCAGTGTTCTAATCTTGCTGCTCGTGGTCGTCAGTTATCTGTATTTTCTAGTACCGGCAAACTCTCAACTGGTTGGACTGCAAGCGCAACGATCTCTCCTTCAAGCCCAGTTGAAAGACTTGCAAAGTGTGGTACAAAGTGGCGTGAGCACCGAGGCTTCAGTTCAGAAAATCAACCAAAGTCTGGATGAGTTTGAAAGCGGGCACTTACTGGGTCCTGATAGTGGCCGCATGGCTCTCTACGATAGCCTCAACGTTCTGATTCGCAAAAACGGATTGCGTAACACCTCCGGTCCAACCTACACAGCCCTTGAGTCCTCAAACTCGAAAGCTAGTTCGACCGGATCGAGATCAGCAAATACGAAGTGGCAAAGCGTTTATCCCGGTATCGCTATCAGCGTAACGGTTGAGGGCCAATATCAGAATCTGCGACGCTTCGTCCACGATTTGGAAGCGAATAAGCAGCTCATCATTATAAATAGTGTGGAATTGGAGCGGTCGACTGAAACTAATAATTTGCTGCCGGCCGAGGGTGAGCCAGCCACTGGGGCCCGAGTATCTCCCGTTAGCCTGCGCCTCGAAATGACCACATACTTCCAGCGTAGCGCGCGCGAGGACGGCGCAACTAACACCGCGGCAAATTAAGAATTGTTATGCAGGCAACCGATATTCGAAATCCCTCTGAACGAAATAAACTCATCCTGGCGGGAGCGTTGGGGATAGTTGCCATTCTGTTTCTTTGGTGGACATTCTTCGGCTTCGGCAGCACTTCCAAGCCAGGCGTCCAGCGTCCCGCGGGTCAGTCGCCACCCTCCGTAGCGGGTCGTGTCCCATCCAAGCTTTCGCCGTCCTCAGTTGTTGAACCAAACGCGTCTGATCAGGACGCCTTCTTGAGGCCGGTCGTTTACCGTTCACCGGTGTCAGCCCCGGAAGCGGGACGCAACATTTTTGTCTACTACGAACCTCCGCCACCGCCGCCAAAGGTTTCGGTGACGCCGACGCCAACACCAACACCCACGCCGCCAGTCTTGCTCGCTAACATTTCGCCGGCGAATGTCTTTGCAAGGACCGCGGACTTCACGCTGGAGGTATCGGGCGACAAAATTACGTCGCAGTTGCGCGTTGTAATCGACAACACCGAAGTACCCACTCGGTATATAGGTCCACAGCAACTTTCGGCTACTGTTCCAGCAGCACTCATTGCGAATCCAGGCAGCCGACAAGTTATGCTGCGATCGGCCGACGGCAAGGTCTATTCAAATACGTTAACCCTTAGCGTGGCTGAGGCTCCGAAACCCAACTACACTTACATCGGAATAATTGGCACCCCGCACCACATCGACACCGCAATTCTCCAGGACAAGAGCAGCAAGGAGACACTAAACATACAGCGGGGCGATCTTCTCGGAGGCAGGTTCCGCGTCACCAGTATTTCAGAAAAAGAAGTTGTCGTAGTTGATAACAATTTGAAGATCAAACACAGTCTGGGCATGACCACTCAGGGCGATAGGAGCAATCCGCTTCAGCGGCCGACCCCAAGAGGTGATAGCGAAGATGATGAACCTTAGAGTTAGACCACACCACAAGATGTGGACAAGGCCATACGTGACATTGAGACCGCCAATTACCCCTCGGAAGTGCCTGGAGCGACATTCCGAGGGAGGTTATACGCTGGTAGCTCTGCTTGCGCTGATGACCGTCATGGCTCTCTTTGCACTCGCCGCTGCCCCCAACATCCGTCAGCAGGCACAGCGTGAACGTGAGATTGAAACAATCTTTCGCGGCGAAGAAGTAGCAGACGCGATTCGTCTTTACTATTCCTATCAAGTAACACAAAAACGCTTAACAGCCGATCAGGCTCTACCCACCTCTATTGATCAGCTTCTTGAAGGCGTCCCTTTTGGTACAAAAAAAGTTCAGATACTGCGTCCATCTGCCGCGCGTAATCCTCTTTCCGATTCCGGTGAGTGGAGCTTAGTTCGACCGCGTTCATCTCAATTAGCAGACTTTCAGCGTTCAGTGATGCTTTTCGCAGGAAATGTTCGCCCGCCTACGAATGACACGCAACTCAAATCAGTAGAACAACTTATGGCACCGCCGGTGTTGCCAACTCTTGGTATTAGCTCAGAGGGTTTGTCATCGAGTAGTGATGAAAACTCGAGTGGGCCTTTCATCGGAGTGTCCACCCGCAGCAAGAATAACTCGGTAATAAATTACTACGGTATTGACCGGCATGATGGCTGGATCTTCACTCCGCTCTTTCGATAATTCTGTTCGCAAGCTGAATCTAGAATTTTAAGAACCTCAGTAGCGGTGTTTTAGTCAGACGCGAAAATAATTTTCGGCCACATCAATCCGACTCAGAGAGAAATGCAGGCGATGAAGTAACTCGCTTCGCGGTCTTCCCAGAAGACAAACATCACTCGATTGTCTCCCTTCTCGCGAAACCAAGGCGAAAATATTTTTCACCCTAAGAGTAATAAGTTGTTGACATCGCGGGCGTTTGCGTTTATATAGCAAGATGTTGTGCGCCGTTTACACTAGCCCACAAGAACCAAGCTAGCCCAATATCTTGTGGTCATGACTCGAAACCTAAAAACTTGAAAAGAAGGAGTAACTAAGAATGGCAACTAAAAAAGGTGGAAAGAAGAAGGCCGCGAAAAAGGCGGCTCCCAAGAAAGCAGCCAAGAAGAAAGCAGCCAAGAAGAGATAGTTCGGACCAGGACGTTTCAACAGCAACCCTCAACTGGCGCACACAAATTTCTGAGGCCAGCATGGCCTTTCAAAAGGAACGACGAGTACTTCAAGCGAAACTCGTCGTTCCTTTTGTATTTGAGATCCTATCGAGTAAACAAACGGCTCGAATTCGTTCTGACCAATGATTCGCGTTGCACTCGTCGAACCTGAGATCCCGCCCAACACCGGCAATGTGGCACGCCTGTGTGCCGCCGCTGGGGTACCTCTGCATATCGTCGGGGTCACTGGTTTTCGTCTGGACGATCGAGCGGTGCGCCGGGCCGGGTTGGATTATTGGCCGGAAGTGGTGCTGCAAAAACATCCCAACCTTGAGCATCTCTATGAATCACTAGCTGACGCTCGGTTCCTGTATCTGACTACCAAGGCAGATAAGAATTATGCCGAATGGGAGTTTGACGCCAATGACTGTCTGGTTTTCGGAAGAGAAACCCGTGGCTTACCCGATAGTGTTTTGCGCTCAAATTGGGAGAGATGCCTGACAATTCCAATAAAGAATCCACGTGTTCGCAGTCTCAACCTGGCTACGGCCGTGGGCATTGTGCTTTACGAAGCCCTCCAACAAACCGGAGCGTTTAGCCCCTAGACACTCTTCACTTCTTGTCTACCACCATTCCCCGCGCGGGCCTCTCGGATGTAACCCTTGAAGCGCCGCGGGAGTTATTTAGTCCCAGGTGATAGGATATGAGTTTCGCTGTTAGTAGCAATTTAAGACCTATCACGTCTATGTTAGGGCAATAATGAGTCACGAAAGACAAGACATACGCAACATCGCAATCATAGCTCACGTCGATCACGGCAAGACGACACTCGTGGATGCCATGTTGCGACAGTCAGGAACCTTCCGCGATAACGAACAGGTTCGCGACCGAATAATGGACTCGATGGACCTCGAACGCGAGCGTGGCATTACCATCATGGCCAAGAACACTTCCGTTCACTATCGGGATGTAAAAATCAACATCGTAGACACGCCGGGCCACGCGGATTTCGGGGGCGAGGTTGAACGCGTGCTGAAAATGGTCGATGGCGTGATGTTATTAGTTGACGCTGCCGAAGGCTGTTTACCGCAAACCCGGTTTGTATTACGAAAGGCTCTCGAAGCCCGACTGCCGGCAATCGCCGTTGTCAATAAAATCGATCGCCAGGACGCGCGCCCCGAAGAGGTAGTGAATGAGATATACGAATTGTTTCTCGACCTCGATGCTACAGATGAACAGATCGAGTTTCCCATTCTCTATTCTGTATCTCGTGAGGGAGTGGCCAAACTGCTGCTGACGGATGAATCAACCAACCTCAAACCTTTGTTTGATCAGATCGTAAAGACGATTCCCGCCCCGAAACAGATAAGAGATGATTCTTTGCAATTGCTGGTGGCTAATCTCGACTACAGCGAATATGTAGGACGGTTAGCAATCGGACGAATCTATTCAGGTGAGATTGCGCTTGGTGATCAGGTGTCAGTAGCAAAGCCTGATGGTTCTTTTCAGAAGGTGCGAGTCTCCCAACTCTACGCATTCGAAGGTTTGAAGCGAGAGCCAGTTCAGCGCGCCGGATTCGGCGAGATAGTAGCCCTGGCCGGTGTCGATAACGTTGAGATCGGGGACACGATTACGTCTGTTGATAATCCTCAACCACTGGCGAGTATTGCCGTAGATGAGCCTACTATCTCGATGATTTTCGGTGTGAACAATTCCCCTTTCGCGGGAAAGGACGGCAAGTATGTTACCTCGCGTCAGGTAAAAGAAAGATTAGACAAGGAAATTCTGGGCAATGTAGCGATACGCGTGGAGGAAACGGAGTCGCCAGAACTATTCAAAGTTTCCGGTCGCGGTGAGCTGCAGTTGTCCATCCTTATCGAAATGATGCGTCGTGAAGGTTACGAGATGCAAGTGTCCAAGCCGGAAGCGATCACGCGCGTGAGCGACGGACATATTCTCGAACCGATCGAGCAAGTTGTGATCGATTGTCCGGAAGAGTTTATCGGCGTCGTGACCGAGGCGGTGGGACGTCGCAAGGGCCAAATGACGAAGATGGTTAATCATGGTACCGGACGAGTTCGCCTGGAGTTTGAGACACCGTCTCGCGGGTTGATCGGATTTCGCAACGAATTCCTTACTGAGACCAAAGGAACCGGGCTACTCAATACGATGTTTCTTCGCTGGGGCGATTGGCAGGGGGCATTGCGCGGGCGCGCTACCGGATCTTTGGTGGCGGACCGAACCGGAGAAACCACAACTTACGCGCTCTTCAACCTTCAGGAAAGAGGGACTCTTTTCATTCGCCCGGGAATTAAGGTCTACGAAGGAATGATAATCGGCGAGAATGCGCGGGCTGTTGATCTGGATGTGAATGCCATCAAGGAAAAGAAACTAACAAACATGCGCGCCTCGTCTGCCGACGAAGCAATGCGTCTTGTCCCTCCTAAAGAGCTGTCGCTCGAGCAGGCGATTGAGTTTATCGGCGACGATGAGCTGGTCGAAGTTACTCCTCAAAATGTTCGTTTACGCAAGCGAGTCCTCAAATCCAACGAACGGCCCAAGAAAAAAGAGGGTTGAGACTCATAGTCATGAGCTCCAACTTTATACAAGCCTTGAGCGGTAATCATCTCTACCCGATCACTGACCGACATCTCTCTGGGCTCTCACATGCGGAACAAGTTGACCTCCTGATTGACAGTGGAACGACACTGATTCAGTTGAGAGAAAAGGTTGATCCGCCATTGAGATTTTTCGAGCAGGCGGAATCGGCTGTGCGAGTCGCACGTGATCGCGGAGCAAAAATCATTATCAACGACCGCGTCGATATCGCTTTGGCACTGAAGGCCGATGGCGTTCATTTGGGGCAGGAAGATTTGGGACCCAACGCCGCGAGACGCATCCTCGGTAGTGATGCAATGATTGGATTTTCGACGCACAGCCTCGAACAAGCGCGACTCGCTGCCCAAATGCCGGTCGACTATGTTGCGATTGGGCCCATCTTTTCCACAACTACAAAGGAATCCGCGAATCCTCCAGTCGGTCTCGATGGATTGGCGCGCGTCCGGGAAGCTCTGGGCGCGATGCCGTTAGTCGCTATTGGCGGTATTAACAGTGAAAACGTTGGGACCGTCATAAAAGCTGGCGCGGATGTCGTTGCCATAATTAGTGCGATCTGGGTGCCGGCTAAAGATTCTCCCAATAGGATAAAGCGCCTTCTTAATTACTCATGAGCTCGCTTTTCGAGTGATAACAACAAATTTTACTTGCGCTCAGCACCGTTATACGCGAGAATCGTTGCGCCAAGGGTGAACTGCCATCTGGCAACCCGCCGATTTCCCTTCGTTCACACAAACTTCCCCGGAGTCCCAAGGTAATGAGTTTCTTCGATCTGCCGCCTATCATCGAGCGAATGTTGCTCGTATCCGACAAGATCAGCGATCTTAACTTTTCAGTCGGCCAACTCCCCCAAGTTGAAATAAATGGGAAACTCACACCCGTGCAGCCCCTGGGCATGCAAAAACTCACACCCTATCAAACTGAAATCATCGCGATGGCTCTAATGCACGGGAATCCTGATGCGGCCGAAAGGCTGGCCCACACCGGGACCTCGGATCTCAGTTACTCACTTCCTTCGCGAGCTCGCTTTCGGGTCAACATCTTTCAGCAGCGTGGTGTTTACTCGATCGTCATGCGCGTAATCCCTACTGATATTCCCACCTTGAAGTCCCTCAACCTTCCTGGCCAACTGTCAGAGATCGCCGAGCTGAGGAATGGACTGGTATTGATGACCGGACCAACCGGCGCCGGCAAGAGCTCTACTCAAGCTGCGATCATCGACATTATCAACGAAAAAAAGCACTACCACGTGGTAACCATCGAAGATCCGATTGAATACCTCCACACACATAAGAACTCGACGATCAATCAACGCGAAGTTGGACATGACATCAAGGATTTTCCTTCAGCATTGCGAGCAGCGTTGCGCCAGGCGCCAAAAGTGATCCTCATCGGTGAGATGCGAGATTTTGAAACAACCGAAATCGCGCTCGAGGCGGCGGAGACAGGTCACCTGGTTCTGTCGACATTGCACACGATAGACGCCTCCAAAACCGTCGATCGAATAATTGGCCTTTATCCGAAAAATGAGGAGCCCGTCATCCGAACTCGTCTGGCTCAAACATTCCGGTACATTGTTTCTCAACGGTTGATTCCGCGGGCGGACCAGCGCGGTCGCGTTGCCGCCATTGAAATATTGCGCTCCAGCCCGCGAACTCGCGAGTACATAGAAGCCGGCGAAGCTGACGGAAAGTCTTTACTTGACGCGATGAAGGACGGAAAACTGGACGGCATGCAGGATTTTGACAGCGTCATCAGGGACTTCATCGAACGAGGCGTGGTCTCGTTGGAGGACGGGCTGGCCTTCGCCACCAATCAGAATAATTTACTATTGGAGCTGAAGGGCGTAACGGGTGAAGACTATACGAACCGTCGTGAGGGCAATAGTGTCCCGCTGGCCGTTGTCTCAGAGCCGGGATCGATGTTGAGTATGATTGAGTAGTTAACTTCTGACTTTAGATCCTCGAGAGTGCCTTTGAACTTGCCATG
>Ga0180089_1000080_pt1 | contig 9866 bp, 9 predicted proteins | sample EasRiv860_16_10D_FD_123016 | JGI IMG/M metagenome (GOLD analysis project Ga0180089, IMG submission 123016) | Soil microbial communities from meander-bound floodplain in the East River, Colorado, USA - East River metaG ERMLT860_16_10D | ecosystem: Environmental > Terrestrial > Soil > Floodplain ... | reverse complement strand
TAATTGATTTGCAACATGATCTGTTCCGATCGTGTCAACTTGGTTTGTATCAATTGTGTCCCAAACAAACGAAATGTCTTCTGCTGTTCTTATAGGCGGCATTACCTTTGCAAGATATCCTTCTTGCTTTTCATAGGATAAAGTCAGATAATGAGGACATGTTTCTACAAAGATCTTGGTACCATTTTTTTTCTCTTCTAGTATCTGATTTAGTGCGTCAGCTGAACCAATATGAACAAAGTATAATGTACAACCGCATTCTCTTGCAAATTTAGAAATTGTTTTTATTGATTTGACTTCAGACTGAGTAGATCTACTTTGAGACCATGCCGCAAGACCATCTTCATTTTTTTCCTTGGCAGTTTTGATACCACATGCACACATCTCATAATCTTCAGCATGAACTAAAACTGGACATCCAAGTGATGCAGCGTTTTTAACAACTTTCTGAATTATTTCAGATGTTATCTCAACTTTGGCCTCACGCAGAGAATTTGTACCAGGTTCCATATCCATGTAAACATGACCAACATCTCCACCTAGATTCATGTATAGTTTGAATGAGGTTATCCATTTATCAAGACAAAATTTCATTTCATCAATCTGTTGATTATTAAAAATCGAAGCATGAATGGAATAATCAATATAATGACTTTGGGAGCTTGCAATAAGTTGTGGTATCAATGAATTTTTGTATGATCCCCCTAGTCTAAGCATTCTCATCATTGTGGTGATTCCACCAATTGCTGCTGCGTGAGACTCTGTTCCAGCTGCATTTTCTATTGAAGAATAAACACCATAATGTACGTGGGGATCAATGACTCCAGGAATCGAGATCAATCCATTTCCATTTATTTTTTTGTCACAAGGTGGAACATCGCTAGTAAAATCAACTATCTTTTCCTCATCGATGACGATGTTTTTGTTAACCATTCCTTGAGGAAGAATTACGTGTGAATCAACAATTACAGTATCATATGTCATCTATTTTTCTGAAAAGACTTCTCTGGGTTTTATTCGTTGAGTAAATGAATAAAAACAGATTCTTTTGTGGTAAGGGAAGGGCCGGTGGTTTAGTGGTATAACGCCGCGTTCGCAACGCGGATGTCGAGGGTTCAATTCCCTCCCGGTCCACCACCTAGAAACTATTATACATAAACCAAGAATATTGATTTTTATGAAGGTTTTCAATGGAAAACAAGCTGCAGAAGACTATATGTCAAGTCATACACTTGCATTTTCTACTCCAGAGTTGACCCTGACGAGATTTTCATTTTGGTTAGGAGATATGGTTCCCGATCCAACTAAGAAAGAAAATAGCATACCAAGATTACTGACATTTGTTGAAGAAAAAGATTTTGAACCTGTTCAAATTATTGATGATGAAAAATATGAACCAACAGGTGCGGTGAGGAGTTCTGGGATTTATGGTAATACTGCGCCTCAAACCAGTTCTAATACAAAATTTTGTTCTGAATGTGGAGGTAAAATTGCTTCAGCAGCAAAATTTTGTACTGAATGTGGTGCAACCCAAGTATAATTTTTATTTATAATTTTTCTAAACTTTGTTTCCGCACTTTGTACAAAACTTTGCGTGTGGTCTAAGTTCTGCACCACAACCTGTACAATGCATTCCACTACCTGTAGATCGTGATATTAATGAAGGATCTGGAGTTGGAAGTGTACCAGGTTGACTAAAACCTTGTTGGGCTGAAATTACTGAAGGTGGCGCACCTACTGGATTTTGATTAGTTCCAACACGTGCAGCAGAGGGTTGCATTCCCATTCCACCCATCATTCCTGGAGAACCCATGCCAGGCATTAATCCAGGTGAATGAGTTCCACCTAGTGCTACACCCCCAGAAATTTTGTCAAGTGCTTTTTTCATTTCAAAAATAACTTTGATTGAAAGAAACTCAAGTGCAGAGTACGCAACAACATAATCACCTAGCTTTTGAAAAAATTGCTTATCAGTAAGTTTTCCATTTTTGTAAAGATTATTTGCATCAAGAAATGATTCATAGTATCCTTGTGACTGATCAAACAACGCATTTAATTTGTCTGTTAGAAGATTTAATGTATCTATTTCACCAAGCGACATGTGATTTTAATCTGACATTTCGAATATTAATTACTTTAGATTAAAAAACGAAAAAACAGTACAGTCTAGACTTTTTCTAGTGCTCTTTCAATCATATTTTTGTAGGATTCTTTTGATGCAGCACCAACTTGCTGGGCAATAATCTGACCTTTACTGAAAATTGCTAGAGTAGGAATACTAAACACGTTGTATTTTGATGCCAGTTCATTAGCTTGATCTACATTTACTTTGACAAAATCTACCTTGCCGTCGTATTCTTCTGATAGTTCTTCTACAACTGGACTGACCATTCTGCAGGGACCACACCACTCTGCCCAAAAGTCAACAAAAACTGGCATTGAAGATCTCATTACATCAGTTTCCCAACTCTTTGTGTCTGACACTTGCTTGACTGCCATTGTAAACATAATTCATCCAAACATCCCCTAAATATGTTCACACTATTTTGAAGCCAACTGAAGACTCAAATTGTTCTCAAAAAATTTAGGGTGTTTTCAAATTTGATGAATATATACTTAAATGACCTTTTGGGAAATCTCAGATATGAGCTTCGAATCAAGGACGAAGAAATTAAGGGGTTCTGGCGGTTATATTATGGCCTCAATCAATGACGATCTACAAAGAAAGGGGAACTTGGGAGGGCCAGATTTATTTTTGGCGCCAGTTGGACGAATTGATTCAGAGAAAATTTCAAAATTTTATTGTAATACTTGTGAAAAAGACTATGAAGGAGCTCCTAGGATCCAATTTGAAAATCCAAATGAGGAGGTTGCAGAAAATCTAATTCTTGTAGAGAAGGGGCAATACATTTGCACAACTTGCAGCTCTACTCTAGCAGAATACAGAGAATTCAAAAAACCAAACGAGGTAATAGATACAGGCAATGCAAGACCAATGACTCCACGATATGATTCAATAATATCACCTTCTAAACCAGTTCAACAATCATTTACACCACCTAGTCCAACTATTACAATTCCTGACTTTGATTCTCAGATACTTCCAAATTCTAATTTACAAGAAGATATCGTACGCCAATCTCAGCAAACTAATTCATCTTTTAATGCAATCGCAGGAATGACAGTTTATGACGAGAAAGCAAAAAGAATGGGAACAGTAAAACAAGTAGGTGTTGATGCAACTCAAAATGTCGTACTAATTATAACAAAAAATGATGGAAGTGAAATAAGTGTAAAATGGAATCAAATTAAAAAAATTGGAGAGATAATTCTTCTCGGTGAAGGACAAACTGGAAATATTGGCACAATACAGTCAGTCTTAAAATGTTCTAGCTGCGGTTTTGATAACAAGCCAGGCTCTAAATTCTGTCAGAGTTGTGGCTCTCAAGTATAGCAGGTAACAAACAAAGGTTTTCTGATGAAATCAAAGGATGGAACATAAAATGAAAAGTGGTATGGTTCCAAAGGGAATTCTCAAGGATATCATTATTGTTGTAATTGGTGTTCTAATAATATGGATGGGTCTGCGAGTAGTCTTTGGTACTGAAAATCCATTTTATGTTGTTTCAAGCGGAAGTATGATACCTGAGCTACAGGTATTTGATGTACTAGTTGTACAAGGAAACGATCCATTTGAATCAGTAAAAATTGGCGATGTAATTGTCTTTGACCGACCTGAAGGTCAAGATCGTGTAATTGTACATAGGGTTGCTGCAATACTCAATGAAGATCCTTATACCATTAGAACTAAAGGAGATGCAAACCCAGCTTCAATTCCGGGAACTGACTTTCCAATAACAGAAAAAGAATACATTGGAAAGGTTGCATATGTAATACCACAAGTTGGATATGTAACTAGAGTTCTTACTCCTCCAATTAATTACATTATTATCGCTATAATTATTGCTATTATGATTGGCAAACAATTAAGGAAAACTAAAAAGGAACATGAATTATCAGATTCATTTGATTTTGATTCAAAGAATAAAGACAAGCAGTTTCCTAAAGAGTTAGATGATTTTGATATTCCAGATGATAAGGAATACTCTAAAGATTTTAAAAAAACTGAAAGTTCAGAACCTGAATTATATAATGAAAAAATTTCAGAATCAGAGGATTATACTGATGCCCAATCAAAAAGTAATAAAGACGATAAAAAATAAAATCTAAACTTTTTTCTAACTAAACTAATCACAGAATCATAAGATCATTTATAATTAGATAAATTTTAACACATTTTATGGCCGCAATCGATAAAGCAGCTATTGCTTGGACTATTGCCATTGTCGCAGTAGGGGTAGGTATTGCATCTATAGGTGGTCAATTTCAATCACCTGTTGCTACAACAACTCCTTATACTGTACCTCCGGTAATGGAAGAACCTAGCAAACCAGTAATGGAAGAACCTAGCAAACCAGTAATGGAAGAACCTACTGGACCAATGACAGTGGAAGTATCAATACCCGCTGGATCATCGGTACCTGGTTGTGAAGAGACCAACAAATGCTTCATTCCATCATCTGTATCCATCATGAAAGGCGATACTGTTGTTTGGTCAAATGATGATTCTGCTGCACACACTGTTACAAGTGGAAGTCCAGCAGATGGACCAAGTGGAATGTTTGATAGTAGTTTGTTGATAGGTGGAAAATCCTTTGAGCATACGTTTGATTCATCAGGTTCAGTTGATTACTTCTGTATGGTTCACCCATGGATGACAGGAAGCATTCAAGTTTCCTAATCTATCATTTTTTATTTTTAATTAAAAATTCCTTTAAAGGGTAGATTTTTGTTCTAGTCTTCTGAATTTAATCTGAATACCCGTTTAAAATATTCTGACGGTTCATTTATTTCTTCATTGTCATCTTTAACGCCAGCTAAGTTCTTTGCTAATTGTCGCTTGTAACCTAGTTGCATTTGACGAGCAATCTGAATTCTTTGTGCCTGTGGAGAACCTGCACCGTGCATGGATTCTGTAAGATATCCTACAGCATTTCTTCCCATGGTCATGTTCTCAATTAATCGGAATATTCTCATTCTGTTTTCAACATCAACTCCTTTTCTTCCTACCAAGTATTTTTTCAAAAGAGGGCCTGCTTCTGGATGTCTAAAGTCTTTTTCAGACGGCATGGTTACCACAAGTCCTCCAGCAATATCCTGTGCTAATCTGCCAATCTCATATGGAAATCTGGTTACATTATGCTTGCAAACTTGAGCTAACATGTCATCGTTAAGATACACTCCCGATTTCAGCTTATGTGCTTGATATGAAGATGCTATACCAGCTGCGAATATAGATTCGTTAAGATGAGTCATCTCAACTAATTTATCTTTGATATGAGAAACGTTTGGTATGCCATTGTAATCAGATATTGTTGATGCAGCACCAATTAACACATCACCTAGTCCGGTTTTACAAACATAGCTTCTTCTGTGATAACAAGTGAATCTTTCAATAAGCATTGATGCAAATTCGTATTCCCCGTCCATGAAGATTTTGTCCCATGGAATAAATACATTATCAAGAATTATCATTGCCTCCTGTCCTGCATATTGAGCATTTCCAGAATCTATATCACCTCCCTCCATGCTTCGGGTGTCACATGACTGGCGACCATAAATGTAGGTTATACCTGGTGCATCTGCTTGGAATGCTCCCACTAAAGCATAGTCTTTGTCATTTTCTGTAAGTCTTAAGGTAGGCATTATTATTATCCAGTGCGAATTGATACAACCAGTTTGATGCGCTTTTGCACCAGTAACGTAAACTCCTTTGTCATCTCTTTTTACAACGTGAACAAACATGTCAGGATCAACTTGTTCTGTAGGACCTTTACTCCTGTCCCCTTTGGGATCAGTCATTGCACCACCAATGACAAAGTTCTCGTTTTGCATCATTTTTATAAAATCAAGCAATCTTTTATGATACTTTGTTCCATGTTTTTCATCAATCTCATATGTAGTAGAATGAAGTGAGTTTATTGCATCCATGCCAACGCAACGTTGAAAGCATGTTCCAGTATTTTGTCCCATCTTTCTTTGCATCTTATTTTGGAAAACTAAATCTTGAGCACTTTCAGCAATGTGTAAGAAACGATTTACCCTTTTACCACTGATGGAAGATTGCGCTGACGCAAGTTCTTCTTCTCTTACTGCTAAATCATACGTCTCAGCTACTGCATTAATTGAAGGACGAATTATTGGATGTTCTACAGGATCTTTTATCTCTTCACCGAATAGGAAAATTTTGAGTTTTCTTCCACGTAGACTATCAATGTATTCTTTGCCAGTTCTGATCGGCATGTAAAAGGTTGCTCGAAGTTGTATAAATATTCAGATCATAATAAAAATGATTTTTTGGGATATAGATAGTCGAGAGTTGGGCATAATTCTTTCTAACATTTGAACATATCAAAATTCAACTGCCAAGCATGCGCTTATCTTGCTGGGGATTTTCATCTTGGATTTCATATGACCAAGAAATCTGGTGAGGAAGTGATCCTTAGCTTTTTCCATTAAACAGATTTGTCATATTGATAAAGTGAATTGAATTATGCCCAACCCTCAGATAATTAGTAGACGTCGGCAGAAAACACAATAAGTTTTGATTCGGAATTTTATCGTTTTCTGATTATTATGGCATTGGATTCTCAATAGAAAGACAGTAAAGATATTAATTTTTTATATAAAATGGTTTACATGTTTTACTAGTCAGAATCTACTAACACATTTAGCTATTTTATTCTAGCAAGAAGTGCAGAATAAATAAACGGCAAGATGGTGGTTATTTCTGCGTGTATTGTAGTTTGTTTTGCATTCTGAGTAACCTTACCCCATGAGATTGCTTCTCTGATTAGAGCCCCACTTAAGCTTCCGTCAAATTCTTGGGCCGTAGTAATGTAGACAGCATAGTCAAGGCCATCCCTATATTGATTCCACCAAAGAGTGTGATGTTTTGATATTCCACCACCCAACATGAGAGATCCAGATTTTTTTGCTCTAAAAACAAGTGAAGATAAAAGTTCACTGTCAGCTACGACGTTGAGTTTGAAATCATTATGTTTTTGAGTAAATAGCCAGATCTGACTACCTACTGCACCATCTACTATTCCAGGTACTATTACCGGTATATTGTTCTTGTACGCCCAATACAAGAATGAGCCCTCTCCAAGATTTTCGCCTATCATTCTTGTAATATCTGCAGTAGACATCTCTTTTTTGCCAGATTTGTAAGCAGCTTCCAAAAACATTTGCATCTTTTCTTCAATTATTGGCCCGTAGCTTTCCATAGGGACAAGCACATTGCCCAATCTGTGAATGTGCTTTTCTAAAAGTTCTGCATCGTCTAGAGTAAATGATCCCTCCAGATAATTTGAGAAATATCTTGCTATATCATGATCTAAAGCACCACATGTAGTAATGACAACATCAAACATTTTGTTTTTAAGCATATCAGCAATTATTCCTCGAAGACCAGTAGATGTAATTGCTGCAACAAATGAGAGAAACTTTAGACAGTCTTTATCGTTTATCATTGTTGAGAGAATTTCAAGGCCGTCTGCAAGATTCCTTGATTCAAAACCGCCTGATGTTGATAGCTGCTTAAAGATATTTTGAAGGTCATCACTATTTTTTATTGAAATATCTTTTACTACTCTGTGTTTTTCCATCCTGTTCTAATTTGGTTCGTAGTATAAAGTTCTTGAAGTTTCATTTTTGCCCTAGAAAGATTTTATATACCTTTCAGGCTGGGTCGATGTCATGCTCGATCTGGTCCCAAAAAAAATGTTCTTCACAAAAGGCAAAGGAGTGCATCAAGATCAGCTTACAAGTTTTGAATATGCATTACGAGATGCTGGAATTCCAGACACGAATTTGGTGCTAGTTTCAAGTATACTTCCACCCGGTGCAGAAATAATTTCGCGTAAGGAAGGGTTGGAGTTGATACGTTCAGGTAGCGTTCAATTCGTAATCTATGCACGTCAACAATCCAATGAACCACACAGATTGATGGCGGCCTCAGTAGGATTGGCAGAACCAACGAGCAGGAAAAGGTGGGGATATTTATCAGAATATCACTCTTTTGGAGAAACCGAAAAAGAAGCTGGCGATTATGCCGAAGACATTGCAGCTCAGATGTTAGCCTCATCTCTAGGAATACCATTTGATGTAGACAAGAATTGGGATGAAAAAAGACACCAGTGGAAAGTGTCTAAGCAGATATACAGGACTAGAAACATAACTCAGAGCGCAGTGGGGGATCTGAAAGAAAGATGGACTACTGTTTTTGCTGCCGCAGTCTTGATTCTCTGAATCATTTCAAGAAACAGTAAGAGATAGAATATTCTATGGTTGCCCAACCCTCAGATAGTCAGAGTCCTATTCTAACATCTAAAATCTTACAGCCTTTGCCTTGCTCCATTACTAATACTGGATTCATGTCAAGTTCTTTGATTTCTTTAAAATCTGTCACAAGTTGTGAGAGTTTTTGTATGCACTCAGATAATTTAGCTTTGTCTGAGGGCTTTTCTCCTCTAACACCTTCTAGAATTTTTTTCATTTTAATTGAAGATATCATGTCATCAGCTTCTTTGTCAGTTACTGGTGCTAATTTGAAAGTTACATCCTTTAAGACTTCAACATAAATTCCACCCATTCCAAGCATAATCACTGGTCCCATTCCAGGTTCAAGTTTTGATCCGATGATCATCTCCTTTCCTCCTTTAATCATTTCAACGATTAAAACTCCCTTAATCTCAGCTTTTTTGTTATATTTTTTGGCATTTGAAACGATTTCTTCAAAGGCAGATTTTACTTCGTTGTCATTTATGAGATTAACTTTTACACCGCCTGCATCAGATTTATGAATTATTTGTGGGGATGCAATCTTCATTACCACTGGATAACCAATCTTCTTTGCAATTTTTACTGCATCATTTTCTGTTTTGGCTAGAGTACTCTTTGGAAGGGGGAATCCGTAGGCACGCAATACTTCTTGTCCTTCCTCTTCAAGAAGATTTGGTCTTCCATCTTTTTTGACTTTATCAATAATTTTCTTGGGTGCTGCTTGGTTAACTTTGAATTTTGGAATTTTTCCTGAAGGGGATGAAATCCATTTTGCAAATCTTAGCATGGCAGTTAATGTCCTTATGGCACCTTCTGCGTAGGTATAATATGGAATTCCTCCTTCGGCAAGAATTTTACGGTTTGTAATGCCTTCATCAAGACCCATCAGACTTGCAAGCATAGTTTTTTTGTATTTTTTTGACATTGCTACTATAACTTCTGCAAGTTTATCATAATCTAGTGTTCCTGATGGAGTACACATTGAGATAACAGAACCAACATTTGGATGACCTAAAACATGGTCCAAAACGTTACTAAACCGATTAAAATCTGCATCACCAACTATGTCAACAGGATTTCTTGAGCTTCCCCAAGGTGGAATTACTGCATCAATCTTTGATCTAATGTTATCTATTTTGGCCATTTTAATTCCATTTTTTGAGCATGCATCAGTTGAAATGATTGCAGGTCCACCCGCATTTGATACAATTACAAGTTCTCCTTTTGTTGGAAGTGGCTGTTTTGAAAATGCAACTGCGTAATCAAATAATTCTTCCATCGTATCTACTCGAATAGCTCCAGATTGTTTTAGTAGAGCATCATAGATTTCATCAGAACCCATAAGAGCACCAGTATGAGACATTGCAGCTTTTGCACCTTCTGGACTTCTACCAGATTTTAGAACTAGGACTGGTTTCTTTAATTTCCGTGTAATGTTTTTACAAACTTTAAGAAATTCT
>Ga0180089_1000079_pt1 | contig 9888 bp, 8 predicted proteins | sample EasRiv860_16_10D_FD_123016 | JGI IMG/M metagenome (GOLD analysis project Ga0180089, IMG submission 123016) | Soil microbial communities from meander-bound floodplain in the East River, Colorado, USA - East River metaG ERMLT860_16_10D | ecosystem: Environmental > Terrestrial > Soil > Floodplain ... | reverse complement strand
CCGCTCGTCGAATGGATGGCCGCGCGAGTTTTCAAACGTCCGATGGTACTCGATTTGGATGATGCTACTTACGTTCCCTATACTAGCCCTACGTATGGAAAGCTCGGTAAGGCGCTGAAGTGGTTTAGCAAAACTGACGACCTGATACGGTGGGCCGACATTGTCACGTGTGGCAATCGTGCCATTGCCGAATATGCAGAAAGCAAAGGCGCGAAAACGCGGATAATTCCGACCGTGGTTGACATGGATATTTTTGTTCCCAGGCAGCGTGTGCCCCCTTTAACTGATGGCCCGTTAGTGCTCGGCTGGATTGGCACCCACTCAACTTTCCCCTATCTCCGAGCAGTCTTTCCCGTATTGCAGGATTTGGCGAAGACGCATCGCTTCAAGCTGAAGATTGTAGGGGCGGGCACCAGCACGGTGAGTATCCCTGGCGTTGAAGTTGAGAATCTGCAGTGGCGGCTCGGACGTGAAGTGGAAGATTTCCAATCCTTCGACGTGGGACTGTATCCGATCAATCCTTCTTTGTATGCGGAGAAATGGGCCGCTGGGAAGTCGGGGTTTAAAGCGATTCAATATATGGCCGTAGGCATTCCATTTGTAGCGACGCCCGTAGGCGCGATGGCAGAAATCGGTGAAGCGGGCACAACCCACTTCCATGCGACCAGCAACGACGAATGGTTGCGAACGCTGGACCTTTTGCTTGCCGATGCGCACTTGCGTCAGACCATGGGAGCGTCAGGGCGCCGTCACGCGGTCGAGCATTACTCGCTGTCGGAACAAGCCGACAAACTTGCGCGCGCGCTACATGACGCTGCTGCTTGCGGGAGGACCAGTCCGGGCCAGGCAAGGTAAATGGCGATCGCGAGTTTCAGATCTCAAATCTCCGAATGCAACGTTTAAGCAAATCCCGATTGACCATGCTCGCGATCATCGCGCTGTTACCGTCGTTTCTAAAACGTTCCTGCTATCGCTTGTTTTTTGGTTATCAAATCGGCAAGCGCGTGCGCGTCGGGCTAAGCATTATCGACGCCAAAGAATGCCGGATCGATGACGACGTTCAAATCGGACACCTTAATTTGGTTGTCAGAGTAAAGAAGCTGGAGATTGGGGACCACGTAAAAATCGGACACCTGAATATTATTAGAGGCGGCGACGAAGTTCATCTCGGACGCTACTCTGAAATCATCCGGATGAATGAGATTAACTCAATTGCCGAACCTGAAGTGGTCAATCCAATTGATCCGCGATTTTCGCTCGGCGACGGCAGCATCATTACCGCCGGACACAAAATAGATTTTACCGACCGGGTGACGATCGGTCGCAGATCAATTCTTGGGGGGCGCAATTCTTCCCTCTGGACTCATAACCGCCAGCGCACGCGTCCGATAGAGATTGGATCTTTCGCCTACATCGGATCCGAAATTCGGATTGCGCCGGGCGGGTCGGTGCCTTCGAAATGTATCGTTGGGATTGGTTCTGTAATTACAACTGAGCTGTCCGCGGAGGGCTACCTGATTGCCGGCGTGCCCGCGAAGGCAGTAAAAGAATTATGCGAAGAAGATCGGTTCCTGATCGAGCGAAAAACGCGAATAGATTTGCCGGACGATGTTTAGTCGGCTGACCACTTGAATCCTTAGCATGAACGCTGTTCTCACATTGCTTTATCTTCTCCTGTGCGTTGGGATTGTGATCTTTGTCCCGCCATTGGTACTCCCGTATACAAGCAGTTACGGCGTGTTTACCGCCTTTGACGCTGCCAAGGCTGTTCTATTGTGCACTGCGCTAGCGGCGATCGCCGGATTTTACGCTTACAAGAGAGATACCGATGGTCCTTTCTTGTTGCGTCTGTTTGTTGCCGGGTTGATCACGCGGATAGTTATCGGCCTGGCAATATTCGCGTTCCGGGGCCAGGACTTTTTTGGCGGTGATGCCATAACCTACGACTTTTATGGATACGCCCAGCTACTTGGTTGGGGAGGAGACAGGTACTTTCAATCCATCGCTAATCAATTCGTTCGCAGCGGAGAGGGTTCCGGCTGGGGAATGGTTTACCTGGTTGCAGCAGTCTACGGACTGGTCGGACGCAACATGCTCGCAGTTCAACTGATGAATTCGGTTTTCGGGGCTGCGACCGCGGTAGTAATTTATTTATGTGCACATCAGGTTTTCCAGAATTCAAGGGTGGCACGGATTGCCGGCATAGCTGTAGCCTTTTATCCATCGCTCGTTCTCTGGTCGGCCCAAGGCCTTAAAGATGGCCCGATAGTTTTCCTTCTGGCGTTAGCCATCCTCTGCACTCTGAAGCTGGGTGAAAAGCTCGCGCTGAAATACATCATCGTTCTGGTCTGCACGCTAATAGCTTTGTTCGCCCTCCGGTTTTATGTCTTGTATATGATCTGCGTCGCGATAGCTGGAGCATTTGTCATCGGCATGCAGCAGGTCACGGCGACGAGTTTCGCGCGCCAGTTTACGGCCGTCATTCTGCTTGGCCTGGCTTTGACTTATGTGGGTGTAACTCGTTCGGCCGGCCTTCAATACGAGCGTTACGGAAACCTGGAACGACTGCAACGCAGCCGTCTGGATCTGGCGCGTTCTGAGTCCGGTTTTGGAAGAGACGTCGATGTGTCGAGCACTTCCGGCGCGCTTTCTACTATTCCTATGGGGGTACTCTATTTGCTCTTTGCCCCTTTCCCCTGGCAGGTTACCTCTCTGCGTCAAAGCATCACCCTGCCGGAGATGGTTATTTGGTGGGCTTCGTTTCCGCTGCTGGTCCTGGGGTTGTGGTTCAGTATCAGGTATCGCTTGCGAATGATCTCGCCGATTTTGATTTTCACAGTCATGCTTACGCTTGCCTATTCGGTTTTTCAGGGTAATGTGGGAACAGCCTATCGGCAGCGGGCTCAGCTACTGGTGTTCTATTTTATTTTCGTGGCTGTCGGGTTCGTACTCGTGAAGGAGAAACGGGAAGAACGAAAGCTGCGACATGCAGAGGAGCGGATTCGACTCAGCAAGCGGTGACTTTCAACTGCGCCAGCTGATTGGTGGTTAACCAGAGTATGTGCGGAATTGTAGGAATAGTTCGAAACGACAAGTCAGACATTGACCAGGCACTGCTCGGCCGGATGTGCGCTGCCATCAGGCATCGTGGGCCGGACGACGATGGGTTCTACGTCAATGGCCCGGTCGGCCTTGGCATGCGCCGCCTGGCAATAATCGACTTAAAGAGTGGACAACAGCCCATTCACAATCAGGACCGCACTGCCTGGATAGTATTCAACGGCGAGATTTACAACTACCGCGAACTCCGCGACGAACTCGAGAAACTCGGTCACTCCTTCTATACAAACAGCGACACCGAAGCAATCGTTCACGCCTACGACCAGTTTGGCGTCGACTGTCCCAACCATCTACGCGGAATGTTTGCCTTCGCAATTTGGGACGAGCGCACGCAGGAATTGTTCATCGCGCGTGATCGCGTAGGCAAGAAGCCACTGCTTTACGCGCAGGTCAATGGCCAGTTGATTTTCGGCTCGGAATTCAGCGCCCTGTTACAACATCCTGACATTGACAAAGAAATCGACTTCGAAGCGCTCAACCAGTATCTCTCCTTCATGTGCGTCCCGGCGCCGTTGACCGCCTACAAAGCGATCAGAAAGCTGGAGCCGGGACACAGCCTGCGCTACCGCAAAGGCGAAATAAGAATCGAACGATACTGGCAACCTGACTTCTCGAAGAAACTCGATATCAGCGAACAGGAGGCCGGCGAACGAACGATCGAGATCTTGCGCGAAGCAGTGAAGGTGCGTTTGATGTCGGAAGTCCCGTTGGGCGCTTTTCTATCGGGCGGCATCGACTCGAGTGCAGTGGTGGCGCTGATGGCCGAGGAATCCAGTACGCCGGTAAAAACCTTCTCGATTGGATTTGAAGAACAGGACTTCAGTGAATTGCATCACGCGCGCCGGGTCGCGGAACACGTAGGCGCGGACCATCACGAGTTCATAGTGCGCCCTGACGCTCTCGAAGTTTTACCAATTCTGGTAGAGCATTACGGTGAACCTTACGCCGATTCTTCAGCCATCCCCACTTACTACGTCGCGCGCGAAACGCGGAAGCACGTAACCGTTGCTTTGAACGGTGATGGCGGTGACGAATCGTTTGCCGGTTACGAGCGCTATGCAGCGATGCGGTTGGCCGAGCGCTATCATCGAATACCGGCAGTGCTTCGCGAGTCGGTAATAAGGCAGGCGATTGAGTTAATGCCGACTTCGGAAACGAAGCGCAGTCGCATCCGCGACGTGAAGCGTTTTGTTCAATCCGCATCGTTACCGAAAGTGGAACGTTATCTGCGGTGGGTGAGCGTCTTTGACGGTCAGGCTAAACAGGATTTGTATACTGAGAACTTCACTCGGCAAACTCAGAGCAACTCGGCTGCCGGTATGCTTGACCCCTGGTTTGCCCGCGCAAACGGATCAGGCATTGTGGATGCAGCGTTGCTGGCAGACATCATGACTTATCTCCCCAATGATCTGCTGGTGAAGGTCGATATCGCCACCATGGCGAATTCACTCGAAGCGCGGTCGCCCTTTCTCGATCATCACGTCATCGAGTTTGCGGCCAGCTTGCCTGAAAAATATAAGTTGCGCGGCCTTACCACCAAGTATTTGTTGAAACAAATGCTCCGGAAGCTGCTGCCTGCTGAAAATCTGGACCGGCGCAAGATGGGCTTTGGCGTGCCGATTGGTCATTGGTTTCGCGGCAGGCTGCAACCACTCCTGCGAGAAACACTACTTTCCGAGGCCTCGTTGAACCGTGGCCTCTTCAGACCGGAAGCGGTCAAGCGTTTGGTGGAGCTGCACACGCGCGGCGAGCGAGACTATTCCCCTCAGCTCTGGACGTTGCTAATGCTGGAGCTGTGGTTCCAAAGATTCATAGACTAAACGTACCTTTGCTTTTGGACTTTAAGACTCATTCAATATTTCAATTCATCCAGGAGGCATATTGTGAAAGGTGTTGTTTTAGCAGGCGGACTCGGATCACGATTGCGGCCATTGACGGCGGTGACGAACAAGCATCTGCTCCCTGTTTATGATCGGCCAATGATCTACTACCCAATTCAAACGCTGGTGAACGCGGGTATCACGGACATCATGATTGTTACAGGCGGTAATTCAGCCGGAGACTTTCTCAAGCTCCTGGGAAACGGAAAAGCTTTTGGTCTCAAACATATCAACTACACCTATCAGGAAGGTGAGGGCGGAATCGCGGAGGCGCTCTCGTTGGTGGAACACTTTGCGGCCAAAGAACCGGTTTGCGTCGTACTCGGTGACAACATTATCGAGGGCAACGTCGCTGCTGCAGTTCGCGCTTATCGCAAGCAGGGCCGCGGAGCGAAGATCATATTGAAGAAGGTTCCGGACCCGGAGCGCTTTGGCGTTCCGGAGCTCAGCGGACAAAACGTGTTGCGCATCGAAGAGAAACCAGCCTCGCCAAAGTCGGAATACGCAGTCATCGGAATTTATATGTATGACGGTGAGGTGTTTGACATCATTCGCACCCTAAAGCCCTCCGGACGTGGCGAGCTGGAAATAACCGACGTCAACAATGCTTACATTAAACGAGGAGCGATGACGTGGGAGGAACTTGAAGGTTGGTGGACTGACGCGGGCACGTTTGAAAGTTTGCTGCGCGCCTCCAATCTCGTCGCCGAAACGGGTGCAAATAAGATGGAGTTGCAACGTCCTGCCGAAGTGAGCGCTGGTGTTTGAAACAACCTGTCCGAGAAAATACGATCCAGGATTGTTTCACAGAGACTCATCCATTGCACAGGATGCTCGCGCTTCCAGGGAATGAAGATTGTTCGCGTCATTGCGCGCCTTAATGTGGGCGGGCCGGCCAAGCATGTTGTCTGGTTGAGCAAGTTGCAAGCTCCGAATTGGGAGTCGCTGCTCGTCGCCGGCACAGTCCCGCCGGGCGAAGATGACATGGGCTATTACGCAACGGAACTGGGCGTTACTCCTATCTTTGTTCCCGAGATGAGTCGCGAGATTTCCGTAAACGACGCACTCACAGTCTGGAAACTTTACCAACTCTTCCGACGCGAACGCCCGGACATCGTACACACCCACACCGCAAAAGCCGGAACTGTTGGCAGAGTTGCCGGGTTCTTCTATCGCTGGCTAACTCCAAAAATTTTAATCGGGCGTCCGCGCGCCTGCCACTTTGTCCACACTTACCACGGACACATTTTTCACAGCTACTACGGCCCACTCAAGACGCGCGTTTTTCTATTGATAGAAAAAATTCTGGCGAAGCTGGGTACCGATCACATCGTTGTTTTGAGTGAACAACAGCGACGCGAGATCAACGAAGAGTTTGGCGTCGGCAATCCGCGGCAGTTTTCTATCATCCCCTTGGGGATCGACCTCAACGTGTTTGCCGATTGGCAAGAACGCGGACAATCGTTTCGCGTTGAGTTTGAACTGGGCGTCGACGATATTCTCGTCGGGATCGTCGGCCGGCTTACGGAAGTGAAGAATCACGAGCTGTTCCTGCGCGCCGCCGCGTTGTTCAAGAGTGAGTTTGCCAAACCTGGTTCGACCGTGCGGTTCGTAATCATCGGAGATGGCGCATTGCGAAACACGCTTGAGCAGCAAGCGCAATCGCTCGGCGTGGCAGATGATGTGATATTTACCGGCAGCCGGCGTGACCTCGAGCACATCTATCCAGCGCTGGATATTGTTGCCCTGACTTCGCGCAACGAAGGAACACCGCTAACGCTGATTGAAGCGATGGCTAACGCGCGTCCGGTCATCTCCACGGCTGTTGGCGGTGTTGTTGATCTGTTGGGCGAACCTCTTGCTAGTAGCGGGAGCGGACCGGGGCCCCCGCGCGGGCAGCCCGCCTGGGGTGGTGGTAGCGACCGGGGCTCATTTCAGGTTTGCCAACGAGGCATCAGCGTCTCGCCAAACGACGCCCATGGACTTGCGGCGGGCTTGGCGAGATTGGTTGATGACGCCACGCTGCGTCGTGAAACCGGCGCGCGTGGTTTACAATTCGTGACCCGCCAGTATTCGAAGGAGCGGTTGCTCAAGGATATCGAGGCTCTCTACAGGGGATTGCTGCAAGGAAGGCCTGCGCCGTCTCTGTAGGAAGAATTTTCTTGCCCAGTTTTGTGGTCTATATCCGGCTTCGACGGGCCCCGGTTGATCTCATTCGGTTTATAAGGAGTCTTAAATTTTGCGTGTACTCATTACCGGCGGCGCCGGCTTCATAGGTTCTCATCTTGCCGATGCATATTTGCAACGCGGCGACGAGGTTATGGTGATAGACGACCTATCAACCGGAACCATCGACAATATTCAACACCTGAAAAGTAATCCGAAGTTTCACTACACGATCGATTCTGTCCACAACCAGCCGGTAACGGCTGAACTCGTCGACCAGTGTGACGTAGTTGTTCACTTAGCGGCAGCGGTAGGCGTGAAGCTAATCGTTGAGAGTCCGGTGCGCACCATCGAGACGAACGTGCGCGGCACCGAAGTGGTGCTGGCGCTGGCAAACAAGAAGCAGAAGCGGGTCCTGGTTGCGTCGACGTCGGAAGTGTATGGGCTGAGCGCCGATGTCCCGTTTAAGGAAGACGGCAACCTCGTTATGGGTGCGACGACCAAGGGACGTTGGAGCTACGCCTGCTCGAAAGCGATTGACGAGTTCCTGGCGCTCGCTTACTGGCGCGAAAAGAAATTGCCGACCACCATCGTCAGACTTTTCAATACTGTGGGGCCGCGACAAACCGGACGTTACGGCATGGTAATACCCACTTTTGTCAAACAAGCGCTCGCCGGACGGCCTATTACGGTTTATGGCGACGGCAAGCAAACGCGCTGTTTTGGTTATGTTGGAGACGTCGTCGGCGCTCTGATCAAGTTGATGGACACGACTGATTCAATCGGACAAGTCTTCAACATTGGCTCGACTGAAGAGATTTCAATCCTGCAACTAGCGGAAAAAGTTAAAGAGTTGACTCATTCTAGTTCGGAGATCATCTTCGTGCCTTACGATGATGCATACGAGGAAGGATTCGAAGATATGCCGCGTCGCGTGCCTGACACTACGAAAATCAATCAGCTCGTCGGCTTCAAAGCGGAGATGACACTCGACGGGATACTGGAAACAGTGATCAGTTTTCACCGCGGCCGGCCTGCGTCTTTCGACGATTAGTCATGTTCGAAATGGTTGAGGAAAACGCCTCCGAGTGTACTAACAAACGTCGGTTCTTCTCGTGATCGAACTCCTGTTCTTAATAGTCTTTCTCCCGAAACGAATGCGCATCCTTGCCAGGGAACGGGGTCTGAGTCCGCTCAAATGGACTCTGGCCGCAGTGGGCGCCTGGCTCGGTGCGTTATCTTAGCCTGGGTTCTGATTTCTACTATCAGCTGTTCACTGTGGGGCTGGCCCGAAGATCCGGAAAAATCACCTTTGACATACCTGGTCCACTTCCTGGGATTGGTTGGCGGAATGGTAGCGGCGGATCTTGTACGCCGCCGCCTTACGGCCAAACCCATCACCCTCGAAGTTAAGCAGTGGAAAGGGGTCTGGGATGAGATGTAGATCGAACAAAGTTGACGAGTTCAACCAATTTCGCGGCTGCCGCTACCGGTGCTTCTTAATGTCCTTCTCAACCGCTTTTTGAAAGGTCTGGCTCACCCTGTTTGCCAGTGCACGCACAGCCTGGTTCTCATTCAGATAGGAAAAGCTGTCGGACTCAAATTTAGCCTTCCAAAGGTTTCGGTGCTGCCGCGAGTCAAGACGAAACTGTATTTCCTGGGCGGCTACTATGGTGGATCCGGTTTTCATTCCCGGTTCTCCGAAGACTTCCATGGGGCGATCGACATTCTTTGAGACCTGCTTGATCGTCGCGGTGAGCACCGCATCCGCCTTTTCAGGTGCGTCAACCACTCTGATGAAATCGGACTTGGCGAACTCTTTGATTATTCCCTGCCGCAGGGCCTTCGCCTTCTCCGTTTGTCCTAACTCGGCCACGTAGATGACGCTGATCTCGCGCAGCCGCTCAACACCGCTGCGTTGCTCTGACGCCAGAGCGGGTGTAAAGGCAAGCACCGCGATTGCCGGGATAAGTCTTAGCATATTCATCTCCTCAATCGTACAGACAGGTAAGTCAACTCCAGGTTTCGACCCGTGGCTGGCAGGTCTGCACAATCCGGCAAGCCGGGCGATGACCTGCGGACAAGTAAGCACTAAGGCTGCGGGCCGTATGTTGACGGAAAACTGCTGTCTCATCAAGGTTTTGTAGGCACCAGTACCCAGGCATCCTGAAGCTTGGAGAACCTGAACCGCGGTTGGTGACCATCCAGGGCGAGTTATCTAATGAATCTTTTGAACCGACCTGTGGCAGCGAAGCCGAAGCGATTAAAACCAAATCTTGATTGGCTTCAAGCCGGCTGTCTCAAAGAATGGATCTAATCTTCTCGCAAGCTTTGGCCAGTTATGGTGAGGAACTGATGGATAGAGATGATGCTCCAAATGATATGTATGCTCCAGACCAATGATTGAAACAATCTTGCCTCGGTACAGACGTGTCTGCAGTAGCACATTCTCTCCGCGCGGGTTATGAGGGATATATGAAGTTATCAAGGGTATGATCCAACTTCCCATAATCATCAGAACCACATAAACGAGAAATATCGGCGTGATGGAAAACAGCATTAACGACAGGCCAATAAAGAAAAGGCAGCTGCAACCTTCCAGCCAGATGAGCAGTCTCTTTTGTCTTGTTCGCCTTACCGCCCAGAACCAGATTTTGGGTTGGAAGATGACACCCTCAAACAAGGTCCGCAGCAAAGACATTCCTGAGGCAGCGCCTTCAAT
>Ga0180089_1000078_pt1 | contig 9905 bp, 7 predicted proteins | sample EasRiv860_16_10D_FD_123016 | JGI IMG/M metagenome (GOLD analysis project Ga0180089, IMG submission 123016) | Soil microbial communities from meander-bound floodplain in the East River, Colorado, USA - East River metaG ERMLT860_16_10D | ecosystem: Environmental > Terrestrial > Soil > Floodplain ... | reverse complement strand
CGTTGCCCTCAAGATCGAGTGTGTAGACAACATCGTTCGCATTTTCAACCAGGTCGCGATAACGTTCTTCACTTTCCCTTAGTGCTTCCTCGGCTCGCTCGCGATCGGTGAGCGTCCTGCGCACCTTTGCTTCCGAGACGCGCAACTCCGAAGCTGATAGTTCTGCCTCAGAACGAGCGCTGACTTGCAAATAGGTGAGAACAAAAAGCACGAAGGTCATCAACAGGCCGCCGAGAGCCGTGTAGTAAAGAGTTTTTATGTTTGCCGCAGAACCAAACTCCGGACGCGAAGCAAAGCCGATGCCCCAGGTTCTCCCGGCTACTTCTACACTGGTTGTGGTGGTGAATCGTGGCCGGGTTACGATGTTGGTGTCCGCTGACTTTGCCGTCGTATCCGCGAGCAAATTTTCACTGGAAGGTTGCGGCCCGTCGTAAAGTTGCAAATCAATATCGCTGGTGCGCTTGATCGCCAGCACAGATTTCAGGAAGTCTGACGCGCGGAACTGGCTGTAGACAAAACCCGAGAGGGCCGCCTGGCGTTCGCTAACAGTCGTGGGCGTCCGGTCATCCTCGTAGATCGGAACGTAAATTAGAAAACCAGCTTCCTTGTTAGCGCCGGGGAGAATCACTTTGGCCGAGGCTGTAGGCATACCCGAATCGCGGGCGCTTCCCATTGCCGCACTGCAAACCGGATCCGTGTGCAGATCGAAGTTATTGTCCGCGGTGTCATCCCGGTTAAGCGGTTCGAAGTGGAGGGCCAGGACATACTCGTCCTGATCCTGTTCCGGCCACACATGAAAGTCTTTCAGTGTTTGCTGTTGTGAGGTAGCGTCGAAGGAACCTTTCCCGTCGCGCTTCACTCGCGTCAAGAACCCGAGTCCTTGCGAGCCCGGATACTGATCCGCCAACTCCAATCGTTCTACAAATTTTTGAAACTGAGCAGGATTGATCGAAGGGCTTACTGCAAACAGACCGGTAGCGGCACGCAGCACCTCAACGTAAAGACGCGGCCTGCCTCTGACGTAGGTAGTCAACTCCTCGGCAGAGGTATTGAAGCGTTCGAGATCTTTTGCTTCAGCGGTGCGCCAGACGTAGTAAGAAAAGAAAGCGGTGCTCAGCAGGCCGACGACTAATACAAAGTAAGGGACAAAGTATCGCCGGGGCTGGAGCCCACCACGCTTTGATGCGTCCAATCTCATCTGTCAGTTGTAACTAAGTACTGGTTTAATTTGGCACGAGCGAAGTATTGCCCATCAACGTACGCCGCACAAATACGGAACCGGGAGCGACCGGGTGATGGTTGAACTACTAATCAAGTTGCAAATGCGGGCTTGTGTCTGTCCCAAGGTTCACCCGGTCGCTACCACCACCCCACGCGGGCTGCCGCGCGGGGACCCCGGTCCGCTCCCGGTTCCGTATTTGTGCGGCGCTCGTCGAGTGGTAATGCTTCTCATGCCAACCTGCACCAGTACCAAAAGCTAAAACCTACTTGACCCGGCTGGTTCGTCTACGAAGAAAATCCATCAAAACAAACTGCGAAAGGTTATCGGGGTTTGCGAAATAGGCTTTGCCGTTCGTCATCGCGCACATCTGTTTCACAAACTCAACCAGGTAAAAATCGCTCGCCAGCATGAAGGTATTGATCATTATACCGGCTTTGCGGCAGCCCTGGACCTCTCTAAACGTAGCCTCCATCACAAACGGGTCGCCGCCCATCGAGTTCTTATAGATTCGGCGTGTAGGACTAGCAGTAGGAGCGGCATTCCTGCCGGTAATTTCTGACGCGGAGGACCGCCCGCGTCTTGATGAGACAGACTGGAAAGTCTGCCCGGCCCCCTCAACGAAGCAGGCCGTTGGTTTCCCATCAGTCACCATCACAATTTGCTTCATCTCTTTGCGCTGCGACTGCAGGATGCGGCGCGCCAGTCGCAGGCCCTCGGCCGTATTTGTGTGATAGGGACCGACCTGTGTAGTTGCGAGTTTTGCCAGGGGCAGTTCTTCCGCGCTGTCATGGAAGAGCACGATCCGAAGCGAGTCGCCCGGATACTGCGTGCGAATCAAGTGCGCCAACGCGAGCGCAACTTTCTTCGCCGGCGTAAAACGATCTTCGCCATAGAGAATCATGGAGTGTGAACAGTCAAGCATCACCACCGTAGCGCATGATGATTGGTAGTCACACTGATGAACGTGCAGATCGCTGTATTCGAGATTGAGTGGGACCGTTAGGCCTTCCCGCTGGATAGCCGACAAGAGCGTGGTGTTCACATCCAGATTGATGGTGTCGCCAAACTCATAGGGCTTGCTCGCCGCCGCCGCTTCAATGCCGGTGGAAAGATGCGGCGTGTCGTGGCGTCCCATTGAACTCTTGCCCAAACTGCCAAGCAGATTCCGGAGCGTCTTGTAGCCAAGAAAGTCGAGACCCTTTTCGGTGACTTCAAACTTCACGTTGCGCGGCAATGGCTCTGACACTTCCGGTCGACCCAGGCCCGGTTGCCCGCGTTGCTGCTGCTCGGGTTCTTCGCTGAGTTTTAGATAACCTTCCTCCACCAGACGCTCGATCAGCTGATTAAGCATCTCTTCAAGCAGCGAGCCCTTAAACTTGCCTTCGTTATCCGCGAGCATCTCCTGAATCTGACGCTTTTCAAGCAGGCCTTGATCCATCAGCGCTTGAAGCAGCGCGCGACGGAGCGCGTCGAGCGAAGTATCTTGAGGCCGCCTTTCACGGGTCCAGTAGTAATCGTCGTCGTAACCGGAGCCGAGCAGGGAATCAGACAGACTCTCCATCAAGTCGCCGAGGTTGAGCGACGAGATGTCGAGGCCTTTGAACTTGGAGTAGCGTGTGAACTTCATAGAATTATTAGCCGCGGATGAACGCGGATAAACGCGAATCTGAAAAGAGCGATTCAGAAAACGCGAACGCCCCTAAGATATTAACTGGACCGCTCGTGGCTTATCTCATCCGTCGAAAGCAGAGTCTCCAGCAGACTTGGACGCTCTCCTCGTTGTTTGCGCGAGTTATCGAAAGCTAACCGCTTGAATTCAGGTTTCAGTCCAAAACTGAACAGCATGCCGACCTCGATCTCAGTAGCGCGAAGGTAGTTAAGAAGCTGCGCTTCATGAGCAGGATTAAGTGCGCGTCCGGCTTTGAGTTCCAGTAAGACGCATTTGTCCACAAGCATGTCAGCCGAAAAGTCCCCAGTCTTTTTGCCACGAAACCAGACTGGTACCTCAATCTGTCTGAGAACAGTCAACCCTTTGGTCGTAAGTGCTACCTCAAATGCCGCTTCATAAACCGACTCAATAAACCCATGCCCCAATTCGTTGTAGACCTCGTAGAAGACTCCGATAATTTCCTGTGTCAAAGCCTTATATTTCAGACCGCCATAATTCTCCTTCATCGCGAAAGCCCTCAAGCGGCATTGTCCAAGCGGTTTGTTTCTGATTCGCGTTTATCCGCGCAGATCCGCGGCAAAAACTCCTAGCTGTATTTCCCGGTCTCCGTCAGATCGTCGTAGATCATTCCGCGGCGATCCTTCTTCGCTTTTGTCACTGCCGTGTAGCCGCCTTCTTCATTTCGGCTGATCTTGTTCTGAGCGTAGAGGCCTTCCAGCACAAACTCACAGGCGGCCACCAGCTGCGGCGTGTCTGATTCCTTGAAGTCAAACGGAATAACCGACGCCTCGATCAACTCCGGCACGGCTTCGAGCAACGTTCGGCATTCCTGCGCCGAGGCAGTGTCGGCCAGTCTGAGATTGTTGCCCTGTTCAAACCATTGCACGGTTGGCGCGAAATCGATGCCCACGAAATAGCCTTCAAATATTTCGCCGGCGGCGCGTTTGATCAAATCTTTCGCGATGCGGCTGGCGCCGATCTGCTCGCCCTCGTATTCGAGTTCCATCTTTCCGGTCATTGAAGGAATCGCCGCGTAGATGTCTGAGATGCGAGGCACGATTTGCTGTTCATCGGTTAGCAGCGCGCGTCGTTCGGAATTTGAAAGCAGCGACTCAATAACCGTGATAGGCAGGCGCTGCGAAACTCCGGAATGCCTGTCAACGCGACTGTCGTCACGCGCCTCGAACGCAATTTGTTCGACGAGCTCACGAATAAACTCCGGAATATTCAGCTGCAAAGCTGAACCGTCTGCGTCCTCGAGCCCAGCGCGACTAACCCAGGCTTCCTGACGAGTGATCTCAACCGCGGTCTGCAGCTCCGCCGGATAGTGGGTCATGATTTCGGTGCCGATGCGATCCTTGAGGGGCGTAATGATCTTTCCGCGCGCGGTGTAGTCCTCGGGGTTTGCAGAAAAAATGAGCATCACGTCAAGCGGCAGGCGCACTGGATAGCCCTTAATCTGGACGTCGCCTTCCTGCATGATGTTGAAGAGTCCGACCTGGATCTTGCCGGCGAGATCCGGCAGCTCGTTGATTGCGAAGATGCCGCGGTTGGCGCGCGGCAGGAGCCCATAGTGAATCGTCAACTCATCGCTCAACAGATGTCCACCCTTGGCGGCTTTAATCGGATCGACGTCGCCGATGATGTCGGCAATAGTTACGTCTGGCGTGGCAAGTTTCTCTACAAAACGTGAGTCACGGCCGACCCAATCGATGTGAGTTGAGTCGCCATGAACTGCGAGCGTCTGCCGGCCGTATGCTGAGATGGGGTGAAAAGGATCGTCGTTAACTTCAGACCCTGCGACAATCGGTATTTCATCGTCCAGTAGCTCGGTGAGTTGGCGAATGATCCGGCTTTTGGCCTGACCTCTCAGGCCGAGCAGGATAATGTTGTGCCGGGCGAGAATGGCGTTGACGAGTTGCGGGATAACAGTTTCGTCATAGCCTACGATGCCGCGGAAAAGCTTCTCGCCGGCGCGAAGCTTCTTGATGAGGTTCGCGCGCAGTTCGTCTTTAACCGAGATGCTCTTGTAACCACTCTGCTTAAGTTCACCGAAAGTTCTGGCCGGTTCAAGGAATGTTTTTGGACTGCTCATAGAAACCCTGTGACTAATGCGGAATTTTGAATTCGGGGTGGGAATATCTTACGCGACTAGCCGTCGAAGAGGTAGTGGGTAGGATTCAGACGGAAGCAACGGGCCGCGGATTTACGCGTATGAACGCGGATCAGAATTTGAAAGACCAAACGTCCAGCGGGTTTTTCAGATTCGCGTGATCCGCGCAAATCCGCGGCTAGTTCTCTGCTACCCAATTCTCGTCGGCGAGCTGGGAAACCAGTCCATCTGCTGCCAACTTTTCCAGGTGTGCCAGCACCGCGCGCTCCGCCATCGCATGCGCCTTCGGAGGAACGTCGGTGTAGACGCTCGCAACGATGTCTTTTGGTGTGGCTGAGCCCTGGCGAACGGCTTCAAGAATCTTCTGTTCACGATCCAATCGGTGTGAAATGTACTCGTCAATCTTGCGGTAGGGATTTGCGATGGCGGGCCCGTGTCCGCCAAAGATGACGGAGAGATTTGGCAGCGCGCGCATGCGATCCAGCGAGTGAAGATAGTCGCGCATGTTTCCTTCAGGCGGATCGATTAATACTGACCCGAGGCCGACGATGTTGTCGCCGGAGATTAGCGTGCCGGTCCGTTCGTCATAGAGACATAGATGACCGCGCGCATGCCCGGGCGTGTGCATTACGCGCAAAGAAATAGGCGGCTCACCTTCTAATGCCAGCACGCTTTCGTCCTCGAGCATCTGATCAACTTGAATGTCCGGGAGCGCTGCGGCTGTCAGTTGGTGTGACCAGACCCGAACATCGCCGAGGTGCTCCCTGAGCGCATTGACGCCGCCAACGTGATCGGGATGCACGTGCGTTAGCAGAATCCCGGCAAGGGTTCTACCTTCGGCGAGTAATTTATCGACAGCTGTTGCGAGCGCGCGTTGCTCGTCTTCGTATGGCGACCCCGGATCGATTACCAGAAGGTTTTGTGACGTATAGATCAGGTAACAGTTTGTGTGTGTCGCAGGCGGCTTGGTAGGAGTACGTACCGGAAAGCAAATGTAGTTTGGGCGAAACTCGATGCGGCGCACCGGCTCGTGACGAGCGTTAGGCAACGACAAGAAGCGCTCGACCAGGTCGTCCGTGAAACCTGTGGATAGAGTTTTCAAGGCATGCAGAACCGGCGGCACCGCCAGAATCTCCGAACGTTCCCAGCGAGTGTGGGCCGCTCCCGCGCCAATCCATTCACCACTTTCGAGTTCGCCGTCATCACTCAGCTGAGCGTTTTGTTTCGAAGGACACTTCACCAGGAAAAACCAGGTATCGAAGCGTCGCGCGCTGAAAGGGGGCGTTACCCAACGGCCCACGAAAGTGAAATCATCTGCATCAAGATGGAGCTCGTAATGCTTGAGGAGCGCGGGCCACGACATTCGTCCGGACTGAAGATCGTCAAGCAGGGATGCGCGCTGACCTTGAGTTAGGGCGTCGCCACCTCGCGCGACCAGCACTTGAGTCTCTTCAAACAATTCCCGCGCGGCGCAACTTATGGCTGTTCGAAGTTCTACGTCAGCCGCATTCTCAACCGCCACCTCCGCATCGGTCGGATCGAATTGTCCGCCGGGAAAAGCGTGGAAGCCACCCAGGAAGGCTAGCTTGTCGCTGCGCTTTACCAGGAAGACTTCCGGGTCGTGCGGGACGGTGTTGTGGCGAAGCAGAACTATGGCTGCTGCGTCTTTGGGGATTGGGCCAGTGGTAGATGGCATTCAGAAAAAAGAGATCACGACCAGCGGAATCGTTCACCATCGCCCGGTCCCCAGGGCACACCGCGCATGTGATAGCCGCCTTCTTCCCAGAAGCCGGCCTGATCGTGTTCGAGAAAGCGCACGCCCTTTACCCACTTGGCCGACTTCCAGGCGTACAGTTGGGGAATAATCAAGCGAACTGGCCCGCCATGCTCGGGAGGAATTGGCGCGCCATCGTGCGACCAGGCGAAGAGCGAGTCTTCATTGAGGAAGTATTCGATGGGAACGTTTGTAGTCCACCCATGGTCATAGCCAAACGCCATCACAAACTTCGCCTCCGGCTTGATGCCGACAATTTTCGCCAGCTCCTGAGCCGGCACGCCACCCCACAGGTTGTCGAGACGCGACCAGCGGGTGACGCAATGAAAATCGGCATAGACCCGAACCGCCGGCAATTGCATGAATTCATCGAGCGACCATTCTTGAGGGTGTTCGACGAGTCCATCAACTGCAAACGACCAGGTTGCGAGATCGACGTCCGGCGTTCCGTGGGCATCGAGCACCGGCCACTTCTTGGTGCGCGACTGCCCGGGTGGCATTCGATTCTCGCGCCGTGTGTCAGGACTGATGATGACGTCGGAGTCAGCAATCTGTTCCGGCTTGCGGGGCTCGGTCGTTTGGTACTTTGGATCCTTGATTAGGTTATTGAGAAAACTCATCGCTAAAGTTTGGGTGGTTTAGCATTCAACGTAAGCGGGCGGGACGCCCGCGGTCCCAGACAATCACTTGCCGCTTTTGGAACCATCGCGCTCAAACTACTTTTTTGCGCTGCGCTCCGCGAGCTTCATCAATTCTTCCGGCATCCACTTATCGACACCTTTCCTGGTCGACTCCTCGATGCCGGCCGTGCGATCGTGCCAGTCGTCTCTGTTGCCCTCGGGTCCGCGCTGATGTTCGTAGGTTTCTGTTTGTTCCAGACTCAAAATGATTCCGTCCACAACTTCCTTCCAGTCCTCGAACTGGATACCGCGCCTGATGATTGGCAATCCAGCTGACCAATCCTCTTCGGGCGCACGCGCATCCTGCTCGGGAATGGTGAGCGTGCTCAGAGAGGGAAACGGGCTGCCTGTAAACTCCTTTACGAGTCGGTCCCTAATCTCTTTGTACGACGCCTGTGGCGTTTCAAGTCTGAGCGCCTGCGCGCGGCGAAACAGATCAGACGTGCTTGTTTCTCGCTGGGCCATAAATTCAAAAATCCGCTGTTGAATTGTCGTAGGTTACAGCCATACCTTACACGGGCAAAGGGCAAGTTTACAACCGGCTTCAAAACGCTTGTAGCGCAAACTGTTAGTTTGCGAACGGTAGCAAAAGGTCGAGCTGGGTGGCGCCGCACAGCCGCGCAAACTAACAGTTTGCGTTACAAAAAGCCTGACCAATTGAAAACACGGCAGAATGAAGTAAACTGCCTTACACGATGCCGGAATCAATTCTCTCAACCGAACCCGATCAAGTAGCCGCCAAGCCGGACTTGTCCTGTCACATCTGCGGACGCGTTAGTAGTCAGCGGATCGCCCTGAGCAAGTTGCCGACCGAACTCGCAGAGCTCCTGGAAGCGAACGCCGATGTATTACCCAACGCAGCCCAGGTTTGCGCCGGCTGCGTCGAACTCTTTAGCCGGGCCAAGGCCCAGATCGATTCTCACCACGTTGTCTTTGAACGAACCGATCACGTTTTGCCAACCCCGCTGCGAATGGACGCAGACGAACGATTCACTGGGCGCGGAGTGACGATCGCTTTTCTCGACTCCGGTTTCTACGCGCACGACGATCTAACCAAACCAGTAAACAGGATCGTGGCCTATCACAGCATCTTCGACGATGAGGATGATCGCACGTCGTTAGAAACAACTGACGTCGCCAGTTGGCACGGAATGATGACGTCAGTGGTCGCCGCGGGAAACGGTCATCTGTCTGACGGCTTCTATCGCGGCATCGCGCCTGACGCGAAAGTCGTGCTGGTTAAGGTTGGCCGCACCGGCCACATACCTGATGAGCACATCGCGCGTGGTCTTGAATGGGTCCTGGACAACAAAAAGAAATACGACATTCGCATCGTCAACATTTCCGCCGGCGGAGACTTTGAACAGTCGTATCTGGATAGTCGGTTGTGTCAGGTCGTCGAGCGCGCCGTTAGCGAGGGCTTGATCATAGTCTGCGCAGTCGGCAACGCCGGAATGGCCTTGGGCCATCCTGTGCTGCCGCCCGCTAGTTCACCTTCCGCGATTTCCGTGGGCGGTCTCGACGATCAGAACTCGCTCGACCGAGCCAGACGGGGTATGTATCGTTCATCATATGGGCCGACTGTTGACGGTTTGCAAAAACCCGAAATTATTGCTCCCGGTATCTGGGTGGCGGCGCCGATTCTGCCGGCAACACCTACGGCAGACGAAGCTCACCTTTGTTCCGAGCTTGATGCTGCTGCAGACTCCGATCTACGCGCCATAATTCTTTCGCACGCGGGCGTCGACAAGGATTTCGACGAGGCGCAAGATCTGCCGACGCCGCTCTTGCGGCAACTAATAACGATCAAATTGCGAGAAGGCAATGTGATTAACCAGCACTACAAATACGTTGATGGGACGTCGTTCGCCTCGCCAATTGTTGCGTCCATTGCGGCCTGCATGCTGGAGGCGAACCCCGGTTTAACCCCGCAGCAAGTGAAACGAATTCTGATTGACACAGCCGAACGAGTGCCCGGTGTCGAAGTAGAAAGACAGGGGTGGGGCGTGGTGGTTCCCAGGAGAGCGGTTGAGATCGCGCTGGCTGCGGTCCGCTAGACTGTCCCTCGTAACCGCCAGCCAAAAGTTATCGAACATCAATCCTAAAAAGCTGCTTTGCACAAAAAGTCCGCGGTGGCATGCGGTGTCACACTAGGGAGCGATACGATATTCATTCGTGGGTCGACAGATACAGAACCGGGAGCGGACCGGGGTCCCCGCGCGGGCAGCCCGCGTGGGGTGGTGGAAGCGACCGGATCGAACACTCAGCTGGGCTTGGTCTTGCGACACTTTTTACGCCGCTCGGAGTTTTATGTTGAGTCCATGACCCGGTCGCTACCGAGCCTGTGTGAAAACTCAGAGCTGTACGGAAGAATAAACAGTAGCACGGAAGGCGGGAGAGAAGGAGAGAAAAAAAGAGAAGTGAGATGGCGGGCGAAGGGGTAAAAT
>Ga0180089_1000077_pt1 | contig 10046 bp, 5 predicted proteins | sample EasRiv860_16_10D_FD_123016 | JGI IMG/M metagenome (GOLD analysis project Ga0180089, IMG submission 123016) | Soil microbial communities from meander-bound floodplain in the East River, Colorado, USA - East River metaG ERMLT860_16_10D | ecosystem: Environmental > Terrestrial > Soil > Floodplain ... | reverse complement strand
GCCAGCACGCCCAGGGCGGCGCCGGGGACGATCGCGACGGCGACGGCCAGAAGACCCGGCAGGAAGTAGGCCTGGATCCCCAGGATCAGCCGCGCGAAGAGGTCCCTCCCCATGAAATCGGTCCCCAGGAGGTGGCCGCCCGTCCCCGGTGAGGCGAGCATCAGGTCGAGGTCCACCGCGTCGGGGTCGTACGGCAGCAGGTGGAACAGTCCGGCGGCGTAGGAGATCGCCACGAGAACGACGATCAGCATGCCGTAGTCGACGAAAAGGAGGTCGACGGTGTCGGCCTTTCGGAAGAACCGGAGGACGGACCCCTCGCCGACCTCCCCCGCCGCCTGGACGTATCGCTTTCTCAGGCGGCGCCCCTTTCGATCGTTTCCCGCGAAGCCCCGGGGTTGACCACGACGTAGACGAACCGTTGAAGGAGGCTCCCCGTCCGCACGAAAACGGCCGCCAGGACCGCGATCCCCATGATGACGGGAAAGTCCCGGTCCTGGGCCGCCTGCCAGGCCATTCTCCCCATCCCGGGCCAGTTGAACACCTGCTCCACGATCACGGCGCCGCCGAGGATGAAAGGGATCTTCGACGCCACGATCTCCGTGACCGGAATCAAAAATCCCTCCTTGAACGCGTGGTTCCAGACCGAGGCTCCTTTGGCGCGCGCGGTCCGGACGTAGTCCTCCGACAGGACGCGTCCCATCTCCTCGCGGAGGTGGCGGATGACCTCGCTGAGCGTGCCGTTACCCAGGCCAAGAACGACGATGGGAAGAAGAAGGTAGAGCCGGTTCGTGCCGCCCGCGGCGCCCGGAGACCCGAACGCCATCGGAAAAATCCCGAACTTGTGCATGAAGAGGTAGATCACGACGTACCCGAGCCAGAAGACGGGGAGGGCGGACACCACGTACGCGGCCATCGTCAGCGGAAAGGAGACCCTGTTCACGCCGCGCACCGCCGCGTACAGGGCGATGGGGACGGCGACCAGCAGCGTGACGGCCATGGAGCCCAGCGTGAGGAGGAGCGTGTTGAGGCCCACCCGCGATATCTCCGCCAGGACGGGAAGGCCCGTGCGGATGGAGTTGCCGAAGTTTCCCCGGAGCATCCCCGAAAGCCACGAAAGATACTGGGCGAACCACGCCTTCGGCACACCCATCGCCTCGCGGACGCCCGACCCGGGGGCGCCCGCGGACATCTGCCCTTCGAGCAGGAGGCTGAACGGGTCGCCCGGCGACAGGTACAGGATCCCGAAGACGACCACGCTCACTCCCAGGAGGAGGAGCGCGGTCATGGCGACTTCCCGCGCCAGGATCCGGGCGACGGGCTTTATTCCCCTACGGTTCAATGAACCATTCGTCCGAGTACGAGAAGAACTTGTACGGGTGGATCGCCACGTGCCGGACCTTCTTGTGGTACGCCGCGTAGTTCGTCAGCGTCCAGAGGAAGGTGTACGGGTTCTCCTCGGCGAGGACCGCGTGAAGCTTCCGGTTGAGCGTCCGGCGCTTCTCGTGGTCCAGGGTCAGCTTGCTCTCCATGATGAGGCCGTCCACTTCGGGGCTCGAGTATCCTCCGAAGTTGTTCTTCCAGGGGCCGATCTCGGCGGTGAGGAACAGGGACGAGATGTCCGCCGAATCGTCGAACACCCAGGTGGCGAAGATGATGTCGAAGTCGTGTTCGAAGAAGACGTCCTCCTTCCACGCCTGCCACTCCTTGAACTCCACCTTGATGTCGACGCCCACGTTCTTGAGATAGTTCCTGAAGGCCAGCACGACGCGCTTGACGGCCTCGCTCTCCTTCTCGATCGGAACCTTGAGCGTCAAGGCGAGCTTCTTCCCGGCCTTCTGCTGGATCCCGTCGGGCCCGGGCGAAAAGCCCGCCTCCTTGAGGAGCGCGACGGCCGCCTGGGGATCGAACGGGAGGGGCGCCACGTCGAGATTGTAGGCCCAGCTCCCCGGCGCGAAGGGACCGGAGATGATCGTCCCCTGGCTGTTGAAGAAGGAGTCGAGCATCTCCTGGCGGTTGAGTGCGTATGCGAACGCCTTCCGGACGCGCCGGTCGGAGAGAAGCGGGTTGCGCAGGTTGTATCCGAAGAAGGAGTACGACAGGGCGTTGTACGGCTGGAGCACGAATCGCTTGTCCCCCTGGATCTCGGGCAGGGACCTCGGATTCACGAGCACGATCATGTCGATGGCGTTGAACATGAGCGCCTGCGTCAGGATGTTCTGGTCGGCGAAGGGCTTGGCGACGATCGTGTCGACGTGGGGACGGCCCTTGAAATAGGCGTCGTTCGCCGCAAGCGTGATCTCGCCGTCTCCCGAGACGGACTTGAGCCGGTACGGCCCGGTCCCGATGGGACGTTGCACGAACGGGTCTTCCCGCGTGAGATACGCCGGATTGGCCGGCCCGTGCTTCGGAATGACCTTGAAGGTGAACTTGGCCAGGGCGTTCAGGATCGGCCGCTTGAGCGTAAACCGGACCGTGGCGTCGTCGATCTTCTCCACGCTCTCGATGAACTCGTACCGGACCTTCAAGGGGGTGATGGTTTTCGGGTGCATCATGATGTTGTAGGTGAAGACCACGTCGTCCGCCGTGAAGGTTCCGGGCGATTCGCCGGGGCGGGCGTGCCAGGTTACACCCTTGCGCAGGAAGAAGACGTAGGTACGCCCGTCCTTCGAAACGTCCCAGCGTTCCGCGAGCTCGGGGACGACCTCCTGCTTCTCGTTGATCCCCACCAGCCCGTTGAAGATGAGCTCCGTGATCCGGAGCGACACCATCTCGTTGCTGGTGACGGGGTCCAGGGTCGCCGGACGGCCGTACTCGCCGTAGCTCAAGGTCCCTCCGTACGGCCTGCCGTCCTTTCCGGGGCCTGCCGCCCACGCCGGGGCGGCGACGATCACGCCGATTACGAGCAGAATAACGACCGATACCTTTTTCATGTCATCCTCCTCCTTGTGGAACGTTCCGATGACTATAAAATCCTCACGTCTCCCGGGCTCTTCTGCTCCCGGGAGTAATATGCCTTGAAGGGCATCCTGGATCTGGCGCACGGCCGGAAAGCTCTTGCTCATCTCGAAATAGATCTCCTGGGCCTCGGAGAATTTCTTGACCCGGTAATACGCCTCGGCGAGCGCGGCGAGCAACTCGGGGTCGTTCGACTCGACCTTGTTCTTGTTCCCCTTGTCCCTCCCCGCCTCGAGATGGAAAAGGGCTTTCGCGTAGTCCTTCCGGTCCAGGAAGTGCCGGCCCAGAGCGGAATGGAGCCCCCGGAACCGCTTCCCTTCCCCCGTCTCCGCGATGACCGCGGCGCGCCCCACGATGTCCCGGCAGTCGGCGGCGACCCGGTCGCACGCAAGGACGATCTCGGCGAGGAGGTCCGGGTCGGCCGGCCGCTTCCGGGAAAAATCGTCCCAGAGCCGGGTCGCCTCGCCTTTGCGTCCCGCGGCGTACCGGTCGGCCGCCTGCCGTACGGTCATCCTGTCTTTGTAGGCTTGCGGCATTTTCGGGGCGGCGCCGAAGGGATCGGCCGCCCGCGCCGACGGCCCGCCGATTCCCCCCAGCGCGTACGCTTCCTGGAGGTAGTACGCCGCCGCATCCCCGGCCTTTGGGTCCGCGGCCGCCTTTTCGAGCCAGGCGATGCTCGCCCTTCCGTAAAGAGTCGCGAGTCCGTCGAGCAGCGCGAGGTCGTGGAAATGGATGACCTTGTCTTTTCCCGGGACTTCCTCGCGGGAAAACCGTTTCGGGTCCGCCGCGGCAAGGAGGTCGAGCCCCTTTTCGGTCAGCCCGGCCCGGGCGTACACGCCGACGATGTTCTTCAAGGCACGCATCGACGGCCTCCGGCCGGACTTCGCAAGCGAAGCCAGGGCCTCTTCGCACATCGACACGGCCGCCTTTTCCCCAATCCCGGCCGAGAGGTACGCCGCCGCCAGCTCGGTTTTGACATCCGGGTCGGCCGCGTCCACGCCCGACCAGAGGCTCTTCGCTTTCTGCGCCTCCCCCAGCCTGTGATGGCAAAGCCCCAGGTCGACGGCCGCGATTGCCCCCTCCGCCGTCCCTTTCCCCGCCCTCGCGAGGAATTTCGTCAATGGCGTCTTCGCTTCCCGGGGCTTGCCCGCCGCAAGGAGCGCCTCGCCCAGGTACAGGTCCGCGAGGGAACTCCGCCCCCGGCCCTTTTCCATCGAAAGCGTTTTCAGGTATTCGAGGTGGACGATCACGGAGGTCCGATGCAGCGCGCGGTGAAGCGCGGCGTTCTTCAGATAGGCGGCGCCCAGGATCAGGGACGCCTGCCCCGGCGCCCCGGGCCCGGCCGAGGAAAGATGCGGCCGAAGAACGGCGGCGGCCTCCCCGTAACGGCGCTTCTCGAAAAGCCTCGTTCCGCGCGCCACGGGATCGTCCGCGCCCAGGGCGGCGGTCGCGACGGCCAGGCCGAGGAGGACGGCGGCCAGGACCCGAAAACGGCGGAAGCGGTTCCCCGTCATCGGTACGGCGCCTTTTTCTTGAGCTTGGCGAGGAACATGTGGTCCCACTGGTCGACCTGGGCGCGGAAGGCGAGCAGGCCGTCCGGCGAACAGGCCACATCGTGGTTCATCCTCGTCCCGGTCCTGACGGGCCGTTCGGTTCCGGACTTGAAATCCACGAGGTAGATGGGGTTGTACTCGTGCCGGTCGTTTTTCACGTAGACAATCCCCTGGCTGTCGGGCATCCAGGCCGGCCCCGTCTCCACATCCGGGATGACGTCCGCGGCCGCCACCTTGGCGGCGAGCCCCTCGCCCTCCCGGGGATCCGTCCCGTCGGAGGCGACCACGATGATGGACCAGACCATCGGATCGCCCGCGGGGTTGTAGTTCGAGTAAAAGGCGATCTTTGTCCCGTCCGGCGACCAGGCGGGCCGGAGGTCGTCCCATGGCCACGATGTCAGGGCCCTCTCCGTCTCCCGCCCCCCGGGCCCGGTCCCGCCGTCGAGGAGGTGGATATCGTGGTTTTCGTTGTTGCCGTGGGTGACGGCGATCTTCGTCCCGTCCGGAGACCACCTCGGGTAGAGGTACGTCTCCTCCCCCTGCGTGAGGCGCGTCACCGTACGGGTCGGAACGTCCAGGATGTAGAGGTCCCCTTTCCCGGTGCGGCCCGACACGAAGACAACCAGGTTGTCGGCCGCCGGCGACCAGTGCGCGTGCCCATCCTTCTCCTTGTGGTCCGTGAGCCGCCTCGACGGTTCCTCGCCGAGGTCCCGCCGGAAGAGGTCGTAGTTCCCTTCCCCTCCGTTGCTCATGAACACGAACCGTTTCCCGGAGGGGGACCAGCTGCTCCCCGCGTTGTAGCTCGCGTCGCCGGAGTCGCCCGGAAGGAGGAAGGGACGTTCGCCGCCGGCTTCCTCGGCTTGGTGACGAATCGTATCCACCACCGCGCCGTCCGGCCGCGCGATGACGATCTCCTTTTCTTCCCCCCGGCTCCGCTCGAAGGCGATGAGGGAGCCGTCGGACGACCACACCGGGTTGGAATCGTTGCTGCCCGGCGCGACGCCGGCCAGGGGGCGGATCTGCAGGGGCAGGATGGCGTCCGGGAGGACCGTGTCCGGGACCGCGGCATCCGGCATTCCGTCCACCGGAACCGCCGCCCGCCCGTCGCCGGCTTCGGGCCCGCCTGCGGCCGTGGCGATCGCGGGAGACATCAGAATGACCACCATCACGGCCAGGGCGGCGGCGCGTTCCCGCCGCCCGGCCGCCGTCGTCCGTCTGCGCATGTTTCCGCTACATCTTTTCCCGGAGCTGGTCCCGGTACTTCCTGGCCGCCTGGCGGCTCAGTTCGAAGGCGCTGACCCCTTCGAGCTTCTCCGGGAAAAAGTCGAAATAGTCCCGCCACGCGTTATTGGCGCTGTCCAGAAGCGACGCCTTCCTCGTCATCAGGTAGAGCTTGTGATACGACAGGGCCGTGTAGTAGTAGGTGTCGTGCACCGCCTCCTCGTACCGCTGGGTCGGGAAGAACCGCATGTTCTGCCGGGCCGTCTGCAGGTTCTGGAGCGCCTTGGTGAGGTTCCGGGAGGCGGCCTCCCTGTCCCGGTTCACGAGTTGGTTCCCTTCCTCGTAGTACGCGTGCCCCAGGTTGGCGAACATCACGGCGAACTGTTTGAAGATGAGCTGGCGGTTCGCGGGCAGGGAGAGCACGTTCTCGAACTCCCGGATCGCCGCGCCGTAGTCGTTCTTCTCGTCCAGGTAGATTTTCCCGAGCCGGCCGTGGATCTCCGAATAATCGGGGTGCTCCTTCGTCGCCGCGCCGTATGCCTGGATCGCGGCGTTCAGGTTACCGGCCTTTGCGGCCCGCTCGCCGATCCCGAGATAATCCTTGAACAGGACGATCTTCCGGCTTCCGGTGCGGTCCTCCACGTCCCGCGAAAATTCCATCACTTCCTCGAAGTCCCGGTAATCGGCGCCCGCCGACACCCGGACCGTGTGGAAGCCCAGCGGGAAGGGCTTGCCCTCGGCGATCGGGGTCTTTCCGACGGGGGTCCCGTCCACGACGACGTCGGCGCCGGATGGCTCGGAGTCGACCTTGAACAGGGAATTGTTGACCGCGAGGACGAACTCCTTCGTCTCCCCGGCCGCGCCGGCCCGGATCGTATCGCCGTGTTGCCGGTACCCCTGCCGGAAGAGCAGGAGGTTGTAATTCTTCCCCAGGCGAACGGGCGCCGTCGTCTTGCCGTCCGGGCCCGTGGTGCCGATCCATTCGCCATTGAGATAGACGTTGACCCCCGGAAGCGCCGAAACGTCGGGAGGCTTGCCTCCCTTGACCGAGAGGGTGAGGACGTCGCCGCCTGCCCCTTCCCGGGGGACGTAGCGCACCACCCGGTCGCCCACGGAGATCTTCTCGCCTGCCTTCAGGTCCTCGGCGACCGCCCAGGCCCCCGCCGATTCCGCCTTTTTGACCTTGAGGATCCCGATTTCGCGGTGCCCCGTCACCTTGCCCGTGTTGCCGATCACCGGCTTCGCCAGGTCGAACTCGGTCCCATTGGCGACCCTGTGGCCGGCCTTCCCCAGGTTGATCAGGTAACGGTCCTCCTCGGCGGCGACCACGGTCCCTTCGAAGGGGAACCGCTCGACCGCGTTGACGGCGATCTCCTTCGCCGCGGAGGCGATGTCGCCCGGGCCCTTGGCCCGCTCGATGAGCGACAGAACCGGCTTGCCGCCCGCGGAGTGGAACCGGGTCTCGATCAGGTAGCCTTTGTCATCCTTGGTCACGCTTCCCACGACGATCATGTCGACGGAGGAGGCGACCGGGGTGTTCCGCCATCCCCTGGTCGTCGCCTTCTCGATGGGGAGCTTCGCCTTTTTCATGGCGGCCCGCAGCGTCGCGGGCGGGACTTCCCGGAAGGCGGAATACTTGTAGAGCTGGGCCGATACCGCCTCCTCCGTCCGCGCGAGGACATCCTGCAGATCCGCGTCCGGAGAATTGCTCACGTAGCCGTAGATCCCCGTCCGGATCGCCCTGGGAGCCTCGGTATAGAAGAATCGCTGGATCTTGACATCGCCCTGAAGGGCCACCCGGGTCTCCCACTCCGCCGGAATGTATCCGGGCGCCGAGAGGGTCAACCGGGCCTTCTTCCCCGGCTTGCCCGTGTACCGGTAGGTCAAGACCCCCTTGGCATCCGTCTTGCCCACGGCCTTGCCGTCCACGGACACGACGATGCCGGCGACCCCGGCGGAGCGGCCGTACTCGTCGGTCAGGCAGGAAACGTCGATGACGGTCCGCTTCGAAAGCGCCGCCTCGATCTTCTGGCCGGGCGTGAGCTTCTTGACCGACATGCTCCACGGAGCCAATCCGGCCTTGCTCACGGAAAACTCGACGCCCTTCCCGGGCGCCGTCTTGTATTCGTAGAGGAACTCTCCGTTCTTGTCCGTCGTCCCGACCTTCTTCCCCTTGACCGCGACGTCCGCTCCCTCGACCGGCTTCCCCTTCTCCGTGACCGCGACGGTGACGTACATCGAAGCCTTCATGTCCGCCTCGATCTCGAGCTTCTCCCCCGCGGGCGCAGGGGGCACCGCCGCCTGCCGGGCGGCGTTCTCGGCCGCCGGTTCCACCATCTTCTTGACGACCGTCGCCGCCTTCTCCACCGCCTTCTCGGGCTTCCCGTCCCCGCAACCGGCCAGGAGTCCCAAAGACATCGAAAGAACGAATATCGCCTTGATCGCCTGCTTCATCATCGCCGGTTCCTCCTGGATTTCATATCGGCCTTCCGCCGCTACATCGAGGGAGGCTGCAAGTTCACCTCGCCGGGGTTGATGATCTTGTCCTCGTCCGAGGCCGCGCCCTCGATCGCCTTGCGCTTCCCCTCGTCGATTTTTTTCAGCTTGAACTCGACCTTCTTCCGCGTGAACCTCCCGATCTCGACGGTCTGCGTCTCCGTCACGTAGCCGATCCGGCTCGCTTCGACCTTGTACATCCCCCGGAGGATGGCGCCCTTGGCGGATGTGTATTCCCCCTTGGCGTCGACGGCCGCGGCGTGGAATGCCTTCTCCAGCGGGGCCGTGGTGTTCATCATGTTGACCACCGTCCCCTGGGCGTTGTCCGTGGCCACCGGCCTCATGCCGGCGTCGATGAGATCGAGCCTGCCGTAGATTCTCGGGGAACAGGACGCCGTCAGCGTCGCCGTCATGATGAGCGTGACCAATACTCCTTTTTTTCGAATCATTTTCCCCCCCTGCCGCCCTGGAATTAGGTTGTGGGTGGTGCCCCGCACCCGAAATAAAAAAAGCCCATCTCCAATAAAGAGTGGGCTCCGCTGAATTCGCGAGCGCCACTTCGGCAGCCCCTCCACCCGGAAAACGGGCAGGTGGCTTTGTGCCATCCGGTCACCCGGATTTCACCTTTTCGGTGGCTGTTGAACCTTGTTACCTTTCCAACAAGGGAATCATATCACTTCCCGCCGGTCAAATGAATTCGTAATGCGACAATTGCCCCACGCCATGACACAATCAGGCATGGCAACGAAGGTTTGGCCGCGATAGCCACCTCCCGAGGGTCCTGTTCCCGCCTCGCCGCCGCCGCGGCTCTCGTGATCCTCCTGCCGCTGGCGGGCGCCGCGGCGGCGGGGAAACCACTCGCGGCGTACCTGCAGTTCCCCCCGAGGACGCTGGATGTCCGCCACGAGCCGTTCTCCCTGCCGGTCTTTCTTGGATTCGCTCTGGTCATCCTGGCGTCGACGGCGCCGTTCTTCCATCGCCTGTTCACTTTCCGGGGGGAGACGGCGTCGCCGGCATCCTCCCGCCCGTTTCCGTGGTGGGGATGGGCCGGCGCGGGCTTGGGCGCGGCGTCCTGGATCCTGGCGTGGGGGCGATTCCCGTGGATGGGCGGGCTGCAGGCGCACGCATTCACACCCCTGTGGATCGCCTTCATCCTGCTGGTCAACGCGTTCACGGTGCGGAAGACGGGCCGGTGCCTGATGCTCTCCCGGACCCGCCGATTCCTGCTCCTTTTCCCGGTCAGCGCGGCGTTCTGGTGGTCGTTCGAATACCTCAACCGGTTCGTCGGGAACTGGTATTACCTCGATCCGCCCGGCTTCGGCGCGTGGGAATATTTCCTGTTCGCCACCCTCCCGTTTGCGACCGTGCTTCCCGCGGTCCTGTCGACCCGGGAGCTCCTGCTTTCCTTTCCGCGCGTCGACGGGGCGTTCCGCGGATGGCGTCCGCTCTCCCCTGCCCACCCGCGGGCGATCGCCGCGTCGGTCCTCCTCCTCTCCTGCGCCGGGCTCTTCGCCGTCGGGATCGTCCCCGACGTCGCATTCCCGCTGGTCTGGGTCGCCCCGCCATTGCTGTTGATCTCCCTTGCCGACCTGCGCGGAGAGCCGCACGCTCTCTCCGGGATTACCGAAGGTGACTGGCGCACCTTCGCCGCGTCGTCCCTGGCGGCGCTTTCGTGCGGATTCTTCTGGGAGATGTGGAATTACGGAAGCTCCGTGAAGTGGGTGTACGCCATCCCGTACATCGACGCTTTCCATCTCTTCGAGATGCCGCTTCTCGGGTATGCGGGGTACCTGCCATTCGGGGTGCTGTGCGCGGAAATCG
>Ga0180089_1000076_pt1 | contig 10086 bp, 10 predicted proteins | sample EasRiv860_16_10D_FD_123016 | JGI IMG/M metagenome (GOLD analysis project Ga0180089, IMG submission 123016) | Soil microbial communities from meander-bound floodplain in the East River, Colorado, USA - East River metaG ERMLT860_16_10D | ecosystem: Environmental > Terrestrial > Soil > Floodplain ... | reverse complement strand
TGCCGAGGCGCCCCCGAGCGCTCCGGCGTCACCGCCCAGGATCAGCGCCAACACGCCGCCGCGACTTTCCGAATACGCCGTGTCGGTTGACACCCGGTCGTAGACCCACACCTCGCGGCGCTCCTCGTCCGTGCTCACGATATTCGGGGACCCGAGCACCTGCACCACCTCGGCGCCGCTCATCCCCACGCGGATTTCGCGCTGGACCTTGCCGACCGTCAAGCGGTCATCGGACTTGCCTTCGACCGCGGCGCGGTGCTCCGACGCCGACATGCAACCAGCGAGCAATACCGTTAATAGTGTCAGGAAAAGATGTTTTCGCATTACCCAACCCCCTTTCCCAGCTGGACTCGTCATGCGCCAGGTTCGCGGCTGTGGCATCTTATACCATTCGCGCGTGACACCCCCATTGACTTAAATCAATGGCGGACACGCCCCTAGTTCACGCCTGGGGGGAACACGGTCAGTCCGGGCGACTCGGAATCGACCGGACCACGCCATTCAGTTGGCCGGCATCAAAACCGGTATCGGACTTCCACGCCATATTCGCGCGTCCAGTTTGCCGGCTCGTACGCGCTCTCACCGAGCCCGATGGGCACGGTGTCGGAGTCCTTGATATTCCAGTAGTGGAACCACGGGCCGAACGCCCAGTGCCCGCTCTCCAGCATGAGGTACGCCCGGTAGCCGCGGCCGTCGCGCTGGCGGTTGGATGCGTCGGAATATCCGATACCGGTATCGCTGAGCTGCGAATACTGCCAACCGCCGAGGAAAACGTCATACTCGACCGTGGGTGCGACCACCCAGCGCTGGCCGGCGCGGAAGCGGGCAGTCAGTCCCATTGGAACATAGAGGTATTGGGAAACACGCTGGTAACCGACTGCGCCGGTGGAAGAGTATCCCCTGAGGTCGTTGTAGAGATAACGGTAGCCGAGCCCTATGTAGGGCGAGAGGGCGGCGCTGTCACCCGTGAGGTAGTCCCTGCCGATCACGGCCCGCGCCTCAAAGATCCAATCCGGGACATCATCCAGCGTGCCTGAGCCCTGGTACTTCAGCAAGCCGTAGGAGGAGCGCAGGTCGATGCGGCTGTACACGCGATTGGGGCTGGTAAACGTGTACGCGCCGACGGCGCCGACGCGGTTGCCCTTGAGATTCATGAGCGCGGGCTCCTCGTAGTGATAGTTCGCGATCTGCCCGCCGACCTCCCACCCGCCCCGGGTGAGCAGCGGGCTAGAGGGTGGTGTTTCCTGCGCCGGTGCTGTCCCGGAAACCGCGGCGAGCAGCGCCCCTGCCAGAATCAGTCTTCGCAAATTCTTACCGGTCTCCACGCAATCCGATACCGCGCCGTTTAGTCGCTCCGTCACTTCGTCACTGTCCGATCATCACTCGACCTTCAGGTTCAATTTCCTGATGATCTTCCCGTTCGTTTCCATTTCGCGCCGGGGCGATTCTCGACGACCACGCTCTGGCCGAGCGCTTTGGTCAGCGGGGGCGCCAGCGCGCGCCCTATCGTGTCGGTTGTCCCGGCGGGCGGGAATGGGATGACGAGCCGCACGGGTCGTGACGGGAAATCCTGCGGGTAGCCCGCGCCGGCGACGAGCGCCGCCATTGACGCCACTATCAACGTCCCAAGACGACTGGTTCTCACGGCCCCCCCTCAATGCGTGACTGGGGAAGCGTGACCGAAAAGGCGCGACAGGTAAAGCGGGTCATGAGGCCGGGGGGATCACCCGGCCCCGGTTTGCCCCGGTAACGGCTTACTATGCAGGCTACGAGGCCGGGAGATGAATACCGCAGGTGCCGCTGCGAAACGGGCGGCCGGCAACCGCCAGGCGGGGCTTACTCTTTCGGCTTGCCGCTGCTCTTCTCGTTGTGCCAGAGGTAAATGAAGAAGCCGATGATCGAGCCGATGAAGATGATGCCGAAAACGATTACCCAGACCACGCTAACGGTCTCGGAGGGCGCATTCGGGTCCATCTCTTTCGTGACGGCAAGCAAAGGACCGGAGATCAGGAACAGCGTGACTGCGGACAGAAATTTAGACATAACGCTCCAAAGCGGTGAACCGCTGGTTGATCAGGCGCCGGGGCAATACGGGCAGAAAACCTATTCCCAACCATGCTTCCACCCGTAATATCCAAGCCTGTTCATTATCTTACACCAGCCTTACACCACGCTTACCAAACTAGTCCACATCATGACCCTCAACCCGTGCACAGGTGGGGCTTATTGTTCTGTGGGCTCAATAAAGTCCATATAGTCAACATTCCGCCCGTCGTCGCCCTCATCCATCACGCATTTCCCGCAGATACACCGGCAGGTCCGTCGTCGGCGGACGGGCCGGCACCTGGTAGAACAAATCGGCGACGAAGCCGCGGTGATAGGACGTGTGGTTGACGACGTGGAGCAGGATCTCGCCGCGCGTCATCACGCCGCGGTTGCCGCCGATCAGCGTGAAGCTCACTTTCTCGTCCAGCGCGGCATCGGACAGCGAATCGCTCCAGGCGATGTACCACTTGTCCACCTCCTGCTGCGCGCGCCACAAATCTGCCAGGGGTGGATGGTCCGGCGTATTGCGTGCCGCGTAGCCGTGCTCGCGCCCCTCGAGGTGCGCCTGCCAGATGCGGTCGATGACGTAGTTGTGGTTGAGCGTGTGGACCATGTTCCTGAACAGGCTTTGCCGCTCTTTCGTCGCCTCGCCGGCGGGAAGCGCGGCGACGGCATCGAAAATGAGTTGATTCGCCCAGGCGTTGTAGCGCGCAAGCATACTCGCGGTGCGGGTGGTAATCATGGGGTGGCCCTTCGAGACGATCCATCCTGGAGATTATGACATCCTCCACCAGGAATAAGGCGCGAGAGAGCGTGAGAGCGGGAGAGCGGGAGAGAGGGACAAAACCCGTGAAGGCGTCAGGGCGCTAGAGCGTGAGAGCGAGTCCGGGTTTTCTGTCGATTTCCCGATCTCCCGTCCTCCCGATTTCCCGATCTCCCGTCCTCCCGATTTCACGGGTTTTCTTGGTATTCTTTTCATGTGGCGGGGCTTATGATGGTTCCTGCACCCCCATTAGGAACGGCGGAGAGATTGATGCCCGGAAACGTTACACAGAGCCTGGCGCGGTTTGCGGCAACGCTGACCTACGACCAGATACCGGTCCGCGCCAGGGAACATTGCAAGAACCTGCTGCTCGATGCCGTCGCCTGCGCGCTGGCCGGGCACCAGGGTGAGGAAACGCACCAGGTCGCGGCACTGGCCTCGGGGCTGGCCCAATCCCGGGAAAGCAGCATCATTGGAGGTGACCGCCTGTCGCTGGCCGGCGCCACCCTGCTGAACGGCTACCTGATCACCGCCGTCACCCTGTGCGACGTGCACCGCGCCACGCTGACTCATATCACGCCGGAGGTGATGCCCCCGGCGTTGGCGATCGCGGAACGCGATGCGCTCGCCGGACGCGACCTGCTGGTTGCCCTTGCCGCCGGGTGCGAAGTGATGACCCGCATCGGGGTCGCGATGGACTGGCCCGCGGCACGCGCCAGGGGCTGGCACGGGCCCGGTGTCCTCGGCCCGTTCGGCGCCGCCGCCGCGATCGGCCGCCTGCTGGGCTTCGACGAGGACACCATGGCGCGTGCGTTCGGCCTTGCGGGCAGCCAGTCGGCGGGGACCTTTGCTGCATGGGGCACGCCGACGGTCAAGTTTCACCAGTGCCGGGGCGCGCTTTCGGGCCTGATGGCGGCGTTGCTCGCTCAACAGAAATTCGTCGCCACCCGCGAGTTCCTGACCGCCCCCGACGGTGGGCTGTTCAACGCCTACTCGAATGGCGGGCGTCCCGAAGCGATCACCGACGGCCTCGGCAAGCGCTGGGAGCTGGAGAGCATTGCGCTGCGCCTGTGGCCCTCCGCCACCACCATACAGGGCGTAATCACCGCGATGTTCGACCTCGTGGAAAAGCACCGCGTCGACCCCGATCAGGTGAAGAAGCTGCGCGTTTCCATGAACAAGACCGGCGTGGACATGCACGGGATCTTCCCCCGCTACCAGGGCAAGTTCGAGGCGCTGCTTTCGACCCATTACGCTGCGGCTGCGATCCTGCACGACCGCGCCCTGACGCTCGCTCAATTCGAGCCCGCGCGCTACAACGACCCCAAGCTCGCGCGCTTCGCAGCGGAGCAGGTCGAGATGAAAGTCGATCCCTCGCTTTCCGGCGTTCAGTGCGTGGTGGAAGCGCAAATCGCGCACGGCCGCACCCTCAGCGTCCGCTGCGAACACCCGCGGGGCTCGCCCGAGAATCCGCTCACGCGCGCGCAAATCGAGGAGAAGTTCCGCACCTACGCCAAGGCGCTGCTGCCGGGAGCAGGCATCGAGGAGACGATCAGGGCGATCACGAATCTCGAGGACCTCAAGTCGGTGCGCGGGCTGATGGAGAGCCTGAGGTCGAGCGATGAAAAGCGGGCACGCAAGTCCGCGTAGGTTCTTGCTGCCCCGACGCGCCGAGACGTGCCGGCAGACGCCGCATCTCTCCTTGTAAGGGGGGAATGTAGTGGCCGGGTGACGAGTTGCACGCGGCGCGCTTTGGGTCGCCTTACGTATTCGTCAATCACCTGTTTGGAGGACAAGCCTATGTCGACGCTGCGATTCCAGTGCTCCTGTCTGTTGCTCGCCGCCATCGGCGCTATTGCGTCCGGAGCGGCCGCCGCGCAAAGCTATCCCAGCCGGCCTGTGCGAATCGTTGTTCCCCAGCCGGCCGGCGGCGGCGTGGACATATATACCCGCCTGATTTCGCAGAAGTTGAGCGAGACCTGGGGCCAGCAAGTGATCGTGGACAATCGCCCCGGCGCGAACGGAATTATCGCCCTCGAGCAGGTGATCAAGGCCAAGCCGGACGGCTACACGCTCCTCGCCGCATTCACCTCGGTGCTCACCATCAACCCCCACGTCTACAAGTCGCTGCCCTACGACACGTTCCGCGATCTTGCGCCGATCACGCAGACGGTCAGCAATACCATGGTGCTAGTGGTCCACCCCCAGCTGCCTGCGCGCTCGGTCAAGGAGCTGGTTGCGCTCGGCAAGTCGCGCCCCGGCGATCTCAACTACGGCTCGTTCGGCGTCGGCAATCTCACTCATCTCGCCGCCGAGCTGCTGCGCCTCGAGGCGGGCTTGAAGATAGTCCACGTGCCGTACAAGGGTGAGACGCCAGCGATCACCGAAGCGATCAGCGGCCAGGTGGCTCTGCTGTTCGCGACATCGGTCGGCGTCGCGTCCCACATTCGGACGGGACGGTTGCGCCTGCTGGCGACCTGCGGAGACAGCCGCGCCATGGCGTTCCCCGACACGCCGACGATGATTGAATCCGGGCTGCCCAAGGTGGTGGTGACTGGCTGGGGCGGGACGCTCGCGCCCGCGGGCACGCCGCGCGAGATCATCGAGAAGGTGCAACGTGACGCCGCACGGCATTTGCAGGGTGCGGATCTCCGCGAGCGCCTCGGCGCCATGGGTTCCGATGCGGTCGGGTCCGCGCCCGACCAGTTCGCGGCCTTCCTCAGGAACGAGACGGAAAAGTGGGAGCGGGTCTCCAAAGTGGCAGGCATCTACAAGAGCCAGTAGCGGACGAAATGGACCTGGGACTCAAAGGAAAAGTGGCGGTCGTCACGGGGGGAAGCCGCGGCGTGGGACGCGCCATCGCGGCGTCATTGCTGCGGGAAGGCGCGCGCGTCATGATCTCCGCGCGCGACCCGAAACGGCTGGAGGCTGCGCGGGTGGCGCTCGCGCAGGAGACGGGCGGCGAGGTCCGCGCGACGGCCGCGGATCTGCGCCACGACACCGAGGCTAGGGCCCTTATCGAGGCGACGCTGAAGGCGTTCGGTCGCCTTGACATCTTGGTGAACAATGCGGCTACCGTGATGCCAGCCGATTTCATGACGCTCACGGAGGAACGCTGGTCGGAAGTCTTCGAGCAGAAGCTGAACGGCTACGTGCGCTGCCTCCGCTATGCGATCCCCGCGATGAAAGGCCGCGGCTGGGGACGAATCATCAACCTATCCGGCCTGGCGGCGCGCGAGGGCGGAAGCCAGACGATACCTGTCGGCGTCAACAACGTCGCAGTGCTGAACCTGACTAAGAGCCTGGCGTTCGCGCTGGCTCGCGACAACATACTCGTGAACGCCGTCGTGCCCTACATCATCAATACGGACATCCAGGACGAGACCATGCGCCGATTGGCGGGCCTGACCGGCCGCCCGGAAGCGGACATCCGCAAGGAGCGGGTCGCCGAGCTGGCGGTGGGAAGAATGGGACGGCCGGAGGAAGTCGCCGATGTGGTGGCCTTCCTCGCCTCGGAGCGCTCGAGCTACGTCACAGGTGCCGCGTGGCATGTGGACGGGGGCGCTTCCCGTGGCATCTGAAAGTTAACGGTGCGACACTTGGCAACGCATGTCGAAGGCAGCCGGCACCTATCAAGGCCGGTGACCGGATAATAAGTTGACAGTCGGCAGTTATCAGTTGGCAGTGGCTGCAAACTGCCCACTGCAAACTGCTTGGTCCCTCATCCCCGCATCGGCCGGCCGCGAGCCGCCGGGCCGGCGGTGCGTGAGCGGCGCGGTTAGAATGTCGTCATGGCCGCGCCTGCCGACAGATCGAACAACACCGCGTCGCCGCCGACGCTCGCGAGCGTGATCGTCCTGAAGATACAGGACTTCGCCCGCAAGCCGGTGGCCGAGCAGGTCAAGCTCAAGGCGCGGCTCGAGTCGCTGGTCGGGCTGGCGATCAAACCGCTGCCGGCTGCCGGCCGCATCGTGCTCGATACCTCCGATGGCATCGCGGTCGTGGTGCCCGGCAGGCCCCGGGCTGCGCTCGCTCTCGCGGAGCGCTCGCAGGCGGCAGCGGACATTCCTCTGTGCATCGGGGTCAACCACGGCCCCGTCAAGGCGGCATCCGACGCGCTGCGCGGGTCCGGGGTCGTTGGCGACGGGATCGCTTCGGGCATGACCCTGGCGAATGCCGCGGCGCCCGGACGCTTCGTCGCATCGCGCTCGTTCCGCGAGGCCCTCAAGACCGACTCCCCGGCCCGCGCGGCGGCCTTGAGGGCAGCTGGCATGTTCACCGACGCGAACGTGCGCACGCACGAGCTGTTCACGGTCGACCGGCAGGCGGCGCGCGCGCGCCGGTGGCGGCTGGTCGCCTTCGGCACGCTCACCATTGCCGCCATCATCGGAACCGGCTTCGGGGCGCGCTTCGCGCGTCTGGCTTACGAGCCCCCGCCACCCCCACCGCCACGGCCCGCCCTCATCCACCTTCAAATCACGCCTCGCGGAGACGTGTTCATCGACGGCGTGCGGCAGGGCGCAAGCCCCCCGCTCACCCAGGTCGAGGTCGACCCCGGCCCCCGCACGATCGAGGTGCGTAACAGCCCGAACCCGCCGCTCCGTCTCAAGCTGAGCCTGGCAGCGGGAGAGGAAATGACCATCAGCCACTCGTTCGTCGCTCCCAAGGCTCCGGCCAAGAGTGCACCCAAGAGCACCGTCAAGCGCACGGAAAAGAAGGTGGAGAAGAGGCCGGAGGAGAGTCGCAGGAAGACCCCCGGCGACTACTGGCGCCAGTTCCGCCGCGAGATCGGCTTCTAGAAGCAATGAGTGGTGAATAGTGAGTAGTGAGTGGACCAGGATTGCACCGCGCAGGAAAGCGTGCCCGGCTATGGTTGAATCTACTCACCACTCACCACTCACCACTCACGCACTCAAGAGATGAGCAAGGCGGAACTCAAGCAGCTCGGCCGTTACCGCCTCGTCGCGGAGCTCGGGCGCGGCGCGATGGGGGTCGTCTACCGGGCGGAGGATCCCCTGCTCAACCGCACGGTCGCCATCAAGACCATCATCCTGATGGACGACTCAGCAACGCGCGCCGAGTACGAGGCGCGCTTCTTCCAGGAGGCAAAGGCCGCGGGCGGACTGAACCATATCAACCTCATCACGATCCACGACATCGGCCGCGAGGGCGATATTGCATACATGGCGATGGAGTTGCTCGAAGGCACCGAGTTGCGCGAACTGATGGCGAGAGGCCGGCTGCCGTTGCCGTTTGCCCTCGAGGTGGTGGCCCAGGTGGCCGACGGCCTCGCATTCGCGCACCAGCACGGCGTGGTCCACCGCGACATCAAGCCCGGCAACATCATGATCGTACGCGACCGCATCGCGAAGATCATGGATTTCGGGATCGCCCGCGTTCGGGCGTCGGACGTCAGGACGCAGACCGGGGCGCTGCTTGGCTCGCCCCGATACATGTCGCCCGAGCAGGTGACCGGCCGGCCCGCCGATCGCCGCTCCGACATCTTCTCGCTCGGCGTCATGCTCCACGAGCTGGCGGCCGGAGAGCCGCCCTTCACCGCGCCCACTGTAACCCAGCTCATGCACCAGATCGCGACCGCGGAGCCCCGCCCGCCGAGCGCGACCAACCCTTCGGTTCCAGCCATACTCGACCTGATCGTTGCCAGGGCGCTGCAAAAACAGCCCGCCGCCCGCTACCAGAACGCCGCGCAGCTCGCCGCAGACTTGCGCTCATGCCTGGCGGAGCTCACCGGCGGCCAGGGTGCGCCGCCCGCGGCGAGCGAGGCGCCGTCGCGGGTCAATGCCGGAGCCGCGACGGCGGCACAAGTCGACGTTCGGCTCGAACAGACCCGCCCCGCTCATGCGGACGAAACGGATACCGCGACGTTGGCGCCAGCGGTCACCGATGCCGGAACATATCTTCCGGTTTCCCGGAAATTCGAATCCGCCGCAGCCCTGCAGCAGTTGACGGAGCTGGCGGCAGCAGGTGGCGCGGACGGGGCCGGGGCGCAGGGCCGCCGGAGCGTCCTCGCTCGCCTGTGGCGGTATCCGGGCCGGCTCTTCTTTGCGCTGGCCGTCGTCGCGGCGAGCGTCACCGCCTACTACGTCGCCTACTACTATTAGGCAGCCTCAGGGGAATGCTCTACAGGCTTGAATCGTGATTCGTGGGTCGTGGGTCGTGATTCGACGCGCGAAGTTTGCAGTTACTGCCAACTGACGGCTGCCAACTGCCAACCCCTGTAACCAAACACGTTTCATCATGTCACGCCCGACCAAATCACGCGTGATCGCGTCACGCTTGATCAAGCTGGCGGCGGCGCGGTCCTCTTCATCGACTCTCTGGCTTCCATGCTCGTCCAGAGCCGGGCGAGGTTCGGGCACATTTCCTGCGGGAAGTACTCCGGACGGCGCAGCATGATGAAGCCGATGTGGCAGGCGATCGCGACATCGGCAAGGCTCACCGCGTCGCCGACGCACCAGCGCCGCCCGTCCAGCATCCCCTCGAGTGCGGCGAAGCCCGCGTCCAGCTTGCCGCGCTGGCGGTCGAGCCAGTCCCGGCTGCGGTTCTGCTCATCGTGGAAGCGCATCTCATAGAGGCTCGCAATAGCCGCGTCCATGGTGCCGTCCGCGAGCGCTTCCCAGCGCCTTACTTCCAGGCGCAGCTCGGGGTCTGCCGGAATGAAGCGCGGCTGCGGGAAGCGATCGTCCAGGTAGTCCGCGATCAGTGGAGAACTGATCAGGACACGCCCGTCGTCGAGCCGGAGCGCCGGCACCTTGCCGATCGGGTTGGTCCGCTTGAGGTCATTGGCGCCGAACAGTTCCACCATCTCGATCTCATGCGGGACGTTCTTCTCGAGCAACAGGACGCGGATCTTGCGGGCGAAGGGACTCCCGGCCGAGGCGTAGAGTTTCATCATTGTGCGCGCGAGATCGCAAAAGCGCACACCTGCGCGCCGAACGGGCCCGCGATCTGGTCATAGACATTGGTCGCAGGGATCGCGGCAAGCTTGCGTTTGACGGGAGTGGCGCACATGGCGGGTTCGAGCCTCCACCCAGAATTTAGCCCCCGCCGGGCCTGAATGTAAATCCTCCGGGGCGGGGCGATCCACCTTGGCATGGAATCCGGGGCAACAGCGGTCGCGAGTCCCTTGCTTGCCTTCCGCTCGCGTAGAATTGGATCCTCGGCCCACGAATCACGACCCACGCTTCTCCGGATGGCTGACGACACGCTCATCGAAATCAAGTACCTCAGGTTCTCCTACGGACAGAACCTGGTCC
>Ga0180089_1000075_pt1 | contig 10134 bp, 7 predicted proteins | sample EasRiv860_16_10D_FD_123016 | JGI IMG/M metagenome (GOLD analysis project Ga0180089, IMG submission 123016) | Soil microbial communities from meander-bound floodplain in the East River, Colorado, USA - East River metaG ERMLT860_16_10D | ecosystem: Environmental > Terrestrial > Soil > Floodplain ... | reverse complement strand
GGAGTAACGAGCCCTGCACCGGCAGCATTCTTAGCTTGCGGATTAACTCATAGCCGTCTTCTTCCGCCATGCCGATGTCGCTAATAACCACATCGGGAGTCTTCTGCATGAACCATTCAAGGGCCTCAACGGAAGAAGCTGTGGAGATAACTTCAGCGCCGTAGCGACTGAGGATCAAACTGAGCAGGTTTCGCGAGTCATCGTCGTCCTCAACCAGCAACACGCGAACGCCGGCGAGCGACCGTGCACCTGCAGCGCTCGCGGCCTTGCTCGCTCCGCTGTCGCCACTTCTAATGGCGCTCCTGATAACTTCCTCGCCAGCTCGATTTCCATCGGTGGTTCTTCTTTCAAGCGCGTTCTGGCTTTCGTCTGATTCAGGAAAATTGTTATCTCTTCTCTCAGTGGCTAGTGGCAGATCGACGGTGAAGACCGAGCCTCGACCCGGTCCGCCACTCTCAGCGCTGACAGTGCCACCGTGTAACTCCACCAGATGTCGCACCACCGCCAGACCCAGGCCCAGTCCGCCGGCCTTGCGTGAAATCGAACCTTCTTCCTGACGAAAACGATGAAACACGTAAGGGAGGAATTCCGGTGTAATGCCATCGCCCGTGTCGCTAATGGTCAGACGGACGTAAGACGAAAGCGGCGTGGAAGGTGAAACTGGTTCGGGCGAACGTCGTTCGGCGAACCATTCGAGGCGAAGGCTAACGCGGCCGCCCCGCGGCGTAAACTTGATCCCATTCATCAGCAGGTTCCAAATCACCTGACGTAATCTGTTGGGATCGCCGCGGACCAGGCAGTGCGTGGAATCTAACTCAATCATAATTTTGATTCCCTTTGCATCAGCAGCCGGGCGCAGGGCGTCGATGGCAGTCCTTACTATCGGCTCCAGGTTGAGCGAGCGCACATCAAGTTGAAGATTGCCGGTGATGATACGCGAGACGTCAAGCAGATCATCGATGAGCCTGGCTTGCGAGCGCGCGTTGCGTTCGATGATTTCAAGGGCGCGGTCTAGATTTTCGACTCGATCAACTTCGCCGTTACGGATCAGGGTGGCCCAGCCGAGGATTGAAGTTAGCGGCGTGCGCAGTTCATGTGACAGCGTGGCGAGAAATTCATCCTTTAGCCGGTCCGCTTCTTCCGCCCGCTTGCGCAGTTCACGCTCAAGCGCCAGCAGGCCGGCGCGTTCCTTTTCGGCATGTCTGCGGTCGGTGACGTCGAGAACCAGCGAGAGCACAGAAACGAGTTTGCCGCTCTCGTCGTGCAGCACTGAGTTGTACCATTCGCAGTAGAGTACGGAGCCGTCTTTTGTATAGTTGCGATTACGCTGGACGCCGAGCAATTCAGCTCCTACGCGTTGCCGGTTGGTCACCTGCGCCACCGCGTCAACATCCTCATCGAAAACGAAGTGCCACTCGCTGACGTACTTGCCAAGCACTTCATCGGCTCTCCAGCCGTAAAGTCGCTCGGCCGACGCCGACCAGCGCGAGACGCGGAAGTCGCTGTCCCACTCGATTACCGCCAGCGGTGAATTCTCAACATGAAAGGTCAAACGCTGATGCGCTTCCTGTGCCTCCTCCTCAGCCCGTTTGCGTTCCGTGATGTCATGGACAACGGCAATGCCACCCACGATTAGGTTCTGCTGATCCAATAACGGTGAGTAATAAGCTTTGAAAAACCCGGAGCGGCCGGTTTCGGGTACGGCATAAGGTCTGTTCTCAGACGTGGCGCTTTCTCCCGCCAACGCCGCGCGCAAACATTTGTCTTCGCCGGTTTCCTTGATGAAGGGAAATAGATCGAAGGCACACTTGCCCAGTACCTCTTCGCGCTTAAGGCCGCTGATGCGTTCCATGGCTTTGTTCCAGGCTATATAACGATAGTCGGGGTCGAATGCGAGTATGCCCTCGACGCAGGCATCAAGGAGTTGGCTAAGAAACAAGGTGCCTTTTAGAGGTATGTGGCTCAAAGGTTTATTAGTCGCAAGATCGCAAGAAGTATCCCGTGAAAAACGTCTGCGCGGTGGAATGCGGTGTCACACCAGGGAGCTATACAATGTTCAGTCGTGGGTCGACAAATACAGAACCGGGAGCGGTAGGGATCGGGTCATGGGCTCAACGCAAACCTACGAGCGGCATAAAAGTGTAGCGAAACCAAATCCAGCTGAGTGTTCGACCCGGTCGCTTCCACCACCCCACGCGGGCTGCCCGCGCGGGGACCCCGGTCCGCTCCCGGTTCTGTATTTGTCGACCCACAGAAAGACGTTCCCCTCGCTTCCGGTTATGAAGGGCTTCGCGCCATGCTGTACATACTTTTTGTGGCAAAGTCCTCCGTTGACGGTTTTGCTTTCGCCGATAGAATAGCAAACAGTGAAGGCCAAGCGCAGAATATTCAAACGAAGGAAATGGCGCGGCACACCTGGGAGCCGCGGCGGGAATCATAGTTGAGCGTCAATCGGTAGGAAAGCCATCGCCTGAGCGCAGAGGTATTCATCGATGCGAACCCGATTCCTTATTCCCTTCACACTGTTTCTGCTCGTGGCCTGTCAATTGAACGGCGCCGGGAAATTGCCTGTGGCGTCCAATGCCCAGGGTAATGCCCAGTCCAATGCTCAGCCTGGGAGCTCGTTAAACGCAAACGCTCCTTCGCTTTCGCCGCCAGCTCCAGGAGTGACACCGGCGACTTCCAGGGCCTTCACCGATGCCGATTTCGCGCGGCACCTGGAGCAGCTCAAAGCCGAGATCAAGAAGAAAGTGACCAGCCCGGACCCTCGCGCGCCCGCGGCGGAGTTCTCCTTTGTTATCCAGCCGCCCTTCGTGGTTATCGGTGATGAAACCAAACCAGCCGTGCAGCAACACGCTGAAGGTACGGTGAAGTGGGCAGTTAGTCGACTCAAGCTGGACTTCTTCCCGAACGACCCGAAGGAGATTCTCGACATCTGGCTGTTTAAGGATGCCGCGTCTTATGAAAAACATACCCGCCTACTATTTGGTGAGACGCCAACAACGCCGTACGGATATTACTCAAGGGCCCACAAAGCATTGATCATGAACATCGATACCGGCGGTGGAACGCTGGTGCATGAAATTGTCCACCCGTTTATGGAGGCTAACTTCCCGGCCTGCCCACCCTGGCTCAACGAAGGCATGGGTTCGCTTTATGAACAATGTGGCGATGCGGACGGTCACATTCATGGATTCACTAACTGGCGGCTGCCCGGACTGCAACGGGCAATAAGATCGAAAACGGTGTCGTCCTTCAAGGAGCTGACGGCGATGGATGTGAACGCCTTCTACAATGAGGACAAAGGCGTCAACTACGCGCAGGCGCGTTATCTTTGCTATTACCTGCAGGAGAAGGGCCTGCTGGTAAAGTTTTATCAGGAGTTTCATGCCCGTCAGAAGGAAGATCCCGGCGGTTACCGGACGCTTCAGAAAATCCTCTCCGAAGCCGATATGGACGCGTTCAAAACGAAATGGGAAAAGTATGTGCTGGGCTTGAGACAGGGTTATGAGGTTCGGGTGGACTAAACCACAGCGCGACTTACGGGAGTGGCTTTGCAAGCACACCCGAAATCAACTCGTTCAGGCCGGCGTCGGAATCGTTATGAAAACTTTTGTAGAGCGCAGTCAATTGCGCCAGGACTTTACTCCTGAATTCCGGAGTAAACTGAGTCACACCATTAGCTGCCGCAGGACGTGTCGGATCGCTCAGGGCGACCGAGCGAGCAAAGGCGTCGATCGCACGCGTTCCCAGAAGGTTGATTTGTTCTAAGGCTGCCCGTTGTTCAGCCGATGACTGTTTGGCTCCGTATTTTTCGTTATATTCGGTAGAGAGTTGTGCGTATGGCCCTTTGAGAATTGCGACGCCAAGACGATAGTAAGTCAAAGGATCGTTTTCGAATGGGCTCCTGGTTCGGACGGCCTTTGAGAACGCAGCGGCTGCTTCCACGGGCGACTTGTCCTTCAGAAGCGATCCCAGAGCATTGTTCAGGAAACCAGTGCCAGTCTCTATACTCTTGAATGGATCCGGTTTCGAGACTTTGCCCGCCTCAATAAGTTGAATTGCTCTTCGCGAATAATCGATCGTCTCATCGTTTAGACTCACATTTCCCGCCAGCGAGTTTTCATAGCCGGCTTCCGACAGCAAGCCCAGCACAAAAAAGTTGTCAGGCTGCGATGCCAGCAGGGGCCTTCCAAGTTCAAACGTCTTCACGTAATTCTTGGCGTCGAATGCGGCGTAGAGATCAAATTGGCCTGCCTTCGCATCGTATTCAGCAACAAATTGCTTCACCTCTTTCGCGTAGTAGTCGTTATCACCTCCGTATAGGCGGAGGAAACTCCTGGCAGCCTGGTAAGCACGCTTCTGCTGTTCCGGACTAGGGCTTTGTTTGTACTCTGAAAAGCGGGCGTAACGGTATTCCTTGTCGTTATCGAAGCGCTGCGAGGCCATGGCCGGATTCCTGGGATCCGATTGCGCAGAAACGCTTGAGGCAAAACCGAACAACACGAGCGTTGTTGTAGCTGAGCTTAGAAGGAGTAGTTGCAGTTTTCGCATGGACAAATACTATGACAAAGCAGCCTTAGCGGCAGCTCATTTTTACCTGGTTGCTTGCAAAACATCTGGTATGAGACTCGCCGGATCATAAACAATGCAAGGGGTTTTGTATAGATTCTCGAGGCTGGGAAAACGGAGACAGCGTCGCCAGGTGGATTGTAGAAGGCAGGAGGCAGGAGGCAGGAGCAGGAGGCAGGAACAGGAGGCAGGAACAGGAAGACGCGAAGCTTTTTACCTGCCTCCTGCTGCCTGCCGTCTGCTCCTGCAGTCTGCTTCCTGACTTTGACGATTGCCGGATCAACGCTTAGGATTCTTTTGCAACTTCAGCAACTTTCCCGGAGAGAAAATAGATGTCGCAAGCAATGCCGCAAGCTTATGAAACGTTGTTAGTCGAGCGACGCGATCGCGTCGCCATCATCACAATTAATCGTCCTGATAAGAGAAATGCCCTGAACATCAAGACACGTGAAGAAGGCGCGGCGCTGCTTGAAGAACTGCGCAACGATACTTCTGTCGGCGTGGTTGTTATCACCGGGGCGGGCGACAAAGCTTTCGTCGCCGGCGCCGACATCGCAGAATTTGCCGGCCGCACTGCGATGATGCAGCGCGACGTGATGACAGCGCGCTCGCTCTTTACCGCCATTGATACATTTCCCAAGCCGATCATCGCGATGATCAACGGCTACTGCCTGGGCGGTGGTTGTGAGTTGGCGCTCGCTTGCGATCTTCGTATTGCCAGCGAGACGGCCTCATTCGGCCAGCCCGAAATTAACCTTGGCATCATTCCGGGAGGTGGCGGCACGCAGCGTTTGACTCGACTTGTTGGCGAAGGCAAGGCGATGGAGTTGATTCTGACAGGCGATATCATCGACGCGAAGAGTGCTTATGCTATTGGCCTGGTGAACACAGTGGTGCCGGCGGATCAGTTGGAAGCAAAGACGATGGAGATTGCGAAGCGGATTGCTGAGAAGAGTCCGATCGCGCTGAGCCTGGCAAAGGAAGCAGTGAAGTTAGCTTCGCGTTCGAATCTCGATGAGGGCCTGCGCCGCGAAGTCGACTTGTTTGCGCTCTGCTTCTCCACGGAAGACAAGAACGAAGGCGTTAGCGCTTTCCTTGAGAAGCGAAAGCCGGCGTTTAAGGGAACATAGGACTCGGGTGGAACCGCTTACATGGCTGCCGAGTTTTTCGTGGTATGAAGCTCGGAGGGGCTTTGCGCAAAAAGTAGGTTTTTCAGTCCGCAAAGCGGACGAATGATAGAAGCCCAGCAGTTCACTGCTGGGGTAAAGCGCTGAAGGATTTGTAGTCCGTGAAGCGGACGGCTGAATGATAACTGTCGGACCTTCTACTCTTTTCAGCCGTCCGCTTCACGGACTTCATCTCGGGCTGCTGCCAATCCCAGCGATGAATCGCTGGGCTATTTTCAATCGTCCGCTAACGCGGACTCAGGGGCCGCTCCTTTTTGCGCAAAGCCTTCGGGATGATCGGCCTCATTCTTTAAGTCGAGAAAAGCTTTCATACGAGCAATCTCATCGTCGAGTTCTAAGTCGAAGAGTTTCTCTCGAGGACGTCTTTCAACAAACCCCAGCTCGACATTCAAATCTCCTCTAACCGCTGTTAGGTTCGCCCAACCCACCACGGCTTCGCCCCAAAGCAGCGGCATTGCATAGTATCCGCGCAGTCGCCTGGCTTTAGGCACGTAGGCCTCAAAGCGATAAGGCCATCCCCAAAAATGTTCAAAACGCCGCCGGTCCCAGACCAGAGGATCAAACGGCGCCAGGAACCTAACGCGTCGCCCGGCGTTGTGTCGAGTGGTTCTTTGCGCAGGCAAGACGTAGTTAACTCCGTCGATCACTTGTTTCTGTAGCTCGCCCGCACCAATGAGATTGGCTAGCACTGCGGGAAAGGTCGCGAGCAGATCGCGCATCGGTCGAACAGCATCTCGAAGCGTTCTCTCAGAGACCGGCGCCAGAATATTTACGATTGCCAGGAGTAATCTACGCAAACGCTCCTTCGCGGATATATGTTCCCTGGGCGGCAAGGCGGCTTGATAAATCCGAACTCCCTTTTCACGTCCGGCAATTCTCAGGAGGCCGCGTTCGTGCAGGTCTTCAAGCGCAAGCTTTGTTACTCTGGAATAGCCGCCCCAGTTGTTTGTTCTCCGCTCGCTTCCAAAGAGCTGTGCCAATATTTTCGGATGCATCGCGCCATGGCGACGGACTGTTTTGAGGATCTTCTTCTCAAACTCCGGCAGCTCAGTAATCCTTCTGCGATGCACGTGCTGCCAGAGGTCTCTGGTCAGAAAGCCATACGCATAGAGAAAATCCTCCTCAAGCTCAAGCGACGCGTAACGCCGCTCAAGCTCGCCGGAGCGATAACCCTTAACACGCTGGCGAAGAATCAGGTCGTGGGCCCTGGCGGGCGCTCTAATGGGATCGGCTTGTACAAAGCCGAGCCGATCAAACGCCGCGCGCAAAGTGGTAGGGCGAAAGAGGGAATGCGATATCGCATAAGCGCTGAGCTGATGTATGGTCGGCTTCACTCGCGTTTATTTTAGCGGGAGCGAAAAGTAGTACGCTTCCAGAGTCATTTGTTTCTTTAGATAGAAGAAGCGATGCGCATCTAATCTGGTTACACGCGATACCAGACGAACGCGGTCACAGTTGTTGTGTTCGGCATATTTGACTAACCAATCGAACAGTTCACCGCCATAGCCTTTGGAACGCTCGCCGCCAGTCGCAACCAGGTCGTCAATTTCAAGGTACTTGCCGGCCGCCAACCATTCAGAAATTCTGAAACCAGCCACCGCCTTGATTCCACGGTCTGCAAGGTAGGCCAACTTATAGTCTGCGATTTCAGCTAGTCTTCTGACTGTCGCCACAAATTCGTCGCGCTTTATATGCTCACGCAGTTCAGCCATGACTGGATAACAGTCCAGGATTTCCTGATCGCTTTCGGCTACACCTATTTTCCTGGTCATTAGAAATCGAATTCCACCTCACGCAATTCGTTTTAGCAAGGATCGCTACGGCACTTTAGCCATACGGGCAATGCTTCACAAGCCGAAGCCGTGGCTTGACCGGCTTTGGAACGCTACGCTACTCTGCATCAAGCATTGACGACTAAACGTCTTTAGTAAATGGGGCCGTAGCTCAGCTGGGAGAGCGCATGACTGGCAGTCATGAGGTCAGGGGTTCGATCCCCCTCGGCTCCACCAATACTTGCAATAACTTAGGGCCACCGATCCGGTGGCCTTAGTCGTTTGCAGGGTCTTTGACAGCAACCTTGACAGCAACCCGCTAAGAATTAGCGATGTTTGACTGCGAGATGAATTCGTTCATGGCATCGGCTGCGTCCCTCAACATCTCCGGCATTACATGCGAATAGGTGTTCATCGTGAGGCTAATATTACTGTGGCCGAGGATGTCCATCACCGTTCTAGCTGGAATGTTCTTCGCAAGTAAGAACGTCGCGCAGGAATGACGTAGGTCGTGGAACCTGCGGCGCTTTACCTTGCCCTTTGCCAGTAACCGATGATAGCTGCGGATCACATTTCTGGCCGATAGAGGAGTTCCTCGGCTCGTGGTGAACACCAGGCCGTTCTCCTGCCACTCGGCGCCCGCCAACAACTTTTCTTCCAACTGTTTGGTTCGACGAGCTCTTAGGGAGAAAACTAGACTGTCAGGGATGGGGAGGGTCCGCTTACTTTTCTCAGTCTTTGGCTCGACTAGTTTGAGCTTCTTATCTATTCGCTGAAGAGAGCCTCTGACGCGAACAATTTGCTTGTCGAGATCAATGTCCTGCCATCGTAACCCGAGAATCTCACCCTCGCGCAGGCCAAGAGATAAGGCCACATGGAAAACCGTCTCGAGTGGATCGCCCTTTATCGCCTCAAGGAACTTATTCGCATCCTCTGAATTAAGAGGCACGATTTCAGCCTTGATATACTGCTGCGGATCGACTAGAGCGGCAGCGTTCCTGGCCACCAGATTCCATTTCACCGCTTCATTTAGCGCACATCGAAGGACGGTGCGCTGATAGTTAATCAAACGGGAGGAGCGGCCCTCCTTGAGTTGAGCATTCATGAAGGATTGGATGTTTTGCGGAGTTAACCTACTTAGCTGAATTGATCCAAGGTGTGGCTTCAAGTACAAGCGCACATTCTGTTCATAGCTGTAATAGGTATTCGGCCTAACAGTTGGCTTTACAGAATCGGCTAACCAGCGATCCAGAAACTGGGCTAAGGTCTGCCGCTCAAAAGCCACCGGCAGGCCATGACGATGTTTTTGCAAAGCCTCAGTCAGTTTGCCGGCTACGTCATCACGTGTCTTGCCATAGAAATACTGGCGCTTTAGCTTTCCGCCCTCGTAGCCAAGGTTGATTACGCTTGTCCAGCGACCGTCAGGACGCTTGTATATGGACCCCTCGTTTTGACCGCGCTTTGACATAGTATCTACTCCTTATTAAGTTCCGGCCGAACGTTTTTGTCTTCGCAGTTGCTTGTAGTACTCAGGGTTTGCCTTTCTAAATCTTCGTGATGCATCACGCACCGCGGCCCGTCGGCCGCATTGGGCACAATAATGATTTTGATTTGCGGTGGGACGTCTATCGGGAAAATAGGCACGGCCACATGACGAGCATATGGCAGGACCATCGGTATTGCTTGCGGCGTGCATAAACTGAAGTGCTAAAATGCCAAACAGATCACTGGCGAAGCCAATCTTAGCTGGGGTCTCTCTCCAATCATCACTCAGCCAACTAAAGTACAATCTTAAATTGGCGATCTGGACATACCTGTTAGTGAGGTCCTCAAGCCATACCCTTTCCCAAGTGAAGATTTTTGACTGTTGCCAATATGACTCATCGTTTAGCGAAGTTTCCACGGAACGCGCGGGGGAATATTCGGCGGGCCAACCTGTATCAGCGAACACCAAATCCCAGTCCTGGCGATTCCCATGACTGCCTCTGTGTAGATCGAATGCGAGCCTCAATGCCGCACTGAATTTCCGCGCCCATGTGAGCCACACTCTAACGGGCTCCTTTTCCAGTCTTCGACATGACTTCAGTCGTTTAGATAAGTCTGGTGGTTCCATGTCGAAGGGAAACTGCGAGTGTGTATATGGCGAACCGTGCATGCAGAGATTAAGAGCACCATAGTCCCTTGCAAAGCGGATTACGGCCACATCGGTTTTCAAAGCGGCGAATTGCAGTAGTAGATCTTGCGGCACTTTTACAGCACGCATGGGATTTAGACTCACGAACTCGAGTGATCCGTCTTTCGGGATGACATCTCCAACCCACAGTCGTTCGAAGTCGATTTTCGAGCGGCGGTGCCCCGAAAGGAAATCGTCGAGTCCTAAAGTTCTTGTCGTTCTTATCTTGCGCACAATATCCACACAATACTCTGTGGTATTGCCAAAAGCAAGTGATTCGTTAGGATCATCTGGGTGGAAACAACCTTTTTGATATATGGAGGGACCAATGGATAAATTGTTACTGCGACCCTTGGAGGCGGCAGATATCCTCGCCGTAAGCAAATCTAAAATATACGAGCTACTTTCAAGTGGCTTGATCCCGTCGATT
>Ga0180089_1000074_pt1 | contig 10154 bp, 5 predicted proteins | sample EasRiv860_16_10D_FD_123016 | JGI IMG/M metagenome (GOLD analysis project Ga0180089, IMG submission 123016) | Soil microbial communities from meander-bound floodplain in the East River, Colorado, USA - East River metaG ERMLT860_16_10D | ecosystem: Environmental > Terrestrial > Soil > Floodplain ... | reverse complement strand
CTCGACCCTGGTGGTGATCTCGACCGTCCCGCCGGCCGGCCCGATGGCATCGATTGCATTGTTGATGAGGTTCAAGAGCACCTGTTGAATCTCCGACGGCGAGGCACTGATCTCCGGCAGGTCAGGCGCCAGATGACTTATGATCTTTACGTTGCCGAATCGGGAACGCTGCTCGGAACTGTCAATTATATGTCTCCGGAACAGCTATTGGGCCAGCGCGTCGACCGCCGCTGTGACATCTTCTCTTTTGGTGTCGTCATCTGCGAATTGCTTACGGGCAAATGTCCTTTCGTCAATGACAACCGGATTGACACGATGCACGCCATCCTTCACGAGGAGCCAAAACTTTCGATGTCGAGCACGGCTGAATTGCGGCCCGATCTTCGTCGACTCCTCAACAAAGCCCTGGCCAAAACGCCGAAGGATCGTTATCAAACGGTCACCGAATTAGCTGCGGACCTCAAATCCGTCAGGCGCGATCTCGAATTGGGCCATCTCAGCCAGGCAACGCGCAGCCCGGCCAGCACGAGACTCGTTTTGAGACGGACCACGGTCACATCGCGCTCGGACGGGATAGATTACGAAAAAGAACTTAACCAATCTCAGTTCAAAGCGGTGATGACGACTGAAGGTCCGCTTCTGATCGTCGCCGGGGCGGGTACAGGAAAGACGCGCACGCTCGTCTATCGCGTGGCACGGCTGGTAGAGACAAGCGCAAAACCCGAGTCGGTTTTGCTGCTCACGTTCACCCGGCGCGCAGCGACGAGCATGCTGGCGCGCGCGGCAGCTTTGGCCGATCCGCGTTGCCAGCGAGTGTCTGGCGGCACGTTTCATTCGTTGGGCCACTCGGTCTTGCGGAAGTTTGCAGAGCAGGCAGGTGTCCAGCGCAACTTCACTGTGCTCGATCAGAGCGACACCGAGGATCTGATCGATCTGCTGCGCCGGCAGATACGACTCAGCAAAGACCGCCGCCTTCCTCGCAAACGCACCATCGCCGCAATCTTCAGTACGATGGTCAACAAGGTAAGCCCGTTGAAGACAGTTCTCAACCAGAGTTATCCACAGTTTGTCGAAGAACGTTCCGACCTGGAAGCTCTTTACAAATCCTTCGAGAGCTACAAGCGCACGCGGCACATGCTCACGTATGACGACCTGCTCATGCGCCTGCGCGAAGCGCTTGAGGACAGTCCCGCTATGCGCGAGCAGCTCTCGGACCAGTACCGTTACATCATGGTCGACGAATATCAGGACACCAACAAACTGCAAGCCCAGATCGTGAAGCTATTGACGACCCAGCACGAAAACGTGGCCGTTGTGGGAGACGAATTCCAGTCGATCTATTCCTTCCGCGGCGCCAGCCACAAAAACATGCTGGAGTTTCCGAAACTATTTCCCGCGGCGCAGATCATCAAGTTGGAAGAGAACTATCGGAGCACACAACCAATACTCAACGTGGCGAACGCGATTATCGAGGACGTCAAAGAAAGCTATAAGAAACGCCTGTTCTCGCGCATCGAAGGAGGAGAGTCCCCGGTGGTCGTGAGCGCGCGTGATGAAAATGAGCAATCCCGTTTCGTCGCGCAACGCATCGAGGAATTGGGTGAAGCAGGCGTGCCACTCAGCGAGATCGCTGTGCTGTTTCGTTCCAGCTCTCACTCGTTCGACCTGGAAATAGAATTAGGCAAACAGGGAATTCCGTTTCGCAAGTTCGGCGGCATCAAGTTTGCCGAGTCGGCCCACATCAAAGATGCGCTCGCCTTTCTGCGTGTGGTCGTCAAACCCTCAGACACGCTTTCGTGGTTTCGCGCGCTCAAGTTGATCGATCACATCGGGGATGCGACGGTCTATCAAATACTTGATCACCTCGGTGTTGAGCTTAAGGAGTTCCGGTCGGCGAGGACGAAAGACAGCTTGATCAAAAAGCTGCATCGCTTTCCGGCGCGGGCAAGTTACAAGGCCCAGCTGATCCGGCTCGCGCGCGTGTTGACGACCGTTCTCGAGAGCAAGTCGCCGGGTGAACAGCTCACGGCCGTCCTGCGTTTTTACCGGCCTCTCTTGAAAGCCAGGTACGATGACTCTCAACGTCGCGGGCGCGACCTGGAACACCTGCAGGCGATTGCGAAACGCTACAAGACTTCGGCAAAACTCCTGGACGACGTGGCGCTCGACCCTTCCGGTGCGACTGACGGAAACAACACGAGGCGTGGCGGCGGCTTTGTTACTCTGTCGACGGTGCATTCGGCGAAAGGCCTCGAGTGGGACAGCCTGTTTGTGATCTGGATGACCGATGGCTGGTTCACGTCGAGCCGCTGCCGTGATGAGATTGATGATATGGAGGAAGAGAGCCGACTCCTTTCTGTTGCCACAACGCGAGCAAAGCGCGAGCTTCATTTCGTGTATCCGTTGAATGTGTATCGTTACGGCGAAAGCGATACTGTCCCAGCCCTCTCACGGTTTCTGGAACCAATCCCGTCCACAATTCTTCCGCACGCATCACTGTCGGGAGCGGAGTAGAAAAGGCTTTAGTTATTCAACGTTTCTGAACTTGCGGCGGAACCAATGGGTGGGTTGCAAATTCTACAGAAGTTGGCGTCCCTAAGCATTCCGAGTTGGAACCAAATCATTGGCTGGCTGCGAGAGTGGAAAGTCTCTGACAAGCCGCCGCAACGCCTCAAGTAACAGATTTTACCCGCCATTAGGTTCGGTATCCCTCATCCCCTATTTAGTTGGAGTCCCCCGCAGTTTAGCTTTCACCCTGTCGTGCTTGGTCGTGGGCCGAGGTCGTACCGTATTGCCGGTCAAGCGCCGGACGCCGGACGCCTTAATTCGTTCGCACTTCAGCTAGGCGCGTCCTCAGAGGCACGACTCTGAACTAAGCGGCGAGTCGTCTGTTCAGAATTCACAGCATTAGCTAACGATGGCCGCGCAACACAGGTGCCTGTTTCAGCAGACAGCAGATGGTCCAAATTGACCGCTCGGTCAACTTGAAATGCCCAGTCGTTCCATTTGAATCTCTATTACAGCTTCCTCCTATAACCTAAACTCATCAAGACTTTGTTAAAAAAGCAGGCGACTCCGAACTAAAAGGTGTGGCATCAGTCTTGCCCTTGGACCAGCCTTGGGCCTGTTCTACCGGCCAAAGAATAAAGGCGGATTCGAATTAGGTTGGCAATGAAAACACAAATGTCGAAAGCTAAGACTCAAGCACAAACAAAGAGACAACTCCAGCACGGCTTTTCTCTCGTTGAAATCCTTATCACGGTGGCGGTGCTGGCGATTGTTCTAATGTTTGGCTTCATTGGGATTGTGCGCGCGCGGGCCACCATGCGCCTCGCCGGCGCCGCGCGTGAATACGCCGCCTACATTGAGAAGGCGCGCGTACATTCGATCCGGCGTCACGCCGATTCGCCAAGCCAGGCAGCCAGTGTAGCCATCAATGTCGATCGCACGAGTTATACGGTGACGCTGGATTTCGACGGCAATGGCACAATGGAGACGCGAATTATTCCACTGCCCGAGGGAGTTAGTTTTCGGACCGAGGAAACAATCGCATTCGACTGGCGGGGCCGTACCTGGAGCACGGTAGGAGGAGTAACCACATCAGACGCTCAGGTCTCTATTACACTTAGCAACAGCAGCAATTCAGTCTTGGTGGATGTGACTGGCTCTGGCGACGTCACAATCGACAGCAGGGTATTTGACGATTCTGTGCCGAATGTAAACCTGAACGTTCCAGACCTGACCTCTGCTAATCCAACTCCAACGCCAGTGGCTACGCCCAGTCCGGGTGCGTCGCCGTCTCCAAGTCCCGGCGCGTCACCCACTCCCAGCCCCAGCGTTACGCCTTCGCCAATGCCGTCGCCGACTCCAGCTTCAACACCCAGTCCAACGCCCGTGCCGACCCCGACGGCTTCACCGACACCAACACCAATACCGACGCCGACGCCGACACCACCCGGGGTTTGTGTCCTTTCGGTGCAGCCAACCTCTGTAGTACTGGGCCTGGACGGTACAACAACAGTTCAGATTAGTCACAATAACTCAACCAGCATCACGGTCACCGCTACATCGAGCAAACCATCAGACGTCCAAATTACCCCTAGCGGCGGGCAAACGGTGCCGTCTGGAGGCACAGCGACCTTCACTATTAAATCAAAAAAATCGGCAGGCATTTACACAGCCACATTCGCGGCCAGCTGCGGTACAAAAGTCGTTCCTATAGTGGTTCAGTAGAGGACAAAGGCCAACAGCATGAACAAGAAACCAGCAAACAAGGAGGACGGGTTTACCCTGATTGAAACATCCATCGCACTTCTGATGATGATGGTTATTGGTCTGGCGGTGTCCTCCCTTTTCGTTTACTCCATTCATAACAATCTTGGTGGCAGCGAGCGTGCGCTGGCGATGGCTGTGGCCCAGCAACAGTTGGAACAGCTTCGAAGCGTCAGCTTTGACGATTCAACCCTGGCTATTGGTACAACGACGCTCCCGACAATCCGAAGAAGTGAACGCGACTACACGGTTGTTAGAACCGTGGCGAATGAAACCAATTCCGACGGAACAGCAAAGCTATTAAAAAAGATCACGATTAGGGTGACACCGCAAACGGGTGGACCAAACTGGGTACGTACTCCCGTGGTTCTCGTTTCGCTACGTTCCTCGCTTGCTCCAGGTGCTTATGCAGCCCCTTGAGGACTTTCAGCTACATCACTTGAAGACAGGAAGAGACATGCACATACATAGTTCGCCAAATGAAGCAGGGTTTTCGCTGCTCGAATTGACCATAGCGATGGGGATTACGCTCGTGGTCATGGGTCTGGCCAGCAGTCTGCTCGCAGGTTCACTGAAGATTCGTTCGCGAGAAGATCGCAAGTCAGACGCAATCGCGGATGTGCAGCGTGGCCTGAATATCATGACGCGGGAAATAAGCAATGCGGGTTTTAGATTACCAAGTCTATCGGGTGTCTCCACAAACGGCATTGTGGTAGGCGATACGAACTCCCAATCTGTGCGTATTGTTTCCAACCTGAATGGCAGTCCAGATCCATTGACGGGTTCAAGCGATACAGACGTGGCAGATAACGACGAGGACGTGAAGTTTCTGATGTATGTGGACAATGACCTCGGACAGCGCTACATAGTGCGTTTTGAGAACAACGCCACTACCGGGACGACCGTGCTCGCGAACCGCGTCGACTCGCTGGTGATCCGTTACTACGACGAGAAAGTCAACTATAACACGACAGTAAATGCGCAGGGTGTTTGTGACATTACGGATGTGGTGAACGCAAGCAACTCCGCGGAGTCGGAAGTTTCTCCTGGCGCAGCGAAATACCTGGTAATCGCGGTGGGGGTTACCTTACCAGCGGTAGGTACGCCCGGCGCAGACGGCTATCAACCACCTTCGCAGGTTCAACTGACATCCGACGTGGTCTTGCGCAACAGCCTTGTCTACTGACAATCAAATTAGTTAAGGACATTATGGTCATGCAATCAGATTTGAAATTAAGGGTAACGAATGACAGGTCAAGTGAGCGTGGCGCCGCGCTGGTGACCGTGTTGCTGATCTCACTGCTGCTTCTTGCAGCTGGCGGCTCTTTGATTATGACAACCGCGATGTCTTCAGGCAATGCAGTCGATTCAACTGCCGAAATGCAGGCTTACTACATCGCAGAGGCTGGAATGCAGTCGGCGGTTAATGTTTTGCGAGGTAACGTTAAACCCCTGGTTACCGCAACAGACCGGATAAGTTTTCGAACTGCTACTATCCCCGATGTCTCCAACGGTCCGGGAAACACAGGGGCCCTACGGTTAGCGGGATGGCTTCCCTACAACCAGCGGACGGACACCGCCAGTCTTGTGCCTGTCACGCTGGGAACGATAACGGGTGGATACAGAGTGACTGTAGAGAATGGTGATCCTAACAGTCACATAGTTCAATACGAGACCACTGGAGCAATCGAGGGAAGCGTGGCGGGAACGCCTAATCAAAGAACATTCGGAACCGTCGGCGGCACAGATGAAGTCACGATAAGGTACACGAACCAAGCCTCGACAACGCTTAGTCCCGATCCCTATGTTTATCCTCTAACGCTAGATTCCGGCCTGGGTACTCTGGTGATTGAAAGGCCGGTCACCAGCACTCAGAACGGGGTCGTGATCCCTAAGACCGCGTTCGACCTTACAGTAACGCAAACTCAGCCTTGGGCTGCTACTACAACTTTCGAGGCATCTTTTGAGGGAACGGTAGATACTGCAGCCACAACCCTTAAGGTCAGCTTCAGGAAAGTATCCATGAGAGCTGACGGCACCAACTATGCTCTCAACCTTGGAGGAGCCGACCCCAAAGTTCTGAATCTCGCTTACTCGTCTTCTCCAGGTGCTACAGCTATCGCGGCGAGAGTAACGTCGCCGGATCCGAAGCGCTTGCTGGTCAGGTCTTATGGCTTCGGACCACGCGGCTCCGAAAAGCGGTTGGAGATGCTAGTCAGCCGTGCCAATCTTGAGTTTGAGGCGCCGGCGGGCGTGACTATGCAGGGAGCAGACGATTGCTCACCACTGAACCTCGATACCGGCAGCAGCGGTGCAAAGAGCTATTCGGGTGCTGATTATTCAGGAGTGGATCCGCAACGACCAACGTTTGCGGTCACCGGTTGCGATCAGGATGATGCCAACCTTGGCATCAAGAAGCACAACACCGTAGCTGACCCGGAAATCGGTGTTCTTGCCAACGATGACAGTGTTGCAGGGACGGTGGAAAGGCCGTCATTCCTCGATAGTGCGGATCGAGCGCGGGCGTATTTGAACGGCTTGCAAGCCAACGCTCAGGCGATTGGCCGTTACTTCAAGCCTGCTGCCGGGAGTGCGATGGCGATCAACGATTCCGTTGACGCTCCGACGTTCACGTTCGTTGACGGAGACTGCACCTTAGCTGATGGCGCAGGCTTCCTTGTTGTCACCGGTACTCTAACCATGAGAGGCAATACGAATTTCAAGGGCGCCATTTTGGTACTTGGCAAAGGAGAATTGGTGCGTGACGGCGGCGGTAACGGAGAGATACTTGGAGGAATCATGATCGCCAAATTCGATCGTCTGGCTGGCGGTTTCCTCGCGCCCACTTTCAATACAAACGGTGGCGGCAACTCAAACGTTCAATACGATTCGCAATCTGTAAGACGCGGGATAGGTTCGGGGATGAACGTTTCCGGCGTACGTGAATTTTAAAGACTTCAGGCTCGATTAGTTCTGTGAAGCCGATGCTGATGAAATGCTTTCCCATAATTCTTAATGTCGGCGCGCAAATCGACGGAACTGGTTCTAGCTCACAATAGCTTGCGGAACGACGATTAAGCTCAAACGCCGGAATGTGCCGATTACGGCTTACGACCCGTGGCGAATAGCTCCGCACGGCCAATATTCGGATTCAGGTTTGCATCCTTGAGGGCCACAAGTTGCGGTTCACAAAGCACCGATGCTCATCTGGTTATCACTAGTGTTCATCCAAACGAAGTAAAGGTCATTGTTAAGTTTGTGACCTGTATTTTAGCTCCGGCTCCGGCTCAAACCATTGCCGATGTAGGGAGCCGGAAGAGAGTGGTGCCTTGACCGTAATCTCCAGGAGTGCGGAGTCCATCAAGCACCCCTCACCATGAAAGCTTTGACTAGAACCTCGAGTTATGACAGTGAATATCTGACTGTTCATTTTGCAGCCGCAGAAGTGCGGCAACATTTGACAGTTTTTCGAAGTGCTAAAGGGATTCGGCAGGGAAATGATCCAGCCTAATGAACGTTCTTGGACGTGTGAGCGATTAGGTTGACGTAGCAAAATGCTGAAGAAGTTGGCGTTCCGTACGGGAGTCGAACCCGTGTCGCCGCCGTGAAAGACTAGCGTGTCAGCGTAATTCAATGAAACTCTGCGGCATGGATAGCACTCTACCGCATTTGAACGACGAACGGGCGGTGAAGCTTTTCCTGTTTGACTGAACCCGCGGTTTCTCGCTAGAGTACCACCAATCCCGACGAGATCGATTTTGACTCGGATACAGAAATCAGATCGTCTTGCGCTCTCCCGATAGCCGCCCTCTAAGGCGGCAACCACTGAAAATTCGGTTTTGGCAAGCGCTACGCGCGATTCGACCAGGGCTCAGGCACCGGCTCATCCCGCCGTCGCATGCTGATCAGGAATAAGGGAGGCTGTCATGTCAGCTCTAGCGCCACGAAACAGTTATCGAATTGCTGATGAACAGGAGTGGCTGGAATCCTCAGACAACGGTGACCTTTCGCCTGCGTCTGTCTGGGCGCCTGACTACGAGGAAGAAGCTGAAACAACCCTGCAGGGTAAGCGAGTCGATGCTCAGTACATCGACCTGATGTCTCCAAACATGGAGAAGGAAGGCCCAGTCGTTGATACGGCTCGCCAGGTTCGAACACTCGATGAGTCGCACGTGCTTCCCGGCGAGGCGTCATTTGCCACCGTCAGTCTGAATCAACCCTTCGAAGAGATCGTTCTCAAACCGCAAAACTCCTGGGAGCCGATCTCAACCAGTAGCGTCGACGACTATCGTGAACGCGGGTCCGCTTGGCGAGTTCAATTAATGGATGAATCTAAGATCCTGGCTGGTGAAGGATCGTTTGCCACAGTAATGTTGGACGAATGCATGAATGCGCCGCGCCACTCGCCGATTTCCGAGTTCCTCGTCAAAACGAAACTGAGCATCAAGCAACTGGTGCTGGCCATGTTCGCACTGGTTTCAGTCCTCGCTCTGGCGGTGATTGTTCTTTTGATTACGATGAGCTCCGAGGTTGTGACAGTTAGGTCTGCTCCGCCACCGACCCCCGTGGAAACCGCCAGTCAATCAGTGTCGACTTCAATTACTGAGTCTCCCGAATCGGTCTTGATTAGGAATTCGCAAGGCAAGGTAAGTGGGAGCGCCAGCCCAACTCAAGCAGTGGCGACAGTTGAAGAGACGCAGCGTGTCGCGGGGGCAAAGTTGATTGAAAGACCCAGCCCTGACGACTCACGAAAAGCGCCGTCGAGTGATGCAAAATCTGGCGCAGTTCGTCAAGAGATTCTTCGAGAGCCTAAGGAACGTGTTATTGAGACAAAGAAGCAGTCGGCTCCGGTCGGCAAAAAAGCGGTGAAGGAACAAGCGGTCGTAAAGACGCCGAATGCCTCTGTCAGATCGGAGCCACGCGAGACGCGTCCCGAACCAGCAACCAGGCAAAGCGAGCTGCCGGTCACAGTAGAAAGTGTTGAAACGAAAACGCCGCCCACAGGCGGCGGGGAACGACCGAGGACCGTCACGCGCAAACCAAATCGCTAAGCGAGCTCTGGCGACGGCTCTGTGGCAGGCCCGCTTATCGGACATTTGGGCTACTTACCGCCCGAGCACAAGAACCCGCGAAGCGGGTGGCAGCGTAAAGCCTGGGGCTTCGCTGCGCTTCACCCCAGGCTTTACGCTTTCACCCGCTTCGCGGGTTGGGAAAAGGTCAGCGTTATCAGTGGTCTAGGCGCGACGCAAGAGACGCTTAATCTCAGGCAGCGGCTGTTGGGGTTTGTCCAGGTACTCAGTGGTGGCAATCCTTCCTTGATCGATCAGCGCGCGTTTCGTCTGGTCGGAAAGTTCAAAGTCCGTGAACTTCACGCCAAGGTCATTGATGAAGACCGAGCGCCGTTCGTCACCAGGGTTTGTCTTCAGCAGAATATCCTGAATGTCCAAAAGAGCGTCGATGACGCCGCCGGTAAAACTCCGCAGACTGTCGATTGGAGATGCGGGCTGGCTCGGATTCTCGAAATGGAATCCGAGCGTCTCCTGATTAGGCGTTCGATGAAGCATCTGCTGGCCGGAGTCGGAATCAACAGCAGTGTGCTGTTCATCAAACGTGTCGATTGGATAATTGTTCAGCACGCCGCCATCACAATAAGCATCGTTGCTGCCGTTCTGCTCGTAATACCGTGCCTCGAAGAAGAAGGGTATCGACATGGAAATGCGCACTGCGTCGGCCACGGCAAGATCAGGTGTAGTCTCGTAGGAAAACTTCTGCACCGCCTGTTGCGTCAGATTGGTGCCGAAGACGTATAGTCTTTTGAAGTGTCGGTCCCGATACTTCTCGACCAAATCCCGGAACGTCGCGCGCCCATTCCCTGGCTTCTG
>Ga0180089_1000073_pt1 | contig 10191 bp, 8 predicted proteins | sample EasRiv860_16_10D_FD_123016 | JGI IMG/M metagenome (GOLD analysis project Ga0180089, IMG submission 123016) | Soil microbial communities from meander-bound floodplain in the East River, Colorado, USA - East River metaG ERMLT860_16_10D | ecosystem: Environmental > Terrestrial > Soil > Floodplain ... | reverse complement strand
GGTTGAAGGCGATGCCATTTCAACCGATCGCGATTCGCGAGTTGAGATTCAGATCGATGCGCGTAACTTCGTGCGGCTTGGCCCCGGATCAGTTTTGAAAATCGCCACGCTGCGCGATGAAGGCGTCGCGCTCAGCATCAGCGAGGGCACGGCTTCGGTTCGCCTGGCGAAATTCGATCGCGATCATGAATATTTTGAAATTGACGCGCCAAAGACCACGCTTGCCGCCGAGAAAAAGGGACTTTATCGCGTCGATGTGTCGCGCGACGGCCACGTGCGTCTGAGCGCGCGCGACGGAGGCCGGGCGCGAATCTATTCGGAGACCTCCGGCTTTGAGTTGCGCGATGGACGTACTGCCGAGCTTGTTCCGGAAGGCGACGACGCGGGTGATTGGCAATTTGTCGCAAGCAACGCTTCCGATGCTTCGGATCCATGGGATTACTGGATCCAGGAACGCGAGCGTTACCTGGCCGAACGACTGCGTTACGACACGCAGTATTACGATGGTTATGTTTGGGGTGGCGAAGATCTCGATGCCTACGGCGACTGGGCCTACACCAAAGACTATGGCTGGATTTGGCATCCGCGCCCCAGCGCCATCAACGGCTACGACAATTGGGCCCCATATCGTTATGGTTATTGGGCCTGGATTCCGCCTTATGGTTGGACGTGGGTGGGCCAGGAGCCGTGGGGTTGGGCTCCGTATCACTATGGCCGTTGGGTCTACTACAACAACTATTGGGCATGGTGTCCGCGCAGTCAGTATTACCGGCATCGCAGTTGGTGGCGGCCCGCACTGGTCGCGTTCAGCATTGTGTTTGGCAATGGCAATAACATCTGCTGGTATCCGCTGCACTACTACCAGCACGACCCGTATTCTCGTCATCACCGGAACCGTGATCGCAACTCCGATCGATTGCGCCCGTTGCGTGCCGACGAGATCGCGCGACTCCAAAGAGTCAATCCGGCCTACTACCGCGGTGTGACAACTATTCCGGCGAGAGATTTTGGCGCCGACCGCGCCAGATCCCGACCCGCAGACGACGCACTCGCGCGACGAGTTTTCAACGCGGACCCACTGCGTACTGACCTGCCGGTCAGACCGGCTTCCGCCGCCGGTGATCGTGGCGCGGCAGGTGAACAAAGCGGACGCGTCACCGTGGCGCGCCCAGCCAGAGTCGCGCCGCCAGCGGACCTGATTGAAAGACCAACGGGCGCTGCTGCGCGAGCCCCCGGCGTCCAACTCGACAACGAACTGCGTCGTACGCGAGTTCTGAATGGACGCGAGGGCGTGGTAGCTCGTCCGCAGTTACCCGTGCCAACTTCCGGCGCCGGCCCGGTTGAGACACGTCCCACCGGCGCAGTTATGCGCCCTTTGCCCGCGTCACGCCCGCCGCGCGAGACTCCGCCGCGTTCAGATCCGCGCGGCGATAACAATGGTGTTGAGCGTCCGGTAAGGCCGGAGCGGACATACCCGAGAGATGTTCCCGTGCGTCCGGAAGTGAATGAACCGGAACGCGTGCCGGTAAGGCCTGAGCGCAGCGAACCACCTGCAAACGTGGAGAGGCCTGAACGACATGAGCGGCCGCAAGCGCCGCGCAACGATCCACCGCCCCGGTACGAACCACCGGTGCGCAATGATCCACCGCCCCGGTACGAACCACCGGTGCGCAATGATCCACCACCGCGCAACGATCCTCCGCCTCGGTATGAACCACCGGTGCGCAACGATCCACCACCGCGCAACGATCCGCCGCGCAATGATCCGCCGCCGCGGAACGATCCACCAGCGCGTAGCGATCCACCAGCGCGTAGCGATCCGCCATCACACTCTGAGTCGAGAGACAGCGGTGACCGCGCTCCGGCTAAGGTGAGAGACCCGCGGTAAAAGCATTCTCCTCTCCGCTAGCGAGAGGGGTTAGGGTAGAGGAAGCCCGGGCGTCCTACCTCATCCTAACCTTCCGCGCCAGCGGAGAGGGGATCAAGAAAAAAGAGCAAGCGGAAAGTAAATGGGGTGTTCACATGAGAGTCGCACGGTTGGCTTCAAATCACATCAGGCAGGCGTTATTGCTCGTAGCCGGACTCGGGATAATTTTCTTCGCCGGCGCCGTAACTGCCCAGACAATAGATCCGGAACTCAGACCCGATTTGCAACGAGCGCTCGCAACGCAGCCTGACAAGTTCGGCAGGCAAGCAAAAGGCCGAGCAAACGGCTACGCGCCGGCGCAAGCATGGCGAAGCGAACGTCCTCGAGAAACATCGAGCACGCCCCGACGCGACGCGTCTAACGCTCGCAGCGTGGGTTCCGCGCTTTCTCGACCGTCGAACGCTTTGAACATTCCGGCCACTAGTTCAATCCAGGCGGGTACTACGTTGACTCAAATATTGCACACCTCGCAGGTGAGTTTGATCTCCCCGGCGGGGACCGACGAGCAGTTCGTCGATCGCAATGGCGATCTAATGGCTGACGAGCGAACTGCTTTCGATTCCGCTGGCGGCTCTTTTGATATCGCGGTGGGGCGCTCGGGAGCCCGATATGAAGTTTACTCGGCGACGCTCAACAACACGCTCGTCGGCGTGCTGGTAGTCGCGCTCGATACAAATGGCGACTACCACATAGATAGTTCGACTACTTACAACCTGCGCACCGATTTTGACTTACGCTCAGCAGCCGCGGTTGTGTCCGGCACATCGAAAGCCGGCCGCGAGTTTGTAATCATCTCGTCGAGCGGTTACTACAATTCAGCCAACCCGAATGATCCGAACAACGAACCTTCGCCTGGAGTAATCCTGCTCGTTCGCGATCCTGCTACCGGCGGTTTTGACAACTCGCGCACGCAGCAGTTGGTACAGGTCGGCGACAACAAACTGTACAACGCAAACGCGTTGGCCCTGTTGCCGAACAACGACCTGCTGATTGCAGATTTTCACTCCGACGAGCTGCGAATCATTCGCGACACCGACAACGACGGCATGCCCGACACACTGTCAACGACGCCTTACTATTCCTACCGCTTTTCAAATGATGCGCCGCTCGATGTCGCAGTGAATTCACGTGGCGTTGTGTTTTCGCATTCCGCCGGCAACGACATGGTCCTGCTGGTCCTTTATGACGACAATGGAGATCGTGTCGCCGATCGCGACGAAGTTTGCGTAGAGGGTCTATCCATCGACAACAATCTTTTTATGCATGGTCTCACGGTCGACGGGCTAGGAAATGTTTACGTTATCGAAGATGCTTCCGGCGCGTTTGATGGCACCGGCGGTAATGGCGGCTCTCCGCGCATCGACGGATTCCCGGATAGGTTTCAGGATGGCTTCCTGAGTGACGGTTCTGTTTTCACCGGAGCCGACGACGCCCTTAGCCAGGGATTGAGCGGCCTCGCGTTTGGCACCCTGACGCCAAATATCGATGATCCGGAATTCTTTGTGACCCAGCACTACCGCGATTTCCTGAATCGTGAACCCGATGCCAGCGGGCTCGCGTTCTGGGTCAATGAAATCACTTCCTGCGGGACCAACGCGCAATGCCTTCAGGTCAAACGCGTGAATGTTTCGGCGGCTTTCTTCCTCTCAATCGAGTTTCAGGAGACCGGCTACCTCGTCTACAAGTTTTACAAGGCGGCTTACGGCAACTTACCCGGAGCGCCGGTGCCGCTCAGGTTCAATGAGTTTCTGCCTGATACGCAACAGATCGGACTGGGCGTAGTAGTGGGCGCCGCTGACTGGCAGGCAAAACTCGAAGCCAACAAGCAGGCCTACGCCACAGCTTTCGGCGCGCGCCCGAGCCTCGCGAGTGTGCTTCCGACTGCGCTCACGCCGGCGCAGTTTGTCGATGGACTCTACGCAAATGCCGGCGTAGCGTCGCCTCCCGCGGCAGAACGAATTGCGGCAATTAACGAGTTTGGCGGGGCGGGTAACACGGCGGATACCGCTGCTCGCGGACGCGTCTTGCGACGCGTCGCGCAAAACTCAACGCTCAACCAGCAGGAACTGAATCGCGCGTTTGTGTTGATGCAGTACTACGGCTACCTGCGCCGCAATCCTTACGATCCGCCTGAACCGACGCTCGACTACCAGGGATATAACTTTTGGTTAGGGAAGCTGAACCAGTTCAATGGCAATTACGTGGACGCGGAAATGGTGAAGGCGTTTCTTGTGTCAGGTGAGTACCGGCAGCGGTTTGGGCTGTGAGAACGCCGTTGCACAAGAGCGTCGAGCAGGTTCTTAGTCACACCTGGCTTAAGCCACGGACGCCGTCAGAAATTCATTTTCGTGAGGATCGCTTGATAGCGCGGCTCTGAGCGCAAGTTGTCGAAGACCGGATCAGCTTTCACCCAAGCCATCCAAAAGGATCTCAACTCAATGGCTCTTTCCAGATTGTCCATGGCTTTTTCTTTGTTGCCGAGAAAAGCATGATTCCATGCGATCCAGTAAGGACCGTTCAGGTTCTGCACATGCTTAGACAGATTGCGCAAACGATAAGTCATATACCCCCTGACGCCGCCGCGCTGATATGAGTTTGATGCTTCCGCAAACTGTTTTTTCGGGTCGGCCGGCGGATTAGCAACATCGTAAAAAGCATGGTCTCCCTTGAGCGACTGTTCAATCGCCGCCTCATACTCACCCGTCTGTAAATAAACCTCGAACAGGTAAGTGTGGGCAAAAATAAAGTCGGGATAGAGATCCAACGCTTTGTGGCAATACTCTTTCGCCTTGTCGTATTCGTGAGCAAAGTAATAAACCTGACCCAGGTCGGCGAGAAAGTTGTATGAGAGCGGGTTGATCTCGAGCGCACGGCGCATCTCGGCTTTGGCTTCTTCGTGTCTGCCTTCAATCCCGAGCAGAGTTGCATACCAGTGATGGGCTGTCGCGTAACCTGGTTTGAGTTGGATGGATCGCTTGAAGGAATCCTCAGCTTCTTTCCACTTCCATTCGTGAAGAGCAAGAGCGAACCCTTGTGTTGCGTAAGCTTCTGCCAGGTTCGGATCGAGTTCGAGTGGCCTGATCCGGTAACGGTCGGCGGAACTGCGACCGCGTCTGCGAATGCTTCGGACAATTTGTCCGGTCTTGCATCGCAAAGTTGCGGCACACCGGACACCTCAACAGCTGACGCGAAGAACGTTGCATGCTCTGCGGCAGACAATGCCGGCAACATAGGAATCGCGAACGCGAACTATACCGTGAGCAATGGCGGTTATAACTTCACAGGCTTCTTCCAGCGGGTCGATAACCTGCCGATCTTGAATGAAGTAAAAGCTGGAAGCTCGATCCCGGTGAAGTTCAGCCTTGGCGGAAACTTCGGCTTGAACATATTTGCGGCGGGTTATCCGGCATCTGGAATGATTACGTGCAACAGCTCGACACCGGCAGACGTGATCGAGGAAACGGTGAATGCCGGCGGAAACAGTCTCACGTACGACGCCGCGAGCAACCGCTACCACTATGTCTGGAAAACCGATAAGAGTTGGAAAGGGCAATGCCGGATGCTTATAGTGAAGCTAAACGACGGCAATACTTATTTTGCCCAATTCAGGTTCAAGTAACTTTTGCGGGGTCTATACGGGTGATCGGAGCCTCGCTTGGACAGGTGCGTCGGAACGCGACCAATTGGTGAGCGAACTGACTTCCGGAGCAAAAACACGAGCCCAGGTGCTGCGTGCAGTGGCTGAAGATTCGGATCTGAATAACTCTGAAAAGAACCGCGCCTTCGTCTTGATGCAGTACTTTGGCTACCTGCGACGCAACCCGAATGATCCTCAGGACACAGACTACAAGGGCTTCGACTTCTGGCTAACCAAGCTGAACGAGTTCAACGGCAACTTCGTAAATGCCGAAATGGTTAAGGCGTTTATTACATCAGGAGAGTACCAGCAGAGGTTCGCACAGTAACCATCCACGTTTTATTGACACAAATGAAATCCGAAAAGCGTGTACCGCGATGCCGGCTCTTTGTATCCTGTTCATCCTGTAAATCCTGTCTGATCTCTCTTGAATGAAATCGCACGACAACCGTCACCAACTTCAGGACTTGAAGATGTCCGGGTTCTCTTTTTCCAGCTTGGCTGATTGGCTGGCAAACTCCTCAGCTTCCTTCCCGAGCGCGTCGACCTTTTCGTTATTGGCTTTTGCTCTCGTTATGAAACTCTCTTGATCCTCGCTATCGATCAGAGCTTGAGGCGTCCCTTTCGCGGTTTCAACCACCTCGGCGCGTTTGTTGTACTCCTTCACCTTGAGAGTGAGGTATTCCTTAAACTTATCGTTAATCCGCAGCTTGCTCGCCTCTTCATACTTTTTCGCCGCCTCTTTACACTTGTCCTCGGCCTTGTCATACGCTGTGATAGCCTCCTTAGCCAGCGTCCGTGCCTCCTCGATTTCCGATATCTTGGTCTGAAGCATCTGGTCCTTCTTTTCCTCGGCGACTGCCACAAACTTCTGCGCCTCCTGGACCGCTGCATTCCCTTCCGTGACAAGCTTGTTCGCTTTGTCAGTCTGATTTCCAATACTACCGCTGCACGCCAGCACGGCCGCCACCAACAACGCCAATGCCATGAACATGCTCGAATGACTGGGGTTCATTTTCATATTCATCTTTACGGATCTCCTCTAATTGAACATCTCGAAGGGTTTTTTCAGAGTCGCCTCATATTCAACAGCTAAGCTAGCGGTACGGATTGCCCGGCCTGGACGTAGGCATTTTCGTAAAGCATCAAGCCCATCACCGCGAGCGGGGCGCCGGCAACTCCCATCGTTGGTGACAAAGCACCAAGCAGAGCGAGCCAGGGAATAAGCCCTCCGGCCAGAGACAGGATCGTGCCCATCCAGAAATCGTTTCGATAGCGTCCGCGCACCATCTCCCAAATGGCCAGCCGAGCATGGGCGGTCGGATGTGTCAACGACACCTCGCCCCAAATCATTAACAGGTGAAGCAAACTGGAAATGGCGAAGACCCAGGTCAATGCCGAGATGATAGATACCGGTCGGACCGTATTTAGCTCAAGGTAAATCGCCAATGGCAGCAACGACGCCGATCCCAACAGCAACGCCTGCATGAGCAAGTGCGGCGGCAACAGTGGGTTTTGCCACATGTCACGCGCCTTCGCTTGTGCGAAAAGATACGCGGTGTAAATCGCCGCGAGAATGGACAAGGGAATTCCGGCGATCATCAGCCAGCTTTGAAGTGATCTGGATCCCGACCAGCTCGCGATGAAATGTAATGCCAGCACCAGCGTGTATCCGGCAATGATGAAAGCGCCTTTCACTAGCCAGCTCTTCCACTGCGGTCGCGTGAAGATCAGATAAAAACGTTCAGGGTGTTCGAGGTCACAAATCAACAGTCCTCCGGTGATTGCCAGAAAAACGCCTGAAACAACCGGCGCCACCCACAGCCAGATTGCGTTGTTCGCGCTGAGAAAGCCGAACAGCACGAGCAGTGCAGCGACCAGGTACACGCCGCTGGCGATGCCTTTTGTCCAGGTGTAAAGGCTGACTTTCCAGTCCCAGGGAATCGCGTGTGCGACGTCATACGAAAGCAACGCGGCGGCCGAGCTGTTGTTAAAGTTTGGATTTCCAGAGACTACTTGTGACGAATTCTCCTGCTGTTCGCTCCACATAAAAAGGCCACCCTCAGGTCGCCGGGCTGCGAGCGGATCCAACGTCGCCTGGTGTGCACCTTTGTAAAAAAGTTTTGGCAGCGTCTCCTTTTCAGGACGACGAACTGCGACCGCCTCACGATTGATGATCTGTGACACGTACGACTCTGTGTCGTTGAGGTCGCCAATCAGAATCGACTGCGTTGGGCACACGACCACACAGGCGGGCTCAAGACCGACATCGATGCGGTGCGCGCAGAAGTTACACTTCTCGGCCGAGTGATCTTCGGGGTTGATGAAGATGGCATCGTAAGGGCAGGCGGCCATGCACGCCTTACAGCCGATGCAGATAGATTTGTCGAAATCGACAATACCGTCCGCGCGCTTAAACATGGCGGTGGTGGGGCAGGCGGTGACGCATGGCGCGTGTGCGCATTGATTGCATCGCGTTACCTGATGCGCGCGGCGGGCCTGCGGAAAGATGCCGACGTCGACATGCTTCACATACGTACGCGTTACTGAGAGCGGGACAAGATTCTCCGACTTGCACGCGGTGGTGCAGGCGTGACAGCCAATGCAACGCGTTTGGTCGATGACCTTGGCCCACTTCACCGCGCGGTTTTGTGGTTCTTCGAGCATGAAAAGCTCCGGTTTCCGGATTTGGCGAGAGCGAACTATAGCACGCAAAGAAGAAAAGAAAACACGCACGCTTAGCCTATAGCCGGTCAAGTGATTGGCTGGGACCGCGGGCGTCTCGCCCGCAAACGCGACGAAGGCGCGCAGGGTTTCAGAAGCAGCTCCGAATTTGTTTTGGCGCTTCGCGCTCATTTGCGGGCGGGACGCCCGCGGTCCCAACAGGTCACTTGACCAGTTATCGGCCGGCTGCCTTAGGTTGACAAATGTACAAGGCGCATAAGAAATTAGCTCTGGTTAATTTATTGTTTGTCTGTGATTGTCGGTCACGGGCACTTTTGGAGGTTTCTTGATGCGTCTTATTATTTCGTTCCTGGCTATTGCGGTTATGGCTCTGGGAGTCTTGACCGCCTGCAATTCCGCCGAGTGGAAGAATGCACGAACTCCACCCGGGTCCCCGGCAAGTGCGCCAGCGCCGCCGGTGGTGGCTGACGGTGTGCGCCGCGTCACTGTTACCGAGTTAAAAGATTTATTGGCGAAGAATGAGGTTCTCGTTATTGACGTGCGCAACCAGACCTCCTATGACGCCGGGCACATCAAAGGGGCCAGGCTGATTCCCGAAACGGAAGTCGTAGGTCACGCCGATGAACTACCGCGAAACAAGTTGATTGTTACGTATTGCTCTTGACCAAACGAACATACGTCCGCCCGTGCGGTGGTCGAGCTGAAAACGAAGGGTATCGAAAACGCAGGAGCGCTACTTGGTGGTTTTGCTGCGTGGCAAAATGCGGGACTTCCGATTGATACTAAAGATACCAAGGCTGCCAACCCCTAACCCGTGTAATCCGAAATGCACTGTTCCAATTGCGGATCCTACATAGCGCCGGGCGTGCGCTTTTGCTCCGGTTGCGGTTCACCTGCCGTCGATCCGGAAGTCACCCGAATTGTCCGCGCGGGGGGTGGACTTCCCGACCACGTTGGCGGCGGGATTGAAGATAACGATCTGGAGCAGGTTGTTTTTACTGTTCGTCCAACCATGATCTTTATCAAGTTGGGCTACGCGCTGGCGGTGATGGGAGCGATTGCTCTCGTTATTCTTCTGGCTCTGATACCGGTGCCTGTCTATATCTCAATACCACTGGCGCTGACCCTGCTGCTGATTCCGGCTTACTACCATCTCAGGCGAAACATGGTGCGGTATACGTTGACCGACTCAAAAATTGAGATTGATACAGGTCTGATTGCACGCACCACTCGCAACATCCCACTCACCAAGATTCAGGACGTCACTGTTTCCGCTAGTATTCCGCAACGAGTACTCGGGTTTGGCGACTTGTTGATAGACAATGCCAGCGAGGTCGGCGGCACCACAGTCCTGCATAACATCAGCAAGCCCCGCCATTACGCCGACCTGCTTTTGCGCGAACTACGACGCCGGAATTAAACTGCTAGTTCAGTATAACGCGCCAACTGCCATAAAAGGCGGAACATCCAAAGGACTTGGGGTTCTAAAGCGGAGATGCGATTCGTCTGAGGTGATACCTGTGTTTTCTTGTGGTTCCAGAACAATTTGGTCGGCGGCAGCGCTTTCGTTGCTCTTGTTTTTCTCAGTGGCCGGCCAGAACTTGCCTACTGCCCCGGCGGCAAAGCTCCTTCCGGATTGGTTGGGAGACTTCAGCGCGGCGGGCACGATCAACTTACAGAAGGACCCGCCGTTTGATAGTTCAGAGCATTCTGGTGTCACGTCGGCGGCCGGCCGGTCGTATGTTTCGAGAACAGGCGAACGCTTTTCCGTGGCGTTAACCACCATGACTTCAGACTCCGCGGCGTATGCGCAACTGACACAAACAAGGAAACAAGCGGAGGCGCCAGGCGGTACAAAGGCGAATGCAATCGACGTCGGAACCGCGGGGTTTACTTTTTCGGATGAATTTGGAAACAGTTTCGTCGCTTTCTTCAAGGGCCG
>Ga0180089_1000072_pt1 | contig 10201 bp, 6 predicted proteins | sample EasRiv860_16_10D_FD_123016 | JGI IMG/M metagenome (GOLD analysis project Ga0180089, IMG submission 123016) | Soil microbial communities from meander-bound floodplain in the East River, Colorado, USA - East River metaG ERMLT860_16_10D | ecosystem: Environmental > Terrestrial > Soil > Floodplain ... | reverse complement strand
TCGCTGACGAGCTCAGGAAGGCGCTGGCGACGTACACGGAAAGCGGCGGAACGGGGAAGACGGCGATCGACCAGGCCGAGGCGGTCGCGGTGATGCTCGAGAAGTACGAGGTCTGCCGCGGCCTGTTCCACGGCTTTGCTTTCTCGAAGTGGATATCTGGCACATCGCAGGATCGGCTGTCTCTCCTGCCCGCGGCGCAGGAACACATCCTTGGGCAAGACGAGGGCAAGGCGCGGCTGCTGCGAGCGGTGACGGAGTTGGGCCAAGCCTTCGCGCTGGCGGTGCCGCACGAGGACGCGCTGAAGATCCGGGACGAGGTGGGGTTTTTCCAGGCCGTGCGGGCAGTGCTGGCGAAGGGCACGCCGGGTGAGCGGAAGACGGACGAAGAGCTGGATCACGCCATACGGCAGATCATATCGAAGGCGGTGGTCTCAGACGGCGTGATCGACATCTTTGCGGCGGCAGGCCTCAAGACGCCGGACATCTCCATCCTCTCCGACGAGTTCCTGGCCGAGGTACGCGGCATGCCGCAGCGCAACCTCGCGGTGGAGCTGCTGCAGAAGCTCTTGAAGGGCGAGATCAAGACGCGCGGGAAGCGCAACGTGGTGCAGGCGCGCTCCTTCGCCGAGATGCTGGCACAAACCGTGCGGGCGTACCAGAACAGGGCCATCGAGACGGCGCAGGTCATTGACGCCTTGATCCAACTCGCCAAGGATATGCGTGCGGCTAACGCGCGTGGCGAGGCGCTCAAGCTGACCGAGGACGAGCTGGCCTTCTACGACGCGCTGGAAGTCAACGACAGCGCGGTCAAGGTGCTCGGCGAGCCCACGCTGGTGCATATCGCGTGCGAACTGGTGGAGACCGTGAGGAAGAACGTCACCATCGACTGGACCGTACGCGAAAATGTCCAGGCGCGGTTGCGCGTCATCGTCAAGCGCATTCTCCGCAAGTACGGCTACCCGCCCGACAAGCAGGAGAAAGCGACCCAGACGGTGCTGGAGCAGGCGGCGCTGCTGTCGCAGGAATGGGCCCTGGCGTGAATGGCGCTTACTTAGCGCTTTTGATAGGAGGTAGATGTAGGGTGGGTCAGGCACGCCGTGTGTGCCGCAACCCACCGGATGTGCCGCCAGGCACTCGTTAAAAGAGGTGTCGTGTTGCTGCGCAACGCCTGGCGGGTTACGCAAAAAACGCTAACCCACCCTACATTTCTATTCGTCATGCCCACAGTCCGTAGGTTGGGGCTGAGCACAGCGAAGCCCAACGGACAGCGGCCCGGTGTTGGGCTTCGTACCTCAGCCCAACCTACCGTTATGCAATGATTGGGTCAGCGCTGGCAGAACGGCCGGTCGTCCGGGTTTTCGATGCTGTCGACGATCACCTCGACCAGTTGATTCAGTTCCTGGACCGAGATGGCGCTCAATACCCGCTTGAGCAGCGCCGGCGGCACGCTGGCATAGACGGTCCGGCCGTCGCGCAGCCGGATAGTCAGGGCCGCGGCATGCTTCTCGGCGCCCATGCCGGCTTCGACCAGCAAGTGTTCCGACTCCGTCAGCAGCTTTTCATAGTACATTTCGATGGCCTCGGTGGTCTTATCGTCGAGATTGTCCGGTACGGCCACCAGCAGACCCATCTCGTCCTGCCGTTTCTCGAAGGGAATCGCATGCTGCTCCAGCCAGGCGATGAACTGGTTCAAGGATTGTTCATGAAAGAGGATATATTCCAGCATGAATCATTCTCAGGTTCTCATTGACAGGGCGCCAAGCATAGTGGATATCGGGGTCGAACTGCTATCATTCCTCGCCGGCGCGCGGCCGGGAAAAATTACCGCCTGACCGGAGCCGCACTTACTTAGGGCAACTCTGATTATGCCGGTCATTCCCGCGGAAGCGGGAATCCAGTCTTTCCAGGATCATTGAGTTACTGGATCCCCACTTTCGCGGAGATAACTTTATCAGGGTTTCCTTAGGCGGTTCCAGAATCGATGTAGGGTTGGGTGAGGCGCGCCGTTTGTGCCGTAACCCACCGGCTGTGCCGTCAGGCACTCATTCAGAAGCGGCGTTGTGTTGCTGCGCAACACCTGGTGGGTTACGCAAAAACGCTAACCCACCCACATTCCGGCTTAGGTCAGTGCCATTCCCGCCTGACCGGCCAGTTTCCACAATGAAGTGCAAGGAGCCGCATGTTCACCGCCGTCTATCGCTGGGTTGACCGCAACATTCTCGAGCTGGGGCGCGAACTGCGCCTGAGCTATCTGCCGCCGCTGATGGTGTACATGGCGGCCGGCATCTCCGGACTGACGGGCATCGTCGGCACCTTCTTCGTCAAGGACTATCTGGGGCTGTCCGCGGAGTTTCTCGCTACGCTCGGCTTCTGGGCGGGTATCCCCTGGTCGTTGAAGATGCCGCTGGGGCACCTGGTGGATCTCATCTGGCGCTGGAAGGCGGGGCTGGTGTTCCTGGGCGCCGCCCTCATTGCCATGAGTCTCGCGATCATGATCGGCCTGATCGGCGATACCGGCTTCATGCGCGGGATCATGCCGGTCGAAGCCTGGTTCGTGCTCAGCGCGCTGCTTGCGCCGGTCGGCTATGTCATCCAGGACGTGGTCGCGGACGCCATGACGGTCGAGGCCGTGCCGCGCGTGGATGCCGAGGGCAAGGCGTATTCCGGGGAGACCGTCAAGCTGATGCACACCACCATGCAGACCCTCGGGCGCGTGGCGATCATCAGCGGCAGCGTCGCCGTGGCCGCGGTCAATCTGTTCATGTTCGAGGGCGTGGAGACCCTGCCCGAGGCTGCGAAGGTGCACATCTACCAGAGTATCTACACCCTGGCGCTGGTCATCCCGGTCATCTCGGTCCTGGGCGTGGGGCTGGCAAGCGTTTTGCGACTCCGCGACGCACGGCGCCTGCGGCGCAAGGGCTTCAGCCGGGCACAGGCTCATGACATGCTCCTGGTTCATAGCGAGGCGCCGGCCCCCAACTGGTGGATCCTGGGCAGCAGCCTGGTGTTCGTCGCCTTCACGCTGTCGATGGGGCTCTCGGACGTCGCCTGGAACCAGGAGATCATCTTCGGGGGGTCCCTGGCGATCATCCTGTTTCTCATGAACCGTCTGGTGAAAGCGCTGGAACCGCAGGCCCGCTACGTGCTGGTCGGCACCGCCATCGTCATCTTCGTGTTCCGCGCCGTGCCGACGCCCGGCGCCGGCTCCACCTGGTGGATGATCGATACGCTGGGCTTCGACCAGCGCTTCCTGTCGGTGCTGTCGCTGATCGGCAGCGCCCTGACGCTGGCGGGCATGTTCCTCTTCCGCCGCTTCATGGCGGAGAAATCGATCGCCTACGTGGTCGGCTTCCTGACCGTCGCCGGCACGCTGCTCAGCCTGCCGGTCATCGGCATGTACTACGACCTGCAGGTATGGACGGCCGCCCACACCGGCGGCGTGGTGGATGCGCGCTTCATCGCCCTGGTGGACACGGCGCTCGAATCGCCGCTTGGCCAGATCGCCATGATCCCGATGCTCGCCTGGATCGCCAATTCCGCGCCCGCTCACCTCAAGGCCACCTTCTTCGCGGTCATGGCCTCCTTCACCAATCTGGCGCTCTCCCTGGATCAACTGGGCACCAAGTACCTCAACCGGATCTTTGCCGTGACGCGCGAGGTCAGGGACCATGTCACGGGAGCGGTCAGCATCCCCGCCGATTACAGCGAGCTGGGCATGCTGCTCATCACGGTCACGGCGCTCACCTTGCTGTTGCCGATGGCGGCCATCCTGTTCGTGAAGCTGACCCGCTTCCGCACGGCCTGACGATAGTCGAGTCCCGCTCATGCTGGCGGGGAGGTCGCGGGCCGGCTCGGGTGTTGCCCTCTTGCTCTATTTCTTGGCGGCCGTCTGTTCCAGTTTGGCAACCAAGTCGCGGAAAACCTCCTCGTTGCGCTTGTTGAGTTCCATCAGGGCGCGATGCGCCTTGAGCAGGGTGCGGGACAGGGCTTCCCTGTCGGCGCTTTCCCGGGGTAATTCCTCTTCCATCCCGGTTTCCACCGACGCTCGGGAGACGATGTCAAAGACTTCATCGAGGGCCATGCTGGTCAGCACCGCGTTGATCTCGGGGCGGTCCGATACGATGGTTACCCGGGGAGCGTTGTGTGTTTGCATCCACTTGGCAATCCTGACCAGCAGCCCGAGATTGGTGCTGTCAATGCTGTCGGTTTCGATCAGATCGATGACAAAACCGGCGGGTGGCGGCCCGGCGAATATCCCTTCCAGGAAATGGTCTATGGAGTGACTCAGGGTGTAGCGGATATCACCGACGAAACGCAGCACATGAATCCCGTCATGATTGGCGTGTAGTACCTTGCCGTTATCCATTATTGCCTTGCCTGGTGATCACCAAGATGGCGATGTCGTCCGGCAGGTGCTTGTCAGCCAGTATATCCAGGCCCGCGGTCAATCCTTCGAGGTCAAGACCCGCGCCCGCCGTTGTCTGGGAGAGGAAGGCGCTATAGCGCTTCTGGAACGTCTCCACCGCCATCAACTCCAATATCCCGTCGGATACCATCACCAGGTCGAATGCCGCCGGCAGGTCGAGCCGGCAGTCGGTGAATTCCGCTTCGTCGAACATGCCGACGGGCCGCCCCCGGTACTCGAGTGTTCGCACCTCGCGGCCATCGTGCAGGAGGGGGTAGGGGAATTGACCCGCGTTGCAGCAGACCAGGGTGTTTTCCGCCTGGTCGATTACCCCGTAGAACATGGTGAGGTGTTTGTCGAAGTTCTGACGGTAGACATCGCGATTGAGGCGCCGCAGGACCTGTTGAGGATGCAAAATGGTGGTGTCACCCGCCTGCCACAACGCCTCGCGGTACTGGATCATGAGGGTATTGAGCATCACGGTCACGAACGCCGAAGCCGCCCCGTGGCCGGAGACATCCGTCATATAGAAGCCGATATGACGATCGTCGATGGGGAAATAGTCCACGAAGTCGCCGCTGAGATACATGGACGGATACAGACGCCGTCTGAAGGCATACTCGCCAAAGCGTTTGTTGTCTTCCGGGAGCAGTTGCACCTGTATCCTGCGCCCGGCTTCCTCGTCCTCCTGAAGCTGCTGCAGGGTGCGGGTCAGTTCCTGGTTGAGTGTTTCCAGATTCTCGCGGTATTCCCGGTTCTGGCGCAGGAGTTCGGCGTGATCCAGGACGCGGCGCACGGCGCTTTCCAGCACCGCCATGTCGTGGATGGGTTTGGTGATGTAATCCCAGGCGCCGCGTTTCAGCGCCTGGACGGCGTAATTCAGCAGGCTGACGCCGGATACCACGATAACCGGGGTTTCCGGCGATTCGGCGGTGATGGTGGACAGGACCTCCAGGCCGTCCATGCCCGGCAGGCGCAGATCGCACAACACCACATCCGGCTGCTCGCGCCGGAAGATCTCGATGCCGGAGGGGCCGTCATTGGCCTCCAGCATGGTAAAGCCACTATCCTCGAGGTAAGCCACTATCCCCTTGCGGATCGGTGGTTCGTCCTCGATGGTCAGGATTTTCGCTGCTTCGGCCATGGTTATGCCCGATGATACCTTCAGTAAGGTTTGATCGATTCACACCGTGTCTATCCCGCGTTCCTGGCAGGTTCCCCCGGAATCTGTCATGGCGACAAGGGGAAACGGCGGAGAGTATCCGCGATGGCAGTGAAAACAACCATCTGGATCCTGGCGCTGACTCCCCCTCGCGCCGAAGATCGGGCGGAATGGCGAATCAACCAGGGTCTCCTGTGAGTATAGGCAAGTATACCCGTCATGCCCTGCGGGTGGATATGCCCATCAGCGGTGTTTTCCATCGATGGGCAGACGAACGATGAAACAGGTCCCTTCACCCGGGATGGAATTGACATCAATGGTGCCCTTGTGCTGTTCGGTGACTATGAAATAAGACACTGAAAGGCCCAGACCGGTTCCGGCGCCGACGGCCTTGGTGGTAAAGAACGGTTCGAACACCCGGCGTCGCGTCATTTCATCCATGCCGGGGCCGTTATCCGCCACTTCGATGCGGGCGTATTCACCTTCCTTGCGGGTGCGCAGGGTGATCCGGTGCGGGCGCGGGTTGCCGCCCATGGCCATGGCCTGGGCGGCGTTCTTGACCAGATTGAGAAGCACCTGCTCGATCTCCATCGGGTCGCAAATCACCGTATCGAGTTCCGGGTCCAGCTCGCGCACGATCTCGACGTGCTTGAAGTCATACTTCTTTTTCAGGTCGTAGTCATTGGCGGCCAGCCGCACGGCCGTATCCAGTATCTCTTCAATCCGGGCCGGCTGGAACTCGGTGGTCGTGCTGCGGCTGAAGGCCAGCATATCGGCCACGATGCGGCTGGCGCGGCTGGCCGCCTGCCGGATGGATTCAACGAAATCCAGGATGCCGCGTTCTTCCAGGTAGCGGTAAACGAGACTCAGGTCAACGCCCAGCGATTCGGCCACCTGGCGGTTGGCGTCCAGCTCCGACGAGAGCCGGCGCTGGATGTTCTGGCTGCTCTGCAATACCCCGCTCAGTGGATTGTTGATTTCATGCGCCATGCCGGCGGCGAGTCCGCCGACCGACATCATCTTCTCCGTCTGCACCATCATCTGCTCGATACGCACCCGGTCGGTGATATCGTCAACCCGGATCACGGCGCCGACCGCCCCGTTGGTCATCAGTGGATAGATCATGACGTCCTCATAGCGTGTTTCATCGTTCTTGTCCGTAATCAGACTGAGGCGTTCGATGTTGATCTGGCCATGCGTGCGCATGGCTTCCTGCAGGTTGGTGAGTTGGGACTCGAGTTCGGGAAACAGCGTGCTGAACGACTGACCGATGGCCTGTCCAGTCGCCACCCCGGTGGCCTGCTCGGCGCTCTGATTCCACTCCGTTATCCGTCCCTCCGTATCCACGCCGACCAGAATGGAGGGCATGGAATCGATAATATTCTTGAGGTAGGAACGCATGCGTTGTATTTCCTGGTCAAACTGCACGCGCTCGGATATATCGACGATGGAACCGAGGATATGGGTCTCCTGATCCGTCTCCACCGGGCTGAGGCCGATTTCGATGGGGAACTCGCTGCCATCTTTTCTGAGGCCGAACAGGCTGCGTCCGAGCCCCATGGCCCTGGCGCGATTCTCGTCCAGGAAGTGGCTGCGGTATTCCTCGTGGAGGCCGCGCAGGCGCTCGGGTATCAGCATCTCGACTGGCCGCCCCAGCAACTCATCCCGCCGATAACCGAAATATCTTTCCGTCTGCGAATTGACGAGGATGATACGACCTTGCGCATCCACCATCACGATGCCATTGGGGGCTGACTCGACGACCAGCCGAAATCTCTTTTCCGCGCGCTCGCGCTGGGTGATATCCTCGACTTCCCCCACGACCATGAGGGGCTGATTGCGGGCGTCGCGGACCAGTCCGGCGCGCGCGCGGACGGTGATGACGACGCCATCCTTGCGGATATAGCGCTTTTCCAGATCGCAGCTACCGATGTCGCCCTGCATGAGGGCGTGCAAGTGTTTCCGGGTTTCCGCCCGGTCATCGGCATGCGTGATGTCATCGATGGACAGGCGGATGAGTTCATCCGCCGGGTAGCCCAGGATGTTGCACAGCGTGGGATTGACGCTGAGCAACCGGCCGTCCAGTCCGGCGGTCAGGATTCCAATGGGGGCATGTTCCAGCGTCAAACGCAATTGTTCCTCGCGCTGCCGCAGTTGTTCCTCCGCATGCTTCTGGGTGGTGATGTCCTCACCGGAACTCAGGGTGGCGGTAATGTTGCCGGCATCGTCGAGCAGGACGGTATTGTGCCAGGCGATGAGCCGTTCCTCGCCGGAGCTGGTCAGTACCGGATGCTGGTAATACTCCCGGAAAGCCGTCCGCCGAACCATCAGACCGTCGAACGCTTCCCTGAGCGAATCCCTGCTGCTTGCCGGCACGAAGGTGTCGAACCAGTTCCTGCCGATGATGGATTGTTCGGCGTAACCCAGTAATTCGCTGCCTTTCCTGTTGACAAGGATGACTTTCTGGTCGGCCCCGATAATCAGGATGATGACGCCGGCGACATCGAGGTAACGCTGGGCGTTGTCTTTTTCGATCTTCAGAGAGTATTCCGTTTGCTGGCGGTGAATCTCGCTGCCGACCCATTGTCCCATCAGACTGAGGATTTCCTTGTCCGTGTCCGTGAAATGTGCCCGGCGCGGGGTCGGGCTGGAGAAGTTGAGGGTGCCGTATACTTTTGTACCCGCCACCACCGGGATGCCGATGTAGGTCTCCAGCTTGAACTCCCGGTAACACGGGTGGGTATTCCACTCCGACGCCCCGGCATGCTCGAATCCGATCGGGCCATTGGCCCTGATCGTTTCGCGGCAATAGGTACGGCCAAGGTCGAGGATGTCGCCGGGCTTGATGGTGGCATCGGGAGAGACAATCTGGATAATCTCGTACTGCTCCTCGTGGATATGCGAGAGTATCCCGAGCGGCAGGTTGAACTGCCTGCAGCCGTTTTCTAGCAATGCCTTGAGCCTTTGGGGAAAAGGCAGGTTTTGCGCCGAGGTGATTTCATGCAGTGCGCGCAGGGTATGCTCGGTCTGCCTGCGTTCGGTGATTTCATTTTTAAGCGCCGCTTCCGCCTGTTCTCGCTCGCGTATTTCCGACTCCAGCCGGGTATTGCTCGCGGATAATTGCCGGGTACGAGCGGCGACGTGTTCTTCCAGCCGGGAACGTGATTCACGGACCGCCTGTTCGGCACTGGCGCGACGCCGCTCCTCGCGCCTGATCAGCAGGTACATCGCGGCGCTGAAGAACAGGAATACCAGGAAGATGAAGAATGCCTGGCGCTGCAGCAGTTTCTTGTGGGCGGTGGACAAACCGGGCTCGGGCAAATCGGCAAGCACCCAGAGGCTGCTTTCGACATCGGCCGAGGCGCCGATGCGCGCCATCTCATCCGGATTTAATGTGATGCCATCCTTCAGATCGGCGCGGCTGCCGGTGTCGGTGATCTCGATCAGCCCGGGTTTGTTTCCGTGCAGCAGGATCAACCGATGATCGTGCAACTGGCTGTTGGCCAGGATGCGCGCCAGTATCGCCGGTTTGAAACTGATGAAGAATATCCCCTTGCGAGCGTCACCGGTCTGCCAGCGGGTCATGATGTCGAAATGATAGCCAACGGGATTGGGATGGATAAAAACCATTTGCTCATTGCCCGCGGCAAAATTCTGGATGTCAGCCTGACACATTTCCGAAACCTTGCCCTCGAAGTCATCCAGCAGCACGTTACCGCGTTCATCGGTGATGGTATAGGCGAAGTAGTCGGGGAAATGCCGTTTGACCCTGTCCGTGAACTGTTCCTGCATTGCTTCATCCGCGGGATGTCGGGACAGTTCACCGATGATGTCGCTTTCCTCCTCGGCAAACAGGTGTACGCGCCGGCGGATTTCCCCGATATACAGGCTTATTGTCCTGGCCGCGCCCGCGGTCGAATGCCGCATCAGGGCTTCCTGGCTGCTGAGATAGCCTTGATTGCTTTCTCTCACATACAGCGAAAGGAAGAAGCCGACCAGGACCAGGATGATGACTATGAGCAGGGTTGTGTAATTCTTCACCGGATGTTCGCCACCGTTGATATGCGGGCTGGGACAGTCCAGTCACACGCAAGGTCGATTTTTCCAGTATAGACAGTTGGTCAGGCTGAAGCGTATGAAAGCTGACATCGAGGCCCCGAATACGGTTGACTGATCCGCTCCCTATCATAAATTCCTGCCCTGTTTCCCGGTAGTGCCGCGTTGGCGATGGCTGGGCACGTACCCGCTAAGGGCCTGGCAAGGAATGACATCGTCGCTACGTTCAAGTATCAAAAACTTAAATAACAATAGGATATAGAATAGTTCTCGAACCTATAACGTGGTTGCCGGCATGCGGGGCGGGCAGGCGAAGGGGGTGAGGCAGGCGGCTTGGACACGGCGAGACCGCCCGCAAGGCACAGGGCCGGGGGGTAAACCCCGCGGTTGTATCCATTTGAAAAATCCGCTTGCCGTTGCACAACCCTTTTTGTCTAATCGTGCCCCGAATTGAGGGTTTGGATTTCCTGGGCAGGAAGGCCGTGTTCGCGCAGCGGCGATACAGGCCTGAAAGGGAAGAAACGCATCGCATTCTCACGGTATGCCATTTCGCCGTGAATCGCCTGCCTTATTGCCAG
>Ga0180089_1000071_pt1 | contig 10216 bp, 11 predicted proteins | sample EasRiv860_16_10D_FD_123016 | JGI IMG/M metagenome (GOLD analysis project Ga0180089, IMG submission 123016) | Soil microbial communities from meander-bound floodplain in the East River, Colorado, USA - East River metaG ERMLT860_16_10D | ecosystem: Environmental > Terrestrial > Soil > Floodplain ... | reverse complement strand
TTTGGAGACAAGTATGCTGGATGTCAGGTCGGGCGACTAGAATAAGCTGAAGAAGAGAGCAGCTTATTCGAGGAGAAACGACAATGACACAACCAGCGCATGATACTACCTTCATTCCTCGTGACTACGACATCTTCGGTGGTTTGGACGTAGACAAGAAGAGCATGGCAGTTACTTTCAGAGATCACGGAACAATGCGAAAATCATTAAAGCTGCCCTACAGTGGGAGACAGCTGCTTAATTACACGCGAAAGCATTTTCCGGGACAGCGAGTGGCCTTCGTTTACGAAGCTGGGCCCACCGGTTTTGGCCTCCATGACGAGCTGACGGCAGCCCACCATCCTTGTTTGGTAGTTTCGCCCGCGATGGTGCCGACAGCTGCGAGACCGCGAGTGAAAACTAATCGCCTCGATAGCAACAAACTCGCAGAAGGACTGCGCGGTGGGCAACTGCGCAGCATTCATGTGCCGGCGACTAGTTATCGCGAGCTGCGTCACCTGGTGCAATTGCGTGATACCCAAGTGGCTCAATTGAGAGCCAGCAAATGCCGCATCAAGTCGTTGCTGCTGTATGAAGGGATCCCCTTTCCGGCTGCCAACGGTCAATGGTCGGGGCAGGTGCTGCGACAGTTGGAAGCGTTGCCTTGTAGCCGCGCGGTGCGGTTTAAGTTGGACCAGTTGATCGAGGCCTTGCAATTTCATTTTCAGTCTGCCGCCAGGATACAAAAAGAAATTCGCCATTACTGTCAAAACGATGCCGAGTTAAGACAATCCATCAGTTTTCTCACCAGCCTGCCGGGAGTGGGTACAATCACCGCCACGCACGCTTTGGCCCGCTTGGGAGATTGGCGCCAGATCAGTAACGTGCGCCAGATCGCCGGCTTTCTGGGCCTGGTCTCCAGCGAACACTCCACTGGCGACAAGGAAAATCGCGGCGAGATTACGCGTATCGGTGACAGCCGTTTGCGCAACAAGCTGATTCAGTGTGCCTGGACAGCTATCCGCAAAGATCCGGAACTACGCGCTTTTTATCGGCGCATCTACGAGCGACAACCTAAGAAGGTAGCCGCCCGCAAAGCGATTGTGGCGGTAGCCCGTAAGTTAACGACGCGCATGTATGCCGTCTTGAAAGAACAACGACCGTTCGTTATTAGACCGGACAGCGCCATAACTCCTTTGACCGCAGAGGAGACCGTCGGCCCCCGGGAACGCCTCGACACCGCACAGAACGAGCAGCCCTAATTGGCTGTAGCTTCGTTTCTGGAGATAGAGAACCCAGGGCTAACGGTATCGCCCTAGTGGGCCGCATCCTCGAGAGTGTGACGGAACTTGAACCGTGCCACGCATAGCAGTCAGTCTCTCTTAGGTGAAAGAAAAAAGCTGTCAATGAACAAGAAGGAAAAACTCTTTCGATATCAAACTTGACTCTTGACATCCACATAGCAGTGCGGTGACTTGTCACCGCTTTGTTCGGTCGCGACTGGTCGCTACCACGTCACGATTGAAGCTAGCGAAGGAATGGGCGTCAAGCCGCCCCGGAGGAAAGCGGTGACAGGTCACCGCACTCCAAAAATTGAGGACAACACATGGCCGACATTATCGATCCTGACGGACACTTACCCGGCACTACTCAGGACGAGCAACTGCTTGAGAGTCCCGGTCCGGACGAGTTTACCCACACGGACACCTGGCGCGTGTTTCGTATCATGGGTGAGTTTGTTGAAGGCTTCGATGAATTGGCAACGCTCACCCGCGGGGTCTCGATCTTTGGCTCCGCTCGCGTGCGCAGCAACGATCCGTATTACAAAGCCGCGGAGGAGACGGCAGCACTGCTCACCCGCGTGGGCTTCGCCGTTATCACCGGTGGCGGCCCAGGGATCATGGAGGCAGCGAACAAGGGCGCCTTTGAGGCCGGCGGACAATCAATTGGCTGCAATATCGAACTGCCCTTTGAACAGGGCTCGAATCCATATCTGACACGGGGTTTGAAATTCAAATACTTTTTCGTGCGTAAGATGATGTTCGTCAAATACAGTCTGGGCTTCATCATTTTTCCCGGCGGCTTCGGTACTCTCGATGAACTCTTTGAAGCGCTGACTCTGATCCAGACGAAGAAGATTCGTAATTTTCCGGTAGTACTTTTTGGATCGGCCTACTGGGAAGGATTGTTGAATTGGATTCGCGATCCTGCAATGAAGGAAGGCAAGGTTACCGAGCAAGACCTTAAGCTCTTACACCTGACCGACTCGCCCGCCGAAGTCGTCAGAATTATTGTTGATAGCCAGAACGCTTTGGGAGCAGAAAACCCTATTACAGCGGAGATTGCGGAGGTGTTTCCCGAAAAACGCTAGCCGACTCCCTGCTCTTTCTCGCTGACGCTAGCGCTCAGCCATTCAAGATAGGGAGCCGAGCCTGCGGTTAGCGGAAACGCAACGATCTCGGGCGTCTCGTAACTGTGAAGCTTGACCACTTCCCTTTCGACCTCTGCAAACTTTGAACTCAGGGTTTTCGCAATCAACAAAACTTCTCGCTGCCGCTCAACCTTCCCCTGCCAACGATATACAGATTCCATCTCCGGCATGACCTGAACGCAGGCAGCAAGGAGTTTGCTCAGCAGCATGTCAGCCAAACGGTTAGCCTCGTCCTCGCTTGAGGCGGTCATGAAAACTATGATGGCTTGATCGGGCAAAGTTCCAAGTTCCAAGTTTCAAGTTCCAAGTTCCAAGTTTCGTCTCCTCTATGTGACTCCAGTTCTTTCTCCGAACTTGGAACTTGAAACCTGGAACTTGAAACTTACTCCATGTCTTCCCCGGGTATGCCACCGGTGAGCGGGGTCGTATCAGCGCCGAAGAAAGATGCATATATTTCCTGGGCCCGATCGAAATCGCGTTCGTCCACGAGGATGGTGGCGCCGGGTGACATAACGGAGAGCAAAGGCGAGAAAGCGTCTGCCCCGCCTGACTGCACCGCGGAGCGAATGCCGTTTTGCTTCAAGATATCGTTAACCATCTCGGCTTCAGCCGGTGATCCGAGATTGTGGAGGGCGACGAACTTCGCCTCACTCGAATCGTGCATTGCCGTTTCAGAGGTCAGCCGGTTTACGAGCTCTGACTCGTCGTCAGGACATCTCGTGATGCCGGGTTGGTATTCGGATTCGCAAACAGGGCAGAACATATTGGACTCCAAATTGGGGATTGGTCTTTGGTCATTGGTCTTTGGTCTTTGGTCTTTGGTCTTTGGTCTTTGTGCTTTGATTGTAACAGTTTTGGGACTACCTGCGCAGGCACAAGCTCGAAGAACAAAGTACGAAGATCTAAGTACAAAGACCAAAGGCCAAAGACCGTTCTATTTCGTACCTTGCACCGCGCGTTCAAACGGAATTTCTTCAAAGTTTGTCATTTGCTTGAAGGCGCGAAAGCGCTCATTTATTTCATCATGAGTGAGCTTCTGTACCCGCGCAGTGCCAAACTCTTCCACATTAAATGACGCCATGACGGATCCAAAAATCATCGCCCGCCGCATCGCCGCTTCATCCAGTTTTTCCTGACTGGAAAGATAACCCATAAAACCGCCAGCAAAAGTATCGCCGGCTCCTGTCGGGTCGAAAACAGACTCTAACGGATAAGCGGGGATAGCGAAATAATTCTTCTCGGTGAAAAGCGCAGCGCCGTATTCGCCGCGCTTCACGATCAAAGCCTTCGGGCCCCACGAAAGTATCGTTCGCGCAGCCTTAATCAGGTTAGGGATTCCCGTCAATTGCCGCGCCTCGGCATCATTGATTATCACCACGTCCACGCCCTTAATCGTTTTCATCAGCGAGTCGCGCGCAATATCGATCCAGAGGTTCATTGTATCCAGCGCCACCAGTTCCGCGTTTGGAACCTGTTCGCGCACACCGCGCTGGAGATCCGGCTGGATATTGCCAAGAAAGACCAGCCGCGCACTCTTGGAGGCCTCCGAAAGTTTTGGCTGGAAGTCGGCAAAAACATTCAGCTGGGTATCCAGCGTATGGGCCACGTTAAGATCGTAGTCGTAGCGTCCAAACCACCGGAATGTCTTGCCGTCGGGAATTCGTTCGAGGTCGGAGGTGTCGACGCCGTGGGCGTCAAAGACTTCCTGCTCAGCAGCACCAAAATCTCCGCCTACGACGCCTACGATCCGAACATCCGTAAAGAAACTTGCGGAGATTGAGAAGTGGGAGCCGGAGCCACCCAGCATTTTTTCACATTTGCCAAAAGGCGTTTCGACCGCGTCGAACGCTACGGAACCAACCACAAGAAGAGACATAGATAAATTTTGGATTGCGGATTTCGGATTTTAGATCTTAGATTTCAGATTTCTGATTAGTAGGACTTGGTACTGAATCCTCCTAGTTACTCTGAACTCAGTAACAACTGCCCACTGCTCACTGCCCACTGCTATTGCGGCGGCTTAACGGGCGGCGGCTCAACGGACGCCGGCAAAATCGGTCCTCCAAGTGCTTGCAAGTCGGTCTCCGCCTGGCTACGGAAGGTACTGTTCGGATACTCGGCCACCAGCCGTGAAAGGTAAACTCGGGCGTCCACACGAAGTTCCTCAGGCGTCTTGTATTTCAAGTCCTGCTTGTCTTTTGCCAGCATTGCGTCAGGCATCACAGTCTTCGTCTTCTGCTTGCCGCCAGTCTCAGCAAGTCGCAGACTACTTTCGCCGGCAATGTACAGAACCTCATCCATCTTGGCGAAATTCGGATTGCCCGCGTCTATTTCCTCACAACGTTTGAGCGCCGCAAGGTACGCCTTCTTTTGCTTGAAGTAGTGACGTGCCACCTCAAGATTGTGCAATGAATCCTTTTCGAGTTCAGCGTCGCGAATCGTTGCCGGATCGGGACCAATCTTCGCTCGACCCTGGGCAAACGCAGTTAATGCACCAAGCGACAACGCGGTTACAAGCACAACCAGCAGCACAAAAATCTTTTTCATAAATCAACCTCTTTTCCGATTGCGGATTTCAGATTTCGGAATTCAGACCTTGAAACCTGAAACTTGAAACTCCCCCCTTAGATGCCAATTCTCTCAGGCGAGCGCGTACTTCTTAACAATAGCGTCAAGTTTTTTTCGTGTCTCCTCGGGCCACAAATGCGGCGCGGTGAAAATCGCATTCTTGAGAGCCGCAGCGCATTTGCACTTGCGCTCTTGTTCGCCAAGGCGCCGTACCGCGTCCTTCATGATTAGCTGCGCATTCCGGACGTTTTTGTTTAGATACTCAATGACCGAATCAGCCGTCACTGCATCATGACCGGGATGCCAACAATCATAGTCCGTGACCAGCGCCAGGGTGGCGTAACAGATTTCCGCCTCACGCGCGAGCTTAGCTTCCTGAAGATTTGTCATGCCGATGACGCCCATTCCCCAGGCTCGATACACCTCAGACTCTGCTTTCGTGGAAAAGGCCGGCCCTTCCATACATAGATAGGTTCCGCTCCGGTGCACCTTAACATCCGTAACCTTGCAAGCCTCTTCCAGAACGTCTCCCAATTCCCCACAGACAGGATGCGCGAAAGCCACGTGCGCCACGATTCCTTCACCGAAGAAGGTTGATTCGCGCGCCCGGGCTCGCGTTCGGTCAAAAAACTGATCCGGAATAACCATATCAAGCGGCGCATACTGCTCCTGAAGTGAGCCGACTGCCGAAGCCGAAAGAATGCGCTCAACTCCTAGCAACTTCATACCGTAGATATTGGCTCTGAAGGGAACCTCCGTCGGCGTGAAGCGATGTCCGCGTCCGTGGCGCGGCAGAAACGCGACCCGGTTGTTTTCGAGCGTGCCCACGATGAAGGCATCTGAAGGAGGACCAAAAGGAGTGTCTACAACAATCTCCTCAACGTCCTTGAACTCCGGCATCTGATAGAGGCCGCTGCCGCCAATGATTCCGATTTTTACTGTTTCCATTTGCCTGACTTAGTTAACACGCTCGATAGCAACAGCGCGCAGTTTCCCTTCCTCTTCGATCAAACGGCACAGCGGCTCATCCGGATCATGATAAAAGAGACAGGCCCAGCCCTCGACTGCGGCCTGCGGCAAAAGCTTCTTCTTCACTTCCAGTGTCTCGACTGGATAAAGATCGTAGCCCATGATCCAGGCAAACGGCACGTGAGCTCGCATTGGCACGAGATCAGCGAAACCAAACAAGGTCTGTCCTTTACGTTCGAGTCGCCAACACTGCATGGATCGATTGTGCCCCGGGTACGTTTCCATCCGTAGCCCTGGAATTACCTCGTAGTTCGCGTCCTTCAATTCGAGCTGACCGCTCGCGAGCAGCGGCCGCCAATTGTCCGGCAAATAACTCGCGCGGTCTCGTTCGCCGGGAGACTCAGCGTGCTCTACCTCGTCCCGCGAAATGAAGTACCTGGCATTGGGAAACGCGGGCGCGGCTTCAGCGTTTCCGTTTAGCGCCGTATTCCCGCCGGCATGATCAAAGTGGAGATGGGTGTTAATAACGATGGTTATGTTATCCGCCTCAACCCCTGCGACCGCGCGCAACGATTCGGCCAGCGATCGCTCACGCGTAATACCAAACATCGCGGTGTGTTTTGCGGACCACTTCTCTCCGATTCCCGTCTCGATCAGTATGCGTTCCTCACCGGTATCAATGAACACGCAATTCATGTTCATGGTTATGCGGTTGTCTTCATCAGGCGGGCAGACCTTCGACCACAGGGCACGGGGCACAACGCCAAACATTGCGCCACCATCAAGGCGAAATTCGGTGTCAGGAACGATCTCCACACGGTAATCGCCAAACTGCATTTCGGTTTGCTACCTAATTGCTACCTATTAGCCAAGCTATTTCTTTTTCTTTGGAGCCTCGGGCTTCGGTGCGTGCGGATTTCCCGCCGGCTCGACCGGTTGCGGCTGTCCGGATTGTTCCGGACCGGGGGCGAATCCCGGCGGCATGCCCTGCGGTGGCGGCTGATCAGGCGCCTTTACCGCATAGACTTCGGCTACGGTGACATGTGAACGTTTCACTATATCGTCGAGAACCTTCGTCTGCTTTTCCTTTTCGACAGCCGCACGCGCCTTGTCGCGGCCAGTCTGTGGTGGAGCAAACGGATTTGCAGCCTCGCCGGCGGTGTCTCCTATCAGGATATGTCTGGCGTGAACTTTCTCGTCGTCTTTGCCGTCCTTCTTCTCCGTCTTGCGATCTTCGAGCTTAATAATGTGGTAGCCAAACTTCGTCTGCACGAGGTCACTAATTTCTCCCGGCTTCAGGGCATAGGCCGCCTGCTCAAACTCAGGCACCATCTGGCCGTGGCCAAACCAGCCTAAATCGCCACCCTTGTCTTTGTTGCTGGTGTCAGTCGAAAACTCCTTCGCCAGTTTTGCAAAGTCTTCGCCGGCGCGCGCGCGCTTCAAAACTTCCTCCGCCTTGGCGCGATTCTGCTTACTGCTATCCAATTCCGGATGCTGCTTGAGATACTCATCAATCTCCGCGTCGGTGGCAGTCATCTTGTCTTTCAACTGCTCCTGCGCATACTCCTGGGCCAGGACCCGGGCCTGCTCAAGCTTTACCTGTAGTTCGACCTTGCGTTGTTTATCAAAACCAGCAGCGATGGCGCGTTGTTCGCCAATCAATACTTTTCCGAGTTGCTGCTTAACTTGCTTCAGTTGCTCCTCGGGAATCTCACCGCCTGCAAGCTGAGGGTTTTTCGCTTTAGCGTCATTGAGGAACTGGTCCCACTTCGCCTGGTTAGCCGGTTGCTTGAAAAAGTCCTCGACTTCCTGTTCTGAGATATTCGGTCCCGCTGGATTGCCCTGCGATTTGAAAAAGTTTTGGGCTATGACGGCGGAGCGAATCAATTCCAGTTGTCGTTTCATTTCTGGACGGCTGGTGATTAGCTCCTTCTTAACCTCCGTCGTGCCATCGGGCTTCACGGTTTTCACTTCAACTGGTATCGTGCGCGCCTCTTCGGCAACCGCAAGCAGCTTGTGCAAATCCTCGGCAAAGCTCTTGCGCGTCTCTGCGTCTTGCGCCAGCCGCGCGCGAAACTGCGGCGACTGGTCTTCACCAATCAGCGCCATGTCTTCGGCAGAGAGGTTGGTGAGATATTCCGACCGCCTCGCCTTCACCTGCCAGAAGATCAGTCCGCCGGCAAACAATACGGCCACAGCAGCCGCAATCAAGGCTTTGTTAGTTGAACTCAAAATAATTATCCCTTTCCAAAAAATATACTCTAATCGTGCTGGACTAATTCGAGCAGTACACCATTGGCCGAAGAAGGGTGAACAAATGCAACCAGACAACCGCCGGCGCCCGTTCGAGGCGTTTCATCAATCAACCTGGTTCCCTTCTCCTTTAATCTGGCCAGCGACGCTCGAATGTCGGTCACCCTTATCGCTACGTGATGAATCCCCGGCCCGCGTTTCTCCAAACATTTTCCTACCGGCGAAGTCTCGCTCAGCGGCTCAAGGAGTTCGATGTGCGTCTCGCCGACAGGCAGCATCGCAATGCGAACACCTTGTTCCGTTACTTCTTCAGTGAACTCCACTTGTAACCCGAGAGCGTCTCGCCAAAGCGCGAGCGCATCGTCAAGTCGGTGGGTCGCAATACCAATGTGGTCAACGTTCATGAATATCAGCGGCCAGTGTCCCCATCAACTCTTCTACGGCAGAATAGGGGTCTCTTTGACGACTCGCAACTTCTCCCGCCAGCCGATCGAGTTTCGCCGAGGCAGAATCCGACTCCAGAGTCTGCGCCACCAGCCGTTCACGTAGCAACTCCAGAATACGCCAGCGAGCTATCGCCCGGCGGCGGCCGTCTCCGGATTTGGTCTGCAAATGGAAGCTTCGATACTTCTCAATCGCAGCTGCTAACTCCTGTATTCCCTTGCTTTCTGTAGCGACCGTCTTGACGATCGGGGGCTCCCAGGAATCGTCGCGCGCAGCCAAGGATAAGAGTGCTTCCAACTCCTTTTCGGTAGTGAGCACGCCTTCACGATCCGCCTTGTTGATAACGAAAACATCGCCAATCTCCATGATGCCGGCCTTGATGGCCTGAATGTCATCACCCATTCCGGGGACTAACACAACCACGGAAATATCCGCGGCCTTGACCACTTCAACCTCATCCTGTCCCACGCCCACGGTCTCGATAATGATCTTCCCGTAACCGGCGGCATCGAGTATCGAAACAGCATCGACTGTGGACCGCGCCAAACCACCGAGATTACCCCGCGTGGCCATAGATCGAATGAACACTCCGCTATCGAGTCCGAGCGCCTGCATGCGGATCCGGTCGCCGAGGATTGCGCCACCCGAAAACGGACTCGAAGGATCGACCGCAACAATTCCGACGCGCTCACCCTGGCGGCGATAATGCAGCGCCAATTTATCCACCAGCGACGACTTGCCTGCGCCGGGCGCGCCCGTAATTCCGATCACCAGACCGCGGCCCGTCAGCGGAAAGATTTTCTTCATTAACTGCGCTGCATCTTTAGAAACATCTTCAACCTTCGAGATTGCACGCGCTACCGCACGCGCGTCACCGGCCGCGATTCGCTCGACTAGTGACGTGTTGTTATTTGACGAACTCACGTGCTAACCAGCCTGCTCCAGGATTTCTCTCGCAATGATAATTCGTTGGATCTCAGAAGTGCCCTCACCAATCGTGCAGAGCTTCGAGTCGCGCCAGTACTTTTCCGCCGGGTAGTCCTTCGTATAGCCGTAGCCACCGTGAACCTGAATGGCTTCCTCGCAAACGTTTACGCTAATTTCAGAAGCGAAGAGCTTGGCCATCGAAGACTCCTTCGTTACCTTCCGGCCGTTGTCTTTCAGCCAGGCCGCTCGATACATCAGCAGCCGCGCGGCGTCGATTTGCGTTGCCATGTTTGCCAACTTGAATTGAATCGCCTGAAACTCTGAAATCGGTTTGCCAAACTGTTGCCGTTCTTTCGAATAACGCAAAGCCGATTCATAGGCGCCCTGGGCGATGCCCACTGCCAGAGCAGCTATCGAGATTCGCCCGCCATCAAGAACCTCCATGGCGTTTACAAACCCCTGTCCTTCTTCACCCAACCGATTTTCATCCGGCACGAAGCAGTCTTCAAACACGACGCTGGCTGTTTCTGAGGCGCGCAAGCCGAGCTTGTTTTCCTTCTTCGAAGGTGCAAAACCGGCCATGCCCTTTTCAAAGATGAACGCCGAAATGCCTTTGCTCCGTTTGGCGCGGTCGGTGACTGCGAC
>Ga0180089_1000069_pt1 | contig 10276 bp, 8 predicted proteins | sample EasRiv860_16_10D_FD_123016 | JGI IMG/M metagenome (GOLD analysis project Ga0180089, IMG submission 123016) | Soil microbial communities from meander-bound floodplain in the East River, Colorado, USA - East River metaG ERMLT860_16_10D | ecosystem: Environmental > Terrestrial > Soil > Floodplain ... | reverse complement strand
TACGTTTGCCATGGATGTCGATGACAAAGACGAGTTGCTGAAGAGGAAGAAGGAGAAGGAATTGTCAACAGCAGGAACTATCACAGGAAAGAAACATCAAACTTACGATTCATCATCAATCGCAGTCCTCGAAGGCCGTGAAGCGGTACGCAAACGGCCGGCAATGTATATCGGATCGACCGGAGAAATTGGTCTTCATCACCTGGTTTACGAGGTTGTGGATAACTCCATCGACGAAGCGCTGGCTGGATATTGCGACACCGTAGAAGTCTTTATACACCTTGATGACTCGATAACCGTTATTGACAACGGTCGGGGCATTCCTGTCGATGAGATGAAGAAGGAAAGGAAGTCAGCCGCGGAAGTGGTGATGACGAAGCTGCACGCCGGAGGAAAGTTTGATTCCAACGCGTACAAGGTTTCGGGCGGCCTGCATGGCGTCGGTGTTTCATGCGTTAATTTTCTTTCCGAGACGCTGCACCTCGAGATCTGGCGCGACTCAAAAACCTATGAGCAGGATTATGTTCGCGGGATCGCCGTAGAACGTTTAGCGCAAACGGGTAAGACGCGAAAGCGCGGCACCAAGATCACTTTCAAGCCTGACTCCCAGATTTTTGACCACACAGTTTTTAGTTTCGACAAGCTTTCAGAGCGACTAAGAGAAAAGGCTTTCCTTAACAAAGGCATCCGCATAACGATCAAAGATGAACGTGAAGAACCCGAGCGCTCGCACGAGTTTTATTACAAGGGCGGGATCGCGGAGTTTGTCAAACATCTGAATAAGAACAAGACTACGCTTCATGACAAGCCGCTCTATTTTGAGAAGGAAGGCGATGCCTTGTCGATTGAGGTGGCCATTCAATACAACGATGGCTATGACGAAAAGGTCTATTCATTCGCCAACAATATCAACACGGTCGACGGCGGAACTCACCTGTCAGGTTTTCGGTCAGCTTTTACGAGGACCATCAACGCCTACGCGCAGTCGTCCGGCCTGGCCAAGAACTTCAAAGGATCGCTCAGTGGCGACGACGTGCGTGAAGGCCTCGTGGCAGTAATTTCCGTTAAGTTGCCGCAGCCTCAGTTTGAAGGACAGACGAAAGGGAAGCTCAATTCCGACGTCAAAGGCGCGGTCGAGTCTTTCTTGAACGAGCGCTTGACTGAATACCTTGAGCAAAACCCGACGGTCGCGCGCAAGATTGTAGGCAAGTCAGTCGATGCGGCGCGCGCGCGTGAAGCGGCGCGAAAGGCGCGGGAGATCGTTCGCAAAGGCGCCCTCAGCGGATCGATGTTGCCGGGCAAACTCGCCGACTGTCAGGAAAAAGATCCCGCTCTCTCGGAGATTTACATCGTCGAGGGCGACTCGGCCGGTGGTTCAGCAAAGCAGGGCCGTGATCGCAAAAACCAGGCGATACTCCCACTCAAGGGTAAGATTCTCAACGTAGAAAAAGCGCGCTTTGACAAGATGCTTGGCCATAGCGAGATCAAGTCGCTGATTACCGCACTCGGGACCGGCATAGGCAAGGAAGATTTTGACGCCACCAAACTCCGCTATCACAAGATAATCCTGATGACCGACGCCGATGTCGACGGCTCCCACATCAGAACGTTGCTGCTTACCTTCTTCTACCGGCAGATGGCCGAACTGGTTGAGCGCGGCTACGTATACATCGCACAACCGCCATTGTTTAAGGTGAAGCGTGGCAAGAAAGAAGAATACATAAAAGACGAAGGTCTGATGGTCCGCTACCTGATGCGCATGGCGACCGCAGACATGACCGTAAAGTCAGTTGGAGCTAATCAGGACATAGAAGGCAAGGAGTTAGCGCAATCATTGGAAAGTCTGGTAGACCTCAAGCATTACTGCGAACGCGCCGCGCGCCGTCTCGGCGGTGATGCGCACCTGCTCGACACGTTGTTGCTGGCATTCGCCGGGAAGAAAGGAGTGCTGCGCAAACAGGGCACGTCCCTGCGCAACGTTTTTCAGAACGGGGATATCATGGCGAAGGTCGAGGGTGTGCTTGCCAAGGCTGGGTTTAAAACAGAGCTCTCGACCGATGAAGAGCACGGTTTGTGGGCAGTTGAAGTAGTGACCACTTCGGGTTCCAGTGCCGTTATCGACTGGAACTTCGCCAGCTTTGTAGAGTTTCAAAAAGCAATTGAGCTTTACATGAGCCTTGAAGACAAGCTCGCACCGCCTTTCATCACGGGTACGAATGGAACCAGCGAAGAAATTCCGACGCGCGAGGCGCTGCTCGAGAAAGTGCTGGCCGCGGCGAAGAAAGATCTTTCGATTCAGCGTTACAAAGGTCTTGGGGAAATGAATCCCGAGCAGCTCTGGGAAACAACCATGAACCCGGAGAAGCGCACGTTGTTACAAGTGAGAATTGACGACGCAGTTGAAACGGACGAGATCTTCACCGTGCTGATGGGCGACGCCGTGGAACCTCGCCGCAAATTCATCGAAGACAACGCTCTCGACGTAAGAAACCTGGATGTTTAATAGAGTTAGAACTAACCGTTCTTCAGTGTGAGTAGTGGGTTCGCTTTCAGAGAGCCTAGTCCTTTCGGATCGAGGATGGCTAATTCCCTAGCGAATCTATCTTTCAATGTTTGCTGAAATTGCACACACCGCTCAAGATCATTTCTGTCAAACAGTACCTTACCCCTTGCATCTGCTATCTCTTCAACGCCATGATCATTCAAGAACTGAGAGGCCGCCTGTAGTACGTCATCGATCTCAGTGATGCGCTTCCTTACTGTGAGAGCAGGACTACCCGGTCCGTGGGTCGAAATCCATCGAGTTGATGCTATTAGTGTCCCCAAGTCATCAAAGAAGATCTTTCCCACCCTCTCAATAGCCATTTTCACCACTCCCATTTCTTTCAAACGCGGGCGGCCGCACGAACTACTTCGCCAAGCCTCTTAGAGCCAATCGATTGTTATCTCTTGTTCGACCTGCTTGAATTCAGGATCACCAGTTAACAGAAGAGCCTTCTTTTGTTTTGCCACTGCGGCGGCAAAGCAATCGGCAAAAGACATTTTGTGTTTGGACTTGTAGACGCCCGCATCATGCGCAAGGGACCAATCGGCATCGACGAAATCTATGCCGAGGTGTTTCAACTCAGTTATGCTGCGGTCCGCATCGCTCACGGATGTTTCGCGCGCGATGATGTACCAAACTTCACCGGCGTTAACGACGCTGATGAACATCGGTATCCTATTTTCGTGTGCGTCAGCGATATGGTCAGCCACTCTTTCTGCGGCAGACTCGCCTTCCAGATAAGCAATCACTGCCCAGGAATCCAGGACAATCGCCTTTGGCTTGCGCGGCATCAGAGAATCCTCTCCTTCTTTTTCTCGGCCATTAGCGCCTTCAGCAACCCCTTACCTTTGAACTTGCCCCGCAGGCTATGAACGTAGTCACGTGTAATAGGAGTGAGGATGATTTCCTTGGCCTCATCATCCACGCTGATTTGTATCTTCGTACCTTCTTTTATTCCGAATTTTCGACGTACCGACGAGGGAATAACTATCTGACCTTTTGATGTAGCTGTAGTCTCCATTTGCGCCTCCTGTCCAACTATGCGCGGCTAGTATACCGTGTGGTGAAATGTAAGTCAACGGGAGTTATGGCCTACTTCTGTGGTTGCAGGGGAACTATCCAACGGGTGGGAATCCAAGGCTTAGAAAACTGAAGTTTGGCATTTTTCTGAATATCGATTCACGCGAAAGCGCGAAAGCTGCAATGGTTGTCCCGGCGGAATGCCGGCCTTGCGCGCCGCGATCTCCACCTGCTGGCTGGCAGTATCCACTCCGGTGATGTCTGGCAACAACAAGCCGCGCAATTTTCCTGACTCGTCCTCAACAATCACGCCATAGAGCTTTGGATTGAGATCCGCAAACGTCGCGGGCTCCGGCGGCGCCAGAATATCTACCGAATAGCGCAGGGCCTGGAGTTCGCTCTCAGCGACCGGGTCAAATCGAGGATCGCGGCTGGCGGCGTTAATAGCGTTGGTAATCAGTTCTTCCGCCAGGTTTTGTTTTGTTGGTTCAATCGTCCCGATACACCCGCGCAAATCGCCAGTTTGAGTTTTGATTGAAACGAAACAGGCGGCTGGCGCTGACAGGAGCGCGGACGCCTCCTCGGGTACCGGGATCAGTTTTCCGTTACGTACGAAAGTCTCCACCGCAAGGCGAGCAAGCGCGGGCAATTCAGTAGCTGGTTCAAAATGCTGAGCAGAACGAGCGGCCGACCTGGAGTTCGTCAGTTGCGCTACCAGATAGCCGACACCGAATGGCGCCTCATAATTCAGCACCTCGCAGGCGGGCTGCAGTTCCTGAGTAGCGCCCAGAGCGACAAGCATTGAACGGTAACCACATTCGCCGGCGGTCCGTCTCAGGTCGTGATCAATTTCGATGATTCTATTCGGTGAGTTGTCGTGAATTGCTTCCACCACTTCATCATCAAAACGGTAAGCGGAAGGATTGTAGCCGGCGGGGGCCTCAGGTTTCAGACGGTGACTCAAGTCACCACTCGCGACAAACGCGACTGGTCGTCCGACGGCATCGGCTGCCGACCGGATGCAGCGGCCAAATTTCAAGTGGTCCTCATTGGAAAGAAAGCTGTATCCGAGAACGACTACCCGTCCACTCCAACCGTTGCGGTCGAGGAAATAGAGTGGCACGGCACTGCCATGGTCCAGCGGATAATTCTCAAGGTTCATCACCTCGTAGTTTGCTTCAGCAGCAGTTCCGGTTATCGCCTCGAGGAAGCCTTCGTCAGATGGAAACTCGACCCGCGCATTCGGCGCGCGAAAGTTTGCAAAATCGCCGGACAGTTTAGGGGAGTGATAGGCGACGAAAGCGCTGGCATCGAGCGGAGCATGAGGTGAGATGAGCACCACAGTTTCGGCGCCGCTCTCGATAATACGCCGCGTGAGTTCGGCCATCGCATTTATTGAGCCGCGCACTTCGCCGCTGGCAGCGCCACCCACTTCGGGAACCATTATCGGTGGATGGGGAGCAATGCCACTGAAAACTATGGCGCTATCTATGCCTGGGGCCAAAAGATCCCTCCAGCAGCAATAAAAACCAACTCCGAGTGCTGGTCGAGAATTGGATCACCCGAAACGTTGAACATCCAACGCTTCGGTCCACGAACTAACTGACAGGGAACGCTCGAATTTTATCACAACAATTGCTCTTGCAATGAGAAGACAACTATCATCAGCAAAACCGCTGAGGAACGGACAAGCAGTTCAGAGTTCAACCTTTAGGTTGTGAGTTTTGGGGTGATGCGTGAGTTTAGTCTGGTTCTGGTTTTCGACGCGTAGCGTCGGCATGAGTTTAGCCCGGCGTTTCAACGCCGGGGAGATTATCAATCCTCTTGTCGGCGTCGCGTAGCGACGATTGAATCTGATGTTTTCAGCCGTCGCTACGCGACGGAGGCAACGAGTGCCCGGATCCCGGCGTTGAAACGCCGGGCTAAACTCATGCCGACGCTACGCGTCGAAGGCATGAACAAATCAAACTGACCCAGCACTTGTTTTTGAACTGGCAAGCTAAAGCTGGAACTCTAAACTACAGGCCTTCTAATGAAACCAGATCTGTTTGATGTCTTGATTGTTGGCGCTGGACCTGCCGGTTCCTTAGCTGCCGAGCGGCTGGCGCAAGGCGGCGCACGGGTCGCGCTGTTTGACGGTCGGCCTGCAGGGGAGCCGAAGGCATGCGGCGGCGGCGTTACAGCGAAAGCCCTGAAGGCCTGGCCGCATTTGCTGGGCGCGGTCGGTCGCACCGTGGATGAGTTGGAAATGTACTCGCCCTCCGGTAAGCATCTGCACATGAAACTCGATGAGCCGTTCGCAATCTATTCGCGCGTGGCTTTTGATTCTTACCTTCGCGAGCGCGCGCGAGTAGCCGGCGCACAAGTCGTGTTTACGAAGATTACTGCGCGAGGAATTAAGAGAACGGCGAACGGTTGGACACTCCGCGACGGAAATGGCGGTGAGTGGTCGGGAAAGATGTTGGTCGGGGCTGACGGCGCCAACAGCGCCATCGCCAAGAAACTCGCTGGCCCATTACAGGCTTCCGACATGGAGGTGGCTTTCGGTTATCGCGCGCCGCTGCCTGAAAAAGGAGATGCTCCCACAGTGATAGCGTTCTTGCCCGGTTGGGTTGGTTACGCGTGGGCCTTTCCTCGTTTGGATCATATCTCGTTTGGAATTGCCACCACGCAGGATGCTTTTGAACACAAAGCGCTTGACCTGCTGCTGTGGCAATTCATGTTTGGTTACTACCGCCAACGCGAAGGAAGCAGGACAAACATCTGGAAGCCCTCACAAAAACCTGGCGATCTCTCCATCGAGAAAAATTTGCGGGCAAGTGCTGAGCGCTACGCCGCGCGCATACCCGGTCTCGCGGATCAGACCTGGGAAAACCGTCGAGCTTGCGGTGAAGGCTGGGCTCTGCTGGGCGACGCCGCTGGTTTTGCTGATCCAGTAACCGGCGAAGGCATCTACTACGCGCTGCGTTCAGCGGAACTTTTCGCCGAGGCCTTTATTGCAGGACGGCCGGAGGAATACGAACAGCGCTGGCGCCGGGACTTCGGCGGTGAACTGCGTCGCGCTTCACAAATGCGCCGGCGTTTTTACGGAAACTTTTGGGGAGCGCCCTTTACCGAAAGAATGATTGCGTTCGCTCGCGGGCATAGTGGGATCAAAAAGGTGCTGGGCGATCTGGTTGCGGGCGAACAGGGTTACGTGGGGCTGAAGAAGAAACTGGCGCGGAGTGCACTGCGACCGATTGGATCTTGAAGCTTGCAGTTAGACTTCTAATGAGGCGGCAAGAGCGGGGGCAAGCCCGCCTTCCTGACCCCGAGACTCTCAGGTAGTTTGGATATTTCAGGATTGAAAGTCTTTCAAGCTCTGATCATAACTCAAGGCCGAGTAGCTCTGGGTCAGGAAGGCGGGCTTGCCCCCGCTGAGTTCGATTAAGGCGCCAGACGCTGGATAGTCCACGATCCATCAGGTTGTCGATCGTAAGCAATCCGATCGTGCAGCCGGCCCGGCCGGCCCTTCCAAAACTCAATTCGTTCAGCGTACAAGCGGTAGCCGCCCCAATGCTCTGGGCGTTCGATTTCACGTCCCTCGTAAAGCTGTTCCAGTTCCTCAGCTTTTTGTTGCAACGCTTCTCTCGAAGCGATCACCTCGCTTTGCGGCGAAGCCAGCGCGCCAATCTGGCTTTCGCGCGGACGGGTTTTGAAATATGCATCAGACTCGGCTGCGGAAACCCGTTCCACCTTACCTTCGACGCGCACCTGTCGCTCCAGTTGCTGCCAGTAGAAAACCAGCGCGGCTTGTGGGTTGGAATCCAGTTCGCGCGCTTTCATGCTGTTGTAGTTGGTGAAGAAAACGAAACCGCGCTCATCTGCTTGTTTGAGCAGCACCAGGCGAGCTGACGGTTTGCCGTCCGGCGTTGCGGTCGCCAGCGTCATCGCCTCAGCCAACTTGATACCGGCTTGTCTTGCCTCATCCAACCAGCGTTGAAAGAGCGGCAACGGCTCGCGATCGACTGTCTGCTCCTCGATGGAATTTGCATTGTACTGATGTGGCAATTCGTTCATTGTTTACTCGTTTGCGAGTTTTGTATAGGGAGCCAGGCGGGTGCGCAGTTCAGTGGGAATCGGCACGGTTTCAAAAGTATCCCGTCTCACGGAGGCAAGTACGAAGTGAGCGTGCGCGATTAGCTTTTCATCACCCTTGCGCCTGACTTCGAAATCCAAACGCATCGACTTGTTGCCGAAGCGGCCAACATAAACAGACACTTCCAACAAATCATCGAGTCGCGCCGCATGATGGAAGTCGCATTCCAGGTGAACCCGGGGCAGCCAGACGTCGAGTTCTTCAAACATTACCGGATAAGGCAGGTCCACCGCGCGAAACAGTTCGGTCTCAGCAATTTCAAAAAAGCGAATGTAGGCGCCGTAGAAAATTATGCCTGCGGCGTCGACGTCGCCCCAGCGGACTCGATCTTCGATGGTGTATTTTTGATGCTCGGACAAGTGTTTTGACTAACAGATATCAGCCGCGGATCTGCGCGGATGAACGCGGGTCAGAAAAATAAGACCAGAGAGCATTTCGTTGAACAGTTTTTCTGAGAGCGTTCTGTAATTAATTCAATTCTGATCCGCGTTCATCCGTGCAGATCCGCGGCTAATATTCTTTCGCTATGACCTTGAGTATTCCATTCTTGCCAGTTCAGCCACTGCGGAAATGAATTCGCCAAGTTCGACCGGCTTAGACAGGTAGCGTTGGTAGCCGGCTGCAAGCGCACGCTCTCTGTCCTCTTGTTTGGCGTAAGCGGAGATCGCTATGGCCGGAATTTCCGGCACTATGTCCAGTGCCAACACTCTTTCCATTAAGCGGTATCCATCTTCGCCCGGCATGGCGATGTCGGAAATTAGCACATCAGGCCGGAAACTTTTGATCGACTCGAAGGCCGCGGCCGCGGATGACACGGCTGTCACCTTCGCGCTTCGTTGGGTTAGAGCCGCGCTGAGCAAATCCAAAGTATCTTGATCATCGTCCACGAGTAGCACGTGCAGCCCAGACAATAGCTGCTGCGATTTTAGTCGCCCCAGGTTCGCGGCTTCTTCCTCACGTTTCGTGGCAGGATCGATGTCTGCCGTTTCCGGGATAGAACCAACCAATGGCAGCTTGACCGTAAAGACGGCGCCCTGGCCGTTGCCGGCGCTGCTCGCTAAAACCGAACCGCCATGGATCTCTACAAGATGCCGCGCGATAGCCAGTCCCAATCCCAATCCCCCGTGCTGTCGCGTTGAGGTGCTGTCAGCCTGGCGGAATCTGTCAAACACGTAAGGCAGGAAATCCGAACTGATGCCTTGTCCAGTGTCAGCGACCGTAATTTCGACGTCGGAACTTACGTGCTTAAGGCGGACAAATACTTTGCCGCCCGTAGGCGTAAACTTCACTGCGTTTGCAAGAAGATTCCAGAAGACCTGCTGCAATCGGTTTATGTCGCCGGGTACGGCCGCCGGTTCAGGTTCGAAATCCACTTCAATCTGAATGCCTTTCGCCTCGGCAGTAGGTCGCACCACATTTATCGCCGCTTCCAACACGGGGGCGATTTCAACCGGATGCAGCTCCAGATACAACTTGCCGGTGATGATCCTTGAAACATCAAGGATGTCGTCAATGATCTGAGCCTGAGACCGGGCGTTGCGACTGATCGTCTCGATCGCACGATCTGACATGTCTTTTGTCAGCGAGCCGCTCTCAAGCATCCGCGACCAACCAAGAATTGCTGTCAGCGGCGTGCGCAGTTCATGAGAAACAGTTGCCAGGAATTCATCTTTAAGGCGATTCGACTCCTCCGCGCTGGCTCTCGCGTTACTCTCCCGCTCGAGCAAGCGCACATTCTCAATCGCGACGGCAGCCAGGTTTGCGGCCATGCGCATGGCGGTGACGTGCTCGGGGCTGTAAGCGGCCATCAGATAAGATTGCACTTCGATCGTGCCGACGATCCGGCCCATCACTGCCATTGGTGCTGCTAGTGAAGACTGCGGTCTGAGTCCATTGTCAGGACCGACCAGCACCGCCGGATGGCCCAGCGTCTCAGTTTGATAATCGTTGGTGATGATCACCTGATTGGTTCTAACGGCGCGACTGTTTGGTCCGGTGAAATTCACCGGCATCGGCGGCAGTTCCGAAGTGTCGATCTCTTTACCGTCACCCCAACCGTAACAAGCAGTACGCACGTCACGAAGGGGATCGTAGAGCGAAACGAATAACCCGTCGCAGGGAACTGACAGGAAAGCAAAATCTTTTAGTCCCCAAAAGATCACTTCTAAATCCCTCGCGGTCCCTAGGACTTGCGCCAGCTTAGCTACCTTTTCCAGCAGCCGTTCATATTCGTCCAGGGCGCGTTGATCTGCCTGGCGCAAAGTTTCTTCGGCCTGGCGCCGGCTCGTGATGTCGCGAGCAATCCCCTGAACTCCGGTGGGCTTTCCGTCTCGGTACACAAGCTTGCTGCTTATCTCGAAAGTCAGAATGCGACCGTCTACCGAGCGCATATCCATTTCGTAGTTCGTGCGTTCTTCCCCCTCTAATTTGCGCGTCAGCATCGCGCGGTTCGCTTCAACGGATTCCGGTGTCAGAAGGTCGGTCAGGTTTCTACCGATCAACTGCTCGCGTGAATAACCTGTGATTGTTTCGGCGGCCTTGTTGATTGAAGTAACGTTGCCCTAAAGATCGAG
>Ga0180089_1000068_pt1 | contig 10354 bp, 9 predicted proteins | sample EasRiv860_16_10D_FD_123016 | JGI IMG/M metagenome (GOLD analysis project Ga0180089, IMG submission 123016) | Soil microbial communities from meander-bound floodplain in the East River, Colorado, USA - East River metaG ERMLT860_16_10D | ecosystem: Environmental > Terrestrial > Soil > Floodplain ... | reverse complement strand
TTATACTCCTTCCACCCGCAGACTCCTGACAGCTGACTTGAACATAATCAAATGATCATCGAAGAAATTACCGTCACCGCTTTCCAACAACACACGCGCATACTCGGTTGCGAACAGACCAAGCGCGCGATTTGTGTAGATCCCGGTGATGATTCAGAAGCTATAGTTGCCGCAATCGACCAGCACGGATTTGAATTGCAGGCAATCGCTGTCACTCACGCGCATCTGGATCACATTGGCGGCGTGACCGCGCTAAAAAAAATAAAACCCGGTGCGGCGATTATGCTTCACAAAGCTGATGAGTTTATCTATGACGCGCTTCCCGAACAGGCGGCCTGGATCGGCATTCCGCGAGGTCAGTGGGCGGCCCTGGGACTTGATTTCGAGACACCACCTCGCGTCGACAGCTATTGGGAAGATGGCCAGATATATAAAGTTGGAGAGCTGCAATTCCAGGTGATCCATTGTCCCGGCCACACCCCCGGCCACGTTGTTTTGTTTGAAGCAAAAGAGCGGAAGGTGTTCGTTGGCGATGTGCTGTTTGCCGGGTCGGTTGGCAGGACAGACTTGCCCGGGGGATCTACTGAGCAACTCCTGGATTCAATCATGAACAAACTGTTACCGCTCGGCGATGACGTCGAGGTCTATTCCGGACACGGACCGGTAACGACAATCGGACAGGAAAGAAAGACCAATCCTTTTCTCACGGGAATGTACAAACTTGGATCGGGTAGGTTGTAGAATCAACGCGGGGAAAACTCAAATAGTTCAGAGTTCAACCTTTAGGTTGTTGCTGCTGATTGAAGACAAGCTAAAGCTTGAACTCTGAACTGCTTGAACGGAACGGATCCTTATTTCTGTCCGCGCAGACGGCTGGCCTTAAGTTCTTCCCACCTGTCTTTTTGCTCACCATCAAGTTGACTTGGCAGCGTCTCGACCGGAATACCGTTTTGCTGGCAGAAGTGTCGCCAGAGGATAAAGCGCAGATCGAAAGCTCCGGTTTCATCGGAGATGATGTTATCTACAGGCGGTTCTTTCTTTCCCTTGCTCATTTAGTTTCTTCTTCCAAAGTGGGATTGAGGAGAGTTTAGCAGCTTTCGCGGAAATAGTTGACTGGTGCTCGGCCACGACGCGCCGTCGCGCGTGCATGCTTATGTTACGACGAGCTGAGAAGGTAGATTGAGCCGGTGGGCACTTGTACGCCACCCTTCGGCTCGAGCGTGATGGCAAAAACGGCTGCGTCGCGCGCGACGGCAGGAATCTGATCCTCCAGCGTGCCAATGCCGGCGGCGTCAGGCGTAAACACTTTCCCGGGCATTTTCTTATTGTCCTTGATGTACCAGAGTTGATACGCCATCCCTTCAGGCGCGCTCGGCAACCCTTTAGCCATTAACATCGCGTGGCCGCTTTTGTCGTAAGCGAGCATCGCGTGTGCGCCGGGCGCGACGTTCGTACCTGTCAGTTTTGCCATGTGACCGTCGGGTGAAGTCAACAACTCGGCCATCGCGTGCTCATAGTCAAGTTGCGCTTGCGCCTGATTCATTTCTGCCTTGAGCCGGGCCAGTTCACTCTGAGTAGTTCGGTTTTTCTGCCACAAGATCGCCAGCGCGATGATCAGAGCCACGAAAGCGAACGTGGCAGCGAGGGCGCCGAAAGATCCGAGCGACGACCAGATGTTCCTCGCCGGCCGTTCAAACGCGAGCAGGTTTCCGTCGCGCTGCGAGACCTCAGGTGAAACGCGATCGCTCCGGAACTCCGCTCGAACTTCGTCACGCACACTTGCCAGTATCCGCTCTCGTACATTCGTTGACGGCTCAAGCGGCTCGGTCTGAAAGGCGAGGAGCGTCGCGGTATCCGCCAACTCAACCATTTCGGACTGGCAGTCTGCGCAGCCTTCAAGATGAGTATGCAGCGCGCGAGCGTCTGCGGCATCAAGCGCACTCAGCGCCTTTGCGGCCAGCAGTTCCTTGTAATCCTCGTGCGTCATGTTTCCTGTTGATTTAACCGAAGTTCTCCAATTGCTTTCCCAGGAGCGCGCGCAGTTTGATCATGCCTGAACGCATCCGCGTTTTAATCGTTCCCAGCGGGGCCTTAAGCTTTGCTGCTATTTCCGACTGGGTTAGTCCCTCAAAATAGGCCAGCATCAGCGTGTTTCTTTGCTCTTCGGGGAGCTCAGCCAGAGCCTGTTGCACCGTCTCTCGTTGCGCCACTCGAATGGTGTCCGTCAATGCGTCGGAAACCGTTTCGGTCTGTTCCTGAGCCGCTCCGGTCGCCAAGCGCTGGCGAGCGCCGAGCTGACGCAGACGGTCGATTGCCCGGCTGCGCGCCAGGGTGACCAGCCACGTGAACGGCCGGCCCCGTTTTTCGTCATAGTCCTTCGCCCGCCGCCAAACCTGTATGAATACATCCTGCAGAATGTCTTCTGCTTCTTCGCGGCTATTCAATATACGGACGAGCAAGCCAAATAGGATTACCCGGTAGGCGTCGTAAAGGCGCGCCAAAGCCGCTTCATCACCACGTGCGACGGCATGAAGAAGCTCAACGTCAGACCCTTCTGCTGATTCGAGTTGCAGTCCCAACGAATTTCGTCTCAGTTGATATACGGGCGCCGCATGATAACAGGATTGCAGGCAGGGTCACATATGGAATGTTTTGCGTCGCGGAGCGACGACTGAATTTAGCCCGGCCTCCTAAGGCCGGGATCACATGCCACCCACAAATCTTCGTCGCGTCAGCGACGGTTGAATGTTCAATCGTCGCTCACGCGACGCAGATCCCAAAACACTTCCTCGATCCCGGCCTTTAAGAGGCCGGGCTAAATTCATGCCGACGCTACGCGTCGAGAACCAGCCTTGAGTCTCTTGATCCGGTCGCTCCCACTCCCGGTTCCGTCTTCTTCTATTCAATGCAAAAGGCGGGCACTCCGGCCCGCCTATAACCAAGTTCCAGATGTTATGGCTCTGACTAAGCCACACTGATTTCTTCGCTGAGATAAACATCCTGGATTGCGTTCAGCAACTCAACGCCTTCGCTCATCGGCCTTTGGAACGCCTTGCGACCGGAGATGAGGCCGGTGCCGCCACCACGCTTGTTGATAACCGCAGTACGCACCGCTTCGGCCAGATCGCTCGCGCCTTTCGACTCGCCACCGGAATTGATCAGCCCGCAGCGGCCCATATAACAATTGGCCACTTGATAGCGAACCAGATCGATGGGGTTGTCGGTGGTGAGTTTTTCGAAGACGAGTTTGCTCGTTTTACCGTACGACTTGCCGAGCGCCTTTTCCACCGCCGGGTAGCCGCCATTTCTTTCCGGAAGTTTCTGCTTAATGATGTCGGCTTGAATAGTCACCCCAAGATGATTTGCCTGTCCGGTGAGGTCTGCGGAAGCGTGCATATCGCCTTCCGGAGTCTTGAACCCGGAATTGCGAATGTAACACCAAAGAATTGTGCCCATGCCGAGTTCATGCGCCCGGGCGAAGGCCTCGCTGATTTCAGTTATCTGGCGCGTTGATTCGTCGGAGCCGAAATAGATGGTTGCGCCTACCGCCACTGCGCCCATGTTCTGAGCTTCCTTCACGGTGCCAAACAAAACCTGGTCAAACTTGTTCGGCAGCGTCAGCAACTCGTTGTGATTGATCTTCACGATGAAAGGAATCTTGTGCGCAAACTTCCGCGCGACGGAGCCCAGGACGCCAAACGTAGAGGCAACCGCATTGCAGCCACCTTCGATAGCCAGCTTCACTATATTTTCCGGATCGAAGTACTGGGGATTCGGAGCAAACGACGCCCCGGCCGAATGCTCGATACCCTGGTCTACCGGCAGGATTGAAAGGTATCCGGTACCGGCCAGGCGACCGTTGTCGAAAAGCGACTGCAGTGATCGCAAAACAGATGGAGAGCGGTCCGAATAGGCCCAAACACGATCGATAAAATCGGGACCTGGCAGATTGATTTGACCTTTATCAATCGTTTCAGACTTATGATCCAGCAGCGTCCTCGCGCTATCGCCCAGGAGTTCTTCAATCCGGTCAAGGGTATTCGTTGCTCGTTTCAGTTCGGTAGCCACTTCTGTCCTCCTGGGTAGGCTGGTTAGCACTGCAAATGTGGAAAATGTTCAATGGATCGGCGGGATTATAGCATAGCAGTCGGCCTTCTGGCCGCTCACCCAATGGAGCGGGATGCTCTGATCCCTGTCGCGGAATCATCGGCCCATGCAAGAGCACTTGTAAGCTCTTGAGTAGTCATCATTAGGCAGTCAAGTTCTCCTTGACTTGATCCGCCGAAGGGTTGTCAAATCCACCTCAAGCAGCCTCAGAACAGGAGAAATAATATGCCTCTCTATGTTGCATCATCTCTATTGAAACTCGCCTCGCTCGCCCTGGTATTGTTAGTCTGTTTCATCGCGGGGTTTCTCTTCGCGCCTAATGCGAACGCCCAGAGCTGCCCCGGCGGCACTATCGGCAGTTGCACTGACCTGAGGATTGAAGATTCGAGTTGCCGATACGGCTGCTGCGGCAACCCTCCTCCCGGGCAGCTTGGTTGTTGCACTTTCATTCACTATTACTGCACCGAGCCAGTACCTCAGTCGGGTCACTATTACGTGTACGATTGTAACAACAGTGCCTGCAATCCGAATGGGGAGGCCGGAATTTAGTTACCTTACTTCTGAAGACGGCGATCTAACCTGTAATACATTTGGAGAAATTTGGAGACTAAAATGATGCGCATCAAGATAATCGGATTCACGTCGCTGATCACTATCCTCGCCGTAGTCGCCGTCGCGGCTGGTTATCGACACGGCAAAAACCGCAGCGCGAGATTGCTCGACCATGGAGTCGGCTTCACCCTCAGGGCTAGAGTAACAGCTTACAACCCCGACGGAAGTGTCTTTGGCGTGACGGATGATGTCCGCTACGAGTCCGTAGATGGCAGTTATCGGCACGTAAGCGTCAATGAATTTTTCACGCGTGAGTACTCGCATCAGGTCGGTCGTGGCTTCTTCATGGTGGACTACAAGCGCCAACTCTTATTGAAGAATCCGATAGTGGGTCCGCACCGAAATACTCTCTTAGGTTCCTCACCCGAGGAGCTAAGAGCGTCTCCGAAGTTTGTTCGCACCGAACAACTACTCGGATATACCGCCTACGTTCTACAGTTCAAGGATCCCGACACTGGCGTAATGTTCCACGAAGGTTGGACCATCCCGGAACTCGGCGTGGGATTCGTCAAGTTTAATAACTACGACCGTTTTACGGGGTCTCTAGTGGAGACCTTTGAGCCGACCTCGATTGTGCTCGGAGAGCCCGAACCAACGAACCTCCGCCTCCCGAACTATCCGGAAAAAATGTCGCCCGCGCCGTACCTGCCAAAATCACCATAACCAGGGTCTTTTAATTCGTTCAACGGATAGTAGCAACGGGCTTATTGTTTTATTTCACTCAAAGAGTTAGTTCGGCAAGGCTGGTTTGAGCTAGCTAAGAAATGGCACAACATCTGCCGTGCACCCTTTCCTGACACTTGAAGGAGTCGCCTCACCGATGAGCGTCCATTTCTGACCTGATGCAAGCTTCCTGGTAAGCTTAGAGTTGGCCACAATGATGGCTTGCATTGCCATTCGCAACTCGTTTAGAATCCGCTCGCTGTTGGTCTCAAAAGTAGTTCCGCCAACGAAGAAACGTGCACCTCGCAAGTCCGTCGTGAGTTCCTGGCCCAGAGTACACCGCATTAATACTTTCAGGAGTTTAGTCATGAAATCTATGCCTCGCTTCACTCTCCCGTTGTTCTTGATCTGCGTCGGGTTCCTTTTCCCCACTACAACCTTCGCTGATGACTGGAAACCCGTAGATCCAGCGGACCTGGCTCTCAAAGCAGCCCGAGTTGAAAAAGATGCCGACGCCGAAGCGATCTTTTGGGAAGTGCGCCTGAGCGATGATGTTGAGGGCGGGACACCCCGCACGGTCTTACGCCATTACGTGCGGATTAAGGTTTTTAGCGAGCGTGGCAGAGAATCACAAAGCAAGATAGATATTCCGTTCTTAAGTAACTGGAAAATTGAGGACGTCGCAGCCCGCACTATTAAACCCGATGGCACTATCGTAGCACTCAAGAAGGAAGATGTTTTAGAACGAACCATAGAAAAGTTAAGCGGCGTCAAAATCAAGGCGAAGTCGTTTGCGATGCCGGGGCTGGAGCCTGGAGCGATAATCGAATATCGCTGGAAAGAAACTCGCAACGACCGCCTCGCAAACTATATCCGTCTCTACTTCCAGCGCGATGTTCCGGTTCAGCTGGTTAAGTACTACATCAAGCCTTTGTCGCTCCCCGGCTTTGAGTATGGCATGCGCGCGCAAACTTTCAACGGGGCGACCAATCCTTTCGTTAAAGAGAAAGAAGGGTTTTACAGTGTAACGATGACCAACGTGCCGGCCTTTCACGAGGAGCCACGAATGCCTCCCGAGGACGCGGTGCGACCCTGGATGCTGGTCTTCTACTCGAAGGAGAGCGACTCCAAGGGCGAAAAGTTTTGGCAGGAATACGGCAAGCAGAGCTATGAGGACTACAAATCGCGAATGAAAGTAAGCGATGAAGTGAAAACTGTCTCCGCGGCGACGATAGCCGGCGCCACTACTCCGGAGGAGAAACTGGAAAGACTATTTGAGTTTTGCCGTTCAAAAATCAAGAACACCAACGATGATGCATCCGGACTAACTGCCGATGATCGCGCTAAGCTAAAGGAAAACAAATCGCCGGCCGACACCCTGAAGCGCGGCATGGGCACCGGCACGGATATCGACATGCTCTTTGCCGCTCTGGCTATCGCCGCGGGTTTCGATGCCCGGGTTGTGAGGCTTTCAGATCGAAGCGATACCTTTTTCGACAAGGGGTTTGCCGACGACTACTTCATTCAGAGTTATGACATTGCGGTGAAGGTCGGTGAGCAATGGCGTTTCTACGATCCAGCCAGCACCTATGTGCCCCTCGGCATGTTGCGCTGGCAAGAGGAAGCGCAGGAGGCCTTGCTTTCGGATCCAAGACTGCCAATCTGGGTGATGACACCGCTGTCTTCACCGGACAAATCGAAAGTGAAACGGTCAGCAAAACTGACGTTAAGCGAGGATGGCACGCTCGAAGGCGATGCGCATATCGAGTATTACGGCCACCTTGGTGTCTACCGAAAGGAATGGGACGACGACGATTCTCCGGCCCAACGCGAAGAGACTTTGCGAGACACAGTCAAGAAGCAGATGAGCACAGCCGACGTTTCCGACATAAAAGTCGAGAACATTACTGATCCGGTGAAGCCTTACGTTTACAATTATCACATTCGCGTTCCTGGCTACGCCCAACGTACGGGAAAGCGCCTCTTCCTGCAGCCTGAGTTTTTCCAGCGCGGAATTGAGCCGCTCTTCTCGGGCAGCGCGCGCAAGTATCCGGTCTATTTTGACTATCCCTGGTCCGAGGAAGACTCGGTGACGATTGATTTGCTGGCAGGCTTTTCGCTTGACAGTGCGGATGCGCCGGCGCCGTTTAGTGCCGGGCCAATCAGCGACTACCGGGGAACAATGGGAGTCACCCAGGACGGAACGCAGTTGGTCTACAAGCGTAAGTTTTTCTTTGGTGGCGGAGGCGCAATCGTCTTTCCGGTTGATACCTATCCTAAACTAAAACTCTACTTTGACGCGGTGCACCAGGCAGACAATCACACTATTACCTTAAAACAGTCAGCGGCCACAGCCGCCACACCATAGCCGAATACGGCTTCACTTCCATGGGAGAAAAAAGATGTATTTAAGAGTTGCCATTCTCGGTGGCGTTTTGTTATTGGCCGCCGGAGTTGCCCTCGGCTCACCAGCGGAAGTGGCTCCTCAGTGGCTGCAACAAGCAGCTGCGATCAAGGTGCCCACCTACGACAAAGAGGTCACGGCTGTTGTCCTTCGCACCGAGGAGAACATTGTTCTCAATAGTGATGGGCGCCTAATTACGAACACCATCTATGCTGTTCGAATTTTATCGCGCGAAGGTCGTGGCTATGCTGATGCCGTGGAGATGTATTTAACTCAGAGCGGCAAGATCAATGAGATGCACGCCTGGCTTATCAGGCCAAACGGCATCGTGAAGAAGTATGGCAAGGATGAAACGGCCGATCGGATCCTGGATCCTAACGATATTTACAATGAATATCGCGTGCGGGAAATTGATGCCACTAGTGACGCCGAAGCCGGCGCCGTATTTGGCTATGAAGCAACCAGCGAGGAGCGTCCGCTCTTCAATCAGGATATCTGGCGTTTTCAGGATCGCTTGCCCACCCTGCAGTCTCGTTACAGTCTCACTTTACCTTCAGGCTGGCGCGCCTCAAGTTTGACCTTCAACCATGAGAGTGTTGAACCAACTGTAAGCGGCTCAACCTACGTTTGGGAGTTGCGCGATCTTGAACCAATCAAGTTTGAACCGGCGAGTCCCAAAATCAGTAACCTGGTTCCGCGAGTGGCAATTAACTATTTCCTGGGTGACGGCGGAATCTCGGCGTCGTCGAAAGGCTTTGAGAATTGGACTCAGGTATCGCGCTGGGCTACCGACCTGCACGACCCACAGGCTATTCCGGATCAAAGTGTCGCCGCGAAGGCGCGCGAGCTAACTGCCAACTCCAGGACCGACTTTGATCGAATAAAGGCAATCGGTCATTTCGTGCAAAATCTGCAATACATCTCGATCGATATCGGTGTTGGTCGCGGGAATGGTTACCGGCCGCACGCGGCGTCGCAAGTGCTGGCGAAGGCGTATGGCGATTGCAAGGACAAAGCGAATCTGATGCGAGCAATGCTCAAATCGATCAATATCACCGCTTATCCGGTGGCGATCTATTTGGGTGATTCAGATCACGTGCGCGAAGAATGGGCCTCCCCGTATCAATTCAATCACTGCATCATAGCGATAAAGGTCGGCGACGAGATCATCGCTCCCACGATTGTTACAGATGCCAAACTGGGCCGCCTGTTAATCTTTGATGCGACCGATTCAAACACGCCGGTTGGGGACCTGAATGAGGATGAACAGGGAAGCTTTGCGCTGGTGATTGCCGGTGACGCCGGACAACTGATGCGTATGCCTACCATGCCCCCGGAGGCAAGCTCCTTCGATCGCCAGGCTGATGTCGTACTCGAGCCACAGGGATCAATCACGGCGACCGTTCGCGAAAGAGCCAGCGGACAAGCCGCCGCCAGCTCCCGGCGACAGTTTCGTGGCCTCTCTTCCGCCCAGTATTTGAAGTTGATTGAAGGTTGGGTAACCAGCGGAGCCACCGGAGCAAAGGTCTCAAGAATTGATCCCAAAGACAATAATGAGGGCGGTCGCTTCGATCTGGATGTCGATTTCACGGCTTTCAACTTTGCGCAATTAATGCAGAACCGATTACTAGTCTTCAAGCCGGCCATCGTTTCGCGCCGGGATTCGCTCCAGCTAACGGAACTCACGCGGAAACAGCCGATCGTGCTCGACGCTCGCAACTTTAAAGAAACGATCCGCATCAAGCTTCCCGAGGGCTTTGAAGTTGATGAGCTCCCCGATGCTTTGAAACTTGATACTTCCTTCGGTTCCTACAACACAAGTTACCTCGTCAAAGACGGCCAGCTCGTTTTTACACGCAACCTGACGCAACTCTCCTCGAAGATTCCAGTGGCGCAGTATCAATCGGTGCGTAGCTTCTTCGAAAGAATTCGAGCCGCGGAACAGTCGCCGGTGGTGTTGGTAAGGAAATAAGGAAATAATCAGCCGCTGATTGGATGCTTGTAACGCAAACTGTTAGTTTGCGCGTGGTGGTTTGCCGTTAAGTCGAAACTCGCGCCATGACCGCGAGCGAATCTCTCACAAATCTTTGCTGCAGCTTGCGTGCGACGGGAAACCCCAGCCTTACGAGGGGATGTTGTGGATGCGAGAAGGCGTAGATGTCGTACCAGACCGAGTCGTCTTCACGCCGTTCGATCGTAAATCTTTCTTCACCACACTCCACATGATTCGGTAGTGTTCCATACGCAAAGCCAAACCGCTTTACTGGCGCCTCGTCTTCGATGACATAGACAATCCTGGCCGCACTTAGTGACCAGAATCCGAAAGTACGGGCCTGAACCGCTACGGTGCGTCCGACTTCAACGGGCGTGTTCGGAGGAACGATCGTCACCCAACCCAGGTCAAACTGTTTCCAACTTTTCAAAGCTGCAACCGCGTGCAGGTAAACGTCTTCTCCATCTCCCAGCCTCATGCGGTTGTGGTCAACGTTGTAATCCGACGTCAACAGAACCGTTGTGCCCGGGGGCACCACTTCGTTGCGCGTCGCGCCAACTTCGCGATAAGAGAAC
>Ga0180089_1000067_pt1 | contig 10397 bp, 6 predicted proteins | sample EasRiv860_16_10D_FD_123016 | JGI IMG/M metagenome (GOLD analysis project Ga0180089, IMG submission 123016) | Soil microbial communities from meander-bound floodplain in the East River, Colorado, USA - East River metaG ERMLT860_16_10D | ecosystem: Environmental > Terrestrial > Soil > Floodplain ... | reverse complement strand
GGCTCCACAAAATTCATGGAGGAATTCTCTGCCGCCGGCTTCGCGGAGTATCTCAATCTTATTCGGTCCACCTTTGAAGAAGGCCAGCGCGCCGGCGTGTTTCGTCCGGAACTTAACGCCAAGGTCGTGGCGAAAATACTCTTCGGCGCCCTGGACGAAATGGCCACCAACTGGATTCTTTCAAAGCGGCGTTACAAGTTGGCCCCCATGGCTGATCAGGTGCTGGATATTTTTCTCAACGGGGTTAGCGCAAAGTGAATCAGACGTCCGAAGCTTCAGTGATCTCTTCACCCTCCGGCGAGGTTGCCGCAGTGGAGACTTCCACGCGCGTTCCCTTGCATGAGGGAGAACCCAGGACGCTCGTCGAAGTGTTTGAGCACGTGGCTCGCGTTCATCCAAGGCCTGACACGCTTAACTACAAGAGAGATGGCCGCTGGCTTGCGATTCCAGCCGCTGAGATGCTCAAACGGGTGCACGCAATTGCCGCCGGTCTTTATTCGCTGGGCGTGCGACGCGGCGACCGAGTGGCGATCCTTTCCGAAAGCAGGCCGGAATGGGTGTTGACGGATGCGGGTTGCATGTTTGCAACTGCGATTGATGTTCCCATCTATCCCACCTTAACCACGCCGCAGGTCCGCTATATATTGAAAGACTCCGGTGCTCGCGTGCTCTTTATCCAAAATGAAGAAAAGTTTCAACATGTGCGCGAGGCGATTGCGGAGTGCAACGCGATAGAGCACGTAGTCTTTTTCGAGAAACCTGCGGGCGCGGAACCGCGCGGGATCTCATTAGCTGAACTCGAAAACCAGGGGCGAGCGCTAGAAGCAACGCAACCCGATCTGATTAACAACGCCGCGCGCCTACTCAAACCTGACGACCTGGCAACGATCATCTACACCTCGGGCACAACCGGCGAGCCCAAAGGCGTGATGCTTACGCACGAAAACCTCGTCTCCAATCTAATCGACTCCTCAAGCCATCTGAAATTTGCCCGGAACGACAGCACGCTTTCGGTTTTGCCGCTATCGCATGTGCTCGAGCGAATGGCCATGTATATGTATCTCTACCACGGCATGGCCACATATTTCGGTGAGTCGCTTGATACCATTGGGCCCAATCTGCGCGAAGTGAGACCAACGATCTTTGTCGGTGTGCCGCGGATCTTTGAGAAGATTTTTGCGCGCGTGAAAGAGAAGACTGCCGAAAAAGGGCGACTCAATGTTGCCATACTCAACTGGGCGGTTCGGGTGGCCAAAGAACACGCGAAGCTATCAACTCGTCATAAAAAAGTTCCAGCTGGTCTCGAGCTGAAACGGAAGATTGCCGACAAGCTTATTTTTTCCAGGTTGCGCAACGCACTGGGTGGACGGATTCGCCTGTTGGTTTCGGGAGGCGCAGCTTTACCTGAGGAACTCGCACTTCTTTATGTCGGTGCGGGACTGCCAATCGTGCAGGGCTATGGGTTAACTGAAACTTCTCCAGTAATCACCGCCGGAATGATGGAAGACAATCGTGTCGGCACCGTAGGTAAACCGATAAGAAACGTTGAAGTGCGCATTGCGAGCGACGGTGAGATAGAGAGTCGCGGGCCCAACGTTATGCGCGGCTATTACAACAAGCCTGAGGAAACGCGCGCGGTGTTTACCGAAGACGGTTGGTTCAAGACCGGCGACATCGGCAGGATTGACGAAGACGGATTCCTTCACATTACCGATCGCAAGAAAGAGCTCTTCAAAACTTCCGGTGGCAAATACATCGCGCCACAGCCAATCGAGCAGATGATCAAAGGGTCGCGCTTTGTTAACCAGGTCGTGCTCATCGGCAACGGCCGCAAGTTTCCGGCGGCGCTGATCGTGCCTGACTGGGAACGCGTTGAATCCTATGCGCAAATCAAAGGTATTAAGGAAAAGAACCACGCTGAACTCTGCAAACACCCGCGCATCATCGATCTGTTCCAACGCCAGATTGACGGATTGACGACGGACCTCGCCCAGTATGAACGAGTAAAGAAGGTTACGCTGCTGGAGAATGAACTTACCATCGAGGGCGGGGAGTTAACGCCAACTTTGAAAGTGAAACGCCGCATCGTCGATGAGAAGTATCGCAATGCAATTGATCGCTTGTACGAAGAGGCTGGCACGGACCGCAGCTGAACTGCCTTGCAGAAACAGTGGCCGACGGCTTTGCCTTAAAGTCGGAATTCCCCCTGACGACTACGATAAGTTCTCAGATGCCCCAACGGGGCATCGGCCTCCAGCCCAGGGTTGCCGCTTCGGCTACCCTGGGTAAAGAAAGCGATCTTGTCCTCAACCGCAACGCGGTTGCGTCTGCTTTGTGCATTTTTCTCTGAGAAGACGACGCAACCGCGTTGCGGTTGAAATTTCCTTTCTTGCCAGTTCCCAGGGTAGCCGAAGCGGCAACCCTGGGCTGGAGGCCGTAGCCCCGTTGGGGCATTAATGAAAATCCCCACTGTCAAATAACTGTATTTGGACTTTTCAGGCAAAGCCGTGACCAACATTCGTCAATTCACCGTTTCCCAAATCTCGATCGACTTCCCGTCAGCTGCTGTTGTTACCAGCAGTCGGCCGTCGTCGCTCCACGGGGCAGAGGAGCCAACAACTGTTTGCGGGCCTTATCGTAGAAACTGTTCAACATAAGAACGAAGCTCGGCGATTGAGGAATCCGAGATGACGCGAAAGACTCGCACATCACTTACCGCTGGAAGTTTGCTGGCCGTCAGCGAATCGGTTATCACGAGCGTGGCCGAACGCAAGCCTTTCTTCCAGCCTCGCTCGCGTGCGTCGCGGAAACTGAGCGTGTCCGGATGCAGCCCAGCGGCGATTAACACCGTCCGCGATGAGCGCAGGAATTCGGGCCACTGCGAGACAACAACCGTGATCGCGTCAGACGACGGTTTTTTCTGGCCCTGCAATGATTCAGGAACGGAACGTGAATGAAGCGTGATTAGATCCGTCTCGGGCCGGAGACGAGCACGAACGTTCTCGTAGTTACTGTAAAACACGAGCGGCGCCGCTCCCGTCAAGGCGTTAGTTTCATCACACTCGCTTGGGTCTACGCCAATAACTTTGATGCCGGTTGCTTCTTCGACCTCAGCTACGAGGATCTGTCGCAACTCCGGATCCGGCTCAATCACCAAAAAGTGATCCGGAGGCTGAAGTGCAAGCCATTGACGCAACCGCGTCTGCAGTTCATTTAGTGAGAAACCCTTTTTCCGCGCGCTAGTGAAGAGAACGGCAATCAAACGATCCAACTCCGCCTTGCCCTCAAGTTGACCACTTGAGAACTGACGAACATAGACGCCGCTGCCTTTGCGAAATTGAACCCAACCGCGCTTACCCAATTCGCGGTACGCAGCGCTGACGGTGTTTGCATGAATCTTGTAACGGAGCGCCAGCTCACGAGTGCTTGGCAGCCGTTGACCGGACTTCAGATCTTTACTGGCAATGCCCAGGATGATCTGCGCCTGCAGTTGTTCGCGAAGAGGAACTTCACTGCTTCTTGAGAGCCACAGTCGCATAGGGCTGGGTTGAAGGGATCAATCGTTAGAGCCTGGTCGTGGTAGCCGGCTTGGAAGGCGAAGGTGGAAATGGTCAAGAATTCTCTCGGCAGCACCGCGAGCGGCCTGATTCATATTTCTTTGTTCAATCAAAGACTTGAAAGGGGACGAGAAGGTATATGCATCTGCATCGCTGCGAGAATCTTGTTCGCCACCGTCCGAGCGGCTTCAATAACTTCACGGTCACCGTTGATGCCGGGAGTTCTTGAGCTGGGAATGATGCCCCTCTTTCGCGGATAGGCAGATCCCGAAGAAACTACCTTTGCGGTAGTCGGCGCAAAGACGAAATACTCGATATAAACGTTGTTGGGGTTTCCCCTCGTATTATTGCTCATTTCATCTTCGCGAACGCGCAACCACACAACGTAAGCGTTCTTCTCGGCCTTGGCCCGATTCGAGGCTTCCCCACGCGACATCGGACGCTCGACCCGCTCCACGCTTACTGACGGAGGCTCGTCAAGCCTCTGCGCACAACTTCTCAGCACATCGTTGTAAGTGCCTATCGATATGCTCGAAAAACTGTCGTAGCGTTCAATCCCAACGACGAATTGAAGCACTGGCCTTGGCTGCTTCGAGGTGGCGACCGGAGCCGGCGTTGGTTCCGGCAAAGGAGCGGTAGCAGGAGCCGGCGCCGACTTTGGCGCACGTCTGCCCGATTGCGCGACGATCCCGAGCGGGCAGATTGCTAAGAGGGCCACACACAACGTGACATAGAAAACGTTTGCAGGTGACAATCGTTTCGGCATGATGTTCTGGTGGGGAGTCAGCTCGCGAACATTGTAAACACCGAGGCTGAGTAATCCAAGCTGAGTTTGTTAAACTGGGCGCGGTTCAGCTTAACGCAGTATACGCGGATGTGTTTTAACCTGGAGGGTTGTCAGAGAGTAGCCGGAGGTCGAAGCGAAGCGAAGACCTCCGGGGAGTCGTTGATCGAGCCGGCACCCTGGAAAGGGGTGCCAGCTCCGGCGTTGTGCAAACGTAATCTCTGGCACCCTTTTCAGGGTGCTGACGATCAATTGGACCCTGGTTCCGGTGGTTTGCGAACCACCGGCTACTATCTTCTAGCCCTGCGGGCTAGTCAGAGTTGCGCAAGGAAATCTTTTCAAATTGGGCTGTTCAATAGGGGTTCATTGCTGGTGCCTTCATTGATCATCACGAAAGTCCGCGAGCAGGCGCTTGGCGTCCGGTCATTCGACCTCATGCCTGAAGGAGCAGCGGGAACGCATGGCGTTCGGTTTATCCCGGGCCAGGTTGCCGTGTTGTCGGCTCCTGGTGAAACGCCCGCTTATTTTGCGTTTGCCAGCGCGCCCGAAGACGCTGAGCTGGAAGTGCTGGTGAAACAAAAAATCGGCGCCAGCACTCGGATCTTCGATATGAAGGTTGGCGAACGGATTGAGTTAGTGGACGTGGCGGGTCACGGCTTCGCGCTCGACAAGCAGAAAAAGAAGGACCTGGTGTTCGTGGCTATGGGCACCGGGGTTGCGCCTTTGCGGTCTGCGCTGCGCCACGTATTGAAGCGCAAAGATGAGTTTGGCCAGTTAGTGGTGCTCTACGGTGCGCGCACGCCTGATGACTTTTGTTATCGAGATGAAACGGATGGTTGGGAAGACGCGGGCGTGGAGTTGCGCCAGGTTATTTCAAGGCCCGACGGACACGACTGGTCAGGTCCGACCGGCTACGTGCAATCTCTGCTCGATCATGTGTTACCCAATCTGAAGTCGCCCATCGCGCTGATCTGTGGCTCGCTGGAAATGATGGAGCAAACTCGCGACCGGCTCGGGCAGATGGGCTTTAAGCCAAATGAGATACTGACGAACTACTAAGGCAGGTTTGATGTAAGGTTGCGAACAGCGGGACAGAGGTATTAGCCCCACACGCACCAGGGCGTCGAGGCTGCGAAGCAGCCGGATAGAGTGTTAGCCCCACGCGCAGCGAAGCGGAGCGTGGGGAGTCAGCACGTGAAAAGTTTTGAGCCTGCAAAGCAGGCGACAGAAAAACTGTGACACTTCTGTCGCCCGCTTCGCAGGCTCTTTCGTTTTATATATGGTTGACCCCAGGCTCGCAAAGCCTCGCCAGGGGCTAGCATTCTTACGCCTGCTGCGCAGGCTTCTTGAGACAGACCCGAGTGAAGTCTTCCCGCATGGTTCACCGCTGCGCTATCATCGCCGGCATCGTCACTTTCCCGAGGAGAATACCTATGGCCATTTTCCGCTCGCTTCAACTCTTAACAATCGCCGTCGCGTTTATTTCCCCCGCATCGCTAACTCCCTCGCACCAAGCTCGCGCGCAAACTAACTCCGGCAAGGTTACCCTGACACACGAGACGATGTGGATGATGAAGCGCGTGGGCGCACCCATCCCGAGTCCTGACGGCAAGTGGGTGGTCTTTTCGTTAGTCGAACCGGCTTACGACGAGAAGGATCAGGTTTCGGATCTTTGGATTGTGCCTGCCGGTACTGCAAAGCCGCGGCGGCTGACGTTCAGTAAAGGCGGCGAAAGCGGCATGGCCTGGAGCCCGGACAGTCAGCTGTTGGCATTTTCCGCAAAACGCGAGGGCGACGACGCGAATCAGATTTATGTGCTTAACGTTGCTGACGGTGGCGAGGCGCTGCGCATTACGTCGCTCTCCACCGGCGCGCGCTCCCCGCAATGGCGACCTGACGGCAAGGCGCTGCTCTTCACGAGCACAGTTTTTCCTGGCGCTGCCAACGAAGAAGCCAACAAGAAGATCGCTGCCGAACGCAAAGCGCTGAAATACAAAGCGCGTGTTTATGAGAAGTTTCCGATACGCAACTGGGACAAGTGGGTTGAAGACACGCAGGCACACTTGTTTGTTCAGGACCTTGAGCCGAACGCAAAAGCCAAAGATCTTCTGGCTGCAACGAAACTTGTTTCCGAACGCGGCTTCGCCGGTCGCGTCCAGGACTCAGGTGAAGAACTTGACGCGATCTGGACGCCCGACGGCGGGTCGATAATCTTCGTAGCGACCACCAATCGAGACAGAGCAGCCTACTCGACAACCAACACCGCACTCTTCAAAGTTTCAGCCGCCGGCGGCGAGCCGGTGCAATTAACCAGCGGAGCGGACAGTTATTCTCGTCCCGCCTTTCGTCCCGACGGCCGAGCGCTCTACGCGATGTTCACCGTCGAGGCTAACGGCAAGGTCTATAACCTTAATCGTCTGGCGAAGTTTTCGTGGCCGAATCTAGACAAGCCCCTGGTCCTGACTTCAAACTGGGATCGCTCGATTGGCAGTTTCGCACTTACGCCGGACAGCAAATCCATTTATCTGACAGCTGAAGAGGCCGGCAACGAAAAGCTTTTCACGATGCCGGCCGACGGCGGCGAAGTAACTTTAGCGATGGATATGATGCGCGGTGTTTATACCGGAATGAAAATTCCGGCCCGGGCAGCTGCTACGCTGATCATTGCCAACTGGGAAAGCGCGATGAACCCTCCGGAAGTTTTCCGGCTTGACCAGAAATCGAAAACGCAGATAGCGCTCACAAACTTTAATACGGATCAGGTCGCTAAGATCGACTGGCAAGCACTGCGACATTTCTGGTTCACAAGCAAAGCCGGGAAGCGGATCCACAACATGATCGCGCTGCCGCCGAACTTCGATGAAAACAAAAAATACCCGCTACTGGTGTTGATGCATGGTGGTCCTAATAGCATGTGGCGAGACAACTGGGGCCTGCGTTGGAACTACTATCTGTTGGCGCGTCCCGGTTACGTGGTGTTGTTGACCAACTATTCAGGCTCAACCGGCTTCGGCGAAAAGTTTGCGCAAAGCATTCAGGGAGATCCATTCGCCGGCCCGGGGAACGAGATCAATGAAGGAGCAGACGAGGCGATTCGACTTTTTCGTTTCGTTGACGGCTCGCGTCAGGCGGCCGCCGGCGCCAGCTACGGCGGGCACCTTGCAAACTGGTTGCAAGCTACCACTGCCCGTTACAAATGTCTTATTAGCCACGCGGGTTTGATCAACCTCGAATCTCAATGGGGCACCAGCGACACGATCTATTCTCGTGAACTCAACAACGGCGGACCCGTCTGGGAACAGGGTCCAATCTGGCGCGAACAAAATCCCATTCGCTTCGCCAAAAACTTCCGCACGCCCATCCTGCTGTCAGTCGGCGAAAACGATTTCCGCGTGCCCCTCAATCAGACACTTGAAAACTGGAGTGTGCTGCAGCGACTGCGAATTCCCAGCCGGCTGATTGTTTGGCCGGAAGAAAACCACTGGATAACCAAAGGGGAAGACAGTCGCTACTGGTATCAGGAGGTCTACAGCTGGCTCAAGAAATACCTGGGAGACGAAACGCCAGTGGCAGATTAGCTGTTGGGCGTAGTTCGGCAAGCAACAACAAGCTGCTCGCTAGCGAGCAGGTGCTCTACCACTAAGCGAAAAATCAGGATGAGAGACTGGACTAAAAGCTCCTTATGGGGAGTCCGAAAAGTCCAGTGTTTCCAATCACTAGGTCGCCTCTTTACCTCCCAGCGCAGTCGTCGTCCCTCCTAAAAACCGCGCGGCACAATCGTTGCCAAAGAAATCGCGCACAAAGAAATATCGCTGTGATCTGCCGGAAGCGATCCCTCAGCTTTCCTTAGCTTGGCGCCTACATTTGCCGTGCAATTCTCACTTGGCCGGGCGACATACGGAAATCAGATCACAAATTAACCAGGGGGAATTGAGACAAGGGGAGAAAGACCATGCGAAAAACATTGACTCATTTGGTAGCAATCCTGGCGTTGGTGGTTGGAGTATCGGCTGCTCACCGACAGTTCAACAAGCACAGTTTTCTAATCGCAACGTTCTCCGAAACCAAGAGGAGCGGCTTAGAAGGCATCGGGGCGGAGGTGACTGTCTGCGGTGCGGTGGAGTGTGAGACCAGGCTTACCAATTCGAAGGGCGCAGCGAACTTTAGCCTGCCCGTAACGGAGACTGCTATTGAAGTGACAGTAATCCCGATCGACCCGGAGTTATGTCCGTGGTCGGCAACTCTTGAGTTGTCCGGCGTCGTTGAGAACGGATTCATCAACCACTACGTGCTTCTTGGCGATTGTGACGCGAACACGCCGTAGCCCGGGGCCAACGAAGTTGTGAGCGCCCCGGTGATATTTCTCTTTTTCGCCCCAGCGTGGGATTGATAGCGCTCTATTCGTTTGCCTTAGACAGCCGCTTCTGGTATCAGGAAGTTTACGCCTGGCTCAATAAATACCTTGGGGACGCAACGCCGGTGGCTGATTAGCTGTGTGGCGCAATCCTTCGCGTACGAGCCGTCAGGTCAGTAACTATTCGCGAAAGCGAGAGGGTTTTGCTCGCGCCCGGCTTGGCAAATTCGCAAAACGAATTGCGATAGTAAATCGCATTGACATGGCATTTTGTGAGCGGTAGCATCACCCTCGCCACTCAAACTCGTTGGTGGGTTTCTCGCACCACCACCTCTATTGAAAGAGCCCGCCAGAGGTTTTCTTCTGACTGACCTGGTGGCCGCTATGCAAATCTGCAAAGCGTGTGTACGACCCGGATAAGGCGACGGATTCCACCCAGCCGCCCTCAACTTAAGGAGAGTCACCATGTCTCAAAAGGCCAAGTCCCGCCCTGCTGCCTCAAAAAAAGCAATCACTGGAGTCAAGCCAATGAAATTACGTTCGGCCTCACGCCTGAAGGTTGAAGTCAAACACCTCGCGGCTCCTCCCATGTTCGTAAAACCGAAGAAAATCCACCCGCGTCATTTGCTGCCGCTGATAAGAGAGGGGTTGGAGCGCGGTTTCCACAGTCAGAGTAATGAAGCCTTTCTGCGTCCGCTCGCGATGGCCTTGCCGCCGGCGGCCATGGCACCTCTGGCGGCAGACAATGAGTTGACACTGGTAACTAATACCGAACTTAAGAAAGCCGGTGAACAGAGGACCGCTTCCAACGTCGGAGAACCAAGCGTTGCCATAAATGCGAACGTGGTTTTTTATACCGGCAACTGGTATGCGGCAGTTTCTTCGGACAGTGGAAAAACTTTCAAGTTCATCGATCCGGCCAAGTCATTCAAGGATCCCAAGCCGAACTCCGAGTTCTGTTGCGATCAGGTGGTCCACTACATCAGCAAGATCGACACGTTCGTGTGGCTTCTGCAATACGGACCTGACACGGGCGACAACATCCAGCGGCTGGCGTTTGCGAAGACAGCGGATGTGGTTGCCGGCAAATGGACTCTATTTGATATCACAACCGCCAGCCTGGGCGTCGGCGGGGCCTTTCTTGATTTCCCCGATCTGGCACTCAGCGCGAATAACTTGTACGTGACCACGAACATCTTCGGACCAGGTAATAACGATGTAGGCTCGGCTGTGATCCGCATACCGTTTTCAAGCATCGCGAGCGGCAAACCTACAGCACAGTCGTTTGTTTCAATGGACTTTCAAAGTTTTCGCGTCGCGCAGAATTGTGACACGACCGCATTTTTTGCAGCCCATCGCGACACCAGCACCCTGGCAGTGTTTTCATGGAAAGAGGGACAGGCTGCACCAGTGCCGAAATCCGTGGGCGTAGCTCGATGGCTCGGCGGCAATGGCTATTTGTCGCGCACGCCTGACGGACGCCGCTGGCTGGATCGCGCCGACCCGCGTCTTACCGGCGCCACGCTGGCCAAGAACGAATTGTGGTTCGCCTGGACCGTCGACCGTAACTCCAATCACCGGCCGAGACCTTTCATACAGATTGCCAGAATCGACGCCACGAATCTCACGCTGATAGACAACATAAACATCTTTGACGCCAATTCCGCGACTGCCTATGGCGCCTTATCGACCAATGAAAATG
>Ga0180089_1000066_pt1 | contig 10449 bp, 8 predicted proteins | sample EasRiv860_16_10D_FD_123016 | JGI IMG/M metagenome (GOLD analysis project Ga0180089, IMG submission 123016) | Soil microbial communities from meander-bound floodplain in the East River, Colorado, USA - East River metaG ERMLT860_16_10D | ecosystem: Environmental > Terrestrial > Soil > Floodplain ... | reverse complement strand
TCCTCGTCAATGACATACTCATTGGTGAGGACGGTATCGTCATCCGGCATTGTATCCCCGTTGATCTGGCGCGGCGCCAGACAGTGGCCCGGCAAATCCCAAGGCATGCCAGGTTGCCAAGGTTACCTTTTGCGTACGGGTAATAAGCGACGCTCCCTGGGGGATACCCCGTTTACGGTCTTTCACCTCTGTAGCGCGTTTCCTGCCACCACGCCCGTCGTCGTCCTCTTCGACCACCATCAGCCATGGCTTTAATCATGGCCAGTACGTTCTGGTCACTGATCCGGTGCGCCTGGCTCTGTGGCAACCGCACCGGCGGGATGCTCGCAAAATCGTCGGACATATCCGTGTTGATGGCCTCCACGTACCCCGTGTTGAGTAACACATGAACTGGCGCGCCGCGTCCCCTCCGGTAGGCATACTCCGTCGCTGGCAGGTCAGCTTCGAAAATCGGCGACACAACGATGTCCGTCGCGGCCTGTCCGAACCGAGGGTATGCCCAGCATTCACTGCACCTTATGGCCTGCCTGCAAGCCGGGGCACCATAATGACTCTCCACACCAGAGCCCCGGTCGCTTCGTTACCTCCACAGCCGCTCCGCTTGCTACCGGCTGGAGCAACAGTCGTCGGGTGGGAATTGCACCTACTGAGAGAGCGTGCCTTTTCACGGGGCACTTAGAAATGCGGGCTAGACGGCGATCGAATGAATGATGACGTGCGGTTTGTTTACCGTGACTTGCGGCTCTTTGCAAGTAACATACCCCCTGCGGGAATGAGCCGCTAATGATGTAAAGACGTTGAATCCCCCGAGGTATGCGTTGCTTAGGTATGTGTCGCGGGGATAGCTTAATCAAGTAACAGTTTGTTGTATACGCTCAATATACGCTCTGCTACGGCGTCCCAGGAATGCTGGGTCTGGGAGAGTTTTCGTGCCTCTATACCCATACGTGCGAGACGGTCAGGATCCGCAAGAAGGCGCTCAATGGCTGCGGCCAGGTCCGCTGGTGACTGTGGTGGAACCAGATATCCGGTTTGGCCATCCTTGACATCCTCCGCTAGGCCGCCAACCCTTGTGGCAACAACCGGGCGACCAAAAGAATACGCCAGATGTAACGCGCCACTTTGGGTGGCATTGCGATAGGGGAATACGACCAGGGTGGCTGCTTCCATCAATGGTCCTACTTCTTCCATGGCTATATAGCGCGGATCGATGATGACGGAATCCGAGAGGTGATGCCGGTTTATATCGGCTTGGAGTTCACCCATATCAGCGTGTTTGGTAGGGTAACCAACGATCAGTAGTTTTACGTTTTTATCTTTTTGCAACAATGCAAATGCTTCAATCAGATCGGGAATGCCTTTACTCGGGCGGATGACACCAAAAAAAAGAATCACCTTGTCTTCTTTCAAAAGCCCGTAATGTGACCGCATGTCCAGCCGTCGCTCCCGGTCAGCAAGAAACATTGACTGGTCTCCGTGCGGAATGGTGAAGGTGTGCTCTTTAGGTATGTCAGAGAACCGGTGGAATTCCTGCCTGGTCTGTTCCGCCAGAAAAAAGATGGCGGAGAAGCTGTGGTATATTTTCTGGGAAAGGTTCGAGTTCAGTGTGTTGATCCAGCCGGGTTTGGTGTCGCGCTGTTCATATTCATGGCAGATTTGCGTCAACAGGATACCACTGCGCTGTAATCGGGAAAGGAAATACGCCTGAAAAGGATAATGAATCAAGCTGAACTGGACGATGTCAGGGCGTTCTCTTAGTAACAGACGCGTTAGACGGTGCCACTGCCATATTAATTTGGCCGCCCTGAACGCTCTCCGTGCTGTCCAACGCAGTTTATGCCATATACGATATGACAGGGTGTCTGGCACCTGGCGCATAGAGGCGGGATCGTGGCTTGGCCACAAGTGCATGAAGCTATCTACGCTGAAATTATGTGGGAAGGCTGAGAGTTCATAGTCATCGCTGGTAAACAGTTTTACCTCATATCCCTTATTGGCGAGGGCTCGACACAATTGATAGGTGAAATGGATGAGTCCGCCCGTGCCAAAAGTCTCAACTACGGCGATTTTCATGTCAGCATGTAGCCTTGTGCAGCGTATTTTCCGGTCATGGTGTCTGTACCCGCATGTCAGTTCCTGTCGGATGTTCCATCTCGCGGCAATGTCTTCTTGAGCCCAAGCATATCGAGTACGGTAATAACCGAGTCCTTCTCAAGGAACCACAACGCCCCTAAATAAGCCAGGCTGGCAGTAAGGCAGACAAGAATCAATTGTATGAATGGATTCATGTCTCCTGTTGAAGCATGCACAGGCAGTGCGACCAGGCAGAGGGCGACTCCTCCAATGAATGCCGGACGGATCTGCCGCCCAATTTCCAGTAACGAGATATCTAGCACACGGGTCGCATAATACAATCTTAGAGCCATTACATAGATGGACGCGACGATGCGACCAATGGCTACTCCCAGCAATCCAAACCTCGCACCGATAACCAGGCATATGGTGAGTACCATAAGGTTGAATATGCCGAGTTTCCACAGAATGCTCGGTCGGCCAATCGCTTTATAAACGTCTCCTACGTTACTCCCAATCGAGATTATCAAGGAAGAAACAGCAATAAGCCTGAGGACGGGGATAGTCTCAATCCAGTCGGGACCGAGCAATGCATGCACGAGTGGATCGGCAACAATGATAATCATGAGTGAGATTGGCATGATGACGAGCTGCAAATAACGGACCGTTACAAGGAACCCCTTCGCCAGTAGGCGCATATCATGCTGCACATTCGAGTAGGTAGGGAACAGAACCTGCGCGAGCACAGTCCAGATGCTGTCGATAGCAAGTTCCGGTATTCGATAAGCCATGGTGTAGATGCCAAGGGCTACATCGCCGAGCAGCCGGCCCACGAGAGTGTAGCCAAGATTTGAAGCGATGGCGTGTATGATGTTGACTCCAATGAGTGACATGCTGAAACTCAGCATGCTGCGCAGCAGTGCGTTGTTGATATGTAAATGCGGACGCCACGGGCAAGTGATCCAGGCCAGAACAACCGCGGTGACGACACCGGCAAGCTGGCCAATGACCAGAGACCAGACACCGTAGCCGAGAAATGCCAGGCTGATGGAGACTATTCCCTTGATTAGCGCGCGACCGAGATCCGGGATGATTTTGCGGCGGAAGTCGAGTTCCCTCCTAAGCAGAGCCAGGTGGGTTGATCCGAGTGCCTCTATAGAAAACGACAAGCCCAGAACCCGCATCAACAGCTCGACTCTCGGTTCGCGAAAAAAATCGGCAACGTAGGGGGCGGTAATGTATACAATCAGCGTAAGTGCAAACCCGATTGCCAGGTTGGATGTGAAAACCGTTTCAGAGGCTTCCTCGATATCGGATCTTCTCTGGATAAGAGCCTGGCCCAGGCCAAGGTCCTGCAGAAAGGACAGGTAGGCAATGGCCAATGTCGCAAAGCCGACGACTCCGAATTCCCCAGGACCCAACAATCGCGCCAGGACTGTGATTGTAACGATGAGAGATAGCTTGCCGAGCCCGAAGGATAAATAGTTCCAGCCGGCTGCTTGTATTGTTTTCTTGGAGAGCTGGCGGGCATCCTGAGTTGGAATGCTTACAGCGTTGTCCTCATGTTTATTCATGTAACTGACAACTTTGGATTATTTATTCGGTTAGACTTGCAAACCTGTGGATTATGCCCGAGGGTGTCGTTCTAGTAACTTCTTTAGCGCTTGTTTCAATATGTCTTTGGTGTACAGTGCGCGACTTCGCATATTATTCTGATATACAGAGAAGTCATACAGAATCCGTTGATCTTTTGTCCATTTGTATTTGTACTCTTCCTCTCCCTGCAGGAAATTAAATTCCAGGTGGTTACCAGCGAATGCCTCCTGAATGGCTTCATTGAGCATAACCATGCCTGGAGAAAAAGCATCCCATCCTGGATCATGCCCCAGTTGGTAATAAAACACACGATTGCCGAATACGAAACCATAAAAGACAGCTATGATCTCTTCCCCGGTTTTCAGAAACCGGATCCAAACCCAGTCTTTATCCTGGATCTCCTTGAGGAGATCGACGTGAAACCGGAAAATTTCATCACCGGTAAAGGTACTGTCTATCCGTTTCGCAACGGCCCGCTGGGCATGGAGATCAAACACTGAAGTCAGACATTCGCTCAGGTCTCCAAAATCACATTTGACATAGCGCATGGCATGGCGTTCAAGCAGCTTTTTCCTGCGGCTCTGGACAGGGTATCTCTGGCGACTTGTAAAACTTCCCATGTAGTCGTCGAATGAGCCGGCAAGATTGAGATAGGGGGCAACGGTTCTCCCCTTTATCCGCCACTTGATCCGGTCACGGTTTGTCCTTAACCATGAGAAAAGATTGCTGTCTTCGGCAATAAAACTTAATTGCAGAATATCCCAGCGCCTGAAATCTGCCGTCAGAAAGCCAAATGCCGAATCCAGGCACTGCTTGGCGTCATCTACAGCACAGATGATATCGAGATGATCGGGGTACAATTTGGTACTGCCACAGAATCCCAGCCTCCTCGGGAACGGGTAAACAGCCTCTCTGCGGTTTTCCAGGAATAACGGCAGTATGCCAGTCAACTCGCCTCTGCGGTAAATGAAAAGGATCGCGGGTTCATGTGCTATTCCGAAATGGTTCCACCAGGTGTGGATCCACTCCCATGAACAGAAGATGGTGGGATACTTCATCGCTGCGGCCAGCGTATTCCACGTTTCCCTGCTCTGTTGAACCTCATCAGACGTCGCGACTCTTACCTCAAGCAAGTCTTTTTCTTTAGTCGTTTCTGGCATCTGATGATTCCGGGGCCATGAACAGGCCAAGTTGAAAGAGATCAAATTTTATAGCGCGTATTTGTCCTGGCGAACAGCAAAAGTGCCCATACATAAAATTCGGAGGTGGGTTTCTGAGATTTTGAATGCCCCGACATCCGTTTATCGAGCATGAATTTGCAAAGAGATGCATTTTCGCAGCTTCCCGATCACCCCTTTACCGCCAGTTGTACAGTGTCGAATCCCGCATACCAGTATTTTTAAGAGAAATAACGGTATTCCGGTGATCAGGACTAGACAGGCTTCTACAGTGATTCTGATTCTACGCCTCGCCAGCAGAATTCGAGGGCAGTTCCGGTTCAGGTAATGCGCCCGGCGCATGATACATGGCAATTGTCCCCTTCTGATGATTCAGCATGTAATTCGATGGCTATGATGAGAGCTTCCCATGGTTCAAACAGCTCGTTACGAACGTTAGCTGACGTACCCTGGTCAGGGTTTTCTGAAAATCAGGATATTTACATCTGAAGCCAGCTTAAAAACAAATTCCGCATTTAATTTATTCGCAAGGCTTGATATGAACTGACTTATTTTTATGGATGTCTTGTCACTAAACAATCGTTTGTGTTTAATGCTGAATGGACCAAAGCCGATTCCCCTGAAATCAAGAAAGGCAAAACCCTTGGACTTTATCAATGCTTGCACATCACGCGCACTTAAATATTGCCCGATCTCAAACCCGTTTTTCTTCTCACTCATGAACAGTATTTTTTTTGCCAGAGAACTCAACAAAACGATCGGGTCGTTCATAATCAAATTAAATTTATTTCGGAAGCTCACCAGGACAGTACCACCCGGTTTGAGAACCCTGAAGATTTCTTCAATAATATTTTCGTAATTTTCCACATAACTGATGACACCCAAACAAACAACACAATCAAATATGCAATCTCCAAATGGTAACAGCTCACAATTGCCATTGATCAAGGGTTTATTGCGTATCTGCCCAGCACTGAGTCGTTTAGCCGCGTTGCCCAGCATATCCCCGGAGTAGTCAAGCCCAACCATATCATAGCCTCTACTAAGCATTTGAAATATTACTGGTCCGGCTCCGCATCCTAAGTCACATAGCTTCGCTCGTTCATCATAGTTGTTGACTATGAAATCCACCGTAAAATCACGTCTCAGCCTAAAGATATGCTCATCAAGCTTCTCGGTATCTTGTTCATACATCTGATCCCATTTTTTTGCGTCCTGGGCAACCGAAAAGCGTGTCTTGACGTCATCTTTCCAAGTCATAGCGTTATTCCTGTTGTACACATCATCTCAATGTACCTGCGTAACCACAAACATGCATCTGATAATCCCGTCCATGTCATGGACTTGCCGGATAAGCACATTATACGCGGTACAGAATGACGATCTGCCCATAATAACCGACAAATATTGAACAACTTTATCAGAAATGAACCCCGAAAACTTGGCAGAGGAGATAGTTGAAATCCACGGGTACGAGTTGGATTTTGCCGCTGATAGGAAGATGGGCACCCTCATTGCTGGCATGATGTCGGTTGTCGAAACGGAGATCTGACGCACGCCATGAACGCAACACAACAAGCTGGACTGCTGCAACGGTAAAAAGTCGTGCAAGAGGAATGATCCCGAATTTGGGTGCTGAGCGAGTAGGGCTCACGCCGAAACTGGGAAAGGTGTTTGCATACCCGTCATCAATCCTGTTTCAAGTCGGAACCTGTCAGAACAGGTAATCCGGAATGAGCTCACGTTGCCACTGTTTTTCTTCAACGCCCTAACCGGTACTGGCTCTATTGCCTGGCGAAGCCCGTAGGCTCGTCACCTTGTTCTCCCATGCGTGAGGTTGTGACGCCGATTTATTTTGTCTAGCGGCAGAATCGGCCATGACGCCATTGCGCTTGCTTAATAAACCGGTGCCGGAGTAGTACCTGCGTTTTACTTTACACAGGAGGCCTTTGAGGCTATCAAAGGTGTAGCCATATAAGCCAGCCGGTGTTAGTTGATAAATCGAATGATTGTAAACTTTGTTGACCAGGGGCGCCCAGTCATCATTCCATCGGGCGCCGGTTATGAAACTGATGTATTTTATCTGCTGGTGGCCGCTGTAGATTTCCAGGGTTTTGTTCAGCAGCAACACCCCCGGAGCCAACCTTTTATAGGCTTTATCATAGGCAATTTTCAGGAGATTTAGCGTGCTCCCTGAAATGATGCCGAGTTGAACGGCAACCGGTTTCCCGGATACCGTCATCACATCGATTCGGCATTGGTTGGACCTGGTAAATCGGGACACCAGTTCGCGATAAAAGTTGGTTTGTTTTTCATTCAATATCACGGCCGTGCCCGTGCCATCGGGTCCCTTCCAGCTATTTTCCTCGACACAGAGAAAGGTTTCGTAGGCCTTTTCCAGGTCAGTGGCGTCATTAAAAAATGCGTATTCGATCTCGCCGGATTTCACCAGATTGTTTAATTCTCTTCGCAAATTGCGTTTGAATTTTCCCGAGAGGGAGCTGGTGGTTTCATCATAGGTCTTGCCAAGGGCGATGTATTTGCTGCAATGGACGCGGACAGTTACGGTCAACGGGCGGGAATGGGACTTCATGGCATCGCTGAAGGCGCTCTCCTCCGGTATATTTTGCAGTTCCAGAAGATCGAAATGGGGCCGGCCTTGCCGCCTTAGATGCCTAATCAGAAGATCAATCAGGTCGGTGTCAATTTGACTGTTGTCCATGATGAAGTCATTGATGTCCATATCACATGGCCAGAAAATCTGCAGGCTGCTGAGCGCCATCCATCCCTTCCTGGTCCTTGCATGCAGCAGTGGAAAGATGGCGACCGGTGTCTTGTCAGGCAGGCTTGCCTGGACAAAAATCGGCTCGGCACGAGAGTCAGCCAGACACTCCAGGCGGCTCCTGAACCAGTCATACTCATGGTAGAAGCATCTCCGGGCCAGTCTGCCGGTGAGTTCGCGCCAGTTGGCTTCCAGAGACTTCAGACCTTCCAGGCCCGTGACTACCTGAAAATCAACCACGTTACGGACTTCATGGGGATGCCGCGATAAATGAGAATTCCGATGTAATTTCAAATTGTATTCATCCTCATGGATGCGGGCTTGCCGCCGTAACGGTTAATTTGCGAGGGGAAAGTACCCTATCTGGCCCTCTCAATCCAGGGAATTTTCACGAGCGCTCGTCATGGTGGCAATATCGACATAACCAGTCCGCGACGCATCTCTCAATCCAGAGAGTTTTCACGAGCGTTCGTCATGTGCGTGCCTGCCGCGTGTCCCCACTGGCGTTGCCCTGCGGTCGTATCCCCCCGGGTTGCCGGCAGCGGGCCATGCCGCTGTCGCGGCGACCGTTGATGCCCGTTGCCGTCAGCGATGATGGCCCGGCGTCTCCGACCCCCGGGCTGCCTTGCGTACCGACCGGACGGTGTACCGGTGCGTCTCAGGGCTCATCCTGGTGGTAGTAGTCATACTTCTTGAGGAGATCGTTGATAAAGTTCCACGCCTCGCTGTACGATAGGCCGCTGCTGTCGGGGATGATCACCTTGACGTAGAGGTTGCCGGCATACTCATCCTTGAGCCTTGCCAGACGCTCGTTCAACTGATCCACGGTGACGGTCTGGTAATCATCCTCCTCCGCCTCCTTCATCCTGAGCTGGTAATCCTCGTCCTCTTTCCAATAGCGCACCGACACGACGTGTTTGCCAACGGCGGAACGCGCCGGTTTGATCAGCTTGTCGTACTTGCCCCTGAGTTCGTCATACTCACCCTGCAGCGCTACCATCTGTTGTTCGTTCAATGAGCGCTGCTGCCTGAATTGGGCCAGTTCGGCGGCCTGAACCTGGCTGCTCTTTTCGAGTTGGGACAACTGGTCGTGCACCTCCTGCAATCGCTTTTTCAGGGTGGCGTGGGCATCGTTCAACTGCGCATATTCGGCCTGCGTCTGGGTGAATTGATCCTGGTACAGTTGTGCCTCACGCCGCGACTGCTGCAGGCCGGACGTCAACTGCTGCTTGTCCGCCTCCAGAGCGAGCAGGCGCTGCTCCTGCCGGGTAAACTCCTCGGTGCGAGCCTGGTTGATCTCGTTGGCGCGCATCAGGCGCATGCGCAACTGGGTGAGCTCACTCTGGGTCTGTGCGAGCTGCTCCTCCAGGGTGGCGCTGGTTTGCGTCGCCGAGCGCGCCGCTTCCTCGGCGTGGAGCTGCGCATCGAGGGTCGCTCGCAGTTCCCTCACCAGGTCCATGTTGCGCAGTATGAGCACCGAGCTGGCCATCATGAAGATCACCACCACGACCATCATGACATCGGTGAACGAGGGCCAGAAATTCAGGCTGCTGATACCGTCCTCGGTATGCCGGCGAAGATCGATGAAACCCTCGTCCATGGTCACTCAACCTTGGCGGGAAGGCGGAATCCATCACGCAGCAGTTTCTTGATCGTCCCGACATCGTCGGTCACGCTGTTCACCCGCAGGTCCAGTGTCGTCAGCACCTCGTGCAGGCGGTTACCCGCTGCCGCGTAATCCTGCTGGGTGGCTCTCATGGCTTCGGCCGCCTGCCGCAGGCCGTGGACCAGGCCGGCGACCTCATGCAGCAGGCTGTCCTTGTCGCGCGCGTAGGTCGGCAGCAGGTACAGCGTGGTCACCTCCTCGACACTGCTCAGGACATGCACTTGGGCATCATTCAGCTTGAGGTAGAAGTAGCCAAAGAAGAGATAGGACACGATGGCCGTGATGGTGGTGGACAGCGCCGTTGACATCCCGTGCATGACCAGCCCCATATTCCCGCTGCCCTGGGCCGAATCGAGCAGATCGGTGACACCCGCCAGTGCGATCGACAGGGAGACGCAGGTGCCGAATACGCCGGTCAGGATCAGGATGTTGCTTACGTATTTGGCGAAACTGGTGCGCGTGCTCTCGTCCGCCGCCAGGGTGGCGGCCAGCGCGCTCTGGTTGATGCGGGCGTTCTTCTCGCTCATCGCCACGATCACGGCGTAACGCTGCGCCACGAGGCTTCTCGGACTGATTCCCTTGAGGGGATTCTTCTCTCTCCCCAGGGCGGCGACGAACTTCGCCAGGGCGGACTCCTCGCGCATGTAGCGCAGCAGGGACAGCACGATCTTTGCCAGCCCGAGGGAAAACAACAGCAGGATACCGCCGTTAGTGATCAGGCCGGCCGAGGTGAGCTGGTGGCTGAAATACAGATCCTTGAAGAAATCGATATTGGCCAGGATGCCGACCAGAACAACCAGGGATAGTACGATCATCCTGAGCAGCATGCGCGCGCTGAAGTTTTGCTTGAAGTCAATCATGGTGAAGATCCTTGAAGAATGAACTGTCCCTTGGTGCAGTACCTTGATGACCCGGGTACTGGCAAACCCGCGGCCGGGATGCCAGACAGATCTAGCAGCCTGTCGGACTTAGGATTGATCTACTCGGCAACTGCTCCTTGCGTTGCTCTACCTCCTGCATCCATGCAGTCGTGCGCTGATGGGAGAGCGGCCCATAGTTCCCCGATTTCTCGTTGCATAGCACCACTATGCGCCTCAAAATCGTGGATCTCTGTTCTCGCTCTCCCATCATGCTCGCGACGATCACCTAAGTCC
>Ga0180089_1000065_pt1 | contig 10498 bp, 8 predicted proteins | sample EasRiv860_16_10D_FD_123016 | JGI IMG/M metagenome (GOLD analysis project Ga0180089, IMG submission 123016) | Soil microbial communities from meander-bound floodplain in the East River, Colorado, USA - East River metaG ERMLT860_16_10D | ecosystem: Environmental > Terrestrial > Soil > Floodplain ... | reverse complement strand
GGCCCGGTTCGACAGTGCAACTCCTTTCTTCAACCCTGTGCTGCCCGACGAATGCTGAAGGAGCACGAGGTCTTCCGGCCCGATCGACGGGTCCGGAATCGGCGCGGCCGAGACAGGCAACTTGTCCGCGAGAAGGATCGACGCCTTGCCCAGCCTGGGCTTTGCCATCCCAAGGAAGGAGGCCGTTGCGCTGTCGGTCACGACAACGCGCGCGTCGATTCGCTCAAGTAAAGCTTGAAGCTCTTCCCGATAGTGATCTGAATTGAGCTTGAAACTTGGCACCGCGAGGATCGAAGGCACCTGACCGCCGAGCACCGCCCCGAAGAACGCGCAGAACAGGTCCGGGCAATGGGGAAGGATGATGACGACGATATCTCCAGGACCAGCAAGATGCCGCCGGAACTCCGAGGCAAATTGGCTTCCCCGGGAAACCATGTCTCCGTAGGAGATCGGAACGGCGGTCCCGTCCGTAAGAAGACACCGGACGAAAAGGCGCTCGGGATGCCTCCGAGAGTGGTCAAGGATAACGTCTCGTAATGTCTCAGGCATCTTGCCCTCGTTTGCCGAATTTTCGCATGAGTTCCAGGATAAGGAACACGGAATCCATCGCTTCCGCCGTCGCCGCCTCGTCCGGAATCACGATGCCGAATTCGTCCTCGATGAACACCAACAACCGGATCAAGGAAAACGAGTCGACCAACCCGGAGGAAATGAACCGGGTCTCTTGCCCGATATTCTGTTCTTTGTCTTTTGACAACTCCCTCTGGATGAATGCTGCGATTTTCTCCCCCGTGTTTTCCATCGAATCCCCGTTCGGGCAAGATTCTGGGCCCGGTATTTGATTCCAATACAGGCTTGTGGTTACAATGTTACTTGGAGATTACAGATGGATTTCTAACTGGATACCATCCCAAGAAGGGAATGATGGGATTCATTCCCCCGAACAGGCGAATTAGAGATCCGTGTCGTGGGCGATTTCCTGCCTTCGACGAACACTTACTTGCATGGATTCTCGTTACATATTTTTAATAATATAAATAAATTCTTTTCTTGGAACCTCACTTTTTCATGAGTATGATATCGTCAAAGTACCGCTTGAACGATGCCAAGGGGGGGTCAATCGGATTACACTTTGGGTTGCTAAACGTCTGATTAGACCACCCCTGTGCTACCGTGCAATAATCAGTTCCTGTTCCAGGATAGGTGCTGCAACCGGAAGGAATCGAACAGGTCGGAGAATCAGTCATCCATACCAATTTTGTGTATGTTCCACCAGCCTGAACAGACATATCCGACATGTCAGCCGTACCGTTTATGTCCTTGTTTTCGGCGGAACTATACAGAGATCCATCTTTGTAAATCACAATAAAACCATCAGAGTTGCCTGAAGTATTTGGACGGTAATGAATCTCCCATTGTACCCATTGACCTTTCGGAACCGTATCGGTCTTTGATGCAAACCGTCCATACTGATTTCCCTGAGAAACAGCATACAGGGTTGCTACTGGCTGGTTAAACCCAGGTGCCCAGAACCAATCAAAAACAACTTCCTGAAATACCGGACTGTTTTTATCAAACTTTGCAAGATAGAACTCATCGTTGAATAATGCCGTTGACTGGATGTACTCGTAGAATGAAAGATATATTTCAGAAAAGGAACCCGTATGTCCTTCGGATAAATGCCACCCAACGGTGGCTTGGTCCCAACCGTAACTTCCTTCAATTGATTTGCTACCTGTATGTGGACTGACACTATTAACATCACCATCTGACATGCCCCAACTCTCGCCCGAAGGTTTCGTCCCTTCAAAATCCTGCGTCCTCACCAACGACCACCCGGAGGGAATCGTGTAACTCCCTGGGGTCATTCCCGATAATAGCCCATCCTCTCCAGGCGGGGTGACGGGTGGAGGCGGAACCGGATCCGGCGGCACTGGATCCGAAGGAACCGTTCCGGATGTTATCCCCAGTATAGAGGGAGGAGACGGGGTTTTATCCGCTGCCATGGAACCCAGCGGGGTTCCGGCAATCAGGATGGAACATAGAAGTGCAATTAATACCTTTTTTCTACTCTTCATAAACGAACCCCCCATGGGTGAAATCATTCCCATACCCTTCTTGTACGATACAAGAAGGACGTCAAGTGATGCAAGAAGCACAGCAAGTGTTATGCCTCATGACGAAACTATTGATAACCAACAGATTATTACCCGTACACCCCCCCATATTTGTTTCAATATTGAAATCGCGATTACGTTTTCGGCTTGACTGTCTAACTGACGCAGTTTCCCTTCAAACGAACCGCCTCCTGGTTGTTCTTCATCCCGGTGCACCAAGCGGAAGGTTCGCCTTCCTTGTTTGTGGTTTGTGACAAAATCTTCTTATATAATTCGTAATATTTTTCCGTCATCGTTATTATCGAATACTCCTTGGCGACTTTCTCCCTCGATGCGGCTCCCATACTCTGTCTCAGATTTCGATCCTTATAAATTGCGAGGCATTTTTGCGCGAATCGTTTCGGATCCCTTCCCTCGATCAGGAAACCTTGCAACCCATCGGTAACGACTTCCTTTATTCCACCATCTTTCGGTGCGATAACCGGAAGTCCATGGGACATGGCTTCAAGAACACTCATCGGGAGCCCTTCGTGAATCGAGGTGTTTATGTAAAGATCCAGTCCCATGTAAAAAACCGATATATCTTCCACGAAACCCTTGAGGTGGAAGGCATTTTGTAAACCGTGTCTATAAATTCGTTCGGTAATATTTTCAAACTCAGGCCCTTCTCCCGCCAGTTCAAAACGGATATCCTTTGCACACCGGTTTACTTCGGCGGCAACCTCCACAAAAAATGGAAAATCCTTGACCGGGAAAAATCTTCCCGCGGAACCAATCGTGAAAGGATGATTTCTCCTGTCAGGGTTATTCTCCTCTGGAATCTCTGTCCCGTTGTGAATCACGACTATTTTTCCCGCCGGAAGTCCATACTTCTCTGATAACGTAATGCACATATCCTCCGAAACCGCGACGATACACTTGAAATACCTGGACATAAGATACCGATTCGCTCTGGAAAGCAGCTTCCATTTCAAACGTAAATTCGGTTCATCCAATCCGTGTTGGGTGCAGATCAAGGAGATTCCCCGGTTGGCTTTCCTTGAGGAGAGATACCCCAAGATGTTTTCCTTCAAGCGGTGTGTGTGAACTATATCCGGTTGAAACTTAATAAGAATATCATGAAAGCCTTTGTAAATCTGGAAAAAATTCAGTCGTGCCTCATCAACGACATCGATCCGAATTCCCAGATTCCGGATCTCCCGGGCGAGTTTCCCTTCGTTCAACAGAATCGCTGAAATCTCGACCCCTTTTTTCTCGGCAAGCCCCGTGAGCAGGCGAAGTCCCATCACCTCCGCGCCGGCCCACAGATCGCCGGATATCAGATGACATATACGCATGGGAATCTTGACTGGTTAATTCACAGGATATCAACGACCCGACATCCGAACATTTCCCTTGATGCCGTCATATCCTGATGAATCGCCACCCGTTTCAGCTCGAAGGAGGATGCATCTTCGTCGTTCCATCCCTTACCGGTTGAAACCGCTGCATGATACCCTGCTTCCCGTACCATACGGGCGACCCGTTGATTTGAATCCCCGTTGGGGTAACAAAAGGGAACAAATGAAGGATCAACCACTTCTTCCCGTAAGAGGATATCCTTCGACAGGGCCAATTCCTCCCTGACTTCCCCTTCCTTCAAGTGGACGAGGATCCGGTGGTTGTGCGTGTGTGACCCGAAGGATACCAGTCCCGATCCCCCCATTTCCCGGACCTCCTCCCAATTCAGGAAAGCCCGTTGTCCGGCTGTGGGTTCGCTATCGACTCTTTTCTTTAGTCCCACGATGACTTCTTCGATTTCCTTGTCATTTCTGCTTTTCAGAATTTGAATCGCCGCTTCCAGCCGTTCTTCGTACGCCCCCGGAATCCCTGTAATCCTCTCCAATAGAGGATGGCATGGTTCGGTTCCGGATCGATCCTGCTCCGTCGTTGGTGTTGCGGATGCCAAGAGCATGGCCAATCGGTCCGTCCAGAACCAATCGTTTGTCCCGATATATCCCGTCGGGAGGAAAACCGTCGCCGGAACCTGATTTCTTTTCAACACTGGAAAGGCGAACTCGTAGAAATCCTGCCACCCGTCGTCGAAGGTTAGCATACAAATCGGCAGGCTCGATCGTGTTTTCCCCATGGTCGGGGGCGAAGCGAATTTATCCACCAGTGAGACAACCTGAAAATGTTTTTTTAGATAGCGGATATGCATTTCGAACGTTTCCGGATCGACGTACATCCCCGACTGGATCCACGGTTTCAGCAGGGCCGATGGGAGGATCCGATGATACATCAGGATCACATATCGCTCCCCGGATCGATGCCGTATCGTGGCTTCCGGAATTCCGACGCGGCTGATCCACTTCGCCAGAACCGATTTAGCGGAAACAGATAATTTCATGTATTGAAGAAGCTCCGAAGTGTCAGGCCGACCAAATCAAGTGGTCGCCGGTTGAGAATCCCGGACCGTAATCTTTTTCAAGGAAATAACAAAACCCATCAATATCCAAAGGTTAGGGTAATATAGAATGGAAATGAAGGCACCGCTGACAAGATACGAAACCAGAGCCCCTTCCAATGCCAAGGCAAGGAAATAATTATTATTCGATATCGGGCTGGAGACTTTGTTCTTCTGCAGGAAGGTTCGGACTTTTATCCCCTTCAAATCCTTTAATATATTGATGATCATTCCGATGAATATACCGGTTCCGATGATGCCGAGCTCCGAGAGCATGGTGATATAGATGGAATGCGCCGCCCTCCCCGCGACGGAACGGCCATGAAATGATTCATTAGACCCGGTCGCCTTCAGTTCATATTTCTTGAATTCATATGGGAAATTGCCTTGCCCGACCCCAATAATCGGATTGTCGAGGAACATATGCCATCCGATTTTCCATGTGTAGATTCTTTCTTCTCCTGTCCCTTTGTCGGCTCCCTCTTCCGTAATCGAACGAACTCGATCCCAATATGAGGGAGGGGCAACGACGACCGTAAAAACCGTTAAAACGCCCAAAATGGATGCCGTTAATATTTTCCTTTTTGTTCTCAACCAACAATAGATAAAAGCGGCGACCAGGCCAACAAATCCTCCCCGCGAATTACTAAGAATGATAGCGAATAGAAATAATCCGGCAAGAAGGATATAAAATATTTTATTCTTCCCTGACGCATTCATGGCAAGGAAAAAGGAAAAAGGGATTATCATGTTCATCGTCATGCAGAAATCGTTTTCATCACTAAAAAAACCACCGATTCCCCTGCCATGTTTAACAATTCCAATGATTGCAAGAAATATATGAATTGATATCCAATATTTTACGAGCCTATTATATTTATCAGGTGTATCCACGTACCGAATCATTGCAAGAAATACGATGAAATTACTCGTCATGGTTATAAACCACATGAGGGCCCAGTAATTATTCACTGCTATGGGTCCATGCATTACCATAAGACCCAACAGTAAGAGGAACAGGGTGGTATTTTTATCCTTTAACTGAATTTTTGTCGAACTGACAATAAATAAAGTCAGCACGATACTGGCGATGGCCGATAAACGAAGCACACGGAGAAAAGGCAGAAGTTCCTGAGGCCGGCCATACTCCAAGATCAGATAAAAGAGAAGCAATGAAAATGGGACCATCGATTCCTTTTTCACAAGGGACGAACCTCTGGCCACCACCTGTTCTCGCATATTGCTTCTTAACGATTTATCACCCATGAAACTGCCTGTTAGCCGCCTCGATATGCTCTCTCACGCGGTTCCTCTGTCCGGGAAAGCAATCCTTCATAGATCTCCAGGTAGCGTGAGGCGACATCTTGAAGCCGAAAGTGTCGCTCTACGCGACGGCGCGCTTCTTCCCCCATCCGCTTTCGGAGTTCCCGGTCCAGGAGAAGCGTCACCGTTCGGGAAGCGAATGCGGAAACGTCCCCCGGCGGAACGAGATATCCCGTTACGCCATCCGCGACCACCTCCGGATTCCCGCCCACACGGGTTGCGACGACGGGGAGCCCGCATCGCATCGACTCCAGTAGCGTGATCGACAGTCCCTCGGAAAACGAGGTGAGCGCCGATACGTCCATGATGGCGTAATAGCGATGGATGTCGGGTCGATACCCGGTGAAGTGGACATACCGGGTGATCCCCATGGAACGGGCCTTTTCCCGCAACTCCCCCTCTTCCTTGCCACGCCCCAGGAGAAGGAATCTCGCGGAAGGCACCTGCTTCACGATTGGCGGAACGGAATCCAGAAACAGGGACACACCTTTCACGGAACGGTTGAAGTTCGCGACCATGCCGACCACAAGGTGTTCCTCCCCGATCCCCAACTCCTTCCGGATTTCCACCGATTCCCCCCCTGCGTCCGGGAGAGTCTCGACGCCATTCCGGATCACGACGACCCGGTCTTCCCTTACTCGCTCCCGGGCCGTCACGACCTGCTTCACGGCATCCGAAACGCAGATGATCCTGTCGGGAAGGCTCCGGGTCAGGCGCAGCCAGGAATACTCGTGGAACCCCCAGTCGAATCCCTGGTCTTCCCGGTTCTCGACCAGGACCTTCACCGCTCCTCCCCATTTCAGAAACCGACCGAAAAGAATCGGCCAGAAAAAGTAGGAGTGAACGATGGCGGGCTCTCTCTCCAAGACCTGTTTCCATATCCTCGCGAGAGACCGGATCTGGGGGATCGGATACAGGTTGACCCTTCCGTCGGCGGGAAGGTACCGGACCGGTACGGGGGGGACCACTCGCGAAGTCAGAGGAACCCTGCTGAGGATTTCCGCATGCCAACTTTTCTTGTCCCAGTGCTTCAGCATGGAAAGCAGGTGATTCCCCGTTCCACCACCGAGGTCGTCGGTCAGGAACAGAATCCGCGATGCGTCGTGCGTTTCCACTTCAGGGGGTATCCGCGACTCCGGGGGGATGGCGTTTTCCGTCTCGACCCTCGATGGTATCGCCCTCATCCGTTCCCAGGATGAGGTCCTCATAGGCCCGCAGGATCCCTTCCCAGGAAAATTTCTGTCGGACGAACGCATTCGCGGACGATCCGATGCGAACCCTCTCCGCCGGGGACGATAGCAGTCTCAAGGCCTCCCCCCGGAAATCCTCGGAGGTCGAGCAGAGCACGAGGTCCCTTCCGTTCACCCCATCGATTCCCTCGTTGCCGATTCCCGTGGTGAGGATCGTCCGCCCGGCGTACATGGCCTCGAGGATCTTGTTCTTCAACCCCGCTCCCCGAAGCAACGGGAAAACGAACAGATCGATGGCGGAGATATGCTCCCAGATGTCGTCCACCGCCCCCGTCACGATTACTCCCGGCTCGTTTCCCAGCGTACGGATCGCTTCGGAGGGGTATCTTCCGATCACAACGAGTGTCAGATCGGATCGGACTTTTCTAAGCGGCACGAACACTTCCTTATGGAGCCACTCCACGGCTTCGACGTTCGGTGAGTAACCCATGTTCCCGAAAAATCCGATGCTGGGGGAAGGATAGGTTACGGTTCTCGTGCTCCCCTCCGCGGGAAGGTTGACCCCGTTCGGTATGACCGCCCTTTTCGTCCTTGGCCCATGGCGGGAAGGGACGGCATCGGCATCCACACGGGAAATGTAGATCGCCCCGTCGAACTTTTCGATCACGCTCCCCTCCCATCGGGACGTCTTCCAACGGTCGTACCGATCCAGGAATCGTACCGGGAACAGTGCGTCTTTCCTTCGTATTGCCCACAGGTACGGTGAATCGATGAAATCGACGAAGATTTTACCGACCGAGATCGACGGGAGTGCATCGACAAAATGGGAAAGCAGATCGCCACCCACCCATACGATGGCGTCGTAATGATCCCCTCCAATGGATTCGACGATTCCCCGGGTCACCATCGAACCGCGGTGAGACACTTCGGAGAGGGGAGGAGACGACGGAAACAGAAACCTGCCGTAGGTGAGGATTTTCCTGAATGCGTTCACGCCGTGTCGGTGCGGGTCGGGCAAGGTCATTACTTTTCCGCAATATCCCCGCACCCCGTCCAGGTGATGCAGCTCTTCCGGATCGCTGTTGATCAGGAGAAGATCGATATCGTGTTTCCTGGAAAGATGCTCGATGATCGGCAAATATCGAACCGACAAGCCGTTCGCCCGCAGCGGGTACGGGACGGACTTGAAGCCGAACAACACCTTTTTCCGTTGCTTCATCATGTTCATTTCACGCTTTTATCCGTGGACCCGCCAGGCGATTCATGATGTTTCCACCGATCGCCTTGAAATCGCCTCGAAGAAGGCTCGACCAAAGAAACGGATGCCAGGTGAACAGAAGAAGAAAGACCCTCCGCAGGAAGGGGGGCATGGAGATTTTCGGGTCCCTCGGTCCCCCGAGATCCCGTAAGGCATGCCACACGCCGTCGAGGCAGGCGTCCACCGAGTCCTGCAGGTTTTTCTCCCTCAAGGCTCCGCCGTACGAAATGACATGGGACAGGTACCGGCGAAAATACGAGATCCGGTCCACTCCCTTCAACTTGTCCATCCACAGGAAGAACAGGTTCCTGGACCTTAGAAACACCTGCAAGGGGGATTCGATACTCCCGGTGGACCGGGAATTTTTATGAAAAATACGAGCCTCCGGAACGACGACGCAACGGTACCCGGCGCGGGCCACGCGCATGCAATATTCCTCATCTTCGTGGTACGCGAAATACTTGTCGTTCAGGTACCCCGCCCTCTCGACCGCGGTGCGTTTTATAAGAAGGGCCGTGCCCCACAGGGAAACGTTCTCTCCGTATCCCGGGAACGATTCCTCACCCTCCAGTTTCACGATGCGTTTCTTTTTCCAGTCGATATAACTGCCATGGAACTGGAGCTGATCCGGTGCGTCGTGGAAAAAGATGATCGGACTCGCGAGCCAGACCTCGGGCGATTTCTCGGTGACCTCCACCAGGTTTTTCAGGGTGTCTCTCTCGAGAACGGTGTCGTTGTTGAGCAGCCACAGGTAATCCGCGCCCATTTCCAGGGCCTTCCGCATCCCGAGGTTATTCCCCCCGGTGAACCCGAGGTTTTTTCCGGTCTCGAGGAGAGTAACCGACGGGTACCGTTGCCGGATGCAGGAGGGTGACCCGTCCGTGGACCCGTTGTCGACAACGATCACTTGAACTTCCGGATATTCAAGTTCCGTTACGGACTCCAGACATTCCAAGGTGTCACTGATTCCGTTCCAGTTCAGGATGATGATGGTTACCCGGGGGATGCGGTCCGGCGTGGACATGATTTCCGTTACGGGAACACTTTCCTGATGAATTTCGAGGCGATACCTATTTTTTCCCGGAGCTTCATCGGAGTCGGTTTGATATATTCGAGTTCCTCCATCATGGCGTTGACCATTTTCCCCACTACGTCCGTCCCACACGTATTCTTTATATGGTCAAAGGCGTTCTTCCGAATGTCCTCATATAACCCCCGGTTTCGGATCAACTCCACCACGGAGGCGGCGTATTCCGACGGCGAGTCGCAGATCATCGCATTGTGGCGGTGAACAAGACCCATGCCTTGGGCACCGATCGAGGTGGTAACGACAGGAAGCCCTTGGGACATCGCCTCTCCCACCTTTCCTTTCATGCCGGCCCCGAATCTCAAGGGTGCGACGGATACGTAGCTGTTTCTGAAAAAGGGATCGAGGGACGGGGCGAAGCCGGTTACCTGGATGAAATCGCTCTGGAGGCGCCGGATCTCGTCCGGGGGATTGCTTCCTACAATAATCAACTTGCAATCGGGGACTGCCGCATGGATCGAGGGGAAAATTTGCTCACAAAAGTAGCGGACTGCATCCACATTTGGATCGTGACTGAATCCACCGACGAAAAGAAGGTTCCGGTTCCCGTTTTCCTGCGGGATCCGGGCGGGATCGTGGATGTTCGGGATCGTCCTGATGGTCAGCCCCGGACAATCGCCATTCAGAACCTCCGCATCCTCATCCGTTACCGTCACAATCACATCGGCTTTCTTGTATACACGTAATTCTTCCCTCTTTATTTTTTCCGTGACGGAAAGGTCTTCCGGGTTTTTCGTCACCAGGTATTTTGTGTAAGCCCTGCGATAATGAATGTCCACGGTGTCGACGATCACGCGGCACTCCGGCTGGAGGATTTTGATTCTCGGAATGTAGTGGTCGGCGATGTAATAGAACTCCATGATCGCAGCCTTGAAGGATTGCGCAAGCAGGATCTTCACCAATGAGTAGTCCTTGACGTGGGTGGCGATGTTCAGGTTCGCGAGGGCGGCCAGATAGCGCGCCTCCTCTTTCCGCCCATCCCCCGTTTCCTCCTGGGCAAGAAAAACGATCTCGTGGTCTCTGGAGAAGATTTCCAAAAGTCGATACATCCGTAAATCACCGGCGGTTTTGTCGAAT
>Ga0180089_1000064_pt1 | contig 10515 bp, 2 predicted proteins | sample EasRiv860_16_10D_FD_123016 | JGI IMG/M metagenome (GOLD analysis project Ga0180089, IMG submission 123016) | Soil microbial communities from meander-bound floodplain in the East River, Colorado, USA - East River metaG ERMLT860_16_10D | ecosystem: Environmental > Terrestrial > Soil > Floodplain ... | reverse complement strand
CGGCCTTCAACTACAACAACCTGACCAGTAGCAATACCGGCGGGCGCACGCTGGAAAATGCCGGCACGATCGGCATTGCCGGAGTATTTACACCGGGAACGAATGCTTACACCATTACCGGCAGCACGATTAATTTCAACGGTGCCGGCGCACAATCGATTCCCGGATTCAACTACAACAATCTGACCAGCAGCGGCGGCGGCGCACCGCGCACCCTTGACGCGGTCAACCCGATAAGGATTGCTGGTGTGTTTACCCCCGGAACCGATATCTATACCGTCACCGGCAGCACGATCGAATACAACGGCGGCGCGGTCCAATCTCTGCCTGCAACTTTCACCCCCTACAACAACCTGACGTTTAATAATCCGACCACCGTAACGGGTGGCCCGGCCGCGCTCGATGTCAACGGTAATCTGACAATCACTCAGGGCACTTTTGCTGCGGGCACGTCCCTCGTCATCACCGTTGCCGGTAATTGGACTAACAACGGCGGCACGTTCAATGCGGGATCCGGAATTGTGACGTTTGACGGCGGCGTGGGCCAGGCCATTGGCGGCACAACCGCGACGACGTTCAATAATCTGACGACCGGCAACGCCAGCGGCATTGCCATGAATAACGACAACACGGTGAATGGTATTCTCGCTCTGACGAACGGGGACATTACCGTGGCGGCCACCAGGACGCTGACGCAGCCTCTCGCGGGCAGTTCGACCGGGACGTTTGACGTTAATGGACGCGTGCAACGGAATGGGTTTGTCACCGGTGGCGCTGCTTTGAGCTTCGGTAATCCTTTTAATACGATTCAGGTTACGGCGGACGTTGCACCCGCTAACATCGTTGTCGACTTGGCGCGGTCAGTGCCCGTTGGAGTGATGGGTTACCCAACCGCGGTGGCCCGCACCTACACCATCACGCCGAGTGCGGCCGGCTTCACCGGCACGCTACGCCTGCACTATCTGGACTCGGAATTGAACGGCAACACTGAAGGACCCGGGTTGAATCTATGGAGCTTCACGGGCATCGGTTGGCAGCCCTTTGTGATCACCAGCTCTGACACCACGGCAAACTGGGTGGAGAAAACTGGCATCACGACGTTCTCGCCCTGGACAATGAACTCCAGCAACGCGCCGACGGCGTCAGGCGGAGTTATTACCGGGCGCATTGTCGATGACCAGGGCAATCCAGTTGAGGGCGCCGTAGTGAGATTAAGCGGCACGCAGAACCGCAAGTTCATCACCGACGCGAATGGCTTCTACCGCTTCGACAATGTAGAGACCAACGGTTTCTACACGGTCACACCTTCGCGAGCTAACTACAGCTTCAATCCGGCTGAGCGTTCGTTCAGTCAAGTTGGCCAGACGACTGAAGCAACCTTCGCCGCGACAGTGGCGAGTAGTGGATTGGTCAATCCTTTAGACACGCCCGAGTATTTCGTGCGTCAGCACTACGTTGATTTCCTGAATCGCGAACCGGATGAAGCCGGCTTCAACTTCTGGAGCGATCAGATAATCGAATGTGGCTCTGACCAAAACTGCATTGGCCGTCGAAAAGAAAACGTCTCGGCTGCTTACTTCCTCTCGATCGAGTTCCAGCAAACCGGAGGATTGGTTGATGGACTCTATCGGGTTGCTTACGGGGTTCGACCGGAGTTCTCTCAGTTCATGCCTGACGCGCGGATAGTCGGCCAGGGAGTTCAAGTGAACAAGGATGGCTGGCAAGCGCTGCTGGAAGCGAACAAGGAAGCGTTCGTGGCGGCCTTCGTCAATCGGACGGCCTTCCATCAAATGTACGACAGCATGGACAACAGTCTATATGTCGATACTTTGATCGGCCACACGGGGGTGAGCTTCACCAGTGCTGAACGCGATGCGCTGGTAAGTGCGTTGGGAGCAGGCTCAATGACGCGGGCTCAGGCGCTCAGGAGCATCGCGGAGAACGGCCGTTTCGTCAGTGCCAAGTTCAACGACACGTTTGTGATGATGGAATACATGGGTTATCTCCGACGTGACGCCGACCCCGCTGGCTTCGCGTTCTGGCTGAACAAGCTGAACCAGTTCAACGGCAACTTTGAACAAGCGGAAATGGTTAAGGCGTTCATCGTCTCTGGTGAATACCGCGACCGCTTCCCGCGGTAGTAATTTTGGAGTGCGCTGACCTGTCAGCGCTTTGGTCGGCTGCGACTTGTCGCAGCCGGTGGCGAGTGGACTCTAGCCGGCATTGCGGCGTCAAGCCGCCGCGACCAAAGCGGCGACAGGTCGCCGCACTCCAAAAGAGCGGCTAATTTATGTGCCACAGTTATAGCTTCCCGGCCTAACTGTTGACGCCATTTCACGCGTGTACAACTCTTGCGCCCGCGCTCCTGATTCTGGCTACTGAGAATTAACCTTCGACTCTCCCCTTCGAGCCTACTGTCCGTGGCGGGAAGTGTGGTATAAAAGCCCGACGCCAGATCCCGATAATAATTTGCAACAGTTTTACACCGTCTAGTCGTCTCGTTTTCAACTCAGCGCGCAATGATGTGTTGTTCCACACGTTTGGGCCTGGCTCGACGCCTGCTGGCTTCATCCGTTTCCTTTGCGGTAGTCCTCTCGAGTTGTGCGTTCGCGATCGCGTCTCCGGCCAAACCTGCAACTAACTCCGCTGGATCACACGCGCGCCCGGCGAATTCCCAAGACAGTGAGCTGACCCTGACGTCGTCAAGCGCAACCGCGACCAGGACGGGAGTTCTCTTGCGATGGACTACCAACTCGGTTGCCGACAATCTTGGGTTCAACGTCTATCGCGTAAGAGACGGTCGGCGCACGCGCGCTAACAAGGAGATCATTCCAGGCGCGCTGTTCGCGCCGGGCACACCGGAGCAAAGACGAGCCGGCTATTCGTATGCGTGGTTTGATCGCGGCGGTTCCGCGGATTTAACCTACTTCATCGAGTCGGTGAATGCTGACGGCGCGACGAGAATGCATAACGCCATCATTCCCGTTAGCAGCAAGGTTGTTGCTGAGTTTGACCAGGCGCCGGAAGCGCTGAGCGCGGCAGCGAACGAGAGCACGAACACGTTTGAAAAACGTTACCCTGCCGAGCAGGCGCAGCAGACGAATCTTGCGACCAGCTCCATTGAAACGCAGTGGGAAATAGCCTCGCAGACTGCGCTTAAGATCGCGATCAATAGGGAGGGCTGGTATCGAGTCACGCAGCCACAAATGGTCGCTGCCGGATTCAACCCCGTCGTTGACATCAGGAACCTACGCCTGTTTGTTGATGCGAATGAAGTGGCGATCAATACGAGCCAGGTCACCGGCCAGTTTGGCAGCAGCGACTACATTGAGTTTTACGGACGCGGTGTCGACACGCCCACGACCGACAAGCACATCTATTACCTGATCGCGGGAACAACTCCCGGTAAACGCGTCATTGGCGGAATTCAACTCGATGGCGATCCACCTCCGCCCCCTGTGCCTTCGCCTACGCCTGTTACGGATCCGCCGGTGAATACCGGGTCAGCATCCGGGAGCCCGGTGCTGAGTGATCCGATCTTCTATAGTTGGGCACAGAACGACCTAAGTTATTTGATGGGATCACTGGAACCACGCAATGCGCCCGACCAGCGCTTGGCCAAAGAGCGTGCGACGTCGAATTCGTCGCTTGCAAACTTAGACGCCGTCAATGCGCGTCCTGATTATTCGACTGAGTTTGCAAAGCCCGGCGATGCGGGCCCGGTTGCCAGCGACTTGCCTGCGGCAAAACATCAGCAGGAGTCAACTACAAACGATCGCGGCATTGATACGCCTGAATCAATTGCTTTGGTTAAGCCAGCGCCCTCGGTTATCAATCCCGCGCCAAAGCTCGCGACGCCTTTGCCGCAGCCGGCTTTCAAAGCTTCCCGTCAACTTCGCAAACGCTCGCGTGCTCGCAAACGGACCCGACGCACTCTCAAGCGTCAACCAAAGCAGGAGCACAGCCATGCCCTGGTTGCTGTGGCTGCAGCGCAGCCAAATTTTGATTACACAATTCAGATTAAGGAGCGCGGCGTCTATTTTTCCAGCCTGTTGAATGGCGATGAGGAAAACTTCTTCGGAGACGTGATCTCCAACCCGGTCACGCAAACACTGAACGTTTCAAATCCTGACCTGGCCGCCACTAAGCCAGCGACGCTCGAATTTGCCTTGCAGGGAGTTTTGAATACACAGACCGGCGCCAGCCATTCAGTCAGCGTGTCTTTCAACGGCGTCACGGTTGGATCGCTGGACTTCGCTCCCCTCGAACATCCCGTGCGGACCTACTCGATTCCTATAGCGCTACTTCAAAGTGAAAATAACAGCCTGACGTTTACGAAAACGTCAACGGGGGAAGTTTGCATTGTCGATTATATTCGGTTCACCTACCCGCATACCTTTAAGGCTGACACCAACTCCCTGAAATTCAATCTGCGCGGTTCTCAAACTATAAAGGTGGATGGCTTTTCGACCCCGTCGGTGCGACTGATCGACTACACGGATCCTTTGAACGTCCGCATTAACAAACCGCCTTCCGAGACGAGTCCATTGGGATATGCGATCACGGTGCCACCGAGCGAATCTCGCTCCAAAGCCCAGCGACTGTTGTACGCATTTCCGCAGGGGCAATTTGATCAGCCGGCGGCGCTCTCTTTAAGTCAGCCTTCAAGTCTTAACCAGGGAGATCTGTCGCCTACCATCACCAGTGGCGCTGATTTCCTGATCATCGCTCACAAGAACTTTATTGCGAGCATGGCGCCACTCGTGAATAAGAGACAAAGCGAAGGCAAGATTGCGGCGGTCATTGACGTTGATGACATTTACGATGAATTTAGTTATGGCGCCCACGGGCCGCAGGTAATCAAGGATTTCCTCGAGTATGCGTTGACTTCGACAAACTGGGTCACTAAGCCGCTCTACATAATATTTGCCGGGGACGCTTCCTTTGATCCGCGAAACTACCAGGGCCTCGTCGGCGGCGACTTCGATTTCGTGCCCACGAAGCTGGTGGATGCGACCTACAGCGAAGCCGCTACCGATGACTGGGTGGCAGACTTCCACGGCGGACCTGGTGATTCTCCCGATGGGATCTCGGATATTCCGGTAGGCCGCTTGCCGTTCAGGACCGCGGCGGAGGCTAATCTGGTCGTTTCCAAGATAGTCAATTTTGTGCCGCAGTCGCAGCCACAAAGCGCTATGCTTGTGGCTGATGAAGATCCGTTTAATATTTTTGGTTTCGCCACGACTAACGATGTGTTTCAAAGTTTGCTGCCGGCTGCTATGAGCGTCCAGCGACTTAACCGCGCACCGCAGCCGCCGGGAGTTCCGTCTCAACCGTTAACCAAGGCTGACATCGTTAACGGCTTCAATGCAGGACCCGCCCTGGTAGGTTACTCAGGACATGGAAGTGTAGACGTGTGGACCGGCGCCGCGTTGTTTACGTCTCCGGATGCTCTGGCATTGACCAATGGAACCAACAAACTTTCGTTCGTGGTGGTGATGGACTGCCTGAACGGCTACTTCCAGGATCCGAGCGTGCTGTCGCTATCTGAAGCGATGCTGAAAGCGCCTAACGGGGGCGCGGTCGCGGCGTTTGCTTCCTCCGGCTTAACTATCGCCCAGGGACAGCATGAGATGGGAGAGGAGTTATATACCCAGCTTTACTCCGGTTCGCCCATGGCGCTCGGTGATGCGATCAAGATCGCCAAAGGTTCAACTTTCGACATCGACGTGAAACGCACCTGGATTTTATTCGGCGATCCGTCGCTCAAAATTAGGTAGCAAAAATCTGATTCCGTCCATTTGGTTTTTCCGATTAGCTGGAATTTCCTGCTTAAGATGCCGGCTGCACTGTGTTGGTGCATCCGCCGGCGCGCCCGCAATCTAGAAATTTAGGAGACGCCCCAAATCCATGTCACTGAAGAACCAGTTTGTCTCAGTTCGCACCCGGGTTGCGATGCTGTTTGCGCTTATCGTCGTTCTGTCATTGGTGCTTCCATCAAGCAGTTTTCTCAGCCGGTTCGTCGAGCGAACGGCGCTCGCTGATACCGGCACCGGCGACGTGAGTCTAACCACTATCGGCTCGCCCGCCGGTGAGAACTTTGACACGCTCTCAAATACGGCAGGCTCTACGACGAATACGACGCTTCCCACAGGTTGGTACATCACCGAAACCGGTGGCGGTGCCAGAGACAATGAGCAGTATGCAGTTGACACGGGTGGTAGTGGCACCGGCGACATTTATAGCTACGGTGCGGCGGCCAGCACTGATCGCGCACTAGGAGCACTGCAAAGCGGAACTCTGATCCCTCTCTACGGGGCGAAATTCACCAACAATACCGGAGTGACGATCACCTCGCTTGATGTGAGCTACATTGGCGAAGAGTGGCGACTGGGCACCGCGGCGCGCACAGACAGAATTGATTTTCAAATCAGCACCGACGCCACAGACCTAAGTACCGGAACATATACTGACGTAGACACTCTGGATTTCACCACGCCCGACATCGTCACCATAGGAGCGAAGAACGGCAATGCAGCCGCAGATCGTACTGCGATCTCGGCCACGATTTCCCCTTTGAGCATAGCTAGCGGAGCGTCGTTTTTTATTCGCTGGACTGACTTCAACGCGTCGGGTGCGGATGACGGCCTGTCGGTGGACGATTTCTCGATTACACCACAAGTCGGTCCGGTAACTCCGACGCTGAACATCAACGACGTCGCGCAAGCCGAGGGCAACGCCGGTACCACTACCTTCACGTTTACGGTCAGCCTGACGTCGCCGGCAGGGGCCGGCCTGACGTCGCCGACAGGGACCAGCGGAGTAACGTTTGATATCGCGACTGCGGATGGCACTGCGCAGGATGATAATCCGGCAACTGAAGACAACGACTATGTTGCCAAATCTCTAACCGGACAGACGATCGCCGCTGGGAATACTTCTACTACTTTCACTGTTGACGTCAACGGTGACGCTGTGCAGGAACCGAACGAGACTTTCTTCGTCAACGTCACCAACATCACCGGCGCAAATGCCGGCGACACGCAGGGCCAGGGAACGATCCAGAACGACGATGTGACGATCACTCCGATTCACAATATTCAAGGCAGCGGCTCGATCTCTCCGCTCAGCGGCTCGGTGTCGACTTCTGGCATCGTCACGGGTTTGCGGAGTAACGGGTTCTATATCCAGGAGCCCGACGCCTCGGTTGACGCGGATCCAAACACCTCCGAAGGCATATTCGTCTTCACGTCGGCGGCGCCGCCAGCAGCGGCCGCAATCGGAAATCTTGTGCAGGTGACGGCTACTATTCAGGAGTTCATTCCTTCCGCGGACCCGTTTAGTCCGCCGGTGACTGAGCTGATAACGCCCTCTGTGATCCAGCTTTCAACCGGCAATCCGCTGCCGGCGCCGATTCTGATCACTGCCGCCGAAACCACGCTGGCTTCGGAGACCGCGAACCCGATGGACTCGCTCGAAGAGTATGAAGGAATGCGGGTCACAGTGGCCTCGCTTACAGTGACCGGCCCGACCCAGGGAACCATAACCGAGTCCGCCGCCACGGTCGCGTCATCGGGAGTTTTCCTTGGTGTAGTCACGGGTGTAGCCCGACCCTTCCGCGAGCCTGGCATCGCCATCTCAGATCCGTTGCCGGCGGGAGCTCCCGTAACGATTCCTCGCTTTGATGAAAACCCGGAAAGAATTCGTGTTGACAGCGATGCCCAACCAGGGACAACTGCGATCGACGTGGCGGCCGGCACGGTAATCACAAGTATCACCGGACCGCTTGACTATGCCTTCCGCTGTTACACGATTGTTCCGGATTTGGCTACACCTCCGGTGGTCGGCGTGCAGCCCGGCTCGACAGCGGTGCCGGTTCCAACCGCCAACGAATTCACCGTGGTTTCGTTCAACATGGAGCGCTTCTTCGACACGGTTAACGATCCCGGCATCGGTGAACCGGTGTTGACGGCGGCAGCTTTCAATCGCCGGCTGGCCAAGGCTTCACTGATCATCCGCACCATCGAGCGTTATCCGGATGTGATCGGCGTCGAGGAGATGGAAAATCTCACGACCTTGCAAGCGGTGGCCAATCAAATCAATACGGACGCGGTGAGCATCGACGCGCTACCGAATCCCAATTACGTCGCTTACCTTAGCGAAGGTAACGACGTTGGCGGCATTGACGTCGGCTTCCTGGTCAAGCAGTCGCGAATCAGCGTGGTTGATGTGACCCAGTTTGGTCTGACTACGACGTTCACGAATCCCGACACTTCAACTTCGATTCTTAACGACCGCCCGCCGCTGGTTCTACGGGCCACCTGTCCGCGCCCGCTGGGTGGCGTCCTGCCTTTTACTGTAATCGTCAACCACCTGCGCTCGCTCAACGGCGTAGACGACACTGGGCCGGGGTCAAACGGCTTTGCCACCGAAGGTGAGCGCGTGCGCTTCAAGCGGCGCGCCCAGGCCGAGTATCTGGCCAATCTTATCCAGTCTCGTCAGACTTCCGACCCGACGGAGTTAATCATCACGCTCGGCGACATGAACGCCTTTAACGTGAATGATGGATACGTTGACATGATCGGGACAATCAAGGGTACGCCGACGGCGGCGTCGCAGGTCACACTTGCCAGCAGCGATCTCGTCAATCCGGATCTGACGAATCTGCTCGACCTTTTGCCGGCGGCCCAGCAGTACTCTTACAACTTCGACGGCAACGCCCAGACTCTCGACCACGTTCTTTTGAATCACAAAGCGCTCGTTTTCCTGACCAGGTTTGCTTATGCGCGCAACGACTCCGATTTCGCTGTTAAAAACTACGAGAGCACTAACGAGCTCCGTATCTCGGACCATGATCAGCCGGTCGCCTACTTTAATCTGACGCTCTCGCCGACAGCAGGGCCGGGGGTCGTCAGCGGGCGCATCACCGATCCGAACGGAGTTCCGGTTGCCGGCGCGGTAGTAAATTTGACGGGCACTCAGAACCGCAAATTCATAACCGATGCAAATGGTGAATATCGCTTCGACAATGTCGAGACCGGCGGTTTCTACACGGTCAGGCCTTCACGAGTTAACTATTCCTTCAGTCCAGCTGAAAGATCGTTCAGCCAGCTTGGCAACAACACCGAAGCGGCGTTTACCGGTTCGCGCGTAGACGGCGGGTTGGTTAATCCTATAGACACGCCTGAGTATTTTGTGCGACAGCATTATCTCGACTTCCTCAATCGCGATCCCGACGAAAGCGGCTTCAACTTCTGGAGTGATCAAGTGCTTACCTGCGGTGGAGACTCCGGGTGCATCGAGCGGCGCACTATCAACGTCTCGGCGGCCTACTTCCTGTCGATAGAATTTCAGCAGACCGGCGGCTTAGTCGATAGCTTGTATCGCGCCAGCTATGGGCGGCGGCCGCTGTTTGCGGAGTTCATGCCTGACGCGCAGACGGTCGGGCAAGGCGTGATCGTTGGCAGCGCCAATTGGGCGCAGCGGCTGGCGGCAAACAAGCAGGCCTTTATTGCGGCGTGGGTGGGACGGCCAGACTTTCGCGCTGCGTATGATGGACTGAGCAGCAGTCAGTACGTCGACGCATTAATCAGTCACACGGGAGTGGACTTCTCGCCGGGCGAGCGCGAGGCGCTGGTGAGTAGTTTGGCTAACGGTGCGACGCGAGCTGAGGTGCTTGGGAGCATTGTGGAAGACGGACGTTTCGTAAGCGCGAAGCGAAACGAGATGTTTGTGATGATGCAATACTTCGGTTACCTGCGGCGCGATCCGGACGCCAGCGGCTACGCGTTCTGGTTGCACAAGCTGTACGAGTTTGGTGGCAACTTTGAGCAGGCGGAAATGGTCAAGGCGTTCCTGGTCTCGGGTGAGTATCGAGATCGCTTCCGTTAAATGGCCTGCCAGGTGCTTTGGCGAAACCTCTGTGTCTCTGTTGGTGAACAATCAATATTAAGACTCACTACTGAGACAGCGAAAGTGTTGACTTAGTTACGCAGTTTCTATAGTTTCTTCGCAACTTCGAAAGAGCTGCCAACTGATCTGCACTAATTATTTTGACACCCTGACTAACTCAGGGCGGACATCAAGGCTTTAGAGTTCTCAAAATCTCGACAGTAGAAAACGAAATCCCCGGAGGAGTGTATGAGAAACATGATGAAGAATTCATGGGGCCGATCACGGTTGGTGTTGACGTTCTGTTGCCTGGCAATTTGTTTGGTATTAGTCGCTCTGCCATTTAATCAGTCGCGCACGCGAGCTCAAGGCCAACAACATAAGAGCGAAGTTTCCGACAACTCCGAATTGAGTGTGATTGAAATTCCAGTCGGCGCCAAGACTCTTGCTGCGCCTGCCGCGCCCGTGAAACCCAAGGGCTCCGCCGTGACGGTTCAGACGTACCAGAACGAGATCGAACCGAATGGCACGTCCGCCACGGCGACGGCGCTTGGCACTTCGAGCGTCAGGCTCAGGGGTAACGTTTACCCCGCCGCCGATGTTGATTTCTACTCCTTCACCGCT
>Ga0180089_1000063_pt1 | contig 10519 bp, 10 predicted proteins | sample EasRiv860_16_10D_FD_123016 | JGI IMG/M metagenome (GOLD analysis project Ga0180089, IMG submission 123016) | Soil microbial communities from meander-bound floodplain in the East River, Colorado, USA - East River metaG ERMLT860_16_10D | ecosystem: Environmental > Terrestrial > Soil > Floodplain ... | reverse complement strand
GTCGCTGATCGAAGAGGTTCAGTCGAAGGTTGATCAATCTGAAGCGGAAGAACAACTTAAGAAGCTTCAGAAAAATGAGTTCACTCTAGACGACTTTCGTTCGCAGCTTCGCCAGGTTAAGAAGCTTGGTTCTTTCTCAAAAATCATGAAGCTTCTTCCTGATCAACTCCTCGGCGGTATTGGCATGCCGCAAATGGACGAGGAACAGTCGAAGCTGATGGAGAAGGAGATGAGGCGCACCGAGTCAATCATTGACTCGATGACTCGTGAGGAACGAACGGACCACCGAATCCTGAATGCCAACCGCCGCCGCCGCATCGCGCGCGGATCCGGGACGAACGTCGCCGAAGTGAATAAGCTGATCAAGCAATACACTGAGATGCGGCAGATGATGCGTCAGCTCACGAGTTCGGGGATGTTTGGGGGTAGCGGCCTTAAGGGCAAGATGATGCGTAAGATGGCCGGCATGCCAGATATGACAGGGTTTGCTGGAATGGGCGGTGATGGCGATGAAATGCCGTCATTTCCATCGTTGGGTGCGGCGCCGGCTGGGCCATCCAGAAAGAAACTTAAGAAGAAGCGTAAAAAGAAACGACATTAAAGGCAGTGATCAAAATGAGTGGTGAACCACACCAAGACGGGTTGTGTCACTCAAATTAGTCTTAGTAAGTTGGTAAGTGGAAACGGGAGGTAAGGATTTGTTAGCAATCAAACTGATGCGCACGGGCGCGAAAAAGAGACCTTCATACAGAATTATTGTGAAGGAGAAACAATCAAAGCGCGATGGTGCCTATCTCGAGAATCTCGGCACCTACAATCCGACCCGCGAACCGGCGGAAATTAAGTTGGATATGGACCGCGTTCGGTATTGGATCGAAAAAGGCGCGCAGCCGACCGAGACCGTTGGTCAACTGATCAAAGCCAGCGGTAAAGAGCAGGCCGCGGTTCAGCCAGAAGCTTAAGAACGGAACCCCCGCTCGCTATGAGAGAAGCTGTCGAGATGGTTGTTAAGTCTTTGGTTGACGATGTTGATTCAGTGGACGTGCGCGAAGTGGAGCAGCAGGGTGGCACTCTCATTGAAGTGCGTGTGGCCCCCAGCGACATGGGGAAGCTGATCGGCCGGCAGGGACGCACCATACGCGCCTTGCGCTCGCTGGCTTACGCTGTGAGCCTGAAGAAAAAGCATCGCTTCATGCTTGAAATTGTGGAATGAATTCGCCGAGCGAGGAAACCCGAGACGATCTGATTATCGTTGCTCGCGCAGTCAGAACAAGAGGCTTGAAGGGCGAGTTGCTTGCCGATGTTTTGACGGATTTCCCGGAGCGATTCGAGCAGGTTTCCAGGCTGACAGGAATCAGTACCAGCGGAGAGCGCAAGCATTTTGAACTGGAGAACCACTGGTTTCAGAACGATCGGATGGTGTTGAAGTTCGCCGGTTACGACAGCATTGAATCGGCAACGGCGTTGGTGGGCTACGAATTTGGTCTTCCATTGACCGAACGCGTCGAGCTTGCCAAAGACGAGTTTTATGATTGGGAGCTCGAGGGTTGTTTAGTTGAAAGCACGCTCGGGTTGACTATCGGCAAGGTCCGCGAAGTAATGAGAACCGGCGGTGTCGAGTTGCTGGTGGTCGAGAATGACGAGCGAAGCGAAATTTTTGTTCCGATGGTGGCATCGATTGTCGTAGAGATCGACGTCTCTAGAAACAGGATCTTAATCGATCCGCCCGAAGGCCTGTTGGATTTGTAGTTATCTTTGAAATTTGTATTGTGCTGCGCTGCGACATCATTACCATCTTCCCGGAGTTTTTTCGCGAGGCGTTCGACTACGGGATTATTCGCAGGGCTCGAGCCGCTGGATTGGTTGAGACGGAAGCTCATGATTTGCGCCGTTGGACCGCGGACAAGCATCACGTCGTCGATGACCGGCCGTTTGGTGGCGGCGAGGGCATGGTGCTCAAACCCGAACCGATATTCGCTGCCGTACAGGAGCTGACAGGCTGCGGAAGTCGTGAGGAGTTTTCGTCGCAAACTCGGGTAGTGCTGCTGTCGCCGCAGGGTCGAGTGTTTACGCAGGAAGTTGCGCAGGATCTTTCACAGAACGCGTCGCACCTAGTTTTAATTTGCGGCCGCTATGAAGGCGTTGACGAGCGTGTGGGTGAGGGGCTGGCAACCGACGAAATCTCGATTGGAGATTACGTGTTGTCGGGGGGCGAGCCGGCGGCCGTCGTTGTGATCGATGCGGTAGTGCGGCTGCTACCGGGAGCGCTGGGTAACGAAACGTCGGCGACGAACGAGTCTTTCTCCGAACGACGTCTGGGTCATCCGCAGTACACGCGCCCGACCGAGTTTTCCGGAATGAGCGTCCCGGATGTTTTATTGACAGGTAACCATGGCGAGATCGCACGCTGGCGCCGCGAAGCAGCGCTACGGAAAACCGAGCGGAATCGTCCCGATCTTTTGAAGTGATGTTGATTGGCTGCCGCCGTTGAAGGCTGGCGCCGAGTCTCCCGGACTTTCAGATTCTTATTGGAGTAATGAAATGAATCGATTAGATAGCATTGAAGAAACCCAACTGCGTAGGGGTATTCCTGATTTTCAATCAGGCGATACTGTGCGCGTGCACGTTCGCATTAAGGAATCTGAGACGAAGGAACGTCTGCAGGCGTTTGAAGGAGTCGTCATCGCTCGTAAACACGGTGGAGCGAGAGAGACAATCACTGTTCGCAAGACCAGCTTTGGTGTAGGCGTTGAGCGAATCTTTCCGCTCCACGCCACCATCGTGGACCACATTGACGTGGTTAAGCGGGGGCGTGTGCGCCGGGCCAAGCTTTATTACCTGCGTGGCTTGCGCGGTAAAGCAGCGCGCATTCGTGAGCGCGACACACGCGTTCGCCAGAGTGATTCACCCGCGGCGGCAGCAGCCAAGAAATAGCTCGTTACGCAGATCCAGGAGCCGTAGGCGCTTGCGAATAGCAATTGACGCCCACTCAGTTGGGACTGGACTTGGCGGCAACGAAAGCTATGCAACGAATCTGATTGCAGCGCTCGCTGAGATCGATCAGACGAATCGTTATACGTTGTACGTAACGAAGCGAGAGGCCGTGGAGCGCTTCGGCAATAGGTGGCCAAATTTTTCGGTCCGTTCGACGCTGCCACACACCCCTCTAATTCGCATTCCTCTAACTCTCAGTGCAGAGCTGAGACGAAACCCGGTCGATGTCCTGCACGTTCAGTTTACGGCCCCGCCCTTTTCACCTTGTCCTGTCGTAGTCAGTATTCACGATCTTTCATTTGAGCATCTGCCCCAGACTTTCAAGTGGCGAAGTCGGAAGCAGCTGCGGATCACGGTTCGCCGCACGGCGCGTCAGGCTGCGCAAGTGATCGCGCTTTCGGAATACGCTCGGAACGACATCGTCAACACATATCAGGTGAGCCCCGACAAAATAAGCGTCATTCCTTTGGCAGCTGGCGACCATTTTCGCCCCATCAGGGACGAAGAAGAACTGCAACGCGTTCGACAAACTTATGGGATAGAAGGGGAGTACATGCTGTCGGTCGGCGCCATTCAACCGCGCAAGAATTTGGGCCGTCTCGTCGCTGCTTACTCTCACTTGCGTGGTGCCAAACCGGAGGGTAAGCTTCCTAAACTAGTACTCGCCGGCAAATGTGCCTGGCTGTATGATGAAACGCTGCGCGCGATTAAAGAACTGGAGCTCAGTGACTCGATAATCCTGACGGGGTACGTACCAGAGAGCGACTTACCGGCACTGTATTCAGGGGCGCTTTGCTTTATCTACCCTTCATATTTCGAAGGCTTTGGCCTCCCGCCGTTGGAGGCAATGCAATGCGGCGTGCCTGTTATTGTAGGAGACCGAACCAGCCTTCCGGAAGTAGTCGGAGATGCAGCGGTACTTGTAGATCCATTTGACGTACATGCCCTGGCGGCGGCAATTGAAAAAGTACTAAGTGATTCAAACTTACGGGCCAAGCTTAGCGTCCAAGGTCTGGCCCGTGCGAAACTCTTCGAGTGGCGAGAGACCGCTCGTCAAACTCTTGCGGTTTACCAAAGGGCTGCCGGTATAAAATAGCCGGGTCGATAGGGTAAGATTACTGCTGGTAGGCATCTAACGGAGCAATTTCAGTTCTTTATGCGCATCGCGATTCTCGGAACTCGGGGCATTCCGGCCAGCTACGGCGGATTCGAAACCTTCGCTGAACATCTATCAACCAGGCTTGTGGCCCGCGGGCATGAGGTTACCGTGTATGGCCGAGCACACTACGTTTCACCGCGGCAGTTGGAGTATCACGGTGTTCGGCTGAAAGTTCTTCCCACCATTCGGCACAAGTACTTTGATACTGTTGTTCACTGCTTCCTTTCCGCGGTCCATGCCGTTTCGGCGCGATTTGACGTCGCCTTGATTTGTAACGCAGCTAACGCCCCGTTCGCTCCCATTCTCAGGCTCACCGGAACGCCGATAGCACTCAACGTCGACGGCCTTGAACATAAACGAAAGAAGTGGGGTTGGTTGGGACGACGCTACTACTTAGCGGCCGAGCGTTTGGCGACCATGCTGCCGAACGTCATGGTAACGGACGCACAAGTTATTCAGGATTACTACATGGCGCGCTATAACGCTCCATCAGAGATGATCGCATACGGCTCGGAAGTCGAACGGCGTCCTGATCGCGCTGCGGTTCGTCGCTGGCGGGCCGAGCCCAATCGGTATGTTCTTTATGTCTCCCGGCTGGAGCCGGAAAACAATGCTCACCTGGTTATAGAGGCTTTCAAGAGAGTGCGCACTGCCTATCGTCTGCTAATCGTCGGCGATGCTCCCTACGCGCACGACTACATCACCGACCTGAAAGATCGCGCGCGTGGCGACAAGCGCATAGTTTTTACTGGTTTTGTCTTCGGCCAGGACTACCGGGCGCTTCAGCAGAACGCCTATTGTTACGTGCATGCCACCGAGGTGGGAGGAACACATCCTGCCCTGTTGGAAGCAATGGGCTACGGCAACTGTGTGTTGACCCTGGCGACTCCGGAAAACATCGAGGCCGTGGGGGATGCTGGAATAACCTATGAGAACGAGTTTGATCTCGCGGAGAAACTGCAGCGGGTCTTGCGGGACGGCTCTCTGGTGCAGAGTTATCGCAATCGGGCCCAGGTCAGAGTGCAGCGATACTATGATTGGGATCGAGTCGTCGATCAGTATGAAAAACTCTTTGCGGAGATGAGCGGAAAGTCGGACGAGATTCGAACTTCCGTTTCCGCGGTCCCGGCGGTACCGCAGAACGAAAAGGTTCTTGCCCGAAAGTAGTTCTAACCGGATAGGCTAAAAGAGAGGTGCCCCGCCAATCACTTAAGATTGGCGGGGCAAATACTTTCCGGTAGGTTCGGGTTAATTCAGGGGTTGCAAAGAACTGAGAATCGTCACTGTGGACCGATCCCGTAAACCAGAGGGTGCGATCTGCGGGTGGATAAAGCCTCGCGGCGGCGCCAAAAATAAGCCGCATCCCTTTTCGGAAAGGCACATGTCAAAATGAAATACCGACGTTCGTGTGCGAAATTACACGAACTTACCGCAACGTGTCAAGCACATCTTTACAAGATTCTTGTGACATTCGAAGTTTCGACTCCACGGTCGCGCGGTGTGCCCCAGTTCTATGAGGCTTTCATTCACCAGAGCGTGCTTGGGAAAGGCGTTGGGCCTGGCGGCGAGTAGCCTCGGAAACATTTCGATTCTGAGTCAGATTCTTAAGATCCTTAGTTCGAATGCGGGGGAGCGTGCTGAGCACGGTGGGAACTGGTGTGCGAGGGTTGCGAACCAGGTTGTGAATAATGGGATAGGATCGGGCCCAGTTGCGATTGAGCGCGATTAGCCGCAGCACTTCAGCAGCCACAGTTCTCATGGCCGCAATGTTTTCAACTTCCTGGTCGGTGACCCGCGGATTGTGAATCACGGCTGTAGCTACCATTCTATTTGAGTCGCGAATCAAGATACTCCTGGCTTCGCGGTCACCCTTCATGGCCAGCTTCATACGGTCTTTCGCATTCAAGAACATCAGCTGTCGCATCAGGGAGACACGTTCGGGCGGAAGCTCGCCCACTTCGAGTCGTTCAGACTCGACAGCGCGTTTGAAGTTGTCGGCTCGTTCTTCCTGAGTTTCCAGTTTCAGTTCTTCATAACGTTCCGTAGGCAGCCAGGAGTTATCCAGTTCAGCATCTGAAACCTCGATGTGCTGCGCTATTAACCAGGCATCGTCGACACTTAACCCGCCGGTCAGGTCGGAGTTTTCAAAAAACTCCGCTGCCGCGCTGTTGCCACGGCTTCTGAGTTCCTGCGCAATCTGCTGGGCGCCTCTTTCCTTCTCAAAAAACTCTTGCCTGGTTTCACGGGCGCGGCGTTCGGCTTCACCGGAGCGGTCGGAATTTGCCAGGATCGCATCGATGATTTTCGGAAAGCGGACCAGCCGCTGCTGATTAGCAGCGATTAGATCAAGCAGCGAGCTATCGGAAGTACTCGAAGCCAAGCCAGCGATCGCCTCATCCGGAGTTCGGTTATTCAAAACTATCGCTTCATGAATCTCACGATTGTCTTTGGAAAACGCAGCCAGATAATTAAGCACTGCTGGAGAGGTTTCGCCGCTCTTAGCGGCGGTCAACAAGTCGTCCACAGACTGGGACGCAAGGGTCTCCTTAGCAGCCTCGGCAACTTCAGAATCCTCTACGTCCTGGAGCACTACCAGCACTTCCAGCAGATCAGACTGCGGCAGCGGCAAAAACCCACTGGCGGCCGCAAGCCGCGCTTGATGGGGGGCAGTGCCGGCAACGATCGCCTGGACCGCGGGATTGGATGACGTAGTGCTGCTCATTTTGGAAACAGTTGCGATATTTAGGGGGCAATAACTAAGTTAGTGGAGTTTACTCGATCTAACCAACCGCGTCCCGCCGTCAGCGGAAGGCAAAGTCCGCAGTAGCCCTTGCGCGCGAACAGCGCCGGCTAGTCCACCGACCGGGAAAGATAAACAAAGGAGGGACGGCATCAGGAGCGCGGAAGGCGCGTGAAGAGAGTTACGCATCCGGCAATTCTCCGAAGTAGTCAGCACTCAAACAGACATTCCGTGACACTTCTTATATTTCTTGCCTGAGCCGCAGGGACAAGGCTCGTTGCGTCCAACTTTCGGCTGGTCGCGAACTACGGTCTTAACCTTTCCTGCTTCTTCTCCCGCGGGAGCGGCGCCCTGATTTGGGCCAGTGAAGGTCATTGGCGTTGGCCGGCGTGGCATACGGCGTTGTCGTAGGGCATCGGGCGGTTCTTCCGAAACAATCTGCAGGTTGAAGAGCGAGCGGATCGTGCTGGTGTCGATGCGATCGAGCATCTCCTGAAACATGTCGAAGCTTTGCTTCTTATATTCAACCAGCGGATCCTTTTGACCGTAGCCAACCAATCCGATGCCTTGCTTCAGGTGGTCCAGCGACAGCAGGTGATCCTTCCACTGTGCATCGATGATGTTCAGCATGATGATGCGTTCGTAAGTGCGCATCGCTTCCGGTCCGATTTGCTGTTCCTTGTTGGCGTATTTGACCTTGAGCTTTTCCCAGATCTCATCCACGACTTCCTGCGAAGTGAAATTCGGAATATCCAGTCGTTCAGAGTCAGCGTCGAAATCGTAAATAGTCTTGATTTGAATCTTGTAGTTTTCGACGTCCCAATCGTCGGGGGCAACGTCCGGATTCAAATACTGTTTGGTCAAATCAGACAGCAGGTCATAAGCAACTCCGGCCTGGGGCGGATCACCCATCAGGTATTCGCGCTGATCCGGCTGTTCCATCAACTGCCGGCGCAAACCATAAATCGTCTCGCGCTGCTTGTTCATGACATCGTCATACTCGAGCAGGTGTTTGCGCGATTCGAAGTTTCGTCCCTCCACTGACTTCTGCGCCGACTCAATGCGTTTGGAAACCATCTTGGATTCGATGGCCACGCCCTTTTCCATTCCCAGGCGTTGCATCAGCGCTTTGACTTTGTCGCCGGCGAAGATGCGCATGAGGTCGTCTTCAAGCGAAAGGAAAAAGCGCGACGAACCAGGATCGCCCTGACGTCCGGCGCGTCCGCGGAGCTGATTGTCGATACGCCGGGATTCGTGACGTTCGGTGCCCAGGATATGTAAGCCACCGATTCCCACTACCTCTTTATGCTCGTCTTCGACAATCCGCTTCGCGCGCGAGAAGGCTTCCGACCACTGTTCCTCGGTCGCCTCATCAGGATCGATTTCCTGTTTCTTCAAAAACTCACGGGCCATGAAATCCGGATTTCCGCCCAACAAAATATCAGTGCCGCGTCCGGCCATGTTGGTGGCGATCGTGACTGCGCCCTTGCGTCCAGCCTGCGCAATGATCTCCGCTTCACGCTCGTGATACTTCGCGTTCAAGACGTTGTGGGGGACTGCTTCGCGTTGCAACCGGGTCGCGATCAGTTCTGAGTTTTCAACTGAAACGGTACCCACCAGCGCCGGTTGGCCACGCTCGTGACAGTCCTTGATCTCTTCAATTACGGCATCCCACTTCTCGGGCAGCGTGCGATAGATCACGTCAGAAAAGTCGCTGCGCACCATTGGCATATGCGTCGGAATAACAATCACGTCCAGCTTGTAGGTAGTTTGAAACTCAGCTGCCTCAGTTTCGGCTGTACCGGTCATCCCGGAGAGTTTTTCGTACAAACGGAAATAATTCTGCAGCGTGATAGTCGCAAGGGTCTGGTTCTCTTTCTCAATCTTGACGCCTTCCTTGGCTTCCACGGCCTGGTGCAACCCATCCGACCAGCGACGACCTTTCATCAATCGTCCCGTGAAGTCGTCAACGATGATTACTTCGCCTTCCTGCACGACGTATTGATGATCAAGCCGGTAGAGCGTGTGTGCTTTCAGCGCCTGCTCGACGCAGTGAAGCAGCTCCATGTTTGAGGGTTCGTAAAGGTTTCCAACGCCCAACAGCTTTTCTGCTTTATCGACTCCGTCTTCCGTCAACACGGCGGTATGTTGTCGTTCATCAACCAGGTACTCGCCAGTTTTCTTGCCGTCGACCTCTTCGCCTTTTTTCAACTGCGGAATGATCGCGTCGGCTTTGTAGTATTTGTCAGTCGCTTCATCAGAGGGACCGGAGATGATCAACGGCGTGCGCGCTTCATCGATCAGAATCGAATCCACTTCGTCGACAATGGCGAAGTAGTGACCACGCTGAACGCAAGTGGCGAGATCAAACTTCATGTTGTCGCGCAGATAGTCGAAGCCGAATTCGTTATTGGTGCCGTAGGTGATGTCGGCTGCGTAAGCTGCCTGGCGCTCGAAGTCGTCCATGTCGTTTTGGATACAACCGACTTCGAGACCGAGGTAGCGATGGATTTGACCCATCCACTCCGCGTCGCGCGAGGCAAGATAATCATTCACCGTGATCACGTGTACGCCGCCGCGTCCGGTGAGAGCGTTTAGGTAGGAAGGCAGCGTGGCGACGAGCGTTTTGCCCTCGCCCGTTCGCATCTCAGCGATCTTGCCCTGATGTAAAACGATGCCGCCGATCAACTGCACGTCGAAGTGACGCATTCCAGTAGTGCGCACGCTCGCTTCTCTAACGATCGCGAAGGCTTCCGGAAGAATCTCGTCAAGCGCCTCTCGTTCGCGACGCTTGCGCTCGCCCATGTCAGTTACACCGGCAACGGCTTGTTGCAACTGTTCCTTAAACTCCGCCGTGCGCGCGCGCAGCTGTTCGTCAGTTAGATTCTTTATCGCCGGCTCGAGTTCATTGATTTGTTCAACAATCGGCTGGACTGATTTGAGGTAACGCTGGTTGCTGCTACCGAATACTTTAGTCAGAAATTTATCGAAACCCATATCTTTTCTTAATCCAAACGGCGGGGAAACCGCACCTTTTCTCTAGTGTTTTATAGTTTGTTGATTTTAGTTGAGCGTGAAGAAGGTATCAAGCGGGGCCTTCATCACCGCCGCCCAAGTGATTGTCTGGGACCGCGGGCGTCCCGCCCGCAATGAGCGCGAAGCGCGAAAAGGGATTAAGAACAGCAACTTGAAATCTCGCGCCTCCGGCGCATTGCGGGCGGGACGCCCGCGGTCCCAGACAATCACTTGAGTCTAACTTGGTTTGTCGGCGAGTTGTTTCTTTATCAGATCAACTACAGCCTGCCGTGGCATTGTAAAATTGAAGACGATTTTCTTGCCGACCGGCTCGGCGCTGGTATTTCTGAGCAGCGCCTCTTCATCTTTTCCCGAGCGCGATTGTGCGCCGATGGAAAGCGCCAGTTGAAACCCTTTCGCCAGCACGCGCGCGCTCTGCTCAGACGAAGCTTCAGACTCTACTGTCGCCAACACTTCATTGTCGCCTTGCTTTACGGTGAACACGACTTTTGAACCAGGGTTATCTTTGTCGACCGGTTTTAGGTAAACAAGAAAACCGCTATCATTCAATGCCGCTACCATGTGACCAAACAAATCTACGAGGTTGGCAT
>Ga0180089_1000061_pt1 | contig 10628 bp, 7 predicted proteins | sample EasRiv860_16_10D_FD_123016 | JGI IMG/M metagenome (GOLD analysis project Ga0180089, IMG submission 123016) | Soil microbial communities from meander-bound floodplain in the East River, Colorado, USA - East River metaG ERMLT860_16_10D | ecosystem: Environmental > Terrestrial > Soil > Floodplain ... | reverse complement strand
TCTCGAGACCGGCGCGGACGGCCTGGACGAGGTCTTCGAACCCGGCGTAGAGCATGCCCGGGAGGTGCTGATCCGGGAGCTGCGCATCGCCCGTCCGGAGCGCATCTGGAATATCGCGGACGGTTTCCGCGCCGGCCTGTCGGTTGCCGAAGTGAATGAGCTGACCGCGGTCGATCCGTGGTTTCTGGCGCAGATCGCCGAACTGGTCGCGATCGAGACGGAGGTGAAGGCGCAGGGGGTCGCGGCGCTGGACGGCGCACGCCTGCGGCAGCTCAAGCGCAAGGGATTCTCCGATGCGCGTCTGGCGTCCCTGCTGGGTATCCCGGAGAAAAAAGTGCGCCGGCTGCGGCATGCCTACGCCATCCACCCGGTCTACAAGCGCGTCGACACCTGCGCCGCCGAGTTCGCGACCTCGACCGCCTACCTGTATTCGACCTACGAGGAAGAGTGCGAGGCCGCGCCGAGCGCGCGCGAGAAAATCGTGGTTCTGGGCGGCGGGCCGAACCGGATCGGCCAGGGCATCGAGTTCGACTACTGCTGCGTGCACGCGGCGCAGGCTTGCCGCGAAGACGGGTTCGAGACCATCATGGTGAACTGCAACCCGGAGACCGTATCGACCGACTATGACACGTCCGACCGCCTGTATTTCGAGCCGCTGACCCTGGAGGACGTGCTGGAAATCATCCGCGTCGAGCGCCCCAAAGGCGTCATCGTGCAGTACGGCGGACAGACGCCGCTGAAGCTCGCGCGCGGGCTGGAAGCCAACGGCGTGCCGGTGATCGGCACCTCGGCGGACGCCATCGATCACGCGGAAGACCGGGAACGCTTCCAGCAACTGATCGAACGGCTCGGGCTCAGGCAGCCGCCCAACCGGACCGCTTCGCAACCCGAGCAGGCCCTGATCCTGGCCGAGGAGATCGGCTACCCGCTGGTGGTGCGTCCCTCCTATGTGCTGGGCGGGCGCGCCATGGAGATCGTCTACGGCAAGGAGGATCTGACGCGCTACATGCGCGAGGCGATGCGCGTCTCGAACGATTCACCCGTGCTGCTCGACCGCTTCCTCGACGACGCCGTGGAGGTCGATGTGGACGCCGTCTGTGACGGCGAGGATGTTCTCATCGGCGGCATCATGGAGCACATCGAACAGGCCGGTGTCCATTCCGGCGATTCCGCCTGCTCCTTGCCGCCCTATACCCTGAGTGCGGAGATCCAGCGGCGGCTTGCCGAACAGGTGACCCTGATGGCGAAGGAACTGAAAGTCGTGGGCCTGATGAACACCCAGTTCGCGGTGAAGGGCAATGACATCTACATCATCGAGGTCAACCCGCGCGCCTCGCGCACGGTGCCGTTCGTGTCGAAGGCGACGTCGATGCCGCTCGCCAAGATCGCGGCCCGGGTCATGACGGGCAAGAGCCTCAGACAGCAGGGCATCAGCCGGGCCCTTGTCCCGGCCTACTTCTCGGTGAAGGAGGCGGTATTTCCCTTCATCAAGTTTCAGGGCGTGGATCCCCTGCTGGGTCCGGAAATGAAATCGACCGGGGAAGTGATGGGGATAGGCAGCACCTTCGGCGAGGCCTTCGCCAAGGCGCAACTCGGCGCGGGCAATGCGGTGCCGGTCAGCGGCACCGCCTTCCTCAGCGTGCGCGACGCCGACAAGCCGGGCGTGGCGATGCTGGCGCGTGATCTCTCCGAACGCCGCTACCGGATCGTCGCCACGCGCGGCACCGCGGCGGCCATACAGGCCGGAGGCATCGCCTGCGTCATCGTCAACAAAGTGGTGGAAGGACGGCCCCATATCGTCGATATGATCAAGAACGGCCAGATCGACCTGATCGTCAATACCACCGAAGGCAAGCAGGCCATTGCCGATTCCTTCGCCATTCGCAGGGCTGCCGTGCAGCACAAGGTGTCCTACAGTACGACGCTGGCCGGGGCGCGCGCGACCTGCATGGCGCTGGAATACCTGGATACGGCGACGGTAAACAGCCTGCAGGCGCTGCATCGGGAGCAGATCGCATGACCAAGGTCCCTATCACGGCAAAAGGCGCGGAAAAATTGCGCGAGGAGCTGCTCAGGTTGAAGACGCTCGATCGCCCCCGCATCATCCAGGCCATCGCGGAGGCGCGCGCGCATGGCGATCTGAAGGAAAACGCCGAATACCATGCCGCGCGCGAACAGCAAAGTTTTACCGAGGGGCGCATCAACGACATCGAGGGCAAACTGAGCCATGCCCATATCGTCGACGTCACCACCGTGAATGCCGGCGGCAAGGTCGTGTTCGGCAGTACGGTGGTGCTGGCGGACGAGGACACGGGCGAGTCCGTGACCTACCAGATCGTCGGCGAGGACGAGGCCGATATCAAGGCCGGCAAGATTTCGATCAATTCCCCGATTGCGCGGGCGCTCATCGCCAAGATGGAAGGCGATGTCGTTACGGTCACGGTCCCGGGCGGCGCGCGCAGCCTGGAGATCGTCGAAGTCCGCTATATCTAAACAGCCGGGAGTTTTGATCGATGACCTCTCCCTACCTGCAGGCGGTCGAACGCACGCTCCTGACCTTCTGGGTCGGCGGCCTGTGGACGGCGGGTTTTGTCGTGGCGCCACTCCTGTTTGCGCAACTGGAGGACCGGGCGCTGGCGGGTACCCTGGCCGGGGGCCTCTTCGGCGTGATGAGCTATGCGGGGCTTGCCTGCGGCTGCGGCCTCCTGGCGATCAACGGGTACCTGCGCCGGCAGCGGCGCTTCCCGGCCTGGCGGGCGATCGTGATCGTGGCGATGCTGGCCCTGATCCTGCTCGGAGTATTCGTCCTCGCCCCGTGGATCGCGCAACTGCGTGCCGCTGGACTGACGGAAAGCGTCCGATTTGCCCAGGCGCACGGACTGGCGAGCGGGGTGTATCTCGTCAACTGTGTGCTCGGCCTGCTCCTGGTGGCGGCCGGGCGCAGGGACGGGGATTAACCCGCGCGCTTGCGGTAGATCAGGGCGACATGGCCGATGGCCGATACCAGTTCGGCATGACAGGACTCACAGAGCGCCGCGATCAGCCGCTTTTTTACCTCGCGCTCCGCGTCGCCGATGCGCACCTTCAGCAACTCGTGATGCGCAAGCGATAGGTCGATTTCCCGGACCACGGCCTCGCTCAGCCCGGCGGCGCCGATGATGACCACCGGTCTGAGGGCGTGACCGCGCTGGCGTAAATCGCGATTCTGTTTTTCGGGTAATGGCATAATCGCAGGCAATGGCTATATCCCCCTGGATTATACGGGGATGCCCGGATCGATTGATAACAGGTTTTCAGGAACATGGGCAGAAGCAAGAGCAGCCACCAGTGGCTCAAATCCCATTTCGATGACGAGTTCGTCAAGCGCGCGCAACGCGAGGGTTACCGCTCGCGCGCCGTGTACAAGCTCGAGGAAATCCAGCGCAAGGACCGCATTCTGAGGCCCGGGATGACGCTCGTCGACCTGGGCGCATCGCCCGGCGGGTGGTCGCAGTATGCCGCGCGGCTTCTCAAGGGCACCGGCCGCATCATCGCCATGGACATCCTGCCGATGGAACCGTTATCCGGTGTGGAATTTCTGCGGGGGGATTTTCGGGAAGACGCGGTGCTAGAACGGCTGCTGGGGATGCTGGCCAGTGGCGGGATCGACCTTGTAATGTCCGACATGGCCCCCAATATCACGGGTATGGATGCGGTGGACCAGCCGGGCAGCCTCTACCTGGCGGAACTGGCGGTGGATTTTGCCGACCGGGTCCTGCGCGAGGGCGGGGTGTTGTTGTTCAAGGCCTTCCAGGGCGAGGGGTTCGACGAACTGGTCAAGACATTGCGCACGCATTACCAGACGGTCAGGATACGCAAGCCCCGGGCATCGCGCCCCAAAAGCCGCGAGGTGTATGTGTTGGCAAAGCACCGCAATCCGGCTAATGTGTCATAATGTAGTTGATGCACTTTTTAACCCGTCCATTGATTGTGGAAATACGCAGGCAATCGCTCCACTGACAAGATGAGGTATCCGGTTTGAACGATCTCGTAAAAAATCTCCTTCTCTGGATAGTGATCGCCATCGTACTGATGTCCGTTTTCAATAACTTTGGGCCTTCCAAATCCAGTACGCAGTCCATCAACTATTCCGAATTCATCACCGAGGTGCAGCAGGGCAACGTGCAGCGCGTGGAAATCGAGGATCACACCGTTGAAGGCGTGCGCGCCGACGGCAGCCGCTTCGTCACCCAGACGCCGCCCGAAGATCCCAAGATGGTGGATGACCTGCTGAACAACAACGTCGAGGTCAAGGTCAAGTCGCCGAATCAGCAGTCCCTGCTGATGCAGATCTTCATCTCCTGGTTCCCGATGCTGCTGCTGATCGGCGTGTGGATCTTTTTCATGCGCCAGATGCAGGGCGGCGCCGGTGGACGCGGCGCGATGTCGTTCGGCAAGAGCCGCGCCCGCATGCTCGGCGAGGACCAGGTCAAGATCACCTTTGCCGATGTCGCGGGTGTCGAGGAGGCGAAGGCGGAGGTCGCGGAGCTGGTCGAGTTCCTGCGCGACCCGGGCAAGTTCCAGCGCCTGGGCGGCAAGATCCCGCGCGGCGTCCTGATGGTGGGTTCGCCCGGCACCGGCAAGACCCTGCTGGCCAAGGCGATCGCCGGTGAGGCCAAGGTGCCGTTTTTCACCATCTCGGGTTCGGACTTCGTCGAAATGTTCGTGGGCGTCGGCGCCTCGCGGGTGCGCGACATGTTCGAGCAGGCGAAGAAACATGCCCCCTGCATCATCTTCATCGACGAGATCGACGCGGTGGGCCGCCATCGCGGCGCCGGCCTGGGCGGCGGTCATGACGAGCGCGAGCAAACCCTGAATCAATTGCTGGTTGAAATGGACGGCTTCGAAGGCAACGAGGGCGTGATCATCATCGCGGCGACCAACCGGCCCGACGTGCTGGATCCCGCGCTGCTGCGCCCGGGCCGTTTCGACCGCCAGGTCGTGGTGCCGTTGCCCGATGTGCGCGGCCGCGAACAGATACTCAAGGTGCATATGCGCAAGGTGCCGATCGCCGACAGCGTGAAGCCCGCCCTCATCGCCCGCGGAACGCCGGGTTTCTCCGGCGCCGACCTCGCCAACCTCGTCAACGAGGCCGCGCTGTTCGCCGCCCGCGCCAACAAGCGGCTGGTGGACATGGATGATCTCGAGAAGGCCAAGGACAAGATCATGATGGGCACCGAGCGCCGTTCCATGGTCATGAGCGAGGAGGAGAAGAAACTCACCGCCTATCATGAGGCCGGGCATGCCATCGTCGGCCGCCTGATGCCCTCGCACGACCCGGTTTACAAGGTCTCGATCATCCCGCGCGGGCGGGCGCTGGGCGTGACCATGTTCCTGCCGGAAGGCGACAAGTACAGCCTGAGCAAGGAGACCCTGGAAAGCCAGATCTGCAGCCTGTTCGGCGGGCGTATCGCCGAGGAGTTGGTGTTCGGCCCGGAAAAGGTAACCACCGGCGCCTCCAACGACATCATGCGCACCACGGAACTGGCGCGCAACATGGTGACCAAGTGGGGTCTGTCGGAAAGGCTCGGGCCGCTGACCTACAGCGACGAACAGGAAGAGGTCTTTCTGGGACACTCCATCGCGCAGCACAAGCAAGTCTCGGATGAGACCGCGCACGATATCGACCAGGAAGTCCGCGCCATCATCGATCGCTCCTACCGCCGCGCGGAAGAGATCCTCAGGACGAACGTGGACAAGCTGCACGCGATGGCCGAGGCGTTGATTAAGTATGAAACCATCGACAGCGACCAGATCGACGACATCATGACCGGCAAGGCGCCGCGCCCGCCGCGGGACTGGGACGATTCCGAATTCAACGCCAGGACGGGCACGGGCACGCCCGCCGGCAAGCCGGATCAGAAAGACAAGAGCGAAACCAAGATCGGCGGTCCCGCCAGCCAGCACTGAACCGGGTGGTGAATACCCTTGGAGGGCGATGGCGCTGAACCCCATGTGGCTCGACTGCGCGGGCAAGGCATTGGACCTCTCGCATCCGCAGATCATGGGCATCCTGAATGTCACCCCCGATTCCTTTTCGGACGGGGGTGATTTCTTTTCCGTCGCGAAGGCCATCGAGCGGGCGCAACGCCTGGTCGATGAGGGCGCGGCGATCATCGATGTCGGCGGCGAGTCCACCCGTCCGGGGGCGCCGCCGGTCCCGCTGGATGAGGAACTGCGGCGCGTCCTGCCGGTCATCGAGTCCCTGCATCGATCCCTGCCGGTGCCCATATCGGTCGATACCCGGAAACCGGAGGTGATGCGCGCCGCGGTGGCGGCGGGCGCCGGCCTGATCAATGACGTCAATGCCCTGCGGGCGGAAGGCGCCGCCGCGGTGGCGGCGGATCTGGGCGTGCCGGTATGCCTGATGCACATGCGGGGCGAGCCGCAAACCATGCAGGAAGCGCCGCGCTACGCGGACGTGGTTGCCGAGGTCGCCGGCTTTCTGCTGGAGCGCGCGCGGGCCTGTGTCGCGGCCGGGGTGGCGCGCCACCGGATACTGCTGGACCCGGGCTTCGGTTTTGGCAAGACGCTTGAGCACAATCTGCGGTTGCTGCGCCATCTCGACCGCCTGGTCGCGCATGGCTACCCCGTGCTGGTCGGTCTGTCACGCAAGTCGCTGATCGGTCAGGTACTGGGCCTGCCGGTCGATCAGCGGTTAACTCCCAGCGTGGCCCTGGCGGTGCTGGCGGTCTGGCAGGGCGCCGCGATCGTGCGCTGCCACGATGTGCGCGAGACCCGCGAGGCGATACGGATGTGCCGGGCGGTGAGGGATGCCGGCTAATGAGCCTCACCGCAAAGACGCCAAGACCGCAAAACCAATAATCACTTGAAAACAACTTCGGTGTTGAGCGGTAATATCAGGGCAGGATGGATATAACGAAAATGCGGTTAATCAATGTCCATCCATAAAGAAATAAATTCACCGCAAAGACGCAAAGCTCGCGAAGAAACTTATTAACAAAAATCATTAAACAGCTTTGCGTTCTTTGCGCCTTTGCGGTGAATAATTCCGATCTGGACTGATGTGCGGCATCATTAAGGAGCCAGCATGGCGAAAAAATATTTCGGTACCGACGGCATCCGCGGCCGGGTGGGGGAATACCCGGTTACGGCCGAATTCATGCTGAAACTGGGCTGGGCAACCGGTCGCGTGCTGGGGCTTGCCGGCGGCGACCTGGTCATCATCGGCAAGGACACGCGCATTTCCGGCTACATGTTCGAATCCGCGCTGGAGGCGGGTCTTTCCGCCGCCGGCATCGACATCCGCCTGCTGGGTCCGATGCCCACCCCCGGCATCGCCTATCTCACGCGCACCCTGCATGCCTGCGCCGGGATCGTCATCAGCGCCTCGCACAATCCCTACTTCGACAACGGCATCAAGTTCTTCTCGCGCCAGGGCACCAAGCTGCCGGACGAGATCGAACTCGCCATCGAGGCCGAGCTGGAGAAGCCCATGGTCACCGTGGACTCCGCCCGGCTCGGCAAGGCGGAGCGCGTGCCCGATGCCCCCGGGCGCTATATCGAGTTCTGCAAGAGCACGGTGCCGATGAGCCTGTCGCTGCGCGGCCTGAAGATCGTCGTCGACTGCGCGAACGGCGCCACCTACGGCGTCGCGCCCAGCATCTTCGACGAACTGGGCGCGGAGGTGATCAAGGTCGGCACGCATCCCGACGGCCTCAACATCAACCACGACTGCGGTTCCACCCGGCCCGAGCAGTTGCAGAAGACGGTGCGGGAACACGCCGCCGATGTCGGGGTTGCCCTCGACGGCGACGGCGACCGCGTCATCATGGTCGACAGCCGCGGCGATCTGGTGGACGGCGATGAGCTGTTGTTCATCATCGCGCGCTCGCGCCGGGAACAGGGCAAGCTGAGCGGCAGCGTCGTCGGCACCCTGATGAGCAACCTCGGCCTGGAGCATGCCCTGCAGGCGCACGGCATCGCCTTCGAGCGCGCCCGGGTCGGCGACCGCTACGTGCTGGAGCGGCTGCAGCAGAACGGCGGCACGCTGGGCGGGGAATCCTCCGGCCACATCATCTGCCTGGACCGCACCACCACCGGCGACGGCATCGTCGCCGCGCTGCAGGTGCTCGCCACCATGATCCTGGGCGGCAAGCCGCTGCACGAGTTGAAGGCCGGCATGAAGAAATACCCGCAGTACATGATCAACGTGCCGGTCGGCAAGAGCGTGAACCTGGAGGCCGCGCCGGGCGTGCAGGAGGCGGTCCGGTCGGCGGAGCGGCGGCTCAGCGGCAGGGGCCGTGTGCTGTTGCGCGCGTCCGGGACCGAACCCGTGGTGCGGGTCATGGTCGAAGGCGAGGACGAACAAATGGTGCGCGAAGAGGCCGGTCATCTGGCCACGGCCGTGGCCGCGGCCGTCTGAAGCCGCCATTGCCAACCTACCGTCCGCTCAAGACAGTAGCCCCGCGCTCCACACGATCGGAAACTTCCCCGCTGGCATCAATTGTCAACCCGGGCGTCTGTGGTCTGATATATTCCGCAAGCTTCCCGGTGTTTTCTTTAGCGCGGGGCTGGTGTCTGTCCGATGAATGAGTCCACATTTGACGTCTTCCTCAGTTACCACTGGCGCGACCACGACCCGGCCGAAGCGCTCGCGCGCGCCCTGAAAGACCGGGGTTTGATGGTCTTCCTCGACCGCTGGTACCTCGTCCCGGGCCGCCCCTGGCCGGAGGCGCTCGAAGCGCATTTGAACCGCTGCCGGTCAGTGGCCGTCATCGTGGGTCCGTCCGGGATGGGGTCCTGGCAGCAGCGCGAACAGTATCTGGCGCTCGATCGCCAGGCGCGGGAGCCGTCGTTTGCGGTCATCCCGGTGCTGCTGCCGGGCGCGAATCCCGCGCTCGGATTCCTGTCGCTCAACACCTGGATTGATCTGCGCGGCGGCATCGATGACCCGCGCGGGATCGATCTGTTGACGGCGGCCGTGCACGGCGAAGCGCCGGCGGAGATCCGGGAGCGCACCGCCGCGGCCGTGGCGCGTGTCTGCCCTTACCGGGGTCTGGAAGTGTTTCGCGAGGAGGATGCGCCGTTCTTCTTCGGCCGGGAAGCCTTCACGGATAAACTCTGCCGCGCGGTTGCATCCCGGTCCCTCGTCGCCGTGGTCGGCGCCTCCGGTTGCGGCAAATCATCGGTCGTTCGCGCCGGCCTGGTGCCACAGGTGCGGCGGGCCGGCACGGGAACGGTATGGGAGGTCGCGTTGCTGAAACCCGGCAATCGCCCATCCCATGCGCTCAGCGCCGCGCTGATGCCGCTTCTGGAACCGGACATGACCGAGACGGACCGCCTGGTGGAGATCAACAAGCAGGCGGATTACCTGGACCAGGGCAGGCTTGAACTGGGCGATGTCGTCACCCGCGCGCTGGAGCGGCAAACGGGGACCAACCGGCTGCTGTTGGTCGTGGACCAATGGGAAGAACTCTACACTCACGCCGACGCCACCGGAGCCAGGGCAGCCGTCCCACGGTTCGTCGAGCAGATCCTGCGGGCGACCGATGCGGCCCCGCTCACCGTGGTCCTCACCCTGAGAGCGGATTTTTTCGGGGAGGCCTTGTCGCACCGGGGACTGGCCGATCGCCTGCAGGATGCCGTGATCAACCTCGGACCCATGACGGAGGAAGAACGCCGCCAGGCCGTGGTTGCGCCGGCGGCGCGCGTGGGGCTCGAGTTCGATTCCGGCCTGGTGGATTTGATCCTGGCGGATGCGGGAGACGCACCGGGGAACCTGCCGCTGCTGGAGTATGCGCTCAGGGAGCTGTGGGAGTCGCGGCGCGGCGACCGCCTGCACCATGAGGCCTACAAGGCCATGGGCGGGGTGCAGGGTGCGATCGCGCAGCGCGCGGAAAAAATCTATACGGACCTGACTCCGGCGGAGCAGCAGTCGGCAAAAAGCGTCTTCACCCAACTGGTGCGCCCGGGTGAAGAGAGCGGGGGTGCGCGAACGGGCGACACCCGGCGCCGGGCGTTGCTGGGCGAGATGAATGCGGCCGAGCGCGCCATCGTGCGCAAGCTGGCCGACGCGCGCCTGCTGGTTACCAACCAGGAGACCGCCGCGGGCGAGGAGACGGTCGAGGTGGCTCATGAGGCCTTGCTCTACCGCTGGACGCGGCTGCGGAAGTGGATCGATGGGATACGCAAACGGCTCGAGGACCAGTATCTCCTCCAGGACATCGCCGAGAAGTGGGCCGCTCTCGGGCGGCCGAAGTTCGGCGGCCTGGTCTCCGGCCGGCAGTTGCGGGATTTCCGGCGCGCCGGCGCGCCCACAAGGCTCGCCCGGGATTATCTGATCGCCTCGGTGCGCTTCATCGTCCTGAAATACGGCCTCGTTGCCCTGCTGGTCACGAGCCTAAGTACGCTCCTGTGGTGGGGTGACCGTGAAGGACTGGCGCCGAAAAATGTCGCCGGACTGCTGCTGTTTCGCGCCGGCCTCTATCGCCCGGAGTGGATTCCGGAAATGGTCGAGATCAAACCGGGGACGTTTCTCATGGGTTCACCGCTCGAGGGTGGCGGGTTCGCCGCGCATCGGGTGACCCTGGACAAACCCTTTAGGATCGGCAAGCACGAGGCGACCT
>Ga0180089_1000060_pt1 | contig 10715 bp, 11 predicted proteins | sample EasRiv860_16_10D_FD_123016 | JGI IMG/M metagenome (GOLD analysis project Ga0180089, IMG submission 123016) | Soil microbial communities from meander-bound floodplain in the East River, Colorado, USA - East River metaG ERMLT860_16_10D | ecosystem: Environmental > Terrestrial > Soil > Floodplain ... | reverse complement strand
GGCAAGGCGCGCGGCGCGAAAACAAGGGAGTTTGGCGAGCCAAATGACCGAAGTATTCGCGTGGCGCAACGCCGCCATAGCCGCAAAGCGGCGTCCGCAACAGGCTGGCGATATTTTCACAGGCTCTCAGGGCAGACGAAGCTGAACCCATCACCAGGACGTATCCCGTGAAGCGCTACCGGCCTTTGCCCATTGTTGCGAGTCTACTGCTGCTATCGGCACTGGCGCCGGCCGCCGGCGCCGAGCAATGGCGCTGCGGCGCCTACAAGGACGACGCCTGGGGCTGCCGCGACGCCGGCAACGACAGGCCGAACGGCACACCCGCCGCGATCCCCACCGCCCCCGGCGCCGCGCCGCTGGACCAGGAACATCAACCCGGACCTGAATCAGGACAGCCGGCAGCAGCACCGATAGCGGCTGCCGGGACTACGCCGCAGACGACTGCCCGGGAAACAACGCCGGAGGATGAACGCTGGAAGCTTTGCCCGCCTGTCGCTCCCGCAGCCCCGGCGGCGACAGCCGCCGCCGGCAAAGACGCCCCCATCAACCTTTATGGCGATACGGCGGAGTCCGTCAATCAGCAGATCTATACCCTGCACGGCAACGCGGTGGTCATATACGGTACCCAACAGCTCAATGCGGACAGTATCACCTACAACCTGAACGACGGTGCGGTCGACGCCGTGGGCAATTTGCACTATGCCGCACCCGGTTTGATCGCCAATGGCAGCCATGGCCGGTATTATCCCGATGCAGAACGGGGCACGCTCTACGAGATCGACTACGCCCTGCCGGAACGGCACGGTCGCGGCCAGGCTGAAGTCGTCCATCTGCTGGACCCCCACCGCAAGCAACTCGACCAGGCCAGCTATACGACCTGCCCGCCCGGCAACACGGACTGGGTATTGTCGGCCCGGGAGGTGGATCTCGACACGGAGGATGGCATGGTCGTCGCCCATCACGCCTCGATGAGACTGAAAGGTATGCCGGTCCTGTACACCCCCTATATCAGCTTCCCGATCGATGACCGCCGCCGCTCCGGTTTTCTGATTCCGACATTCGGCGTCTCCCAGGAAAGCGGCCTTGAACTCAGCATGCCGTATTACTGGAACATCGCGCCCAACTATGACGCGACGCTGGTGCCGCGCCTCATGAGCGACCGCGGCATGTTGCTGGGTACGGAGTTTCGCTACCTGCACCGGCACGACAGCGGCATACTGAGGGCCGAGTATCTGCCCTCGGATCACAAGTACGACGACAAGGACCGCAGCCTGGTCTCATTCGAGGACAACGGCAACCCCCTGCCTCGTCTGACGACACGCATCGATGCCAGCAATGTCTCCGACAAGGATTACTTCCAGGATCTGGGAAACACCCTGGTTCAGTCGAGTCAGTCCTTTCTGAAACGGGAGGCGAATGCCACTTACCATGGCAACCTGTGGACGCTGGATACCCGTGTGCTCAATTTCCAGACCGTCGACCCGAGCGTCGCGGTGGTGGATCGGCCCTACATGGAGCTGCCCAGGGTGCGCTTCAACGCCGCACCGGAGCAGAGTCTGCTGGGCCTGCGTTTCGGGTTTGATTCCGAAGTGACGCAATTCGAAAAAGACAAGGCGGTGACCGGCACCCGTGTCGATATGCAACCCCGGCTGACCCTGCCGTTTGAGCGCACGGCGTATTTCATCAAACCATCGGTTAGCCTGCGCAATACCTTCTATCAATTGAATGACCAGTCGCCCGGCGACCCAAACAGCCCGCAACGCACCACGACGGTGGCCGACATCGACGCGGGCATGTTTTTTGATCGGTCCTTCCAATGGGGCGCAACGGACTATGCGCAGACGCTGGAGCCGCGCCTTTACTATCTTTTTGTCCCGAACAAGAAGCAGGATGATATACCGGTATTCGATACCGGCGATTACGACTTCAACTTCTGGCAGTTGTTCCAGGAAAACCGCTTCAGCGGGCCGGACCGGATGGGGGATGCAAACCAGCTCGCGGTGGCGCTGACGACGCGCCTGCTCGATCCGGCAAGCGGCGTACAGCGGCTGCGCGCCAGCCTGGGGCAACTGGTTTATTTCCGCGACCTGGAAGTGACCCTGCCCGGCGAGCCCGCGGTCACCGACAACACCTCGGACCTGATCGGCGAATTCGCCGTGGCGTTCTCCCCGGAGTGGAATGCCGAGACCGATATCCAGTGGGACCCGAGCGCATCCCGCACCGACCGGGGGGATGTCCGGCTCCAGTACCGGCCCGACAAGCGCCAGTTGGTGAATCTCTCCTACCGCTACCGCCGTGACACACTGAACCAGACGGACGTCTCGTTCCTGTGGCCACTGGGTAATGCATGGCACATGGTGGGACGCTGGAATTATTCGTTGGACGACAGCACAACCCTGGAAACGCTGGCCGGCTTCGGCTACGAAAGCTGCTGCTGGGCGGTTCAGTTGGTCGGTCGCAGCTATGTCAATGACGTGAACGGCGACCGCACCAACGGTGTCTACGTCCAAGTCGAACTGAAAGGACTGACCGGCATCGGCAGTCAGGTCGATAACCTGCTCGAACGTGGTATCCTAGGTTACGAATCAAGTTACTAACGGAAAGCAGGAATGAAGTCCCTAAGCTACCTGATCGGCCTGCTCCTGGCATTCTCCGTCCAGATCCCGCAGGCGCAGACGGATGAGAGCCCATCGGCCGGTCGCCAATCACTCAACCAGATCGTGGCGGTCGTCAACGATGACGTCATTCTCAGAAGCGAACTCGACGCCGCCATCAAGGAGATCTCCGCGCAGCTTAAGGAAAAGGATACCCCGCTGCCACCCCTGCCCGTGCTCGAGAAACAGGTGCTGGAAAAGCTCATCCTGGAACATCTGCAACTCCAGCTCGCCGAGGTCAATGGCATCAAGATCGATGACATTACACTCAATAACAAGCTGCAGGAAATTGCCAAGGGGAATGGCGTATCGCTGACTGATTTTCGCGCCGTCCTCGAGCGTGAAGGTTTCGACTATGGGAATTTTCGTGAAGACATCCGCCATCAGCTTACCATCGCCCAGTTGCGCCAGCAGATGGTGGGCAGCCGTATCAGCATCAGCGATCAGGAGGTTAATAACCTGCTTGCGAGCATGGAGACAAACCAACTGGGCAATACCGAGTACCATCTCGCCCATATCCTGATCGCCACCCCGGAAGCGGCCAGCGCAGAGCAAATACAGGCCGCCCAGCAGCGTGCCGACAGGATAGTGGCGAGTCTGCGCGCCGGCGCGGATTTCACCCAGACGGCAATCGCGGAATCCGACGCACCGACGGCGCTTGAGGGCGGCGACATCGGATGGCGCAGTATCGGTCAGTTGCCGAGCCTGTTTGTCGACCCCGTCAAGAAAATGCAGCCGGGTGATATCCCTGACCCGATCCACAGCCCGAGCGGCTTTCATATCATTAAACTCGTCGAGCAACGCGGCGACGAGCGCCACATCATCAGCCAGACTCACGTACGTCATATCCTGATAAAGACGGATGCCGTGCACACGAACGAAGCCGTCAAGTCACGCATGGAACAGCTTGAGATACGCCTGCGGGGCGGGGAGGATTTCGCCACCCTGGCAAAGTCCAATTCCCAGGACACCCTGTCAGCCGCCAAAAGCGGCGATCTTGGCTGGGTCAATCCGGGCGACCTGGTTCCCAAATTTGAGGAGGTGATGGACAAGACGCAGCCCGGGCAGATCAGCCAGCCGTTTGAGACGGAATTCGGCTGGCACATACTGCAGGTCCTGGAGCGGCGCGAGCACGACAGCACCGAGGAATACAAACGCTCCATGGCGCGGCAACTGATCCGCAAGCGCAAGGGTGACGAAGAGCTGTTCCTCTGGCTGCGCCGACTGCGCGACGAGGCCTATGTCGAGTACCGGCTGGAAACGCAAGCGGAATAGCGCATGGCAGGGACCGGGACGCCGGTTCGCCCCCGCCGCCGGCCTGGACACTCCGTGTATCCGGCGCCGGGGTATATGAACCTGTACCTGGCGTCGGCCGTGCACCGCTAGTCCTGATGCAAATTGCCTGATTCGATCCTACGAATTGCCCTGACACCCGGGGAGCCGGCCGGTATCGGGCCGGACCTGTGCCTGCAGTTGGCCTCGCAGGCCCGCGATGTCGAACTGGTGGCGATCTGTGACCCGTCATTATTGCAGGCGCGGGCGGAAATCCTGCGGCTGCCCTTCACCTGCCGGATCCTGAGAACCGGCGCAACACCGGTAACGACCCGGGCGGGCGAACTCAGTGTCCTGCCGGTGCCGTTAAAGACGGCCGCGGCTTGCGGCCGATGTGATCCCGCCAATGCGCGTTACGTGCTCGACACCCTGGATCAGGCCGTCAGTGGCTGTCTCGATGGCACGTTCGCCGCCATGGTCACCGGTCCGGTCAACAAGGCGGTGATCAACGAGGCCGGCATTCCGTTCAGCGGGCACACGGAATATCTCGCGGCCGCAACCCAGACCGCGGATGTCGTCATGCTGCTCGCCACCCCGGGGCTGCGTGTCGCGCTGGCCACCACGCATGTCCCCTTGGCTGAGGTCAGCGCCCTGATTACACCGGAACGACTGACCCGGGTATTGCGCATACTGCATGAGGGATTGCGGATAAATTTCGGCATCGAGCAACCGGCCATCAGCGTCTGCGGCCTGAATCCGCATGCCGGGGAAGGCGGCCACCTGGGCCGGGAGGAAATCGACGTCATCGACCCGGTAGTGCAGGCATTGCGTGCGCAGGGATTGCGTCTCAACGGACCGATGCCGGCCGATACCGCGTTCACGCCGGAAAAGCTCAGGCAAACCGATGCCGTGCTTGCCATGTATCATGATCAGGGACTGCCCGTGCTCAAGCACCTGGGATTTGGGCGTGCCGTCAATATCACCCTGGGGCTGCCGATCATCCGCACCTCGGTCGATCACGGCACCGCGCTGGAACTGGCCGGCACCGGCAAAGCCGACAGCGGCAGTCTGCACGCGGCCCTGCATACCGCCATCGAAATCGCCCGCCGGAGATGCGGGAGTTGATCCGCTGTTTCACCGCCTCTGCGGTAAGATGGCATACGCTGGCCAAGACTTATGTCACACACACCACGCAAGCGTTTTGGGCAGCACTTTCTGCATGACCCGGCGATCATCGCCCGCATTGTCGCGGCCATCCAGCCGCAGGCATCCGGCGCGATCGTCGAGATCGGTCCGGGACACGGCGCGATCACCCTGCCTTTGCTGCGAGTTGCCGGGCGATTGCAGGTCATCGAACTCGACCGGGATCTGATCGCTCCATTGCGCGATAAGTGCCGCGAAGCGGGAGAACTGACGATACACAATGCCGATGCCTTGCGCGTTGACTTCTGCCGGCTGGCCGGAGAGGAGTCACCCCTCAGGGTAGTTGGCAACCTGCCCTACAACATATCGACACCGCTGCTGTTTCATCTCCTGTCACAGACGCGCTGCATCAGGGACATGCATTTCATGCTGCAGAAGGAGGTCGTGGACCGGCTGGCCGCCGCACCGGGTAACGGCCAGTATGGCCGACTCTCCGTCATGATCCAGTACCGGTGCAGGGTGACCCGCCTGTTCACCATCGGCCCCGGCGCCTTCCAGCCGCCGCCACGCGTTGAATCCGCCTTCGTCAGGCTGGAACCGTACCGGGAGTTGCCGGTTGAAATTGATGATGAAGCCGTGCTGGCGGCGGTGGTGCGGCAGGCCTTCGCGCAACGGCGCAAGACATTACGCAATGCCTTACGGGGGATGTTTGAGGAGCAGGCTATCAGGGCGTTGGGTATTGATCCGACCCTACGCGCGGAAATGCTGGGGATCAGGGAGTTCGCCGCCCTCGCCAATCACGCCGCCTCCCACCGGCAGTGAATCACTGCTCAAGCGGGTGTGGCGTTTCCAGAGAAAACTACAAACGGAAGACCGGTGGGCTCCCGGTTACCAGGGGAAATGCAATACAAAAAAGATGTCTGTCAACTTCCCCATCTCTTCCGCTGACCCGCCGCTGGCCAGGGAAGTCTGTTGAAGTTCACGCGGGGGTGTCAGCGTGACACTGAGCCCGCCGCCGGCATGACCAATGCTGGCAAGCGCATATCCGCCCTTATCCTGCGGCGATGCCTGATAGATCGTATCGGTCTGCGGAAAGAAGCTGATTGCCTCACCGGCTATTGCGGCGGTGGTCATCACCACACCTAGAACCACGGCGGCAGCGAGCAACAGGAGGGGGTCGGGCTTTCTATAATGGCATTTACCTCTGATCATGTCCGCCTCTCCTTAATCCGTCACCCTTTTAAGGGGGATGGCATCAGGATGGCGGAATGCGCCAATGGTTTCCGCTAACCCGATCACATTTTCGAGATCGGCTTGACATGGCCATGCCCGGCCACGTCCTGAATACAGCTATCCTGTTGCATTTCAAACGGTTGAACCCTTGTACTTCGGGTCTACCCAGCACCGTGGCAACGGCTCGCCGGAGGGGAAAACCAGCGCGGACTTGCTGAAACTGGTCGGCTCCTGGAGTTCTTCACCGGCGTGATACCGGCCTGGCAGTTCATCCCGGCACGGGTCTACCATGACCCTCATATCCAGCACTTCAACCAGATCGCCATTCTGTTTATTCCTGAGATACATGACATCCTCCTTAATGGGCTATTCAGAAAAACTATAATAATATTATACCCATTGGAAGCGGCTATCATTGAACTGATTTAATCGCCGAATCTGCATGACAGACACCACCACGACGAGCGAAAATAGCATCGTGCGGACTATCCCGGATTTGATGGTCAGGATTTTGTCACCGCAGCCTGTAAAGCGTACCCTTGTGTCCATAATGCACAAGTCACCACATGAATGAAGAGCGAAACCTTGCATAACATCACTGTTGAAGTCGAGACCCGGTACATCGAAGGGCAATCAGAGCCCGCCAATGACCGTTATGTCTTCTCCTATACCATCACCATACGCAATGAGGGCGCCGTCGCCGCCCAGTTGCTGTCGCGGCACTGGGTCATCACCGATGCCAATGGCAACGTGCAGGAAGTCAAGGGCGAGGGTGTGGTCGGTGAACAACCCCACCTCAATCCCGGCGAGGGCTTCCAGTACACCAGCGGCGCCATGATCACCACGCCGGTCGGGAGCATGCGCGGCACCTACCAGATGGTCGCGGACAACGGCGATGAATTCAACGCTGAAATTCCGGCCTTTACTCTCGCCATACCCCGCACCCTCCATTAGCAACCGGTCATCGGCAGATGGCCGTTTATGCCATAGGCGACATCCAGGGCTGCTATGACGAGCTGCGGGAGCTGCTCGTAAAAATCCGCTTCGACAAGGATCACGACCGGCTCTGGTTTGTCGGAGACCTGGTCAACCGGGGACCGAAATCACTCGAGACGCTGCGCTTCGTCCGTGCGCTAGGGCCTGTCGCGATCACGGTGCTCGGCAATCATGACCTGCATCTGCTGGCGGCAGCCCATGGAATCCGCCCGGACAACATCGATGATGACACCCTGGAACCGATACTCGCCGCACCCGACCGGGATGAGCTGATCGACTGGTTGCGCCGGCAGCCGCTGCTGCATTACGACCGGGGTCTGGGTTATCTCATGGTCCATGCCGGGCTGCCGCCGCAGTGGGATCTGAAACTGGCGCAGCAGTGCGCCGGCGAGGTCGAGACGGTGTTGCGGGGTAGCGGGCTGCCGGTGTTTCTCACCCGGATGTATGGCAACAAGCCCAAACAATGGTCCGAAGATCTCACCGGCTGGGACCGCCTGCGCTTCATCGTCAACTGCTTCACCCGCATGCGCTTTTGCGACCGTAATGGACGACTGGATCTGAAGACCACGGGACCGCCCGGAAGCCAGCCGGAGGGTTTTTATCCCTGGTTCGAGATTCCCGCGCGCGCCAGCCGGGGAATGAACATCATTTTCGGTCACTGGTCCACCCTGCGAACCCCGGACATCCCCGGCGTTTACCCGATCGATTCGGGATGCCTGTGGGGCGGGCTACTGACGGCGCTGCGGATCGACACCCGGCCCGAGCGCATCGACCTGCCCTGCCCGGGATGGCTGGCGCCGGGCAATGGCCAACAGGCGGTTAATCGCGTTTGATCAGCCCGTATCCCGCGGGGTCACGCGCTCGAGCCGGATAAAACTGTAGGGCCAGGGGTTCTTCTCGTCCGGCTCGCAGTCCGTTCGCTCAACCTCCCGCCATTCACCTACATTCAGCTCCGGGAACAGGGCATCGCCCTCGAACTCCTCGTGGACCAGGGTCAGATAGATACGATCGGCCTTCGGCAGCAACTGCCAGTAAAAATCCGTGCCGCCGATCACCATCACTTCCTCATGACCGTCCGCCGCCTTGAGCGCACTCTCGATGGAGTGCACGACGACGCACCCCGGCGCCGCGTAAGCGTGGTCGCGGGTGACGACGATATTGGTACGCTCCGGCAAGGGACGGCCGATCGATTCATAGGTTTTGCGCCCCATCAGGATCGGCTTGCCGACAGTCACCCGCTTGAAGTGCCTGAGATCCGCCGGCAGGCGCCAGGGGAGCCGGTTATCCCGTCCGATGACACGGTTGGCGGCCATGGCCACCACGATGGCGATTTTCATGGGGCCGATCAAACCGCCACCGGCGCCTTGATAGGCGGGTACGGGTCGTAACGCTGCAACGCGAAATCCTCGAAGGTAAAGGCGAACAGATCGTCGATCGCGGGATTGATGCGCATGACGGGCAAGGGCTTCGGTGTGCGCGACAGTTGCAAATCGGCCTGTTCCCTGTGGTTAAGATAGAGGTGCGCATCACCCAGGGTATGCACGAACTCCCCTGCCTGCAGGCCCGTCACCTGGGCCATCATCTGCGTCAGCAGCGCATAGGAGGCGATATTGAACGGGACGCCCAGGAAGATATCCGCGCTGCGCTGGTACATCTGGCAGGAGAGTTTTCCGTCTGCCACGTAGAACTGGAAAAAGGCATGGCAGGGCGGCAACGCCATTTTGTCGATCTCTCCCACATTCCAGGCGCTGACGATGAGGCGGCGGGAAACGGGATTGTTTTTTATCTGGTCGATGACCTGGCTGATCTGATCGATGTGACGGCCATCGGCCGTCGCCCAGGAACGCCATTGGGAACCGTAGATCGGCCCCAGTTCGCCATTCTCATCCGCCCACTCATCCCAGATGGTGACGTTGTGGCCGTGCAGATAGGCGATATTGGTATCGCCCTTCAGGAACCAGAGCAGTTCGTGAATGATGGAGCGCAGGTGCAGCTTCTTGGTGGTGACCAGCGGGAAGCCTTCCGAAAGGTCGAAGCGCATCTGGTAGCCGAACACACTGAGCGTGCCGGTCCCGGTACGGTCTTCCTTGCGCACACCGTGATCGCGCACCTGGCGCATCAGGTCAAGGTATTGCTTCATGGTTTGCCTTTATCCAGCTACCAACTGACGGCGCCGTCGGTGCGCCGGTAGGCGTGGGCAAGAAACGCGGCGCCGAGGACAATCATGGGCAGCGACAACAGATGGCCCATCGTCAGCCAGTCGAAGGCGAGGTACCCGATCTGCGCATCCGGCTGGCGTACCAACTCGACCAGGAAGCGGAACACGCCGTAACACAGCAGAAACAGGCCGGACACGGCCATGGTGGGACGCGGCCTGCTCGAGTAAACCCACAGGATGACAAACAGCGCCACGCCCTCGAGCAGGGCTTCATAGAGCATCGAGGGATGGCGCGGCTGGGCGTCCACGAAGGTAAACACCATCCCCCAGGGCAGATCGGTGGGCCGTCCCCAAAGTTCGCCGTTGATGAAATTGCCGATGCGCCCGGCGCCGAGCCCGACGGGAATCAAGGGTGCGATATAGTCCGTCACCTGAAAGAACGTCCGGCCGGTGCGCCGCGCATAGAGCCACATCGCGAACAGGACGCCCACCAGGCCGCCGTGGAAGGACATGCCGCCCTGCCAGATACGCAGCAGCACCAGGGGATCGGCGAGAAACCCGGGGAAGTTGTACACCAGGGTGTAGCCGATGCGCCCGCCGAGCACCACGCCGAGCGCGGCATAGAACACCAGATCGCCGATTTCCACCGCCCGCCAGCCGGTGCCGGGACGGCGGGTGCGCAGCCGCCCGAGCCACCAGCCGCCCATAAACCCGACCAGGTACATGAGACCATACCAGTGCACCTCGAGCGGGCCCACGCTGATCGCGACGGGGCTTATGTCCGGGTAAATCAGCATCGTCAATCCCGTGCCGGCAATACCCGGCAGAACAACGTCTTCAGATAGGCCGTTTCCGGTATGGCGGGATGGACCGGATGATCCATGGCCTGAAAGCCCCGCTCCAGGACCTGCAGGCGCCGGCCGGAATCGCGCGCCGCCTGCAGCAGTATCTGCTGCAAGCGTTCGGCGGCCAGGTGCATGGAGCAGGAGGATGATATCAGGAACCCGCCCGGCTCCAACAGTTGCAGGGCCTGGCGATTGAGGCGGTGGTAGGCACCCTCGCCGCTTTGGATATCCTTGCGCCGCTTGATAAACGCCGGCGGATCGACCATGACGACATCGAAACGCCGGTTCGCGGCCTGCTGCGCGCCCATAACCTCGAAGGCATCCCCGCTTTCCACCCGCACGCGCGCCTCCAGGCCGTTGGCCGCCGCATTGCGCTGCAGGAGTTCCCGCGCCGGCGCCGAGGAATCCACGCAG
>Ga0180089_1000059_pt1 | contig 10855 bp, 13 predicted proteins | sample EasRiv860_16_10D_FD_123016 | JGI IMG/M metagenome (GOLD analysis project Ga0180089, IMG submission 123016) | Soil microbial communities from meander-bound floodplain in the East River, Colorado, USA - East River metaG ERMLT860_16_10D | ecosystem: Environmental > Terrestrial > Soil > Floodplain ... | reverse complement strand
TATTCACCACCCGACTGTTCCCAGGCAATGAAGTTCACTTGGCCGAAAGCCTTGCCGTTCACCAACACCTGGTCAGGTGTAACCAGCACTGCCTCGGCGATCTCGGGATTGGAAACTGAGAAGCGGCCCACTGGCCTGTCGAAGTTGATCACCCGCGACTGGCCCACCAGCACGTTGACCGCCACAGTCTCTTTATTCTCCTTGAAGGATGCTTTGTAAGAGGTCGCTTGAGCGTGACCGGTGGAATGAATAGCAACGATCATCAGTGACGCCAGCAACAAACTTACTCGGCGCGTGATAGTGAAACGGCTGTGCATGATCATGAGCTCCTTTTGGGTAAACAGTGAACTGGGTCTGCGTGACGTGGGGTCTCCACTCATCACGGAAAATCTACATTGCGTTTCTTCGCGCCTTCGATCATTTCAACGTGAGCGCGTGGGGGCGCAACGACCGGAGCAGCCGCCGGTTTCGGTTCGGCGCGATGCTGTCGGCTTACGGGCTTTTGAACTGGTTTGTTTTGTTCGCTCTTCAACGATCCGGGATCAGGCACGGGCTGGGCGTGTTCGCCGCCAAGCAGTTCGCGCTTGTTGATTCCCTGCGTTGGCTCGTCACCCTGGTCAATCGAGTTGCGCATTACCAGCTGCAGCTTGCCTTCACTGGCAGACAGGGCTAGCTTTTCTGCCTGCTCTGGAGTGACTAACAAAGTGACGGCCTTGACGCTGTTGGCTTGGCGCTCGCTCTCGGGCTTGTCGATGTTCTGGCCGTTTGCGAGGACCTTGATGTTCTGCAGGACGATTTTGGAAATGGGATCCTGCATGCCGGATTTCTCATCCGGGTCGATCACTACCACGATGTCCACTAGCGTGCCGGGCATGATGAAACCCGAAATACCAACCACGTCGTCAACCTTGACGGTCATGGCTCGATAACCCTCTGGAATCACCGCCGACAGTCCGCCGGCTGTTCCTTCGGGAGCTAATCGAACTTCAGTTATCGGTTCGCGTGGCGCGATGTTGACCACGGCGACTCGTCCGACTAACTTCTCGATCGACGTAAAGGCGCCGTCCGGTGTCGACTCCTGCGGAAATTGGACCATCGTAACTTGCTCGGCAATTATTTTTGTGCCGAGAGGAATTGCAACCTTGGCAACTGCAACCCGGTTGAGACTCTTGGTGTACGCCTGAGCACTCGATAAATAACGAGTAACGGAAACTGCTGCGAGCAGCCCGAATACCAGGGCACCGGCTAAGACGATGAAAAAGCGTTTGTTGCGCATGGTTACCTCTCCGTGTTTTCGGTCGGTCTAATGAGAAAGTGCTGGAGCGCGGCTTTCAAGTTCGAAAGATAGCTATAGAGATGATGCTGCCCATTGTGATTGCGACTCCGTAAGGAATCGTGTGTGTGCGGTCCAGAGGCACTGTGAACTTCGGCATCTGCCAACCTGGTAACATTCCCACGAATATCTGTAGGACGCGATGCATGGTCGTCATCAATATGCCGGCGCGAATGATGGAAACGACTGCAAGCAACCCACCTGTCAGGACGACAACTATGAAAGTGGGCACCACTAACTGCGCGCCCGTTACTGCGCCAATTGCTGCGAAAAGTTTGACGTCGCCCGCTCCCATCGCGCCGAAAATGTGAAGCATGAACATAAGGAAAAATGCGAGCGCGCAACCAGTAATGCTGGAATAGACGCCCTGCAGCCCGCCGAGAATCGCATTCATCAAAACACCAGCGCTGAAGGCGGCCAGGACAAAAGCATTAGGGATACGGCGATAGCGCACGTCGTAGTAGGCGATGACTACTGCCAACGGAATAAGAAGAATTATGTAAACCAGCGTTTGGGACATCCCTTGTGCTACCCCTGAGGCGCGCAGTGTTAATGCGGTATTGCTATAAGGCCTTGCGACCGCTGCTAGCCATTCACCCGAGAGACAAGCTCGTTAAGTCTCCAGCCGATCGCATCGCCTAAAGTCGTGAAGGCAGTAGCAACGGCAATTGCTACTAAGGCCGCCGCAACCGCGTATTCGGAAAGCTCGAGCCCTGTTTCATCCAGAAGAAATCTTGTCATCTTGTTTCCCTCCAGGACCGGTTGGAATCGAAAGTCTAATGGCCTGGACCGCATGGATCCGTTCATTAAAGGGCCGGTGGCGCGCTTTATCCGAGTTAAGAGCTCTTGGCTAAAGCGCACCGGGCCACGTGTCGATGTTTACGACATGATCGCATCCCTGAGTTCGGTGATTTTGGCGGTAATGGCGGTGCCCAACAGCCCGAAGGCGCCAACGACGGCGATAGCAACCAAAGCTGCGGCAACAGCGTATTCCGACAACTCAAGACCGGTTTCATCGCGAAAGAACTTTCTAATCATTTTTTTGCTCCTTATTGGTTTGGTGAATTGCTTGAAATTTCGTTCGCCTTCTTCCGTGTCGAAAGAGAGCTCACGACGGTTGCTAACAGTCTCATGACGTGAGGGCCACGCTTGACTGTGGCCCTCCGCGGCTTCCGCGCGGTTGGGATTCAGCTCGGACCGTGCGGCGGCCAAAGCCATTGATCCCACTCACGACAGCGCCACACAGAGTCAGCGCCAATAGCAAAAACTCGTTTCCAGCTGCCTCTGTGCGTATGGCGAAAACTAAGCCCAGCGCTAGCACAGGGGCAGTGATTGCGATCAATGCCAACGATACATATTCCCTTGTGGTGATTGCCTTCATGAGATTCTTTTCGTAGCGTCTTATCGACCTCGCGACGCATCAGTGGCCTCGCGAATGAACATCTCCTTAACAAGAGACGTGCCATCATGGCTGTGAGCAGTAAATATCAACTTAATCGCGCTCTTCAGAGTGACTTCGCGGTTTCAGTTGTAGCCGGCAGTTCACAAGTAGAAATGACCAGAAGGAATCGAGAGCTATCGATGCGACGGTTAAAGGTCGCTTTTGCAGCCAAAGTGAGTTGTCGCTTCCAGTTGTCAACAGGCGAGCGACTTTATCCAAAGCGGCGACAAACACGCCCAAAAGAAAAAGCATTCGAGAGTGGACTCGAATGCTTGCAGAGTATTGTGGTGTGGCTTGTGTGCTTAGTTACGCTCTGACCTCAACTGTAAACATGGCTCAGTGTCTTCCTGGAGAAAGTCTGTGATGTCGATCGCTAATCGCTTGATCTTCTTGTACAAGGTTTGGCGCGAACCTAGTCCCAACGCTTCACTGGTACGTGCCACATTGCAATCATTTCGCTTCAGCGTCTCGGTGATAACGCGCCTTTCGTAGTCTTCTAATAGCAACTCAAGATTTTCGCCGGATCTCTTCTCAGACTGTAGCGGATCTGGGTCAGCCGAAAAGATGTGGCGGCTAATTTGTTCCGGAGAAATGTGACTGTTCTCTTCGGCATACAAAACAAGCCGTTCCATTTCGCCGGCGAGTTCGCGCACGTTGCCAGGCCAGGAATAGTTTTCGAGCGCGTGAATCGCTTCCCAGGTAATTCCGGCGATCGTTCTATCGTTGCGTCTGGCGAAATGGGAAAGGTAGTGTGAGATCAGCGCGGATATATCTTCCGGCCGATCGCGTAGCGGTGGAATCTTCACAGTCAGGGTCGCGATTCGGTAGTAGAGATCCTCTCTGAACAATCCTTCACGAACCAACCGGTCAAGGTCCTTATGCGTCGCCGCGATCACCCGAACGTTGACTGTTTGCGGAGTACGCTCCCCCAGCGGGTGAATCTCACCTTCCTGCAGAAACCGAAGGAGCTTCGGCTGGAGGGCTAATGGAAGATCTCCAATCTCATCAAGGAACAACGTTCCGTTTTCCGCAGATCGAATTAGCCCGTCGTTATTCTGAAGCGCTCCTGTAAAACTTCCCCTTCGATGACCGAAGAGCATGCTCTCGATGAGGTCAGGCGGAGCAGCTGAACAATTGAATGGAATAAAATCCTTTTCACAACGCTTGCTAAGCCGGTGAATCGCGTGGGCAACTAATTCCTTGCCGGTACCTGATTCGCCCGTAATGAGAACTGTGGAGTTTGAGTCTTTGATCCGATCAATCGTGTGAGCCACCTCGTTCATTGACCGACTCGCAAATATCATCCCTGGAAGCGTAGTCTTGCCTGCCTTTTCTGCGGAAACCCCAGGTGCATGAATTGGCTGTGCAGCCGAAACGTGCGAGTGGGCCAACCGCGTCACATCGACTATGACTCCAAGATCTCGAGCCTGTTGAAGGGTCAATGGGCGAACGCACAAACCATATAGAGCTGCACCAGGGCGCCCAGCCTTAGATGACGTCAACACAAAACAGACAGAAGAGTCACCTTCCTTGACGTCTGGCCAGGATGCGGTTGCTTCCAGCGACTCACCAACTACTCGCTGTCCCGTTGCCAGTTCTGATTCGTCGAGCCCTTCGGCCCAATTAAGTCTCGGCTTCTGTTCGCCACCCACGCTCCACATCGACAGGCCATACATCGGCGCTGTTGCCTCGACTAAGAGGCTCAGTTTGAGCATCACTTCATAAAGCAAATCGGGGCCTGCGGTAGCAGCTTGGCAGAGCGCCCGAACAATTGAACCTAAGGGAAGTGGACGAGTATTCAAATGTACCTGAGCTTCCGGGTAAGAACTGGTCAATTCTGGCATGGAGCCTCTCTGCTTCCTGAAAGCGCGATGGAGTGGTACCGGTTGCGGCTTCCGAAACGGGCCACTATGTTAGTGAAAACAGAGGCAAGATGGGGTCAGAACGAGAGTACGGTTGAGAGCCTTAGCTGAATTACGTCAGCGGCCTACCGATTCCGGAGTCTAGCCTCCCAAGAATCTCGTGTCAATCCCTTCCAACGGAACGGTATTTCCAAAAACGCCTCTGTTTTCGTGTACGCCATGCGTTCGCCTTAGTGGCCATTAAGCGCGCTTAGTTCAAGTAAACGTTGAAGTTACATCGCGGAAGCATTGCAAAGATATTGCTTTACACCCTTAAGCACGGGTGCTACATTCCGCGAATCTTGCCCTAAACTGTTGACTGGCAACGGGATTGGCGATGAGGAAAGCACATTCCCTTGGGGTTGGAGCCGACAGAGTACCAAGTATCTTGTGGCCAAACGCACATTTTGGTTAAGCAGGCTCTTAAATAGCAACATGACGATTCGATTCGGGACATCTGGTTGGCGGGCGCTCATTGCAGACGAATTCACGTTTGCCGGCGTTCGATCCGTTACGAGTGGCATCTGTTCTCATTTCGCAACCGCCAACTCTGTCGGCGACCTTATGGTCGTGGGATACGATACCAGATTTCTGGGTGAACAGTTCGCCGAAGAATGCGCAAACATCATTTCCTGGAACGCATTTCGGGTGCTCCTTTGCGACGAACCCGTGCCAACCCGTACCATTTCGCACGTTATTCGGACAAAAGGGGCCATCTGCGGAATTAATTTTAACGCGTCGCACAATCCGCCTCAGTACAACGGAATGAAACTCTCAACCAGCGATGGCGCTCCCGCCTTGCCGGAAGTAACGCGGAACGTTGAGCAAATCATTCAAGCGACTCTTCCTACTGCTGCGTTGGTGAGGCCACTCGACGCTGGTGAGGTGCAAACATTCGCCGCCCGCCCCGGTTATCTCGAAGATCTAGCCAAAAAGATCAACTTTGAAGCAATTAATCGAGCGGGAGGCCGCTATGCGTACGACCCGTTGCGGGGAACTGGTCGAGGATACCTTGATGAAATCTTACGCACTCACGGACTGGAAGTAGAGACGATTCACGACTGGCGTGACGTCCTTTTTGGAGGACGCTCGCCGGAACCGGAAGCCAGTTACTTAGATGAATTACGGCAGGTCGTAGTGTCGAAAGGCTGCGCGTTAGGGCTTGCCACCGATGGTGATGCCAATCGCTTTGGAGTCATCGACTCAAATGGTTCATTCATAACGCCCAATCAATTGATTGCCCTTCTCTTCGATTATTTGGTGGAGTCCAGAAAATGGGACGGCGGCGCCGCCCGTTCAGTTGCAACTTCCCATCTGGTGGATCGCGTCGCAGAGGCCCGCGGTCTTCCAGTTTATGAAACGCCGGTTGGTTTCAAGGATATCGGAGAATTGATCAATGAAAACAAGATTGTCATCGGTGGTGAAGAGTCGGCGGGACTATCAATCAAAGGTCACTATCCGGAGAAAGATGGCATCCTTGCGTGTTTGCTCGCAGCGGAGGCAGTTGCGGCGCGCGGCGCGAGCCTGACGGAACAGTTGAAGGACTTGTATGACCGCGTTGGCAAACTGGAATCGGACCGGATTGGTATTCGTCTAACGCCGGAGCTGATGGAATCGCTCGGCAACAAGTTGAAGGAAGATCCCCGTGAGATTGGCGGGCGTCGTGTTGAGCGAACCAATCGGCTGGATGGGTGAAGTTTATTTTTGCCGACGGTGCATGGCTGTTGCTGCGGCCTTCGGGGATAGAACCAGTAGTTCGCATTTACGCGGGATCAGAATCAGCAACGGACTTGGAGGTGCTTCTTGAGCAGGGTCATAAATTCTTACTGGGTTGATGAGCGAATTCGGGCGCAGCGTGTAGCGCCAAGAGCGAGGTCAACGTTTGCATCCGTTAGGGAGATCTCGCTGGACATCATCGGGACTCCCGCCGAAGTTCGCCGGCGCGGTGGAGTTATCCCTGCATGGGTGATTTTTGGAATGGTGATTCTCGGGACATTCGCAATCTGTGTCGCAGTCACGGTGAGGACCAGAGCCAGAATGTCGCTGGCATCTCAGCAATACGTCCGAATGCAAGGTGACGTCCAGGAACTGCGAAACACAAACCAATCTTTGCGGTTGGAGATTCAGCGACTCAGTTCGGAGCCGCGCACCATCGAAGCGGCTGCACGAAGCCGTCTGAACATGGTTAGAGCTAATGAGATCGTGGTACCTATCGAATGAGCAAATGGGAACGCTCATTCGGAAACGAATTTCTTTTCCCCTGCCGGCTGCCCGCTAGTTCCCTGCTTGAAAGCCACGCATCGCGAGTGCCTGCCCGAGTTGCGCGGTTGTGACTGCCATCACAACCGCGCTCCCTTCCTCCCAATTGAAATAAAGTAAGCTTGTCTACCTGCGTTGACAGTCGAATTATGCTCAATTAATATCGAACTCTCCAATCCAGCAAGAATGATCGCGAGTAGTATGTCTGAAACCAAAGAGATCAATCATCCAATTGAAGAAGAAGTTGAGCGGTGGAAAACAGACACGCTGGAACCCGCGCTAAGAAAGCATCCCGAAGCGAAGGGACGTTTTGAAACTGTTTCACTCGAGGAAGTGGACCGGCTCTGCACACCCGCCGACATCGCTCAGGTAGATTTCTCTCGCGACATTTCATTCCCTGGGGAGTTTCCTTACACCCGTGGAATACATCCGACAGGTTATCGCGGCAAGATGTGGACGATGCGCCAGTTCGCCGGGTTTAGCACGCCGGAGGAAACCAATTCGCGATTCCGATACCTGCTGGAACAAGGTCAAACTGGGCTTTCAGTGGCCTACGATCTACCAACCTTAATGGGTTATGACGCAGACTCTCCGCTGTCCGAAGGTGAGGTCGGCAAGTGTGGTGTAGCAGTTTCGTCGCTCGCTGACATGGAAGTCCTGTTCGACCAGATTCCACTTGATCAAGTCACCGTTTCCCAGACGATCAACGCGCCGGCGTCCGTCCTGTTGTCCATGTACTTGGTGGTGGCAGAGAAGCAAGGCGCTGATTGGAAGAAGATCTCCGGGACGCTGCAGAATGACATTCTCAAGGAGTACATTGCTCAGAAGGAATGGATCTATCCAATTCAACCGGCGATGAAGCTGGTGGTCGATACGTTTGAGTTCTGCACTCAACATGTGCCTCGCTACAATCCCATCTCTGTCAGTGGTTATCACATTCGAGAGGCGGGAGCGACAGCAGTTCAGGAACTCGCCTTCACCCTGCGCGATGGTCTTGAATATGTTGAATGGGGCCTGAAGGCTGGTTTGGATGTGGACGACTTCGTTCCGCGAATTTCTTTCTTCTTCAACGCTCACAACGATTTCTTCGAGGAGGTCGCCAAATATCGTGCAGCGCGTCGGATATGGGCAAGAGAGATGCGCGATCGCTTCGGTTCGACAAACGAACGCACGCTCAAACTTCGTTTCCACACCCAGACTGCGGGAGTTTCACTAACGGTCCAGCAACCGCTCAACAACATCGTGCGCGTGGCTATCCAGGCGCTGGCGGGCGTTTTCGGTGGCACACAAAGTTTGCACACTGACGCTTACGACGAAGCTCTGGCTTTGCCTACGGATCAAGCAGCCCTAATCGCATTACGTACCCAACAAATAATCGCCGAAGAAACTGGCGTCGCAAACACTGTCGATCCGCTCGGCGGTTCTTACTTTGTCGAGGCGCTCACCGACAAAATGGAGCAGGGCGCACTCGAATATTTCCGAAAAATTGACTCGATGGGCGGGATGGTCGCCGCCATTGAAAAAGGATTTCCGCAACGCGAGATACAGGATTCTGCTTACCACTACCAAAAAGCAGTGGAGCGGGGCGATCAGGTTATTGTGGGCGTGAACAAGTACGAAATGGATGAGAATTCATCAATTCCAATTTTGGCTATTAACGAATCAGTTCGGGCCCATCAAATAGAGCGCCTCGACAAAGCACGCGCAAAACGAGACGGCGGCGCTGTTCAAAAAGCGCTCGAGAAGCTCAAGCGCGCTGCGCAGAACATGGAAAACACAATGCCTGCCACCATTGAGGCCGTGCGTGCGTATGCCACGCTTGGCGAGATTTGCTCTGCTTTGCGGGATGTCTACGGCGTTTACGAAGAACCTGCTTTCTAAGGTCCCAACTTCTTCTCCAAATTCTGCGCCTCGGAAACGATAACAATGCGCGTCCTCTCAATAGGGTTTCTCCTTCTGTCATTCACCGCCCCGCTCAGCTTATCTCAAGTACGACAAGTCGCCGCTCAGACCGGCACAGATCGAGCAGTCGTGAGACCTCGAACGGTGGTGATCATTCGCCGCGGCGCACTGATAAAGGACTTTCCCAACAAGAAACGGGCGACCGTCACCTACCCAGTCATCAGCGGCTTAAAGGACGCGCAGGTTTTAGACCGAGTCCAGGCAATCCTTCAGGTTAAGAATGTATTCGACTCGTCGATTGCTGAATACCGCGATGACAACTGGTTGGAGGAATTTAGTTATAAGGTGAACTACAACAAGAATAATATCCTGGATATTACGTTTACCCAGGACGGCTCAGGCGCTTATCCCGACACACAGACCAGGCACTTCGCAATAAATCTCAAGAACGGAAACGTTATCAAAGCGTCCGACGTTTTTGTCGCCAGCAGCCTGCCAACACTCCGTACCATGCTGGATGGAAAGTTGCAGGGTGAACTAAAAGAGATTTTGGAAAGTCTGAAGGACTCAAAGAGTGATCCTGAAGATGTTAGGATCGCCTCAGAGGCGCAGGAGCCACAGGGCTATACGAATGAAAATCTCGATGACTTCGAAGTCGGGGCCAAGGGGATTACATTTCTGTATGACGCCGGTTACCCTCATGTGATACAGGCCTTTGAACCAAACGGGCGCTATTTTTTCAGCTACTCAGAACTAAAGCCTTTCATCAAGCGCGACGGGCCGTTGGGGCAATTCATACAGTAAGGTCTACAATGCAGAACATGAGCGACAGAAAAATTCGTGTCCTGGTCGCAAAGCCGGGGCTTGACGGCCACGATCGTGGCGCCAAAGTGATCGCACGCGCCTTACGCGACGCTGGCATGGAAGTTATCTACACTGGGCTGCGTCAGACGCCTGAGATGATTGCCGCGGCCGCGCTCCAGGAAGACGTGGACGCTGTCGGCGTTTCCATTCTCAGCGGCGCGCATAACACGCTCTGCCCGCGTATTGTTCAATTACTTCAAGATCAGGGCATGGACGACTGTCTCGTTTTATTAGGCGGGATCGTCCCTCAGGATGATATCGCTAAACTCAAAGCAAACGGCGTTGCGGAAGTATTTCTTCCGGGTACGTCTACTGAAAACATCGTCAAGTTTCTTCGTGAAAACGTTAAGCCGCGTGAGTAGTCGATGGCGGAAGACTCACCTCCGATAGTCACAAAGCTTGATGGCGCGATCGCGGTTATTCGTTTCAATAGACCTACTCAACGCAATCCTCTCTCTATCTCCACGCTCAACGATCTGGAAAGCACATTATTGGAATTGACGCCCCGTGACGACGTGAAGGTCTTGATCTTCACAGGCACCGCGGACGTATTCGCCTCCGGTGCAAACATTCGCGAGCTCGCGCAGTTGGACTCGATCTCTGCTCTTCAATTCTCACAACTTGGCCAGCGGGTGTTCCAGAGAATTGCGGGTGCTCCGCAAAGAACAGTTGCTGCGATAAACGGTTACTGCATGGGGGGCGCACTGGATCTCGCGCTCGCGTGCGACATTCGCATTGCTTCAAGGTCTGCGATCTTTTCACATCCCGGCGCGAGGCTCGGAATCATTACCGGTTGGGGAGGGACGCAAAGGCTGCCGCGAATAATCGGCCGCGCGCGGGCAATAGAGTTATTCGCCACCGCTCGTAGACTCAGCAGTGAAACGGCGCTATCAATTGGTCTCGTGACAAGAGTGGGTGATCCGGTTGTCGCGTGCGCCTTGGCGGATCTCTAAGATTTCTCAAAGCCGAACGGCGCTTAGTCGATGAGTTTCTTTTCACCATTTCCTCCAACTGGATTATTGGAGAAAACCATTTTTTCGGATTTGCAATCCTGCCGTGGGTTATCCTGATATACAAAAATCAACGGTTATGCCTGCCTGTTTTGTTCAACTTCAGCGGGTACACGAGTTGCAGCAATAAAAGCACCCATGTCCG
>Ga0180089_1000058_pt1 | contig 10859 bp, 9 predicted proteins | sample EasRiv860_16_10D_FD_123016 | JGI IMG/M metagenome (GOLD analysis project Ga0180089, IMG submission 123016) | Soil microbial communities from meander-bound floodplain in the East River, Colorado, USA - East River metaG ERMLT860_16_10D | ecosystem: Environmental > Terrestrial > Soil > Floodplain ... | reverse complement strand
TGGCCACTAACCATAAATTGCATCAAGCAATTTCGCCAGGCGGTAGCCTGCCTTCGCCAGTTGTTGACGCACCAGTTCGCGGTTCAGCGTTTCGTAGTTCGCCGGACGTGTGATGTCGTAGACGATGTCGGTAACCACCTGGCCATCGCGCATGACTGGTTGCCCGCTGCGCGTGGTGACGGTGATGGTGCGCTGTCCGGCAATCTTCAAGCCCTTGTAAGTGTGATTTCGCGATTGTTGCAGCGAGTCTGTCGCCCACTGCGCTCCCCAGGTGCTAACCGGTCCGCTTGGATTCCAGCTTGGTCTCGGCCGCCCAGTCTCCTTCAGAAAAGGTCCCAGGGTTTCCGGAGTCTTTTTATTGGTCGCCTGCATCAATGAAGTAACTAGATCAAAGTCCCAGAACCCATGCAGCTTTTTTTTGTCGTTATCGATTATCAACTGATTGGCGCCATTGTCACTCGGCAAATTCTTCTGCCTGATCAATTTGGGGTCTCTGACAATTAGAATAGTGCCGTTGGGGCCGTTGACATCAATAAAGCCGCAGCCGATGTGCAGCGGCTGATGCATGTCGCCGAGAAAATGGACTAACAGTTTTAGCGCATTGCGTTGGCTCAGGGGATGGTTTGGATCAGGATGTCCCTGCAGCGTGCGAATACAAACGTTAAGCATGTGTACGATGTCGTTATCCGGTGTGAAGCCGGTGCACGTTTGATAGTTCCTGCAATTGAGCGGCAGGTCGTCGTAGTGCCACTCGCGATTTCTTTCGTTGTGCGCGATGTCCTGAAGGAAAGCGTTCGTGTCGGTATCAGGATCAGACTTGCCCATGCGCTCCTTCACACTGTCGGCCCAGCTGGCGATGTTGGCGAGTGTTTCGCCGGGCTTCAATATTTGCGCGATTTTTTGCGCAGTTCGTGACTTGATGCGCAGCGAAGCGATTTTGCCGACCGTCTGGTGGCCATCGTCACCCCAAGCCAGTGCCGAAACTGACGGAGCCAGGAAGATGACCGCGGTGAGCAGCAGAGAAAGAGTTCTTTTCATGTATACCGTTCTCCTTAAGATTCCCGTTCGGCGCAGCGAAATCCGAAGACCTATAGTCAGGTTATTGAAAGGTAGGATAACCAGCCGGTGCTTTATGTCAATGCGCAAAACTAGCAGAGTCGTTTGCCTCTGTGCCTCCTCCGTGTTCTTTGTGTCTCTGTGGTGAGTGTTTGTTTAGGGTTTGTTTACCACAGAGACACGGAGGACACGGAGGGTGCACAGAGAAAATAGAACGAGCTCGCGACTCCACGCATCATCGTTCGCGACGAGCTGACGTTTGCGATATGCTGTGAACCTGTCATCAAATCAAACCAGGAAGAAATTTTTTTGCTCAACTTTGCAATCCAAACCGCTCGCGATGCGGGCGCCATTCTCGCGGATCGTCTGGGGCGAGCGCTCACGGTGTCTAACAAAGGCGACATAGATCTCGTCACGGAAGCCGATCTCGCTTCGGAAAAGCTAATCATCGAACGCATTCGGTCCCACTATCCTCGTCACGCAATTCTCGCTGAAGAATCGGGCGTTACTGCGGGAGTCGAGTTGGTGCCGGGAAAGACGGAGTGGAGGTGGATCATCGATCCGCTCGATGGGACCACAAACTACGCGCACGGCTATCCCTGCTTCTGCGTCTCCATCGCACTCGAACGCTCCGGCGCTATCGAGGTCGCCGTGATTTACGATCCCACGCGCGATGAAATGTTTGCGGCCGAGCGCGGCCAGGGCGCCCATCTGAACGGACGCCGCATGCGCGTGTCTGCAGTTGAAGATCTGAACAGCGCGATGCTCTGTACCGGGTTCCCCTACAACGTTCGAGAACGGCCAGACTTCGCGCGCGAATTCGCGAACTTCACTATGAAGGCGCAGGCAGTCAGGCGCGACGGCTCGGCGGCAATCGACCTGGCCTATGTAGCTTGTGGACGTTTTGACGGCTTCTGGGAAGACGGCTTAAACGCCTGGGACGTCGCAGCGGGCGTGCTACTTATTGAAGAAGCCGGCGGGCGGGTAACTGATTTTGCCGGCGGGGCTCTGAACATTTTTACGCCCAAAGTATTAGCCAGCAATGGCCTCGTTCATATCGCCATGATGCGCGTGTTGGGAACGAACTGAGCTAGAGAGCCGATCGAATGATCTCAGACAGTCGTTCTGTTTCCCGGCGAGCGCAAGCGCGTGGCTCTTCATTTGGCAACTGTTTGACGTGCATGACGGGGTGATAAACGATCTCGACTTTTCCCATTCGGGGAAACACTTTGTTGGTTGGCCAGACTCGATTGGCGCCGCGAATTGTTACCGGAAGAATCGGAACACCGGCCTCCAGCGCCATCCGCACTGCGCCACCCTTCATCCGTATCATCGAACCGTCCGGCAGCCCGCGACCACCTTCGGGAAAAATTACAATCACGCCGGAATCGCGCAGCCACGTTAACGAACGACGAATAGCCGCAGGGTCGCTTGCCTGCACGTTAAGCGGCCAGGCGCCCAACAGCCTGATTGCCTTACCGACTAGCGGCCACGAAAACGCCTCGTTCCAGGCGAGGAATCTAATTGGTCTCTTAACCGGTATCGCCAGCCAAAAAGGATCGCCGTAACTCTGGTGATTGGCCGCCATGATCAAACCGCCGCCGGTCGGAATATTTTCGACGCCCTGATGTTCCAGTCTCCAGAATACACTGCTCCCCAGACCGATGATTGGTCGCATCAGGTTGATCGACCATTCCGGCAGCGCTGTTTCAAGGCGCTTAGAATCGGCACCGGCTTTCTTGCCTGACATTGTTTCCGGGTTACTCACTTGGCTCGGGAGAGTTACAGAGATAGGGCGGAACGCAGTGGTACAGGAAACTACATCCAGTTCTCATCATAAAAGCCAGGCCAGACCTTACAGCGGCCATTCACGATCGATGAACTCAACGTGAATGCGCGGTATTCCGGCTGGCCCCATGCTGAAACCACGAACAGCAGCATAGACCGACAGTTTGAATTGTTTACTAGACAACCGAATAAACCGACCTATCGGTAGACTGAGCATCGTATAAACTGCAGCGCCTTTTGAGCTGATGTTTTCGGTCACGGTGTGCTCGCTGGCTTCGACTTCTCCCTCCTGGTTCAAAATTTCAATAAACATATCCACTGGAATATTGTGGCGCGTCCCGGTCCTTTTGTCAGTTGAATCCAACTCAAACGGCACCCACTCCTCAAGTTTGGCGAGCTGGTCTGGTTGCGACGAGCCAACGTCGTAACGCTGCGATGGGTTTGCCTCATAGCTGCGCGGTGCTTGTTTTCCGACAAACGCAACGCCAACCTCGAACTGAGGCGGCATACCATCTGCTGACGCCAATGGTTTGACATTGCGTACCAGGGCCCAAACCTTGTACTGATCTTCAACGTGATCAAAGACTCGCAATTGCCGCGGCATAGGAATGGTCATGTGCAGCAGCCGCCCTTTCTCGATGGGTCGCTTCAGAGTGAAACCAGCGCCAAAGGGAGTGACGTCGATGAGCCGCGTAACTTCGCTCCAATCCAGATCCGCCGTCTCCCGGCAGCGCACCCGGACGGGAAGTTTTAGTTCCAGCCGCTGGCGAATGCGCTTCCATTTTGGTTGTTCAGACATAGGAAGGTCGGGGGGTTGGGCACGACGGATCCGGGGTCGAATTACGTCGGAATCTAAACTCGCCCGGACAGCCACCATTCTCAAACTCAGCACGCGGTCGAAGCTGTTGATTTTACTAGGGTTTGGGGGCCTTTTGAGTTTGCCAAAAAGCTGCTGTTCAGGCTACAATAACACTTACTTTTCTGCCGCCCTTTGAGCTATTTAAGGCGCGCACTTGATGACTCGAATTCCGCGCAAAAAGATCACATCAGAAAAAGTTAAGCCCAGGCTAGAGGCTGATGAAACCCATGGTCCGCGCGCGCGTCAGTGCGCACAGTCTCGTAAAGTCGGCGGGCGGATTGTACTGGAAAGGTCAACAGGATGGAAACAGCTTCTGAACACAAACCTATAAACATTGAAGACGAGATGCGGCGTTCGTATCTCGACTATGCGATGTCCGTAATAATTGGGCGCGCTTTGCCTGACGTGCGGGACGGACTCAAACCTGTCCACCGGCGCGTGCTATGGGCGATGCATGAGCTCGGCAACACCTATAACAAGCCGTATAAGAAAAGCGCGCGCATCGTCGGCGATGTGATTGGTAAGTACCATCCTCACGGCGACACCGCCGTTTACGACACGATCGTTCGTTTAGCGCAGGAGTTTTCCATGCGCTATCCGCTGGTTGACGGCCAGGGAAACTTCGGTTCGGTCGATGGCGACGCTGCTGCGGCAATGCGCTACACCGAAATTCGCATGGCGCGTGTGGCCAATGTAATGCTCGCCGACCTTGAAAAGGAAACGGTCGATTTTCAGCCTAACTACGACGAGTCTTTGAGCGAGCCGAAGGTAATGCCCACGCGCATTCCCAACTTGCTGATTAACGGCTCGGATGGAATTGCGGTAGGGATGGCGACCAAGATTCCGCCGCACAACCTCACGGAAATCATCGATGCCACAGTTGCTCTGCTCCGTAATCCGTCTATCACGATTGAAGCTCTCATGGAAATTGTGACCGGGCCTGACTTTCCAACTGGAGGTTTTATCTATGGTGGCGAGGAGCTTAAGAAGTCGTATCTGACCGGTCGCGGGATTATTCAGATGCGCGCGCGCGCCGGAATCGATCGCATTGGTCGTGGTACTGGCGAGCGCGATGCTGTCGTTATTACCGAGATTCCGTTCCAGGTAAACAAAGCGCGACTGCTCGAAAGAATCGCGGAACTAATCAACGAGAAGAAGCTGGAAGGCGTTTCGGATCTGCGCGACGAGTCGGATCGCAGCGGCATGCGCATCGTGGTGGAACTCAAGCGGGATGCAGTTCCTCAGGTTGTTTTGAACAAGCTGTATAAGATGACGCCGATGCAGTCTTCGTTTGGCGTCATCAATCTGGCGATCGTAAACAACCAGCCGCGTGTCCTGAACCTGAAGCAGATGCTGGAGTGCTTCATTGACTTCCGCCGCGAAGTGGTGCGCCGGCGAACAGAATACGAGCTGCGGAAAGCTCGTGCGCGTGCGCATATCCTGGAGGGCTTGACGAAGGCGATTGATGCGCTCGACTACATCGTCACGTTGATACGCAACTCGCGCTCGGTGGATGAGGCGCGGCAATGGCTCACCGCTCAGATGAAAACGATGAGCGAGGTGAAAACCTGGAAGGGCGCGCCTACGGATGTGGCGCTCAAAACCTACTTAGGAAAACTCCAAAAGACGATGGAGCGGCTCGCGTTCTCCGACATCCAGGCGCAGGCGATTCTTGATCTGCAACTGCGTCGCCTGTCGGCCCTGGAGCGACAGAAAATTACCGATGAGTATGAAGGTATCATTAAGCTCATCGCGGAATTGGAAGAGATTCTTGCCAATGAAAGATCGTTGCGGCGAGTAATTGGCGAGGAACTGGAAGAGGTCAAGAAAGAGTTTGGCGACGCGCGCCGGACCGAGATCGTCGATGAAGGCGTCGAGTATTCAATCGAGGACTTGATTGCTGACGAAGATGTCGCGATTACCGTTACCAACAGCGGCTACATTAAACGCACTCCCATTACCACCTACACGCGGCAGGGCCGGGGCGGCAAGGGGCGATTCGGCGCCGCGGCAAAGGGCAGCGACTACGTCGAACATCTCTTCATCGCTTCCACTCATGCCTACATCATGATCTTTACGGATGATGGCATGGTCTACAAGTTGAAAGTTCACGAGGTGCCTGACGCGGCCGCCTCGGCGCGCGGCAAGGCGGTAGTGAATTTGATCAACATTCCTTCCGACCGAAAACTTGCCGGCGTGGTACCCGTGCGTGATTTCGCTGCAGGACGATATGTGGTCATGGTCACGCGCAAGGGCGTTATCAAGAAGACTTCACTGGCCGACTTCCAGAATATTCGCACCAACGGCATCATCGCGATCAATATCGACGCTGGCGACGAGCTGCTGGACGTGGTGCTGACCGACGGCACCAAGCGCATCTTTATTGCGACGCACGATGGCCAGGCCATTCGCTTTGACGAAAAGAACGTCAGGCCCATGGGCCGTGCCACTCGCGGCGTCCGCGGCATCGACTTGCGCAAGGATGACTACGTCGTTTCTCTTTGTCCTGTGTCTGCAGACGACTCTGAGAAGATGCTTTCCGTTTCCGAGCAGGGTTATGGCAAGCAGACTCCGATCACCACCTATCGCTTGCAGTCGCGCGGCGGCAAGGGCGTTATCAACATGAAAACCACCGAGAAGACCGGCAAGGTGGTAGCTGTGTTCCCGGTTGATCAAGACTCGGAGATCATGATCATCACCCAACAAGCAAAGCTGATCCGGCTCGAGGCGGGACACATCCGTAAGACCGGCCGCAGCGCGCAGGGCGTCAGGCTGATTAAGACGGACGAGGGCGATCGCGTAACCAGCGCATCGTTGGTGGACGCGGCCGCGGAAGAAGAAACCGAAGAAACGCCGAGCTAAGCAAAGAAAAAGGGGAAAAGGGGAAAGGGTAAGGGGGAAAGGTGAAAAGGGTAAGGAGCGAACCCAAGCGTTGCTCTTACTTTTACCCCTCCCCCCCTTCCCCCCTTTCCCCTTTTACCCCTTCCCAGGGTTTCCTTCTCCTTCCACCCAAACCTCGCCGTCTTCAAAAAACTCCTTCTTCCAAATCGGCACGGTGCGTTTTAGTTCCTTGATTGCCCACTCGCAGGCTTCAAACGCGGCGCGCCGATGCGGTGCACTCACCGCGATAACAACGCTCGTCTCGCCAATTTCCAACCGGCCGGTCCTATGAACTATGCCGATGTGCGCAATGTCGAAGCGCTGGTGAGCTTCGGTTCCCAGCCGCTTGAGTTCGCGTTGCGCCATTGTCTCGTAAGCTTCATAAACCAGATGCAGAGTTCTGCGGCCACGAGTCCATTCGCGCGCGTATCCGTCTAAGGTGACGGTAGCTCCGCAATCCGGTAAGACGACTCTACGCGCAACCGAGCCAACATCGATTGGGTTCGTGGTTAACTCGAAGAAGTCGTGTTTGTCGGGCTTTGTGGTTTTCGATGTTGAGGCGGGCGAGACGCCCGCGGTCCCAGCATCCGCGGCTTGCGAGTCGGCAGCTTTCGAGGAACCACCGCTCACCGGCGGAAACACCGCTAACTCATCGCCGTCATGAACTTCGCGATCGGCGCGGGCATATTCCTGGTTAACAGCAAATAAGAGCGAGCGTCCGAACCGTGCCAGGTCGGGAAACTTTTTCATCACCGCCGCGAAAGCACTTTCTGCGGTCGGAGTGCCCTGCAAAACGAAGTCAACTTCGGCTTGCCCCACCGCATCGCGCGCCGCGCCAAAAAAGAGTACGCGCACGGCTATCTCGTCTTTAGTAGTGTTTGCCAATTGTAATCCGGTTTCCCTTACTCAATCTCGATCTTCTTCCCGCTGTGTCCATTCCTCTTGGCGAGTTCATGGACCCGCGCCCGTTCTTCGTAACCGGAGACGGCGCGCGCGAGTATGTCGCGCAAACGCCGCAAGCGCTCGGAAGTTGAGCGTAGCTCCAGCATTTCCTGTTTCACGTCTGGTTCTACTTCCATTGCGGCGGCGACCAGAAATGAAAGTCGCTCCGGTTCAGTGTCGGCGATGTCGGGCAGGTTTGCGCGCTCGTCGTTTATAATGCGCACCGCTCGAGCTATGCGGGTAAACGTTTCCGCAACTTCGCGGGAACTCTCTTCTAAAGCTTTGTCCTTCTCGTCTTCATCTTCAAAATAACTGACGCGCACCACCAGATATGGGTCCCCACGGTCCACATATTCTTCAATGCGATATCTGATGAGGCCGACGGTAAGGATATTCGAGCGTCCATCCGGGAAGCCCTGGGTGTCAGTTATTCTTGCTACGCAACCGATACTACCCACGGGCGGCATCTCGCGTGTGGAGGTCGAGGCGTCGAAATAGGAGAGGCCAAAAAGACTGTCGCGGGCCTGGACATCCTGGAGCATTTGTCTATAGCGGGGCTCAAATATGTGTAACGGCAGCGGTACGCCGGGAAACAAAACTACTGACAGCGGAAAGAGCGGGAGTTCACTCACACCGCTCACCATGTCGCTTGCTTCACTCATCAATCACTACTTAAGAAATCGGTTTGGACTATCGCGAGGGAGTCATTATCGCAGACGGGCAGGGAGAAGTCAGTACGAGGGCGGGAGGACTCAGGACTCAGGAGTCAGGACTCAGGAGTCAGAATTAAGCACACGATAGATTCAGGAGGGTTAGTCAAATTAGGCCCTTGATTCTAACTCCTGAATTCTGAGTCCTGAGTCCTGAATCCTGAGTCCTGAGTCCTGAATCCTGAGTTCTGCAGTTTAGACGAGTTCCAGTGGACGCGGCGCCATCCGGCGCATGGTTGCCAGCAACTTTTCCGTATCAAAAGGCTTGTCGAGAAATTCATCGGCGCCACCGGCGTAACATGCGTTGCGAGTGTCCATGCCATTTGCCGAGGTTATGACCAGGACTTTGGATTCCGGTAGATGCGTCTTTAAGTATTCAAGAACTCGCAAGCCGACTTCCGGTGACTCAGCCTCGGGCGGCAAATGCAGGTCAAGAATCGAAACCGCCGGCTCATAGATCGTGGCCCGACGCACCGCCGATGGCAAATCGTTTGCCGTGACCACATCATAGTCATCACTCAGCGTCCAAAAGAGTTGCTGGGTTATAGCTTCGTCGTCATCAACAATCAGTATTCTCGGTTTCATGTGGGAGGTTCTCCGTAAATCAAAAACTTTGTGAGGGAGGCTGGGGTTCCCGCACACTTCTCACTATTGCAATGACCATACCGAAGCTCCACAGGCCACGCGATTGCGATGATCAGAATAAGATACGGCCTACTGCAATGGTTCCTTCAAGCGAACATCTCACACAAATGGATAGGGGCATGTCTACAACTGAGGACGATCAGGCGGAACCAGGGTGGTTAGTAAATTGGGCAAGCCCAGAAGGCGAGGGTTGCGGATAAACGGCCTGTTACGGCTTCGCATAAAAATTAGCTGTCCAGTCCGCGTAGCGGACGAATGATAGTAGCCCAGCAGTTCACTGCTGGGATCAGAGGCAATTCAGCAAAGGTAATCTTCCTCTGATTTCCCCAGCAGTGAACTGCTGGGCTAATGTCGGTCGTCCGTTACCCGGACTCAAATGAAGTTTTTTGTGCAAACCGCCCCTTACTTCGCGGGCTCTGTTCTTAGGAACTCGATTCCGGCGGCTTCCTCCGGAACGTCCACGCTCGCGACGATCTTAAGGGTGGCGAGATCGATTATTTCTACGGTTCCGGGTTCTGACCCGACGCCTTCCACAGAAACAAAGGCATAGCGGTCGTCAGGTGAAACAACAACTCCATGAAGCACTTTTCGTCGCGTCGGAATGCGCTCGAGTTCGCGACCGGTCTTTAGTTCCAGTACCGAGACGGATTGATCGCGTTTGTTGGTTGCGAGCAAGCGCGCTCCGTCTTTCGTAATCGCCAGATTATAAACTCCAGGGCGCGCTGGAATGCGTCGCTTCACGCTCCACTTCACGGCATCCACTTCGACGATCTCGTCGGACTTATTGCACGCGACAAAAACCGACGAACCCGTTATCGACGGTTGGGCCCAGGTAGGCGAACAGGAAACATCGCCGGGCTTGGGCGGCTCCATTCCATGGCCTCCCATGTCCATCGGTTTCGCCCCCGGCGAAGTTAGTGGCGCCTTCATTCCTGCCATCGCCGAACGGCCCGGTTTCGGAGCTACCGGCGGGCCGTTCATGCCCATCTCCCGGCCCTTCGTCAGCAGGAAATGCCGCGAAACCTTTAATGTCGCGGTGTCGATTTCCACCAGCAAGTCGTCCATCATGCAGGCTGAATAGTGTTTGCTTCCTTCGGCATTAAGGCGCGAGCCGTGCGGCATCGTGCAAGTCTGGATGCGTGCAACTTCCAGCATCGGCTCGGTAGCGACTACAGAAACTGAGGAAGGCACCATGTCGCCGTGCAAGTTGAAATTCACGACATACAGCAGCGAGCCATCCGGTGACAGGTCCATCGTGGCTGGAAACAAGCCGAGCCGGGTATGACCCACAACGCTATCGTCTTTGGTCGAGTATTTCCAAACCGATCCGAAAGGCCTGCCGTGGGCCAACGAAACGTAATAAAACTCTTTATCGCGCGAGATCGCGATTCCATGAGGCCCGTCGATATCAATTGGCATGTCGCCGGTCGGCACCTCGTGATCGACACGGGCTCCCTTCGGTCCGAAACGAATCAAAGAAATCGTGTCAGCGCCTTCCGACAAGACGTAGACGAGGTAGTCTTTGTCAGGCTTGGTTTGAGCAAAGGCCGCCGGAGCGGCGGCGAGCAGCGTAACAAGGAACACGAGGAGCGTTGTTAGAAGGATAGAAGAGATGCGATCCACGAAGTGACACGAAACTACACCAACGTGATTTCGTGTTAATTCGCGACCTTTCGTGGATCCATTATGGCTTTTCAGGCTTCTCCTCCGGCGGAAAATCCTTTTCGTCGATTTCGTCGATTACCTTCAACTCCGCGCCAAACTTCTGATAACCACGGAAGCGAATTTCGTTGCGGCTCTGCTGCGGCTGGCGTCCTCGCACATCGGTAAGCACAATCTCGGAATGGGTTGGCAGCAAATACTTGGTTTCGTTGATTGTCACCCAGTCATAGTCTATGACACTGCTGGCGGCAGTAATGGGAAAGCCGGCCGGTATGTCGATAGCAATTTGCTCGAAGCGCAACACGCGATTGGTCTCG
>Ga0180089_1000057_pt1 | contig 10874 bp, 7 predicted proteins | sample EasRiv860_16_10D_FD_123016 | JGI IMG/M metagenome (GOLD analysis project Ga0180089, IMG submission 123016) | Soil microbial communities from meander-bound floodplain in the East River, Colorado, USA - East River metaG ERMLT860_16_10D | ecosystem: Environmental > Terrestrial > Soil > Floodplain ... | reverse complement strand
TCGGTGTTCGGATTTTGAAACTTCGGCAGTCGCAACGGCGGTCGTCGCGCCCGACACCTGCGTGCCGGAGAGCGCTTCGAGTGCGAAGGCAAGATCGCTTGCCGAATGAAAACGCTGTTCCCGGTTCTTCTCCAAACAACGCCTGACCACACGATCGAGCGACGGGTTGACGTTACCGTTCGTTTCGGAAAGCTCTGGCGGATCTTCCTTCAGGATGGCGCTGATCGTGTCCGCCGCAGAATCCTTGTGGAAGGCGCGCCGTCCGGCGAGCATCTCGTAGAGCACCGCGCCGAAGGAGAAAATGTCGGTGCGCGGATCGACCGGCTGCCCTCGCAACTGCTCCGGCGACATGTAACCGACCGTGCCCATAACAGAGCCGGAGTCGGTGTTTACCTTGCGTGTCGGCAGATCGGTAAGCACGCGATCGCCGACGGGTTCTGTCAGCTTGGCGATACCGAAGTCGAGTATCTTCACCCGCCCGTCATTTGTGACGAACAAATTTTCCGGTTTGATGTCGCGATGGATGATCCCCTTCTCATGAGCGGCCGCTAACCCGCGCGCAGACTGAGAGGCGTAATCGATCGCCTTGCGTGCGGGAAGCGGCACGCCGGACAACAACTCCCGCAGCGTCTGGCCTTCGAGAAGTTCTGAGACGACGTAAGCGCTGCCATCGTGCGTGTCAACGTCGTAAATGGCGAGGACGTTCGGGTGGTTGAGCGCGCCCGCCGCGTGCGCCTCTTGCTCGAAGCGAGCCAGCCGCTCTTTATCTTCAGAGAAATCGGACGGCAGCACTTTTATCGCCGCGTCGCGCCCGATCTTAGGGTCGTAGGCGCGATAGACTTCGCCCATGCCACCCATGCCGAGCAGCGATTTGATCTGGTAACGACCGAGCGTTGTGCCCGCTGCCAGCGTCATCCTATTTCTCCGCCGCTTTCTTTTCCGCGTCCTTGCTTTCCTTCGGCGGTACGACCGGGCTGGCGAAGTCAGGAAGCGGATCGTTCCAAAGATAGTGATTGAACCAACTCAGGTTGTGGTTCATGACGGCGCGCATCGCTTTGGGCTTGGAGATCGGATGGCCGAAGCCTTTGTAAACGATCATCTCGACCCGCACCCCCTTGTCCTCCAACGCCTGCCGCAGTTCGTAGGCATTGGCGATGGGCACGCGGCGGTCGAGTTCACCGTGCTGAATGAGCGTCGGCGTACGAGCGTTTTTGACGTAAGAAATCGGCGACGTCTTCTGGTAGATTTCGGGATCGTCAACCGGGTTCTTGCCGAGATAGTTGATCGTAAATGGCGTGATGTCTGTGTTGTAGTAATAGGTAGCCCAGTTGGAAATACCCGCGCCAACCGAGATCGCGACGAAGCGATCCGACGAGGCAGTTAGAAAGGCTGAAATGTAACCGCCCTGACTCCAACCCATGCATCCCACTTTGTCTTTGTCGACCCAACCTTTGCTGATTAAATAATCCACTCCCGACAACACGTCCCAGGCATCACCAACTCCGAGATTGCGCACATTAAGCTTACGAAACTTCTCGCCGTAGCCGGCACTGCCGCGATAATTCACCTTGAGCACCAGGGCGCCGCGTGCGGCCCAGATGTCAGACGGATAATAGCGAGCGTCTGGGGTTAACAGCACGGGACGATCGACGCCCGTCGGTCCACCATGAATTACGCAGAGTAGTGGATATTTTTTTGTAGGATCAAAGTCAGCCGGCTTAATCAACACGCCTTCAATCGTGGTGCCATCGGTGCTCTTCCATGACACGACCTCTCGCGTGCCCAATAGCAGCGGCTTCGTTTGCTCGGTCATGTTTGTCAAAGAGCGGGGTGAGAATTTTTGTGCGTTAGAGATGAACACTTCATTCAGCGAGGTCGGAGACGCGGCGGTGAACGACAACTGCCGTCCATCTCGTGTGAAAGAAAACGAACCGGCCATCAAACTATCCGGACCGGATACGCCTGTAACCTTGCCGCTCGCGGGATCGACGCGGAATAGATGCGACGCAGTCTTTTGTTGTCCGGTGAAATAGACGCCATCCGATCGCCATTCAAGGAGGTTGGGATTCTCATCGAAGCTGTCCGTGATTGAACGCGGCGTGCCGCCCGCCGCGGGCACTACAGCCAGACGAGAGTTGCTGGCGAAGAAGACAGTGTTTCCCATCGCTGACGAAAAGACGATCTGTTTGTCGTCGGGAGACCAGCGAGGACCGCTGTCGGGCCCGGGCTGTGAAACTAACTTCGTGACGGCGTCATCTGCGAGGTTGAGCAAATAGACGTCGGAAGTGACGCCCTGAATAAGGTCCGGATTGACCGTGGCGCTGAACGCGATCTTCGATCCGTCGTGCGACCAGGAAAACGAATCCACGCTGAAGTCTTTCTTTTTCGTTCGCTGCTTTCCAACCAGCGGCCCCTTCATTGCTTCGCTGACGTCAAACGTCCACAAGTATGCGTAGTTGTAGTCCTTGCGCACCACTTCGTAGTCGCTCAGATAGTCTTTGCGATCCTTTGAAACCTGGGGCACAGGCTCAGTAGCTGCGTAAGCGATGCCGCGTCCGTCTTCCGACCACGCAAAGTTGCTGATTGCGGTTTCGGATTTGGTCAGCTGTACGGCTTCGCCGCCGGCAGGATTGATTACGAAGATTTGATTCTTGTCTTCGATTCGGTTGCTGGTGAACGCCAACCATTCTCCGTCCGGGGACCAACGCGGGTTAGTTGAAGACTTCTCCCCGCGACTCAGTTGCAGGGTGCGGCCTTTGCCGCTGGTTTCGGCAAGCCAGATTTGCGTGACGAAAGCATCCTGTTTGAAGTCGGCAGTAGTCACCGTGTAAGCAACCCACTGACCGCCTGGCGAGATTTGCGCGCCGCCGATGGCTTTCAGAGTCAACAGTTCGTCGATTGTCGGGACATGACGACCCGAGTCAGCTAACGCGCTTGTACCAGCAACGGCGACGGCGATCGTCATACAAAGAATTAGACTGACCCGAATATTTGCGGATGGTCGTTTGATCATCGGATGGCTTCCCCCAGTAAGTTGATAATTCAAAACAGATAATCTCAGGGTCGGGAAGGTGGACCTTCTCAACCTGCGAATTTGTCTAACTTGAATTTGATCTCGAATCGCCCTTTACCGCGTGTACGGCGTCGACTTCAGAATCCATGCCACTACTGATCCTTCCACTCCGGAATGCGACCCGGTGTCCACGGAGCGCCCGCTGCCTCCATCTGTTTTTCGAGTCTTACCAGGTCGCCCTCGATCAGTTGACGCAACTGCGCGAGCGTTTGTTCAAAGTCCTGCGCTGCAGCGTTGTATTGACTGATTTGCGTTTGCGTCGGGCGAGCGGTGGACAAACGTTGAGTGCTCACTATGCCACCCACGCGTTCGTTGATCGACGGCGGCAAGTTAATGTTGCGGGCCCGGAGGGCACTATCACCGCGCAAGGCTCGCAGAATGTCGTTCGTGCGTTTATCCAGCGCTGTCGCGTCGTCAAGCAACTTGTCTCCAGCGCTGGGTGTTTCGAGCAAGGCGCGCCGAATAAGCGCCAGCCGCGGTTTCAAAGCATTTGTAGCGTCGAGTGCTCCTTGTACGGCGCGCTGCAATCTCGCGGCCTTCTGCTGAAATTCAACCAGCACCGCGCGATCGCCAGATGCCATTCCTTCCTGACCAGGCACCACAATATTAAAGTCCTGTGGCGCGGACAGGGGCGTCATGACGCCATCAACTCGTTTTGCAATGGAGACTTTGTAGGCGCCGGGCATGACCAGCGGCCCGCCGGGCCCATCGCTGAAAGGATCTTCATTGTCCGGATTTGGCGGCGGCGGCAAAGAGGTGGGCGGATAACGCAGATCCCAGGCAACGCGTTGCATCCCTGCCGTCACCGGTCCGGTCAAACGCCTGACTACGCGCCCGCTTGAATCTGTCACAGTGAAGATGATCGCCGGCGCTTCTTCTTCTTCCTCGGCGCTAAGGTCGGCCAAACGCGGGAGCGTCACCGGAGTGTTCTTCTTCGCTGCCTCCTTCTCGGCCTCTTGCCGCTTTGCTTTTTTGGTTTTCAGTTCGTCGTTCAGGTAGTAGCTGAAGGTCGCGCCGAAAGGCGGGTTCTCAGCGGTGAAAAATGATTCGCCCTGGAAACTTTTTCCGCGCAGGCCAAGCGGCTGCGACTGTATGTACATCAATGCATCCTTCACGGGAAAAAGCTGAGCTTCCTGCTTGAGCATCTCCGGTTTCAGCTGGCGCAGCGGCGTGTAGTTATCGAGAATGTAAATGCCGCGACCAAACGTGCCGACAACCAAATCGTTCTCGCGTTTCTGAATATTGAGATCTCGCACCTGAATCGTGGGCAGTCCGCCCTTGAGCTGGGTCCATTTTCCGCCGCCGTCGATGGAGAAGAAGAGACCAAACTCAGTGCCAACAAAAAGCAGGTTGGGGTTAACGTGATCTTCCGCAATCGACCAGACCGGTTGGTTCTTAGGCAGATTGCCAACGATCGAAGTCCAGGTGCGACCGGCGTTAGTGCTCTTCAAAAGATACGGTTTGAAGTCCGCGTTCTGTCGATTCTCAAGCGCGGCGTAGACGGTGTTCGCGTCGTAGTTGGAAGGAATGATCCGACTCACATAAGCCATGTCTGCTACGCCTGGAAAGGTTTCAATCTTACGCCAGTTCTTACCGCCGTCCTCTGTCACTTGAATCAGCCCGTCATCGGTGCCAACGTAGATCAAGCCCTCCTTCTTCGGCGACTCCGCCAGCGCGGAGGCGTTCCCGAAGAACGCGGTCGATTGATTCTTGGCAACCGCATCCATACTCCAAACTTTTCCCATCACCGGTAACTTGTCGCGATCCAAGCCGCGAGACAGTTGCCCGCTAATTACTTGCCACGAATCGCCGCGATCGTCGCTGCGAAATAGTTTATCGGCCGCGAAGTAAACACGCGTATGCAGATGCGGACTGATCAGTAAGGGCGAATCCCAGTTCCACCTGAGAGCTTCTTCGCCACGGCCGGGTTGGGGCTTAATGCCCATGCGTTCGCCGGTGCGTTTGTCGAAGCGCACCAGGCCCCCGTTTTGAAGAGTGGCATAGATCGTATTCGGATCTTCCGGATCCACCCGGCTGTGAAAACCGTCACCGCCATTCGTCACAAACCAGTCGGAATTCACTATGCCGGAAGCGCTGCGTGTGCTTGCCGGGCCACCAAAGCTGAAGTTGTCCTGCGTGCCGCCATAGACATTGTAAAACGGCGCGGCGTTGTCGGTGGTTATATCGTAGAACTGCGTGATTGACAGGTTGCTCTTGAACTCCCAGTTCGCACCCCGGTCGTAACTTTCGTAAACACCGCCGTCGCACCCGACCAAATAGTGGTTGTTATCTTTGGGATCGATCCAGATGTCGTGATTGTCGACGTGCTTCGACTTCTCGCCGAGTCGGCGCAAGGTTTTTCCGCCGTCGTCCGAGACCATGAGGAAGACGTTCATGACGTAAACTCGATCGACGTTCTGGGGATCGGCGACGATGCGAGAGTAATACATTGCGCCTGCATCAAATTCATTTCGTCTTTCCCAACTGCCGCCGCGATCGCTTGAGCGAAAGACGCCACCTTTACGGTCGGCAGCTTCAACGGTCGCGTAAAGGACATTCGGATCGACGGAAGAGATTGCGAGTCCGATTCGTCCGAGATCTGTCGTGGGCAGACCCGCCTTCAACTTATTCCAGGTAGCACCAGCGTCGGTTGACTTGTAGAGCGCGCTCTCCGGGCCACCGTTAATCAAAGTCCACATGTGACGACGGCGCTGGTACGTCGCGGCATAAACCGTCTGCGGGTTCTGTGGATCGATGACAACATCAGTAACGCCGGTGTTGTCGCTGATGGAGAGAATCTTCTTCCAGGTCTTGCCGCCGTCGGTTGTTTTGTAAAGGCCACGATCTCCACCCGGGCCCCAAAGCGGCCCCTGCGCGGCAACATAAACTGTTTCTGAATCCTTCGGATCGATGGCGATGCGCCCGATGTGTTCCGAAGCCTTGAGGCCGACGTTCCTCCAAGTCTTGCCGCCGTCGTCCGAACGGTAGACGCCGTTGCCATACGAGACGCTACGCTGACTATTGTTCTCGCCGGTGCCGACCCAAACGGTCAGCGGATTTTTGGGATCGAGCACAATGGCGCCGATTGAGTAAGAGCCTTCCTTGTCGAACACCGGCGTCCAGGTCGCGCCGTTGTTCATCGTCTTCCAAACTCCTCCCGAAGCAGCGGCAACGAAATAGCGCGCCGCATTGTTTGGGTCAACAGCAAACCCGATGACGCGACCAGACGTGAAGGCGGGGCCAATGGCCCGGAGTTTCAATCCGTTGAAAGTCGGCGACGACATCGGATCGGCCGGCTTCTTTTCCTCGTCTCCCTTTTCCTCTTCGGACTTCTTCTCATCGGTCTTTACCGGTTCAGGCGATGCCTGTTGTTTTGCCGTAGCTTCCTTTCGCGCTTTCTCGATAGTGGACTTCTCCAGCGCCCTTTCCTCCTGCGCAAATGCCGATGCCGGCAGAACGATCAAGAAGGAAGCTAAAACAAAATGAACCACAACAAGACGCGCCTGTCTGAATATGAGAACGGTGGCGGGGGCACAGGGAACCATAAAGGAAATGACCTCCTGGAAGACTTGGTGTTGATTTGGCGATTACACTCAGAAGACGGCTATAGTTTTAGCGATCTCTGGGCGTTGCAGAACGGATGGCACATCTTACCAGACCAGAGCATTCCGCGGATAGATTCGGTTTATTCTTTAACCAAGCTGGCCGTTCTTGGCTGAAGGCCTCAATCGTGTGATCATACAGATATCGGCAATCGCACGATGAAAAGAGAGTGTGACTTTCCAAAGGCGTGAGAGGAAAGTTTTACCGGAAGGGAGCGGAGTTGCGTATGCCCTTCTATCTTGGTGCCAAGCTGCAAAAGCAGTTGGAACGCCTCGCTTTGAAGAACGACAAGGACATCCGAAATGGTGAATCAGGGGGAATCGCCATTTCGTTTTGAACTCATTCTTCCTCCTAGCGGGAAACAGAACGCTACGCAGCAATCGGTCTGAGCTTCGCATATTGATTCTTATTTGCCCGGGCGGCATCCCATAGATCCACGGCCTTCTGCAAATTCATCCAAATGTCCGGCGTCGTCTGGAAAACTCGCGACAAACGAATAGCCGTGTCCGCCGTCATGTCGCGGCGTTCGTTGATCAGCTCGTTGACGGTACGTCGCGACACACCAAGACGTTTTGCTAACTCCTTTTGCGTCAGCGACGTAAACTGGTCCCCTCCATCAGCCGCGAGTTCTTCAAGCATGTTTCTTAAGATCGCGCCGGGGTGGGTCGGACGCACTTTGCGTTGGATGGATTTTTCGGACATAGAAGTCTCCGTCAGTGATAGTCCTCGAAGTTTACATCGTAGGCATCGCCGCCAGCAAAGGTAAATGTCAGTCGCCAATTCTTATTGACCTTCACGGCCCACCTACCGGCGCGGTCTCCCTTCAACTCATGAAGATCGAAGTGCGGCAAGGCGATATCCTCCAAAGTAGTTGCGGCGTCGATTACGTCAAGCCTGTCACGCAGGCGATTAGACAGTTCTGGCGGAACTCCTCGCCTGCTATTGGCCTCGAAGAACTCGCGCAAGCCCTTATGCTTGAATGAACTAATCATCGCTGCACAATCTATTACACCTTACGCGATCTTCAAACAGTCCTGCACTCTTAAACTGCTACCGCAACGCGAGAGCGATTAGCAGTCGATTAAGGAACTCGCACTCTCAGATCCGCCGTTTCGTCTACCTAAGTCCGACGCCAGTTGGTATGCTTGGGCACATCATGGCAACGGCGGAAAAGGATCAAGAAAAATCTGCGCGATTGTTCAAGCGCGCGCTCGAACTGCTGCCCGGCGGCGTCAATTCGCCAGTGCGCGCTTTTCGTGGCGTCGGCGGCACGCCGCTGTTTATACAGAGCGCCAGCGGACCAACCATTACCGATGTCGATGGTCGCAGTTTCATAGACTATGTCGGTTCGTGGGGGCCGATGATTCTTGGGCACGCGGACGCGGAGATCGTCGCCGCGCTGGCGGCCGTTGCTCGGAACGGCACGAGCTTTGGCGCGCCCAACGAACTGGAAGTCGATCTCGCCGAAGAAATCATTGCGGCCGTGCCTTCAATCGAGACGGTGCGCATGGTTAATAGCGGCACCGAAGCCACGATGTCCGCCATCCGGCTGGCCCGCGGCGTAACTGGTCGCGATAAACTGGTCAAGTTTGAAGGTTGTTATCACGGCCACGCTGACAGTTTGTTGGTGAAAGCTGGTTCGGGTGTAGCGACACTTGGTCTGCCGGATAGCCCGGGCGTCCCGGCGTCGTTAGCGCAACACACGCTCACAGTTCCCTTCAATGATGCGACCGCGCTCGAAGATGTTTTCAAGCAACACGCAGATATAGCAGCGATAATCGTCGAGCCCGTCGTCGGGAATATGGGTTGTGTTCCGCCTGCTGCGGGCTTCCTGAAGGTACTTCGCGATCTAACAACAAAACATGGCGCGTTGCTGATCTTCGACGAAGTGATGACTGGATTTCGCCTGGCTCGCGGCGGCGCTCAAGAACGCTATCGCATAACGCCGGACATTACCTGCCTCGGCAAAATCATCGGGGGCGGCCTGCCAGTGGGTGCTTACGGTGGCAGCCGCGAATTGATGCGCAACATTGCACCAGTCGGATCCATTTACCAGGCCGGCACTCTCTCAGGAAATCCGCTGGCAATGACCGCAGGTCTGTTGACTCTGCGCCGGCTGAAGAACCAAAAGATTTACGAACAACTTGAACAGCGCTCAGCGAGACTCTGCGCGGGGTTGTCGCAAGCAGCGGCAGAAGCTGGGATTAAGACGGTTACAAATAGAGTGGGATCCATGTGGACTGGCTTTTTCGCCGACGAGCCGGTCACAAACTGGGAGACTGCGAACAAGAGCAACCGAGATCTCTACGGCAGATTTTTTCACGCCATGCTTGCTGCAGGAGTTTATCTTGCGCCTTCACAATTCGAAGCCGCCTTTGTCAGCATCGCCCACACCGATGCGATCATCGACCGAACAATCGAAGCTTCCCGGAAAGCCTTTCGAGTTCTGAGTCAATCGGTTGGCGCGTAGTGTCAGGTCGTCCTGATTCGTGAGCACCCGAAGAATCTAGGTATTTAAGTCAATCCAGCGCTTGATGAACCCGATGTATTGAGGAATAGGCATCGTTTCCATGTCACCTTTCGAGTACCCTTCATTCTTTCGGCGCACGTAAAAGTCATACATGAACTCATTGAATCTATCCCAGATGACTGATGGACTATGTGGATCCTCCACGCCAACTGTTTCGATAAACCAATGCTGGAGAGCTCTTACTGTTTTGGCGGGCTTATTATCGTGATTCTTTATATCAACGCCATTTAGATCGGACAATGCCTTTTTTATGTCATACAACCGCTTTTCAAGGATAAGGGTTCTTTTTCCGTTTAAGTAGTTCGTTGAAATCCTTCTACAGCCGTATTCGATTCCCAATTCGAAGGGCATATTCAATCTGAACATATCGTTTGCTTTTTCTGCTTTGAGTCGTGACAAATCATGAATGCTGTACTTGCACGATTTAATGAGATTAAGGATCTTGTCAATTCTTTGCTCTAAAGAATCTGAACGCTCCGAGGCAAGTCTCGGATTGAAACCCAAATACACGATCGTGAAGAGTATCGGGCGAAGCAGAGACTTATAATCTTTGTCGAAGGGACAGTTGATGAATATATTGGTGCGAAAGTTCTCTGGAGCCATGCTCGAAAGGAGTGTGCAGAGTCTGACAAGATCCTGAGTTTATACTCCCCTTTTGTGTGGAGCGTATTTATCCCCGCGGCGGTTTAGGATCAGATTTGTAGGTGAAGGAGCTCTTTATAGTGCCATCAACCCCATGGATAACTACTTCTCCGCCAGATGCCCTCTTAGCTAATTTCCGGGCCTCTGAGAAGGCTTCGCTTTGAGTCGTATGTATACTAGTAGCACGCTCGGCGCCTGTTCGCTTGACACGCCAAGTACCTACCTGTGACGGAATAACGTGATATCTAAAACTCATCTCAGTAAGTAAGATTACCACAAATAGTCGCTAGGTATAATCTGTCAAGAGTGTTCACCGTGTCTCCGGTCTATACAAAGCATTTTGCATCTTGATGCCATTTCTTAATCTTGATTTGGCTACAGCGGAAGTTCGATCACGAATCGAGTGCCTTCCCCAGGCTTACTGGCAACGTTAATCGTTCCGTCATGTTGTTCAACTATCTGTTTCACAATGGCGAGGCCTAATCCTGTACCGCGCTTCTTAGTTGAAAAGAACGGTTCAAAGATGCGATCGACCGTCGCCCTGTCCATTCCGCTTCCCTGATCCGCAATCGTAACCCGCGCCCGCCTCGTTACCACTCGACCACCGCCATCATCGTTTGCAGCACCCTTAATCACTTCAGTTGAGATGACAACGACCGCGCGTTTTGGGCTGGCATCAATCGCATTCGCGATTATGTTAACGAAGACCTGGCTTAGCTGATCAAAGTCCCAATGACCGACCAGCTTCTCGTCCACCAGTCTCGTTTCGATCGGCGTTTCCTTCTCGTTGATCTTGTCTGCCACCAGATCAAGACTGTGATTGACCAGCTCATGGAGATCTACATTCGCTTGTTCAAGGGCTTTTCGCCGGGAGAACTGGGCAACATCAACCACCAGTTTGCTCAGGTGTTTGATTCCCCGCTCGACCAGCTCAATCGTGCGCAAGCCTTCGTCATCGCTGACGCTGTCGCGCAACATGGAAACGCCCAGCCTTATGCTGCCGAGCGGATTTCTAATTTCATGCGC
>Ga0180089_1000056_pt1 | contig 10878 bp, 7 predicted proteins | sample EasRiv860_16_10D_FD_123016 | JGI IMG/M metagenome (GOLD analysis project Ga0180089, IMG submission 123016) | Soil microbial communities from meander-bound floodplain in the East River, Colorado, USA - East River metaG ERMLT860_16_10D | ecosystem: Environmental > Terrestrial > Soil > Floodplain ... | reverse complement strand
TCTGGTGAAAGCGACATGCGGGTGGCCATGAACGGCGTATCCGAACTGCGCGCTCAGAAATTCGGTCTACCCGCCCGGCGGTAGCGCCGCACGTTGATAAGGACGGCATTACTGTGACAGTCTACATCAAGCAAAGACACCGGCTCCGAGTCCATACACCGGCGAGTGAACATTGCGACTCTCGCCATCCCGGACATTACTGTCACACGATATGCCCGGATACGGTTCCTCATCCCGACCACTTATCTTGGCTGGGGCCATGTCCGGGATCTTCAGATAGACGAAGAGGCCTGACGCGGTCTAACCCCTCATTCCATCAAGTTTCCCCCGATGATGCCGATCGTGTCTGATGTCATATCGTCAGCGCCGTGCGGCACGGGAATACGCGACGTCGCAGCCCGGAAACAACCTGGATTAACACCCATCATGAAAGACAAGCACCGTTTGCTCATCAAACTTTGTTTTCTGTCGGTACTCGCCCTGATGTTTGTCCTGGTGTATGCATCATTGCGCCAGGCGCAAACTGGCACTGAGCTTACTCTGCTGCTGCAATCAACCCTCGCCTGCATTGCCGTGGTGTTTTGTCTGTTGCTGGCGAGGACAATGTTTCAGCATGTATCCGCAAAAAACAGGCAGATCAACTACCGGTCATCGCATGACACGCTCACCGGGCTCATCAATCGCAGTGAATTTGAGGCCAGGGTTGAGAGGGCAATCAGGCATGCCCAGACACAGTCGGTCACCCATGCATTGCTGCACATAGATGTTGACCGGTTCAAATCCGTAAACGACTGCTGCGGCCACTCCACAGGCGACGAACTCCTGCAGGAACTCGGTCAATTGCTGCTCAGCTCCGTTCGCAAGCGTGACACACTCAGCCGTCTCGGTGGAGATGAATTCGGGATGCTGCTCGAGAACTGTCCGCTGGACAAGGCCGTTCAGATCGCACAAAACCTACTCGAAGCGGTTGGTTCGTTCCATTTCACCCGGGCTGACAAGAGCTTCAAACAGGGGATCAGCATCGGCGTGGTCCCGATAGACCGGGATACCACGGACGGCGCAGCCGCAATGAGCGCGGCGGACTCCGCGTGTTACCTCGCGAAGGAATCCGGACGCAACCAGGTCCAAATTGCCCATCTGGGTAACCGGCGCCTGCAGGCGCGCCATGGACAGATGCAATGGCTGACCCGCCTGACCAATGCATTTGTAGAAAACCGATTCACACTCTACTTCCAACCGATCGTCCCCTGCGTAAGTACGGCGCGCCATGAGAAGCATGTGGAAATCCTGTTGCGCATGATTGATGACGATGGTTCGATTATCGCCCCGGGCATATTTCTTGCCGTAGCCGAAAAATACAACCTGGCTTCAAATCTGGACCGCTGGGTCATCGAACATGCCATGGCCTGGCTTGCCAGGGTATCCGCATCCAGCCACTGGCCGATCCGGATCTCCATCAACCTGTCCATCCAGTCGATACTCAACCTGTCCATGGTGAAATATATAATCGATCAGGCCGACTTGAACGGCATCGAACCGAAACAGGTGTGCTTCGAAATCACGGAAACGGCGGTCATCGCCAACCTCACCGCCGCCACGAGTTTCATGTTGACTCTGCGCGGCAGCGGCTTCAGGTTCGCGCTTGATGACTTCGGCAGCGGCCTGGCTTCCTTCGCCTACATGAAGAAAATGCCGGTCGATTACCTGAAGATCGACGGCGCGTTCGTACGTGACATCCTGTTCGACCCCGTTGACCGCACCATGGTCAAGGCGATCAACGAACTGGGGCATCTGCTGGGCAAGGAGACGATAGCCAAATACGTGGAAACCCTGGATGTCGTCGATGAACTGAAGAATATGGGCATCGATTATGTTCAAGGGTATGTCTACTCCCAGCCGCAGTCGATCGATGACTTTGCACATATCATGGGCCCGCGCCTGGTGGTCGTCTCATCTGAAACCGGCCGGCAGGCTATAGCCTGATATCACCAGGTTAGCGCAGGACTGGCAGGTCGATTCGCTTCCGGCAACCCGCAATGGCCAAGCTTATCCCGGCGCGATAACGTCTGTGCACCACCAGCGCCGTGAGTGATCGCGGTCCCTCCAGAATAGAGGAGGGTGATGCAGTCACTTCGCCAAGGATACTGGCGTGTATCCGGGAGCCTTTGCTGTCACGGCGAACGATCAAGCCGCCCCATGGGCAGATAAAATCATTTGTGCCTGGCGTGTTGGCTTGCTATAAACACAGACCACGGAATACCGGGTCATGACTGAAAAAGATCGGCAAATCTGCTTCATTGAGGGCTTCCGCCAATCGGCGCCGTATATTCACGCACATCGCGGGCGAACCTTCGTGCTGGCCTTTGGCGGCGAAGCGGTTGCGGATGCGCGATTTTCCAGCCTGGTACATGACATCGCGCTGTTGCACGGCCTGGGCATACATCTGGTGCTGGTGCATGGCGCGCGTCCCCAGATTGAATCAAGACTCAAAGCCCGTCGCGCAAAGCTGTAATATGACAATGGCATGAGGATCACCGATGATGCCGCCCTGGTCTGTGTCAAGGAAGCGGTGGGCAGCGTGCGCGTCGAGATAGAGGCGCTCCTTTCCATGGGCCTTGCCAATACCCCCATGTCAGGGGCGCGCCTGCGCGCAAGCTCGGGAAATTTCGTCACGGCGCGGCCGCTAGGCATCCGCGATGGTATCGACTACTGCCATACCGGCGAAGTACGCCGGGTCGACGGCGCCGCCATCCGGCAGCATCTCGATGACCAGCGGATAGTCCTGCTGTCTCCGCTGGGCTACTCACCGACAGGCGAAGTATTCAACCTCAGCGCGGAAGAGGTTGCCACCGCGGCGGCATCCGAGCTGCACGCCGACAAACTGATCCTGATAACCGAGGGTCCCGAGCTGAGGGACAGCCGCCGCCACCCGATATCCCAGCTCTCTCTCACCGATGCAACGGCACTCCTGAATTCCAGGAGGCGGCTAGGCGAGGAGACGCTCAGGCATCTGGGGCATGCCTTGCGCGCCTGTCGCCATGGCGTCAGCCGTGTCCATCTCGTCAGCCGCCGCAAGGAAGGCGCCTTGCTGCTTGAATTGTTCACACGCGACGGCAGCGGCACGCTGATCACGGCGGAAACCTATGAGGGGCTGCGCACGGCAACCATCGAGGATGTCGGCGGTATTCTTGAGCTCATCAAGCCGCTGGAAGACGAGGGCATCCTGGTGAAGCGTTCCCGGGAGCTGCTGGAGATCGAAATCAGCCATTTTCACGTCATAGAACGCGATGGGACCATCATCGCCTGTGCGGCGCTTTATCCGGCCGAGGAAGACAGGCTCGCGGAACTCGCCTGTCTCGCGGTGCACGAGGATTACCGCAATCATGGCCGGGGAGACGCCCTGTTGAAGGCCATCGAGGACAGGGCGGTGCGCAGCGGGATCGACAGGTTGTTTGTGCTGACCACACGGACCTCACACTGGTTTCGTGAACGCGGTTTCTTGCCTTGCGACACCTCGCGTTTGCCGGCGCGCAAACAGAGCCTCTATAACTACCAGCGCAAGTCCCGCGTGTACATAAAGACGCTCGAAGACACACGCGACAGCCGGTAACCGGGAATCAGACTGCCGGCGGGATCTCCGGCTTATCGCTTAAGCGCCAGCGTCAGTCCGTCCGCAAGCGGCAGCAAGCTCATATCAACTCGACTGTCCCGGTAAATACATGCGTTCAGTTCGCGGATCGCCTGCGTCTCCAGGTCTTGCTTGCCGGGGTCCGCAACATCACCGGACCAGAGGGTATTATCGATGGCAACCAGCCCCCCGGAACGCAACAAGCGCAGGGTACGTTCGTAGTAGTTACGGTAATTTTCCTTGTCCGCATCGATAAAGGCGAAATCAAAGCTGCCCTCCTCGCCGGCAGCTATCAAGCCGTCCAGTGTCTGCAACGCCGGGGCCAGCCGCAAATTGATCTTGTCGAGCACTCCCGCCTCGGCCCAGTAGCGCCGGGCGATGGCCGTCCATTCCTTGCTGACATCACAGGCCAGCAGCCCGCCGTCAACCGGCAACACCTGTGCCACACAGAGTGCGCTGTAACCGGTATAAACGCCAATTTCCAGGCATTTCCTCGCGTCGATCATCCGCACCAGCAGCGCCATGAACTGCCCCTGTTCCGGTGCTATCTGCATGCGCCTCATCGGATCCCGTGCCGTCTCCACCCGCAAACGCGCCAGAACTTCAGATTCATGCAGGGAAACCGATAGTAAATACTCATAGAGTGCATCGTCGAGGGGCAGCGTTTTGTTTGACATGGTGGGTACTTTTCCCGTGAATTACGAACATTACCGGGATAGTATTAACGGTAGTATTGAATCAGGGTGGAACATGCCATGAGAATCGGTACCATCATCACATTCCCTGTTTATATGCCGTGTACAGTATAGACATCGAATGCGAGAACATACAGGAATGGCCAACATCACCGCTCACCCGAAATCCAGGCGGGCACTCAAGGTAATACAGATTACCGATACCCACCTCTATGCGGACAGCCGTGGGTGTTTGCTGGGACTAAACACGGAACAGTCACTGAAATCGGTCATTGCCAGCGTTCGTGCCCTGCATATGCCGGCGGATCTCGTCCTGGCAACCGGAGACCTGGCGCATGATGGCGCACTGGCCGCCTACCAGCGAATTTATTCCCACCTGAAGAGTCTTGGCATCCCGGTCTACTGTCTGCCAGGCAATCATGATGAAGCCGTAACACTGCGTAACATCCTGAATAACGGCCTGCTTCATTATGTCGAGCACGCATACCATGGGAACTGGCATCTCATCTTCCTGAATTCGACCATGGCGGGCAGTGAAGGTGGACATCTGAACGCCGCCGCTTTACAGGCGTTGGAAACACATCTGCAGTCGTCGCCGGAGACACACACGCTGGTCTGCCTGCATCACCAGCCTGTCATGATGGGAAGCCGTTGGCTTGACAGCATGGCGGTGGACAATGCCAATGACTTTTTCACCATCATCGACCGGCACCCGCAAGTGCGCGGAATACTCTGGGGGCATGTCCATCAGCGATTCGATCGCATGCGCAAGCACGTCAGACTGATGGCATCACCATCCACCTGTATTCAGTTTCTGCCGATGAGTGCAGCGTTCGCTGTCGATGAGGCGGCTCCCGGTTACCGATGGTTGTCGCTGTTAGAAGATGGGGGCATCGAGACCGGTGTGGAACGCCTGGCCAAGATTCCCGACGCCATTGACTTCGCTTCAGCCGGCTATTAACAAACAGTCAATCGCCGCGTAATCGATCAGCGGCAGGAACGGTATCAGCCGCAAGAGACTTTCACCTCTCGCATACGCCAATCGTCAGGGGATTCGTGAAAGATGAGGGGCGAATGGAAGGATTCTCACCAACCTTGTGCAGAAATCAAAATTACCGTCTCACGTCGCACGCTTCACGTCCAGCATCGATGCTTTCAAAGAATCCCGAGGCCATGAAGGAACAGGCCAGGTTTACTGAATCAACTGGTTCAGGTCGAAAATAGGCAGCAGTATCGCCAGTACGATGATCAGGACGACGCTGCCCATGAAAAGTATCAGCAGTGGCTCGAACAGGCCTAGCAGAGCGGCAACCAGGGTCTCGATCTCGCGTTCCTGGTTGATTGCGGCACGCTCCAGCATATCTTCCAGCTTACCGCTGGCTTCACCGCTGGCTATCAGTTGCACCATCATGGGCGGAAAGTAGCCGCTCCGTTCGAGCGCCGCGGCAATCCCTGTCCCTTCACGTACGCGCGCGGTGGCTTCTCCAACCGCCTCCCGCATGGGAATATTTGACATCACCTGCGCCGATATGCGCATCGACTCGAGCACCGGCACGCCGCTGGCTGTGAGAATGCTGAAGGTACGCGCGAAGCGCCCCGTGTTAAGACCACGTTCCAGCCGTGAAACGAGGGGAATGACCAGCAGGGTCTTGTGAAAACGGCGCCGAACGGCTTCATTGCGCAGCAGGTAACCGAAGCCGGTAACCGCCAGCACCAGCAGCACGAGCATCACCAAACCGTTATTGCGCAGAAAATCGCTAATGGCGATCAACCCCCGCGTCAGGGGCGGCAATTCCTGGCCGATGTTCTCGAATACCTGCACCACCTGGGGTACCACATAGGTCATCAGACCGCCCACGACCAGGATGGCAACCACGGTCAGCAACGCCGGATAAAACACCGCCAGTTGGATTTTCTGACGCAACTGCTGGCGGCTCTCCGTGTAATCGGCCAGCCGCTCAAGCACCCGCTCCAGGTGACCGGACTGTTCACCGGCCTCAACCGTCGTCCGGTACAACTCAGGATAGACATGAGGGAAGTCTGACAGGCCTACCGCCAGGGAATGGCCTTCCATCACGCGCGCGCGCACCGCGAGCAGCATGCTCTTCAAACGCCCCTTGTCCGCCTGCTGCGACACGGCCCGCAGACATTCCTCCAGCGGCAGGCCGGCGCGCACCAATGTGGCGAGTTGGCGCGTGATGAGGGCGAGTTCCGTGGCGCTTATGCCGCGCCGCAGGATCGCGTAACGTTTCCGCTCCTTCGCCTCGCGCTGGGCGACCTCTTCCACGGTGAGCGGGACCCAGCCCTGCTCACGCAACTGCTGACGGATCTGCCGCGCCGCATCGCCCTCGAGTACGCCCCGTTTCTCACGTCCGCGGGCATCCAGCGCCGTATATTCGAATGCACCCATGGTTCAACGCCGAGTCGGCTTGATCATGACCGAGGTTACAGACGGCCTGGGTTTCTGGTTGAGGGGGTAATCAACGGCTTGCAGGAAATCCGGAAATCAGTCGCCCCGGGTCACGCGCAGTACCTCTTCGATCGAGGTAACGCCATTCAGAACCTTGTCCCAGCCATCCTGGCGGATCCCGGGAGAGTCCTCGCGCGCCTTGCGTTCAAGTTCATGCTCACCGAGCCCGTCATGAATCATGGCGCGCATGGCATCGTCGATTTTTACCAGCTCATAGATGCCGGTTCTTCCCCGGTAACCCAACTGGTTGCAGAGACTGCAACCCGCCGGACGATACAGCGTTGGCGGGTTATCCGTGGAGACGCCCAGGGCATCACAATCCGCGCGGCCGGCGGTATAGGGTTGCTTGCAGTCATCGCACAGCACCCGCAACAGTCGCTGGGCCAGTACGCCAATCAAACTGGATGACAGCAGAAAGGGTTCGACGCCCATGTCACGCAGGCGCGTCATCGCGCCGACGGCGCTGTTGGTATGCAGCGTTGAAAATACCAGGTGTCCTGTCAGGCTTGCCTGTACGGCGATTTCAGCCGTCTCCAGGTCACGAATCTCGCCGACCATGACCACATCGGGGTCCTGGCGCAGGATGGCGCGCAGGCCACGTGCGAAAGTGAGCTCAACCTTGGTGTTTACCTGGGTCTGGCCGATGCCGTCCAGATAATATTCAATGGGGTCTTCGACCGTCATGATGTTACGGCGCTTGTTGTTCAGCCGTTCCAGCGCCGCATACAGGGTTGTGGTCTTGCCGGAACCGGTCGGACCGGTCACCAGGATGATCCCGTGAGGCTTGTTGATCATGCCGTCAATCACATCCCGGGTAGGGGACGCCATCCCGAGATGCTCGAGGTCCAGACGTCCGGCCCGCTTGTCGAGCAGGCGCAACACCACGCGTTCGCCATTGCCCGAGGGTAAGGTCGAGACACGCACGTCGACGGCGCGACCGGCGACCCTCAGCGATATCCGGCCATCCTGTGGCAGACGTTTTTCCGCGATATCGAGACGCGCCATAACCTTGATGCGCGACACCAGCAGGGGTGCGAGCACGCGCTGTGGTTCGAGCACCTCACGCAGGACGCCATCAACGCGAAACCGCACGACCAGGCGATTTTCAAAGGGTTCGATATGGATATCCGAGGCATTTTCCTTCACGGCTTCGGTCAGCAGTGCGTTGATGAGGCGGATTATCGGCGCATCATCCTCGCTTTCCAGCAGGTCTTCCGGTTCCGGCAGTTGCTGGGCGATGCTGAACAGGTCCATGTCCTCGCCGAGATCTCCCATCATCTGCATGGCCTCGCTGGAGTCCTGCTCATAGGCGCCTGCCAGCATGTTCTTGAAGTGCTCGTCATCGATGAGCTGCAGGGTGAGAGGGTGTTGCATGAAACGGCGCAATTCCACCAGCGCCAGCGAATCCGTGTCAGCCCGGTGCATTACGATGACCCTGCCGTCTTGCTTGCCGGCAACCAGCACCCCATGACGTTTCGCAAACAAAAAAGGCGGACGTCTAAGGGCCGTCTCGTCACCAGCCGACGGCGCATCTTCTTCCACCAGCGACAGTTCAGTCATACCACCATTGACGGGTCGATGAACCCTGTTGAGTGTCTTTTTTCGGTGCCGGTGGCGGCTCCAGCGGCGGCTGGCCGAGTGATTTGGTGTCACCCCACTGCGGCAATACCGGCGCGTGCTTACCCGGCATGAGGTTCACCCCGTCCTCATCCTCCTTTAGCTGTATCGCCCGGAAGTAATTGTACTTGCTGCTGGTGCTCGATTCCGCGACGGCCGAGTCGCGGAGTATCACCGGATGGATGAATACCATCAGGTTGGTTTTGGTCACCTTGCCAGCCTTGGACCTGAACAGGGCGCCGACGCCGGGCAGATCCCCCAGCAGCGGGACTTTCTGGACGGATTCGCCCGTCTGCTCCTGGATCAAACCACCGAGCACCACGACATTACCGTCTCCCACCATCACGGAAGTCTTGATGGAACGCTTGTTGGTGATGATATCCGACGCACCGGCCACGCTGGGGGCGATGCTGGAAACCTCCTGTTCGATGTTCAGTTTGAGCGCGTCGCCCTCGTTGATCTGGGGCTTGATCTTGAGCGTCAATCCCACATCTTCTCGCTGGATGGTCTGGAACGGATTGGTGGCATCGTTCCCCGCGCCGGTACTGGTGAAGGAACCGGTGACGAACGGGACATTCTGACCGATGATGATCTCGGCCTCCTCGTTATCGAGGGTGACCAGCGTGGGCGTGGAGAGGATGTTGGTATCGCTGTCGGATGCCAGCAGGTTGATGACGGCCAGATAGTTGAAATTGCTGTCCGGATCAAACTTGCCGCCGCCGAGTAGCACGTTGCCGGCGGGCGTCGGGACGGTGCCGCCATTCGCCACATCGACGGCCGAGTTGATGACATCCGCGATATTGTTGCCGGTATTGGTGAAATTGATGAGGCCGACCGGACTCACGCCGTTGCCGCTGTTCAAACCGCTGAACACCCATTGGACACCCAGTTCACGGGCCGTATCCATGGAGACCTCGGCGATGATCGCATCGACCAGCACCTGGGCGCGGCGCACGTCGAGCTGGCTGATGACCCGCTTGATGGTACGCATGATGTCCGGGGGCGCGGTGATGACCAGCGCATTGGTGGCCTCGTCGGCCTGGATATCAAATTCACCCTTCGGCGCGCTGACCTTGCCCTGCTGTGCCTCCCCCTCGACCTTGCCAACCCCCGTCAGCACCTCCACCAAATCCTTGGCTACGGCGTAATTGAGATACACCACATCCGTATTGCCACCGGCATCAAGCGGTGTATCCAGATGCGAAATGATGGCGCGCAATCGGAGCCGGTTGGCACGGTCGCCGCCCAGCAGCACACTGTTGGTGCGTTCATCGGCAACCAATACCGGACCAACCTCACCGCCAGCACCCTGCGCCTTAGCGGCGCCACCCGCGCCCTGCTCCAGGCTGGTCAGGACGCGCACCACTTCCGCCGCGGAGGCGTGTTGCAGCGGGATGATCTCGATTTCGCTGTCACTGACCTGGTCGATACGGCGGATGATGCTGACCAGGCGTTCAACATTGGCCGCGTGGTCGGAGATTATCAGCACATTGGTTGTGGGGTAGGCCGCGAGATGGCCCTGCTGTGGCACCAGCGGGCGCAGTATCGGCACCAGTTGGGCGGCCGCCACATTGTTGACTTCCACGACACGGGTCACCATTTCGTCACCTTGGCCGGTCTCCCTGTCAGTGACGGTCGGAATGTCCTCCTGCTTGGCATTGACATCCGGCACGATTTTGATGACCGAGCCACTGGGGACCGCGGCAAACCCGTGCACCTTGAGTATGGAGAGGAATACCTGGTAGACCTCTTCGCTGTCCATCGGCCGTGATGAGATCACCGTGACCTTCCCCTTAACCCTCGGGTCTACAATGAAATTCCTGTCCGTAACCTCTGCGACCGTACTGATCAAGGCGCCGATGTCGGCATCCTTCAGGTTCAGGGTGACCGTTTCGGCTGAAAGCGGAGGCACATGGACAAACCATGCCATCACAATCAGCACTAGGTATCTGGTAGTTTTCATAGTTGGTATTGCAACATCCGCTGAGCCTTCAGAACCGTTAAATTCTCATATATAACGGTTGCTTATACTGCATTACCGAGCAAAATACCAGCTAATCAGGCATTCTGAAGGTTAGGGTTTGCTGCTGATCGCCCCGCAGCACCGTCATGCTGACAGTGTCTCCGCTCTGGACACTTTTCAGGGCCTGCATGCCACTGGCCAGGTTATTCAGGCTGATATCATTTATCCGGGTGACTATATCACCGGATTTGAGTCCCATCTGCTCGAACAGCTCCGGTTCCCTGCCTGGCTGTAGTGTATAGCCAATCATCTTACCCTGATCATCCTTTTTCGGGATGGTTCGCACCAGACCGAAAAGTGAGTTCGGATTCCGACTCAGGGTCTGCCGCAACGATTGCAGTCGTTCCGAGGTGCCGTTGTCCACAGTTTCCGGGGCGTACGTGCTCTCGGTTGCGACACTGATGATCGTGCCGCCACCCGCCGTCTCTTCACGCGGCAGGCGCAG
>Ga0180089_1000053_pt1 | contig 11051 bp, 7 predicted proteins | sample EasRiv860_16_10D_FD_123016 | JGI IMG/M metagenome (GOLD analysis project Ga0180089, IMG submission 123016) | Soil microbial communities from meander-bound floodplain in the East River, Colorado, USA - East River metaG ERMLT860_16_10D | ecosystem: Environmental > Terrestrial > Soil > Floodplain ... | reverse complement strand
CAACTTTGCCGGTGGTACGCGTGGGCAAGCCGTGACCGGTGAGTTTCTTCCAGGTGAGGCCTTCATCCGTCGACTTGTAAATCCCACTGCCCGGGCCGCCGCTTTCTCGTCCCCAGGTGTGAATCTCGAGCGGCCACATGCCGGCAAAAAGCGTTCGCGGGTTGCTGGGATCCATGACCACTTCGGACGCGCCGGTATTTTCATCGACGAATAACACGCGATTCCAGGTCTTGCCGCCGTCAGCGGTGCGAAAGATCCCGCGATCCTGTTGCGGCCCGTAACTGTGGCCCATGGCTGCGGCGATGACGATGTCAGGATTCTTTGGATCGATCACGATGCGCCCGATGCGTCCCGTCTTCTCCAGTCCCATCAACACCCAGGTCTTGCCGGCGTCAGTGGATTTGTAGATGCCGGCGCCAACGGAAATGTGACTGCGAATATGCGCCTCGCCGGTGCCCGCCCAAATTACGTTGGCATCGGAAGGCGCGATGGCCAATGAACCGATCGAGGAAACGGGCTGTGAGTCGAAGATAGGCTCCCAGTGAATGCCGCCGTCCGTAGTTTTGAAAATGCCGCCAGACGCCGCGCCGACGTAATAGATGTTTGCCTGCCCCGGCACGCTCACGACCGACGTGACGCGATTACCCATCGGGCCAATGTAGCGATAGCGCATCGCACCGAGAATGTCTTTGTTGGGTTCCTGTGCCTGAACAGGAAAGAGGAGCGCGGTAAATAAGACGAGAGCTACAACTACGAGTCTGGAAAACTTCGACATGATGCATCTCCGCGCGCGACTTCGAATCATCAAATCATCGGGCGTCGCGTCTGATCCGTATTTGATTGTTTGAAGAGAAACTCGATTGCCAGCTTGTTCCTGTAGCGCGCGAATTATTGCACTACTGCGACTGCAGAAGCAAAACAAGCAAAGGAATATTTCCGGATACGCAGACGAACGCGGATCAGAAATGAAAAAGCTACAAGGACGGGGATCGAAAACCGTGTCTTCTGCCCACAGCCTACCGCCTACTGCCTACTGCCTTCTTCTCCCCCCGCACCAGCGACCATTTCAGCAGAGGCGGCGTCACCAACGTGGTGACAATCACCATGATCACAATCGCGCCAAACGTTGCAGCGCCAATTACCGGTTCGGGAACACCAAGCGCGTTGGGCAACATTAGGGTCGCCCCGAGGCCGGCTATTATTAGTCCTACCTCGCCGCGCGGAATCATACCTAGTCCGATTGCCAGCCTGTTCAAACCACGTTCCGCCACCGCCAACGAACAAATCTGTTTGCCGACGATCGCAGCCAGAGTTAGCGCAGCAGCGAAGCCTAGTAGTTGTGGACGAGTGAAAACTCTTAAGTCGACTTTCATCCCCATCAACACAAAGAAAATTGGCACCAGGAAAGTTGTCACCGGCTCGAGCAGTTGCTCAAGATCATGTTCGCCTCGCTGCTTAAAGAATTTGAAGTGCACTTCATCAAGCACCAGCCCCGCAGCGAAGGCGCCCACGATCGCTGCGAGCTCGACCTTTGTAGCCAACCAGGAAAGCCAGAAACAAAACGCAATTGACAATACCAACAGGACGCCGCGACTCCGAAGCTTGCCGGCGCCGTGAAAAATGTGCGGCACGACGTAATGCCCTAAGGCAAACGCGCTCACAAAAAATGCCGCGGTCTTCGCGGCAATCCAGAAGATGTGAACGAAAGAAAGCGAGCTGCCTGTCAAAGTCGCAGTCACAGCTCCGATCACAACCGCCAGAATCATCAGACCAATCACGTCGTCGATGACGGCGGCGCCTAAAATGATTCGCGACTCCCGCAGGCTTAGTTTTCCCAGGTCTTTTAGAACGCGCGCGGTGATGCCAACGCTGGTCGCACAAAGAACTGAACCAACAAAGATGTGAACCAGACGCGACTCGCCCGGAAGGAAGTAAGCGGAAACTCCCCAGCCCAGAAAAAAAGGTGCCGCCACGCCGGCGACAGCAACGAACAACGACGACCAGCCAACCTCAAGCATCTCGCCGATGTTTGATTCCAACCCTACTTCAAACAACAACAGGATGACCCCTAACTGCGCCAGGGCGGCGATGACCGCATCCGTTTTCAGCGGTTCGGCAGCAGTGAAACCAAGCAACACCAGGTTCCCGATAATGATTCCACCAATCAACTCGCCTAACACAGCCGGTTGTTTGAGCCGTTCAAACAGTTCGCCGCCAAGCTTTGCCACGAGTAACATCGCGGCAAGTCCGATAAGAACCATTGGCTTTAGCCCCTGGGCATCACCCGATGCCGATGCCGGCGTAGCTTCCGGATCTGCATACGCGGAGGTCACGCACAGCAGGAGTAAAGCCGCGGTCAGAAACGCTTTTAGTTGGTTATTCATCAATGGTTACGAACAGAGGGATTATTACATATGTGATGCATTGGTTGTTTTATGTTTGCTCCAGTTGCTTCCCCGGCGGCCTCACCTCTATAATGCGCCAAATTTCAATGCGCCAAATTTCAACGCCCCGAGCTTCTGATAGGGATTCGCAGAGAATCCGGACGTTTGAGACGCATTAGAAGTAAACCAACTTACAAGATGTCAACTCCTATCAGGTGGAAAGAGCGCGGACGTGTCGCGACTCGGGGTTCAAAGAGGTCGCAAACTCCATTGCGCGCCCTGGCTCTCAACTTAAGTCAAGCTGCGCGCTCGGCATTGACCGAACCTTTCCGGCTGACGGTGGAACATCATCAGATCCACCTGCAACGTCTGCCTCGCGAACTCGACGGTTTTCGTATTGTTCAGCTTTCTGACATTCATCACAGCCCCTTCACCAGCCGCGAGCAGATCGAACGGGCAGTTGAGACAGCCAATAGTCTACAGCCGGACATCGTGGCACTAACCGGTGACTATGTTTCCAAGGAACGCGCCTACGCCGCTCCCTGCGCGGAACTGCTTAGCGGATTGCGCGCCCGCCATGGCGTCTACGCGGTGTTGGGCAATCACGATCACTGGACAGACGCAGCTTTGATTACCGATCTTTTCCGCGCCGAAGGAATTACCATGCTGGTTAATCAGGGCATGCGTTTCGAAAATAACGGCGCTGCTTTCTGGTTGGCCGGCGTGGACGATACGATGGTTGGACTGGAGGATCTCCCACTTGCGCTGGCAGGATCGAGCGACAACGAGTTTAAGCTGCTGTTGGCGCACAATCCGATTATCCTGCGCCGTGCCGCTCGGGCCGGAGTCGATTTGGTCCTAAGCGGCCACACACACGGCGGACAGGTTAGGCTACGCTCTGAACGCAATGCGGCTGGCCGCCCTCGTCGTCGCTTGCTAAAGGGCCTGGCGCGCCAGGGCGAAACCCAGATCTACATAACCCGTGGTCTGGGCACTGTTGTCTTGCCAGTTCGTTTCGGCTGCCCTCCTGAAGTTTCATTACTCGAACTGCGAACTGCTTGAGAAAGTTGTAACGCAAACTGTTGGTTTGCGTCAGTAAGCTAACAGCTTGGGTTACAGTAATGTCCTCCCGAATACTTACCGTCCCCAACATGCTCACCGTCTTCCGGATGGTGCTCATTCCGGTTTTTGTCACACTTCTTTTCTATCAGCGGTTTCTCTGGGCCTTGGGGATCTTTGTACTAGCAGGACTTACCGACGGGCTTGACGGCCTTTTGGCGCGGCGCTTTGGCCAGCAATCTCAGCTCGGCACTATCCTCGATCCCATTGCCGACAAGCTGATGCTGGTTACCGCTTTCATCGTACTCTCGATGCGCAGCGTCTTTCCGCAACCCTTACCGAGCCACTTGCCGGTGCCTTTCTGGGTCACAATCGCCGTCATCAGCCGCGACGTCTTCATCACCGTGGGCGCACTGGCGATCAACATGATGACCGGCTTCAGAGGTTTCCGGCCTTCCTGGCTGGGCAAGCTAAACACCATCATCCAGATTGGGGGAATTGCGGCCATAATGTTTGCCCCCAGCGTTCCTCAATACACCGGCTATTACCTCCCAACGGTATATGCGGCCGTTTTCGCCATGGCCATTCTGTCAGGGCTTCACTACATCTTTTTCGCCTCAAAGCTCATGAACGAAGACCGAAAACCCGGATCCGGCCCCGAAGTCAGCTCATAGCTCCGAATCCCTCAGTTCACCGTTACTACAGCCCTGTTATCAAAGTTGACAACGGCGGGCTCACATATTATATTACGTGTCCATTCAACTAAGAGTTGTTGGTGGCCCGAAGAAGGGGACAATTAGACGCGGGCGGCGTAAAAATGTCGGATTCGCGCTGCCTAGGAGCTAGGTGGGCGATTCGAGGAGCGGGCTAAATATCGTTTTGGAGAACAAAAACAAATGAGCAAGATCATAGGAATTGACCTGGGAACGACCAACTCCGTGGTGGCAGTCATGGAAGGCGGCGAACCCACGGTCATAACAAACTCAGAAGGCGGGCGAACCACGCCCTCGGTAGTCGCGTTTACGAAAGACGGCAGCCGACTGGTTGGCCAGGTAGCAAAGCGCCAGGCAGTGACTAATCCCGAGAACACGGTTTATTCAATCAAGAGATTTATGGGCAGGCGCTTTGACGAAGTGACCGAAGAGATTAAGCAGGTACCTTACAAGGTGAAGGCTGCCGGCTCCGGTGACGTCCGTATCGAAGCCGGTGGCAAGGAATGGAGTCCGCCCGAGATTTCGGCCATCATCCTTCAGAAGATGAAACAGTCGGCCGAAGACTACCTGGGACAAAAGGTAGACAAGGCGGTGATTACCGTTCCGGCTTACTTCAACGACGCGCAACGCCAGGCAACCAAAGATGCCGGTAAGATTGCCGGCCTGGAAGTGATGCGCATCGTCAACGAGCCCACTGCCGCGGCGCTCGCTTATGGACTCGACAAGAAGAAGGACGAAACGATTGCGGTCTTTGACTTCGGCGGCGGCACGTTTGACATCTCGATCCTCGAGGTGGGCGAAGGCGTTGTGGAAGTTAAGTCGACCAACGGCGACACGCACCTGGGCGGCGATGACATTGACGAGCGTCTGACCGAATGGATCATTGAAGAATTCAAGAAGGATCAGGGCATCGACCTTTCAAACGACAAGATGGCCCTGCAACGTTTGAAGGAAGCGTCGGAGAAAGCAAAGATCGAACTCTCCAGCACGATGGAGACCGAAATCAATTTGCCCTTCGTCACTGCGGATCAGTCTGGTCCGAAGCACCTGGCAATGAAGCTGACGCGCGCGAAGTTTGAGCAGTTAGCCGAGCCAATCCTCGGACGTTTGAAATCGCCGGTGGAACAGGCAATCAAAGATGCCGGGGTTCAAGCCGGTAAGATCGACGAAGTAGTTTTGGTTGGCGGCTCGACGCGTATTCCCAAAGTCCAGCAGATTGTGAAGGACTTGTTTGGCGGCAAGGAACCAAACAAGAGCGTTAATCCTGATGAAGTGGTGGCAATCGGGGCTGCCGTTCAGGCGGGCGTACTTTCAGGCGAAAAGACAGACATTCTGTTGCTTGACGTTACTCCGCTGAGCCTGGGAATCGAGACGCTCGGTGGCGTGTTTACCAAGCTGATCGAACGCAATACCACTATCCCAACGCGCAAGTCGGAAATATTCTCGACTGCTTCGGACAATCAAACGTCCGTTGAAGTTCACGTGCTTCAGGGCGAGCGTCAAATGGCGAGCGACAACCGCACGCTTGGTAAGTTTCACCTGATCGGCATTCCGCCGGCGCCTCGCGGCATGCCGCAGGTAGAGGTGGCCTTCGACATCGACGCCAACGGCATAGTGAACGTTTCGGCCAAGGACATGGGCACTGGCCGCGAGCAGAAGATAACCATCACTTCGTCATCTGGTCTCTCAAAAGACGAGATAGACAAGATGATGCGCGATGCTGAGTCGCATGCTGCAGACGACGTCAAGAAGCGCGAGGAAATCGAAGCGCGCAATAAGCTTGATAGTCTCGTCTATCAGATGGAGAAAACGCTCAACGAGAATCGCGAGAAAGTTGGCGCCACCGCCGGCGACGTTGAGACGGCGATTGCGGAAGCGAAAACGGCGCTGGCTGAAGGTGACATTGATAAGCTGAATTCCGCCTACAACCAGCTGCAAACTGCTTCGCATAAGATGGCTGAAGCGCTTTATCAACAAACCGGAGCTACGGGAACGGAAACGCCCGCGGCGGACGATCAGGCCTCAGCAGCGGGTGCTTCCGGAGCGGGGGGCGCGGGCGAAGACAATGTGATCGACGCTGAATACGTCGACGTAGACGAAAACAAGTAAGGGATTGCCGATTTGCGATTGCCAAATGCCGATTGAAAAGAGGCGGAGGGTGACATACTTCTCTCCGCCTTTTAGATCGGCAATTGGCATTCGGCAATCGGAAATGTAACGGTGGCCAAACAAGACTACTACGAAGTGCTGGGTATCAAGCGAAACGCTAAGCCTGAGGAGATCAAGAAGGCTTATCGCCGGCTGGCGCGCAAATATCACCCCGACGTCAATCCGGGGGACAAAGCATCGGAAGATCGTTTTAAGTTAACCACTGAAGCGCACGATGTGCTTTCCGATCCGAAGAAGCGCAAGGTTTACGATCAGTTTGGGCAGTATTCCGACAACCTCGCGGACGCCGCCGCACGCGGCGCGACGCCAGGCGCGGGGCGCACATCCCCAGGCTTTGATTTCAGCGGCTTTGACTGGAGTACCACAACCACTCCCGGCGGGGGCGCGGGCAGTGGTTCGAGTTTTCGCGACATCTTTGCGGATCTTTTCGGCGGCGGCTCAGCGAAAGAGCCGGAACCACCCCGAGCGCAACCCAAGCGTGGCGACGACATAGAAATGCCGCTCACGCTTTCGTTTGAAGAAGCAATCAAGGGAATAACCACCAACCTGACGGTGAATCGTTCCGAGCAATGTTCACGTTGCAACGGCGCCGGAGACATCGGTGGGCCAGTGATGGTCTGCCAGACTTGCAAGGGCTCGGGGCAAGTCCAGCGCGCCGGCGGCCGCTTGCGCTTTGCGCAGGAATGTCCCGACTGCGGTGGCACCGGTCGCAGGCGATCGCCCTGCTCTTTGTGCAAAGGCAAAGGCACGGTACCAAAAACCGAGACAGTGAAAGTGCGCATCCCGGCCGGCGTGGAAACGGGTTCGCGCGTGCGCATTCCGGGCAAGGGTGAAGGCGGACGCCTCGGCGCACCGCCCGGCGACTTGCATATCATTACCAACGTCGGCACGCACAAATACTTCACGCGCAAGGGCGACAATATCTACGTCACTGTTCCGATAACCGTTCCGGAAGGAGCGCTCGGAGCGAAGATCGAAGTGCCGACCGTGGAAGGCAAGGCGCAATTGCGAATACCTCCAGGCACGCAATCCGGACAAAAATTTCGCTTGCGCGAGCGCGGCGCGCCATCCCTGCGCAAGCCCGGCGCGCATGGCGATCAGTTTGTTGAGGTGCAAGTGACCCTTCCGAAAGTGATTTCGGAGGAGACAAAAGAATTGTTGCGGCAGTATTCGAAGCTGAACGACGAGAACCCGCGAGTGGAAATGGGTTTGGAATAAAGACGGGCTTTGGTCTTAGGTCTTTGGACTTAGCAGAACAAGGCGCTACTTGAGAAACGCGCGCAAAGACCAAAGGCCCAAGACCAAAGACCTAAACGAATGAAACGCAAACTGAAGACATACACCATCAGCGCGGTGGCGGAGCAATACAGTCTGCATCCGCAGACGCTGCGCATGTATGAACGCGAAGGACTGCTTAAGCCGTCGCGGTCTGAAGGCAACACCCGTCTCTACACCGATCCCGATCTCGAACGTTTGGAATTGATTCTCTCGCTGACGCGAGATCTTGGCGTAAACCTGGCCGGCGTCGAGATCATTCTCAACATGCGCGAGAAGATGGATGCGATGCAGCAGGAGTTTGAACGTTTCTTCCATTACCTGCAGTCTCACGCCGACGAACTAACTAACTTTGTCGAACCTCCAGCCGAGGGCACTACTGATGCGCTCGTTCCGCTAACGCGCGCTGCCGCTCTCCGCCGTCGCGGCATATCCCGCGCCTAACCTCGTCAATGTTCTTCGCAAAATTCCTGTCAAGACTTGGTTTTGTCTAGTGTTGGCAAACGCTTGTTGGGGTCAACAGCGCCATGCTAGATTTCGCGTCACCCTGGGCCTTTCCCGAAACACGATCCACCGCTTACCGAAGTTAAACCGCTAACCAGCGTCCGAAGAGGTCTTGAATTCTGACCTTAAGGGCGTTCCGGTGGAAGACTACAAAATGAGAAGGCTTGCTTCGGTCCGTTTCATCCCCTCGGTGCTTCCGGGGGCACTGCTTTTCGCGGCTATCAGTCTGGCGGCTATCAGTCAGGCTAGCACCAAACCTCCAGCTTCGCAGGATCTTGATAACGTGACTCTCACGGGGCGTGTGCTGGATCAGAATGGCGCCGTCATTGCCGGAGCGGCGATCGAGGTTGTTCTCGCGACGACCGGGGCAACGCGTACTGCCGTAACAGATGACGCAGGAAGTTACCGCATTATTCAGCTCGAGCCGGGAGTCTACAACCTGCGTGCTTCGTTTCCCGGCTTTGCGCCGCAGGAGAAAACGCAGCTGATATTCATTGCGGGCAAGAATGTGCAACTCGAACTCACGCTTGTGCCGGAAGGCGTAACGGTCGATCCAATCACCGTAACTGCGGATGATACTCCCGCCGTGGACACCACTCGGACAGTGGTTGGCGGTACGGTCACGTCAGCGGAGGTCGAATCGCTGCCGATCAACTCGCGCTCGCCGTTGGATCTGATTTTTACTTTGCCCGGCGTATCATAAGAAGCGCTCTCAACGCGTGAGCTTGCCGAGGACCGCAACACTTCCGCAGCCAACACTCCGGAAGAGTCTGGAACATTCTCGCTCGCCGGTGGCCCCGCCTATTCAAACAACCTCACCATCGATGGCCTCGACAACAACGACGACCGCGCTGCGCGCGAACGTTTTCAACCTTCGCTTGAAGCGGTTGAGGAAGTTCAGATTATCAACAATCAGTTTTCCGCTGAGTATGGCCGCGCTTCTGGTGGGCGTATCAACATCCGTACGCGCGGCGGCTCCAACAAGTATAGCGGGCGGGCCTTCTACTTTTTCCGCGATGACTATCTCAACGCCAACACTTCCAACAACAAGGCGAAGGGGTTATCGCGCCTGCCGTTTACGGAACATAATCCGGGGTTTACGTTTAGCGGGCCGCTGCGATTACCACTCTATGACGGCCGCAAGAAAACGTTTTTCTTTACCGCCTACGAATACAACACGATTTTTGATTCGGCGACGATAGACACGCTGGTGCCAATCCAGCAAAATCCGCGCTTCACGATTGCCGGTCCGACCGTGACAGACCCGGCGGCGATAGGACAGCTTCGCATTGATGCCGGTATCGCGCCATACATTTCCCATGTATCAACTCCCGTTAAGAACCACACGCTGACGACGCGCATCGACCACAAGTTTTCCGATCTTCACAATGGCTCCGTGCTTTACCAGTTGGGGCGGCAGAACAATCTGCGGCAATTTGGCGGCGGGAATCGTCTGGCAGAGGCGCTGCTTGGCAAAACACGAGGCACGGACGCCGTTTCCTACACCGACAACTACGTAATCTCGGCTACGCTCGTGAATCAAATGCGATTTCAGTTTTCCCGCCTGGCGCCCGGTGTAACAGCCGGCGGCGGCCGAAGACCGGTGGTGCTGATCACGCTCGACGACCCATTGCCGGCAACTGATCCTGAACAGCGGTCGGGCACGCTGGTCGCCGGCTCGTCAACTTCAGGCGCCACCGATCGTCGCGAGTCTCGCGTGCAAGGCCAGGAAATTCTTTCCTGGGTTCAAGGCGCCCACTCGCTAAAATTCGGCGGCGATGTACAGTACATCAGCTCGACCTTCATCGACCTTTCGGATATCTCCGGCACTTACAGTTTTTCCAATGCCCTCGATTTTATCGCCAATGCACCGAGTCGCTTTCGGCAAAATTTTCAGGCGGAGTCGACGCAGCACAACACTTACATGGGCTTCTTTATCCAGGACGAGTGGCGCCTGCTCCCTAATCTGGTTTTGAGTTGTGGACTGCGTTATGAGAACGAGACCATCATCAGGGACCGCAATAATTGGGGGCCGCGCATTTCGGCAGCTTACGATCCTTTCAAGGATGGCAAGACTGTAGTCAGAATTGGCGCCGGAGCTTTCTATAACCGTGCCCTGCTTCGCACCATCGACGACTTCACGCTTGGCGGGCAGCAGCGGTTTTTCGACACCAACAATCTGATCGATCCTTCGACCGGGCAACTCGGTAGCGCTGACTTTCGCCGCGCCTTCATCGCCGCAAATCTGAGTTTTCCAGAAACGCTGACTGTTAGTTCACCGCTCGTCCAAAACTTTGGCGTGCTTAACGCCGGTTTTTCCCGCCGGCTCGATCCTGCCCTGCGCATTCCTGAGAGCTATCAAGCTAACGTCGGATTCGAAAGAGATCTCGGGCAAGGTTTTGTTTTCGAAACGAACTACACGTTTAATCGCGGACTTCATCTGTGGCGTGAATACAACGCCAACGCGCCAATACTGCCGCCAGGTTTCAAAAACTTTTCCGAGTATCTTGGCTCGCGCGATTTCGCAAACTTCCGCAGCAGTCCTTTTGGCATTCGGCCTCTTTACAACGTTTCCACCGCCGGCGATCTGGTCAGATTTGTTTTTAGTCCACTTGATTCTGCTAATCCGAATGCCGTCAGCCGCATCGCTGAACTTGGCGTTCCGATTTCCCTCATCAATCTGAACAGTTTTACCTCGTCGACCGCGGTCGAGGTAGCCCAGGCTGCGCTGAATCCTTTTCGGCCTGATCCAACTCGCGCGGACATCCAACAGCTAATTTCAGCCGGCAACAGTTTCTACCACGGCCTCACGTTCGAGCTTCGCAAGCGGCTCAAACGAACAACGAACTTCGCTTTCTCCTTTCGTGCTGCCTACACATTTTCGCATTTGACTGACGATGGCATTGTGAACACTTCCGACGCATTGGTCGCCGGCGACTTTTTCGCT
>Ga0180089_1000052_pt1 | contig 11292 bp, 4 predicted proteins | sample EasRiv860_16_10D_FD_123016 | JGI IMG/M metagenome (GOLD analysis project Ga0180089, IMG submission 123016) | Soil microbial communities from meander-bound floodplain in the East River, Colorado, USA - East River metaG ERMLT860_16_10D | ecosystem: Environmental > Terrestrial > Soil > Floodplain ... | reverse complement strand
GCCGAATCATTGTCCGTGATTGTGATCGTGGTTGTGCTCGGTGACCCAAGGCCCACCCCGCTACCGCTTACATTGCTAAGACTCATGGTAAACGCTTCGTTGGTCTCGTCGTAAGAATCGTCCACCAGAAAAACGTCAATCGTCTTCGAAGTTTCGCCCGGTGCAAAGTTCAACGTGCCCACGGTTATCTGATAGTCACATCGAGAAGAGGCGACGCTGCTGACAACGTTGCAGTTGCTGGCGCCGGCCGTATCGCTTGTCGCGTAGTTAACTGAAGCCATGCCGGTGGTATTACCGGTGCGGGTAATTGTGATAGCGGCGCTGCTGTGCTCTTCGGCAGGTGTATAACTCGCCGAGTTGAATTGTATCTGCGACGGAGGCGTCGCGATCCGCTGCCAATCGGGGAACCAATCGAGGTTGGAATTTTTTGTAATCTGCGCCGGATTAGTCCCATTTGCGTTCATGACAAAAAGCTCAACCGTAGTTTCATCAGCGACGCTTCCGGAGGCGAACACGATGTTCGCGCCGTCAAACGACCACGCCGGGAAACCGTCGGTCACCGCATTATTCGTCAGTTGTATTCGATTGCTGCCGTCGGCATTCATTACGTAAATTTCGATCCCGTTGGGACTCATCGCGTTTCCGCTGCCAAAAACAATCTTCGTCCCATCGGGTGAATACGACGGCTGGCCGTCGACGATAGTGTTATTCGTAAGGCGCGCCCGGTTATTGCCGTCGGCGTCGATTCTGTAAATCTCAAAAGCGTTGGGATCAAACACGCTGCCGCCGCCGCTCATAAAAACGATCTTCGTTCCGTCGGGCGACCAGGAAGGCACACCGTCGATGACCGAGTCAGTCGTGAGCCGAACCTGATTGTTGCCATTGGCGTCCATTACGTAGATTTCAAACGTGCTGGGGTTACCCAGATCACCGCCGACGAAAGCGAGCTTGGCGCCGTTAGGCGACCAGGCTGGGAAGCCATCCGCTGCGAGATTGTTCGTAATTCTCGTCTGACCACTGCCATCGGCATTCATCGTGTAGATTTCGAGGTTGCCATCCCGACCACTCATGAATGCGATTTTGGAACTGTCAGGCGACCACTTCGGTTGATCGTCATAGGCCAGACTGGTGGTCAGCCGCGTTTGGTTGGAGCCGTCGAGGTCCATCGTGAAAATATCGTGGTTGCCACCGTTGCGAGAACTCCCAAACACGATCTTCGGCGCTACGCTGATTCCCAGCGGACCGCTTTGCGCGAAGACGTCAACGCCTGTAAACCCGATGCCGGCGCAGGCGAAGGTGAGAATAAACAGAATCCGGAGAATATGAGAGTTGTTTTGAAAAGCGAAAAACATCGAGCAGTCCCTTTCCGTGGGAGTGAAGGGGAAGCAAAAACGAATGGGGAGATCTCAAAGTACCACGAAAACAGTGAAGAGTGAAAAGTGATGAGTAATGAGTGATGAGTAATGAGTGATGAGTCAAGAATGGGAGATTCTACTCATCAGTCGTCCTCATCACTCATCACTCATCACTCATCACTTCTTTACGGTCCAAACCTGTGCCGGTATTCACCAGAGACGATAAACGCTTTGACCATCTCAGCGTTGACGAAATTACCGTTGAATTGATTCAGTTTGCCCAGCCAGAAATCGTAACCGGTGTAGTCAGTATCTGGGTTGGTGTCTGGATCACGTCGTAAGTAACCGAAGTATTGCATCAGCACGAAAGCGCTGTTCTTCTCCAGCTGAGAAAACGTTCCGTTTTCAGCGATGGCTCGCACCGCGCGCGCCCGGGCAGCCGTGTCGGTCGTGTTCGCAGCTCCGCCAAACTCATCGATGAAAGCTTGTCGCTGTGCGGGCGTGGGCGTGAATCCAGCTTTAGCAATGAGCGCATCGACGAATTGCGCCGGGGTCAGCGAAGTTGCATAGGCCGTGGTGAAACGTGTGCGGGTAACAAAATCGTTCGCAAACGCCACCTTGTTGGCTTCCAACAGTTGTAAAGCACCCGGCTGTCCGATCACTACGCCATTGGAAATCTGGAACGAATCAGGAACAAATTCGCTGCGCCGGATAATCGGCACGGGAAGTTGATGAGATCCTGGCCCGGGGAACGTCGAAGTTCCCGTAGCGTCCCCATAAGCAACCTTGCACATACGCTCGACAAGGTAGCCGGTCTCCTGAAACTCTATCGATAGGAAGAAGGCCGCAGACACATTGATGCGGCGTATCTCAATACAAGCTTGATCGCTGCCGCAGGACGTAATTTGATCGGCCCAGAAAGCAAGGCCTCCCGCATCAGGCTCACGGTTCAGGAAGTCGAGGTAATGCTGTCTCACAAAGAATTGCGCGTTGGCATTGTCGAGAGGATTTGGTAATCCCGGAGAGTCGTTGTCGGAAATCGCAACAGCAGTCACGCTGGTGGGGCCGAGGATCGTTCCCACCGGATTGCTCAACGTCACGCTTAATGTCTCAGTTGCCTCCTGAAAAACGTCGTCGACGATCAAGACGGGAAAGCTCTTGCTGGTTTCACCTGCGGCGAAGGTAAGTTTCCCAGCCACCTGAGTGTAATCACCTTTCTGAGAGGCGGTTCCATCGTTGGTTGCGAAATTAACTGACGCAGGCGCTGACGTGTCGCCGCTGCGCGTAACCGTAATCGTCGCGGAAAGTCCCGACTCATTCACGTCAAACTGCGGCAGCGAAAACTGAACACCATTTACGTAAACCGCCGTCATCGTGTGGTTGATATCCATCGTTACGCTGGTAGCCAGGTTCGAAGAAAAATCAATGCCATCACGCTGCCACTTGAGGAAGCTGCTGTTTCCCGATGCCGTCGCCGGCGCAGTCAGATTCACCACGCTGGAGATGTCATAGAGGCGCGTGAACTGCGTCGTACCATTCCCCTGGCCACTGTTGTCGTTCGGACTCACCGTGATGTTCACGCCCGAGTTGGGAGTTGAGGAAGCGACTGTCAGTGTGCGACCCACGATATAGACAGCGGTCATGGTGTGAGGAGCATCCATCGTCAAACTGGTGGCTGGATTCGTCGACCAGTCAACTCCGTCGCGCTGCCATTTCTGAAACCTGTTACTGCCCGTAGTGGCCGGCGCCGTCAGATTAACATTGGAGGTTGGGACATAACCCCGCGTGAAAGGCGTCGTGCCGTTACCCTGATCGCCGGCATCACTTGGACTGACCGTAATGCTCACTCCACTACTCGGGTTGATCGAGGCCACGGTAAGTGTATGAGTAAGACTTCGCGGCAGGAAGGTGACCGTCTGCGCGTTGGTTAAATCTATGACTGTGCCCTCGGAAGTATGCGAGGGAACGATATAAGTGTCTGGCTCGCCGCCGGAAATCCCTACCACCCGGGAAATAACATCGGCGTCAGGGCTTTGGGCGGCGTTGCCGTAACGAGTCAGAATCGTTCCGTCACTGCGCAGTTCGATCTCAAAAGTTACCGGCAATTCGGTTGCCGGTGTTCCGTTACCAAACGTCACCGTTTGCCAGCGAAAGATTACCCGGTTCGCATCAGGAGTGACGACATAGATGTCATTGCCGGCCCCGTGGTCGGTGCGCAAGTCGTCCCAGAGTCCCGCAATCATTTTGAACTGGGACAGACCGGCCGCAGAGCTAACCGCATCGTTGGCAGGCGGCGTCGTAAAATACATGGCGCCGTTTGAAGTTACGTTTACCGAAGTGAAATTCTCACCGAAGAAGGGAAATGTGAACGGCAATGCCCGTGTCTTGGAACAGTCGTCGCAATTAGTTAAGAGAGCGACTCCGCCTGTCGAAAGCGACAGGTGAATTCCCAGCGAAGTCAGATAAGGATCGCTTGCAATCAGGTTAACCGAAACAGGAAGAGTGGCCGGCACGCCTTCGTTTCCCGCGTTGTCATACTCACGAAGATTCAGTGTTCCAGTGGGATGGCGGTAAGGGAGCTTCACGTCAACAGCTTGTACAATTCCGGACGCCGCCGGAATCACATTCTTCAAAAAGATAACCGCACCGCTGGAAGCGTCGGTGAAACTAAGAGCATAAAGCGAGGCTTGGCCGCTCGCTCCGTCGTCGCCCGATGCTGTCCAGCCGACATTGAGGCTGCGACCAGTCTGAGAATTCAGATGAAGATTGCCGACGGTGCCCGGCGCAATCACATCATTCTCAGCCACGGCGGAGACGCTATTGGCAACGTTGAGCCTTCGTCCGGTCAGCGTTTTCCCAGCCAGCGATGGCACTACATCTCCGTTGTAGATCAACAGGCTCTTCAGCTGCTGGATCGTCAAATTCGGATTCTGCGCCAATAGCAAAGCGGCTGCGCCCGCCACATGCGGCGTTGCCATAGACGTACCGCTTAAGAACGAATACGCATTGCCTGGGGTAGTGCTCAGAATACCGATGCCTGGGGCACCGAGATGGACGGTCGCCGCTCCATAATGAGAGTCAGCCGCGAGATTATCGGTTTGTCCGGTTGAGGCTACTCCAATAACGTTCGGGGCAGCGTAACCTGAAGGATAATGCGGCACCAGATCGTTGTCCGGCTGGGTGCTAAACCCATCGACGTTGCCCGCCGAAGCCACAAAAAGAATGCCTGATTGGTTCAAGGCATTGATTGAGTCAAGAAACGATTGGGTAAACTGGTCGTCCCCGTAACTGTTGTTCAGTACTCTCAGGTTGGCGCCCTGGGTCCCGCCACTACTAACCCAACGATCGCGCATCATTTTCGCGTAGTTACACGCACGGATTGCATCAACGGTGTCCGCTTGAAAGCCATCGATGAACTTGAGGGACATCAAGCCCACGCCCCAGTTAACTCCGACTACGCCGGTCGCGTTATTCCCGACGGCCCCGATCGTGCCGGCGACGTGCGTGCCGTGGTTCTGCGGCGTGATTACTCCGCTGTTTAGCGCAAAGTCGTAACCATGAGTATCGTCAACGAATCCATTGGCATCGTTGTCGACACCATCAGGCGTAGCGCCTTCGCCGGGATTTGTCCAGATGTTGGCGGCAAGATCCTGATGCAGCACGTCGATGCCTTCATCGATCACGCCGACTACGATTCTGGGACTACCGAAACCAGCCTGCACAGTATCCGAGCTTCCTTTGATGGTGTCCCAAGCCTGGGGTGCACCGATCTTCGACAGGCCATAAAGTTCGTTGCTTAAGAAACGCGGGTCGTCTGGCGTCGCATCCAAATGCAAAAGGTAATTCGGCTCAGCATAGAGAACATCAGGCTGCGACTTCAGCGCTGCAATGGCCGCCATGGTGTCTTCCGGAGCAACGTGAGCAAGACGCAAGCCGGGAACGATGTCGGCTCCGTCGAATCGTTCGAGTTGAATGGAAAGCTGACGGCCGTCGGAACTGACCAGCTTCTCGCTAGTTTTTTGTCTTGCTAACCGTTCGCTGCGGTAGCGAACCAGAACCTGACCCGGAACAAACTGTGGCCGCGATGGTTTTTGGCCGCGATCAGACTGAGCGTTTCCCTGGGTAGCGCTGGAGGTCGGCGGTAGGGCAGCGACCAGGACAACTGTGAACACGAACAGAATTGAAGACAGGAGGACTAGATGGGTATTCCTCGACTTAGTGCTTAAGAATGAACCCTGCATAAGGGGCAAATCTCCCAAAAACTAAAAATGCTTATGAGATCGGGTTGTTTGTCTGAGTCAGAATTCGGGGAGCAAATTCTCAGGTATGAATTTCCGAAACGACCGCGCCGGCGACCGCGATAAATTTTTTGACGCCGGCCAATATATACCAGTTTTCTTCAGGTGCACAGTCGCCCAAGTCTGTCGACGCAGTTAGCGGAAACGCTGGCCAATCTGCTCGGTGCCGAACGTGCCGATACCGTTCAGTCGGAAGCTAAACAACACGCCCTTTTCCTGGCGCACACCGACGTTGAAAGTGTTGTACTGCATAGTCACCGCGCAGCAGTCCCAACTGTAGCCTGTAGTGATTGTGGAACTAATGAGAGAACTATTTCCCTTCCCGGGGCGGGCCTGATAGTCAAAGAAGAACGACGCACCGCCGAAGGGTCCGCGTTCACGGTCGCCCAAAAAGATCGAAGGACTCCACTGCGAGCCACGAAGCGTACCTGGTTCCTTGCCGCGCGGGTCCGCGAACTGGGCGAGACTCGGCACCAGTTCGACCGCGCGCGTGTAGTAAAAAGTCTGGAATGCCTGAAGCAGCGGCCTGTTGATTCCAAACGAGGTGGAAAACGCTCGCAGACCGCCGCCGCGCGTGTCGAGATCCGTGCGCATGTCGACAAACAAATCCGCGCGCGGACGATAGCGGGCCTCGACGTTCAGCGGCGAAAAGCGTCGCGGAACGCCGCCATAGCTAAAACCGGAGAGAGTGTTGATGGGATAAAACTGGTTTCGGCGACCGGGAACTAAAGCGCCACCGAAAGTTGTGTCAAAGAAATATTTTCCGCGCACCGTGACCGTCAAGGCCTCGTAAGGCTGTGTCGACGTGCCCACGCGTTTCCCGGTTCTGGTAGCTTTTGCCGCGGCCTTGCTGACGTTTTCGGTTGAGCGCTGAGTGAAAAAGCGGTTGGAAAGACCAAACTCAATCTCATTGGTGTTGGCGACCGCGTCCACATAGTCGAACCGGATAATTCGATGGAAGTTATCAACTCCGAATATGCGGCGGTAGGTGATATAGGGTTCGATCAAGTGGCGAAAGAAAAAGCTGCCGTTGCCGCGATGGAAGTCCTTGAATAACGCCGGCGGCCGGAAGTCGAGTTCAAACTCGCCATAACCTCGCGTTATGTTCCGGCTCAGTACCTGACGATTTACGGGATCGACTGAGTTTGAATAAAAAGTTAATCGGCCACCCGCTGACGCTGTAAGCGACATGCCATAAAAATAAAGGGGCACCTGGAGCTTTGGATGGTAGTCGAGCCGTTGCACGATCGAAGGTGTAACGACTGGATCGCCGCCAGCGTCGAGCCGAAATTCAACGAGATCGTCAGTAGTTTCTTTACGGCTGACCCCATCGGCCGAAGCTTCGAACGAGTAATAGATGGGAAGCTTTTTCAGAAAATCGAGCGCTGTCGCACGCTTTTCAATCTCTACGCCGGGCAGATTGCGAATCCGTACGCGCGTGTTAGCCGACCCTGAATTTGGCAGAAACGTAACCTGCGAACGCGCCAGGAAATTGAAACTGAATTCGTTGAGATCCTTATTTACGAAAACCTGGGAACGCTCCTCCGGGGAAATCGCCTGCTGGATACTGTCCGAAAACACCTGGCGATATGCGAGATTGGAAGTCACGTTAACGTCAGCCGCCGCTATAAAGCCGTTGGGAAAATAGTGAACGCCCTCAACGTAAAGGCTCGAGCCGCCCTGATCCGGGTGATCCGCATCTGCCTTATGCCCTAACGCTCGATCCTTAACGACATAAAAGCCGGCGTTGAAGAACGAACGCGAGTTAGCGCGCGTGCGCAAGTCAGCGCCCATTCCGAAGCCGCGAGCCGAATAGATGTCACTGCGCACAGTTACATCGGCAGACCGTCCCAGAGTTTGGTAATAAGCATTGGAGAGTCGGAACCCTTTTTTACCGGAGCCGCCGAAGGTGGGCGTTAGAAATCCCGAAGCCCGATCGCGATCCTTGATGGAAATCGAGGCGTAGGGAAGATAAAAAATCGGCAGGCGCTTGACGCGCAGATTTGGCGAATAGAGACGCACGCGATCGCCGGTCTTTATCTTGATGCGCTTAGCGTGAAAGCTCCATTTGGGAACATCTTCATCGCAGGCGGTAACTTGTACGTTGGTAGCGATGATCGTATCCAGGCTGACCTTATCCACGCGGTCGGCGGTGAAATACATTCTGGTGCCGTCTTCGGTTTGATTAGTAAAGCCTGTCGAGTTTATGAAGTACCCGGTCTTCGTTCGATAGTTCCACTCCGCGGTTGAGCCTGTAATCCGTTGCTCGTCGCCCTGATCAAACACCACGTTGCCTTCGGCGAATACTTTGTTAGTCGCCTCATAAACAGTCACTTTGTCGGCTTGCAAGCGATAGGTGCCGATGCGCGCGTCGACGTTTCCTTCATAAACAAATATGCGCGCTTCTTTCGGTCCGGAAACTGTTTGCGTGCCGGCAGCGACCTTGAGCTCGTCCGTCGCCTCGCCGGCAACCTGTTGCCTTGGTCGAGTTTTCTGTTTGACTGACTGGTCTTGAGTTAAGGGGTTGACGTTGGGCGTGTCGGTCATCGGGTTCGTGACCTTACGATCGACCGGATTGGTTTGTTGCGCGACTGCGTTGCTTGAAGCGAGGCCTGCAAATGCGATTAAGATCGCAAGGCAGACGAGCCTGACCATACGACTGGAGCGGAAAGCAACGCGCAAAGAAAGTGAAGACCTCCGGGAACGTAGAGGCGAGCACTACTACTATTAGGGGGAAAAGCGCGCGCCGATTTTGTTTAGAACGACAGCGATGCTAACACGAATCAGTGAGCAGTGAGCAGTGGGCAGTGGGCAGTTTGAAGGTGGCGGGAACCGTTGTTACTGAATACTGGTCACTGATCACTGATCACTGGCCACTGGCCACTGCCCACTGCTCACTGCCCACTGCTGACTGCCCACTGCTATTATGCGCCCCGATGACAGCGCATCGACTAATGATCGTCGCCGGCGAGGCTTCCGGCGATGCCCATGCGGCCGCACTCGTCGACGCCCTGCGTGTTGCTGAGCCGCAGGCCCAATTCGAGTTCTTCGGCGCCACCGGGCCTTTGCTACGCGCCGCCGGTGTTGAATCGATTATTCGTTCGGACGACCTTGCCATCCTGGGCTTACTCGAAATCGGCGGCGCCCTGCCGAAGTTTTGGCGAGCCTTCAACCTTCTGAAACAAGCGGCAATAAAGAACAAGCCCGATGCTGTTGTTTTGGTTGACTGGCCCGACTTCAATTTGAAACTGGCCCGAGCGCTTCATCGTCGCGGACTGAAAATAATTTATTACATCAGCCCACAACTCTGGGCCTGGCGCTCATATCGAGCCCGCAGCATCGAACGCAACGTCGATCTGCTACTTTCAATTCTTCCCTTCGAACAGGAGTGGTACGCCGAACGCGGAATCGATCAGGTCGAGTTTGTCGGCCATCCGCTCGCCGGCGAGGTCCATGCGCGCTCCGATCGCGCGGAGTTTTGCCGGCAAACTAAACTCGATCCCAGATTGCCAATCGTTTCACTGCTGCCCGGCAGCCGTAGCCAGGAAGTGGAGCGCATTCTGCCACCGATGCTGGAAGCGGCGGCGCTCATCTCCGTTCGCCGGCCCGATGTTCAATTCGTGGTAGTAGTCGCACCCAGTCGCACCTCGGAGGAAGTGAGGAATATCGTGCGGTCTCAGCGGGCCACACCGGAGCCGCTGCCGTCGTGCCTGCACATTGTGTCCGGTCAGTCGCGCGAAGCGCTGGCGGCTTCTGATGCAGCTGCCATAGCGAGTGGCACTGCAACTCTGGAAGCCGCGTTACTCGGAACGCCAATGGTGGTTGTTTACAAAGAGTCCTGGGTTAACTGGAATACGTTGGGACGTTTGATAACAGTCGATCACTACGGATTAGTTAACCTCGTGGCAGGCGAGCGCGTTGCGACTGAACTGATGCAGGACGATCTGAACGGTGAGCGGTTAGCAAATGAGTTGCTGCTGTTACTCGAGGAGAACCGAAACGAGGATATGCGCTCTCGCTTGCGCGAAGTCGCAGTTCAATTAGGGGAGGGTGGCGCTTCGCAAAGAGCGGCCAACGTGGTGTTGGATGCGTTGCAAGGATGGAAACAGATATGAGGTGTCGGGGGTAGCCCCTGAATTGATTAGGAGCATTGTTCGGTGGCGCTAAGCCAGGGACGGTCGGCCTCAATTCAATACAGCCTTCAACGGCGCGACTACTAACCGCCCTCATTCTTTTTCCAGTTCGTCGAGCCGCTTTCGCAATTCCTTAATCTCCTCGCGCATTTCCGGCACCCGCGCCAGGTGCGCATTCAGGCGTTTGTATTCGTCAAGCGGTTGAATCGGAATTCCCCACCACACGCCGGGTCTGACGATCTTGCCGGGCAGCACGCCGGCTTTCGAACCAATCACGGCGCCGCTCATCACGCGAATGTGGTCGCCGAAGCCAACCTGCCCGCCAATCACGACGTCGTCTTCAATTGTCACGCTGCCGCTGATGCCCGTTTGTGCAGCGATGATCACGCGCTCGCCAATGTCGCAGTTGTGGCCGACGTGCACGAGATTATCAAGCTTTGTCCCGCGTCCAATTCGCGTCTGTCCCAACGCGGCGCGATCTACACAGGTGTGAGCTCCCAGCTCAACATCATCTTCAATGACGACGGTGCCGCGCTGCGGAAACTTGTGGTAACCCCTCTTCTCATCGCCGTCGCGCACGTAGCCGAAGCCGTCCGCGCCGATCACGACTCCGGCGTGCAATATCACGCGATCGCCGATCGTTACGTCGTCGTAAAGCGTAACGCCGGGATTAAGCACTGAGTCGCAACCTACTCGGACGTGATCGCCTATGACCACACCGGCTTCAATGCGGGTGCCGGCTCCGATTCGGCAGCCTTCCCCTATCGCCACGTGCGGGCCGATGAAAACGGTCAGGTCAATATCAGCGTTTTCCGCAATCACCGCTGACGGATGGACGAATGGTTTGCGACGTTTCTGCGGGTGCAATACTCCGGCAATTAAAGCGAAGGCCAACTTGGGCTGAGACGTCTCAATAATGGCCGACACTTTATCGGCTAGTTCGTGCGCACGTTCAGCTGAGCCCTCAGGAACGATCAGGGCCGAGGCAGCACAGCCCTGCAAAGTCTCCATGAACTTTTGATCTTCAACGAAGGCGACGGCGCCGGGGCCCGCTGAATCGATACTCGCGATACATTCGATCAGAACTTGAGCGTTCCCAGTAACGTGTCCGCGAACAAGAATAGCCAATTCGTCGGCCGTCTTCCCTTTTCTTTCGTTCATAAGCACCTTCTCACTTGTTCGCGCCAGATCTTCGCGGCACCTTATCCGATCTGGCCCTTTGAGGGCAATAATAGGGTGATCGTCTTGTTAGGATCGGTAGTATCCACGTACAATATGTCTTAACTCTTGCCGGGATTTATCCAAGCCGTCCTCGACGTGGTTGATCAGCAGAAGCGTTCCGAAACCGCGCATTCAGCTAAGGTTTCCGTCGTCGAAAAGAAACATGGCCAAAGTTTTGCGGATCAAATGGAGTGTGAGCTTTAGATGGCTTGCCCTCAGTGCGCTTTTGACGCTTGGCTTTTGCGCTCGCACTCAGGCGCAGACGAAACCTCTCGTGCTCATCAG
>Ga0180089_1000051_pt1 | contig 11338 bp, 8 predicted proteins | sample EasRiv860_16_10D_FD_123016 | JGI IMG/M metagenome (GOLD analysis project Ga0180089, IMG submission 123016) | Soil microbial communities from meander-bound floodplain in the East River, Colorado, USA - East River metaG ERMLT860_16_10D | ecosystem: Environmental > Terrestrial > Soil > Floodplain ... | reverse complement strand
TTGATGTCGAGATGGTTGGTGGGTTCGTCCAGCAGCAGGATGTCCGGATCGGAGAACAAGGCTTGCGCCAGCAGCACGCGCAGCTTCCAACCCGGCGCCACCGCGCTCATCAAGCCGGTATGCTGTTCCACCGGGATGCCGACGCCGAGCAGCAATTCGCCGGCGCGCGCCTCGGCGGTGTAGCCGTCGAGCTCGGCGAATTTGTGTTCGAGATCGGCCACCTTCATGCCGTCTTCCTCGCTCATTTCCGCGAGGCTGTAGATGCGGTCGCGTTCCTGTTTCACGCGCCACAATTCGGCGTGGCCCATGATCACGGTGTCGAGCACCGTGTCATTCTCGAAGGCGAACTGGTCCTGGCGCAGCTTGCCGAGGCGTTCATTGGCGTCGACCGAGACGTTGCCCGAGCTCGGCTCCAGGTCGCCGCCGAGGATTTTCATCAGCGTCGACTTGCCGCAGCCGTTGGCGCCGATCAGGCCGTAGCGATTGCCGTTGCCGAATTTGAACGAGATGTTTTCAAACAGGGGCTTGGCCCCGAACTGCATGGTGATGTTGGCGGTGGTGATCAAGGCACTGTTCCAGGAAAAAAAGTTAACACGGGGCTTTCTGAATCGCGAATAGCACATGCCACCGCGTTCCCAAAAAACCTTAAAAAATCTATCGCGATGGCATGTATTGCTGGGCAGACCCACGACGCGGCCGGATATCCTAGCCAGGCGCCTGGCATACATCAAACGCAGGGCACGGATTGTCTCACATTTTATGATTTAGTGCTTCAGTCCGGGATTTCAGCCACCTGTGCCGCGGCCACCTCGGCCGGCAGATCCAGCCGGTAATCCACGGTAATGCGCGCCGCGCCGGCCTGCATCTGTCCGATCACCGCGGCGTTGGCGAATCCCTCGTCGCGAAACAATGCCAGCACCTCGGCGACCGCCTGTGGCGCACAAGTGACCAGCAATCCGCCGCTCGTCTGCGGATCGCACAGGAGCGCCTGCTGCCAGGGCGCAAGATCGTCCGGCAGCCGCACGTCATGGCCGTAACTCGCCCAGTTGCGCGGAGCGGCACCGGTGTTGTAACCCTGCTGCACAAGCGACAGCGCCGCCGGTAGCACCGGCAGCGATTCGAACGCGACGCGCGCACCGAGCCGCGAGCCGCGGCAGATCTCGGCGAGATGGCCGAGCAGGCCGAAGCCGGTGACATCGGTCATCGCGTGCACGCCGGGAATTTCCGCCAGCGGATGGCCGACGGTGTTGAGCTGCGTGGTGCAGGCCAGCATCTGCCGGTATCCCTCCTCCGGCAGCGCGCCTTTCTTGAGCGCGGCGCTGAGAATCCCGACGCCCAGCGCCTTGCCGAGCACGATGGCGTCACCGGCGCGCGCGGTGCTGTTGCGCTTGACGCGCTGCGGGTGAATCACGCCGAGCACCACCAGGCCGTAGATCGGTTCGACCGAATCGATCGAGTGGCCGCCGGCGATGGGAATGCCCGCGGCCTCGCACACCGAGGCCCCGCCCGCGAGGATTTCCTGGATCACGTTCACCGGCAGCTTGTTGAGCGGCATGCCGACGATAGCGAGCGCGAAGATCGGGCGCGCGCCCATGGCGTAAACGTCGGACAGCGCATTGGTCGCGGCGATGCGCCCGAAATCGTACGGGTCGTCCACGATCGGCATGAAGAAATCGGTGGTGGCGACGACCGCCTGCTCGTCGTTCAGGCGATACACCGCGGCATCGTCGCTGGTCTCAATACCCACGAGCAGCGCCGGATCGAGAAACGGGCGCGGGACCTTGGCGAGGATTTCCGTGAGCGCGGCGGGCGCGATCTTGCAGCCGCATCCGCCGCCGTGCGACAAACTGGTCAATCGAACGTCTGACATAACACACCTCCATTAAATTGGCGGAAGAGCGTGGGAGTCGAACCCACCAAGGACCGGCTGACGGCCCTTACCGGATTTGAAGTCAGGTCGCCCCACCGGGGTGCGAGTCTCTTCCGTAAACCTGTGCCTCACGCCGGCTACTGCCGGCGTCGGCATTTGTCTTGATGTGTCCGACCAGCAGGGTCGGGTCGCGCACGCAGTGGGCGTCGCCGACACGGCGCGAGAAACCGGTCTTGTCGAAATACTCGAGGATGCGGATCGCGAGCTTGCGGCCCGTGCCGATATGGTCGCGGAACTGCGACGCCGTCACCGCGCCGTTTTCCGTCGCGAGTTCCGAGACGATGCGCGCGAGCTCGGAGATCGCCTCGCGCGTGAAGAAACGGTCGCGCATGACTTCGTAGGTGTCACCCAGCATGGTCACGCGTTGCAACAGACTGCGCACCTGCGGCTCGGGCGCCGTGAGCGTCCGCGCGATGTCGCGCACCCATGGCGGCTGAAACGGCGTGGCCCGAAGCAACGGCGCCACCGCGCGCCACAGCTTCTCTTCCGCGCCGGTGAGCGTGATGCGATGCGTCGGCAGATGCAGCCATGGGCCGTGACGCGCCACGCGCTGCCCGGCCAGCAACTGTTCGATCAACGCGGTGAACACCTCCCACGACAGATCCGGGGTCGCCAGCCGTCGCAGGCGCCGGCCTTCGATGCCGAGCAATTCCGGTGCACGTTCGTGTTCGGCCGCCAGCGCCGCCAGCGACGCCTGCTGCAACGCCTCCCAGCGCGGCGGCGCAAAACCGAAGCGGCGGCCGCCAGCGATGCTGACCAGCACCATCGGCGCCTCACGGTACAGCGACTCGGCGGCCTCGGCGCGCAGATTGAAACTGCGCGCGAACCACGAAAGATCCACACCCGCCGGCGCGTCGTCGAGCAGCTGCCGCAAGGCATCGGACGTCGTGGGACGCTCCAGCGCCGCGAGCACCGCCTGACGCGCGGGCGCGCGCACTTTGCGCGCCGGCGCGAACGGATCGAGCACCATCCCGCCCGCAAGCGTCTGCTGCGCCGACTGGTCGCGCAAGATAAAACGATCACCGTGCAACACGCCGACGGGCTGATCGAGCACGATCTGCGCACGGCCGCTGCCGCCCGGTTCGATACCCGTGCCTTGCAGCATCGAGACGCGCCCCATCACATCCGCGGCGCCGAGATGCACGTGCACCGGGGTCCAGTGCTTGAGCGCACGCGTTGCGGATGGCGGCAGCTTGAGCGACGCGTCGAAGCGCGCGGTCGGTGCGTGCGCGGCGGACCCCACTATCCAGTCGCCGCGCGCGATGTCCTTTTTCTCGACGCCGGCGAGGCCGAGCGCACAGCGTTGGCCCGCGAGGCCGCGCTCAGCCGCGCGGTTTTGCGCGTGAAGGCTGCGTACCCGCACTTCCCGGCCGGACGGCGACACCAGCAGGCGGTCGCCAGCGCCCACGCTTCCGGAAAACACCGTCCCGGTCACGACCGTGCCGCTGCCGGAAAGCGTGAAGCAACGGTCCACGGCGAGACGGAAGCAGCCGTCGGCCGCGCCTGCCGGCGGCGATGCGGTCACGGCCTCGAGATGCGCGCGTAGCGCCGGCACGCCGTCGCCGGTAACGCTCGACAGCGCGAACACAGGGCTGCCGGCGAGCGCCGTGCCACGGAGCAAGGTCTCGATCTCCGCCCGCACCACGGCCACGCGCGCCGGCTCCACGCGGTCGATCTTGGTGAGCGCCACCGCGCCACCCTTCACGCCGAGCAGATCGATGATCTCCAGATGCTCGCGCGTCTGCGGCATCACGCCGTCGTCCGCTGCCACCACCAGCAGCACGAAGTCGATGCCAGTCGCGCCGGCGAGCATGTTATGCACGAAGCGCTCGTGCCCCGGCACATCGATGAAGCCGAGCACCGCGCCGTTAGGCAGCGGATAGAAAGCATAACCAAGGTCGATGGTGATACCGCGCGCCTTTTCCTCCTTCAGGCGGTCGGCGTCCATGCCGGTGAGCGCCTTGATGAGCGCAGTCTTGCCGTGATCGATGTGACCCGCCGTGCCAATCAACATGGCGCTTCACCTCCTACTCCCCCTCCCCCTGAAAGGGGGAGGGCAAGGGGAGGGGGTGATGCGCGTGCAAGCCGGATCGTCACCCTCCCCCTCACCCCCTCCCGTCGAGGGAGGGGGGTATTATTTCGTGCAACGTCGCTCGACATGATCATGACTCACTCCTGCTGGCGTCGAGCCGCAGCGGCGCCAGTTGATCGATGAACTCGCGCTCATTCTCGAGACAGCGCAGATCGAACTTGAGCGCGCCGTCGGAAATGGTCCCGATCACCGGGATCGGGAGCGCGCGGAACGCGGCCGCCAGCCGCTTGAGGGCGGTGCCTTCGCCGCGCCCGCGCTTGAGCGGCGCGAGCGCAAGCGCCGTGCTCGGCAGCAACTCCACCGGCAGCGCGCCGCTGCCGATCTGGCTGTGGCACGGCACCACGCTCACGTGCGCGACATGGCTGACCGCCTGCGCCACCGCTGGCTCGATGCGCCGGCACAGCGATTCGATATCGGACGCCGGACGTGTGAGCATCCGCAAAGTCGGCAGGCGCTGCGCAAGCATCTCCGGCTGGCGATAGAGCCTGAGCACCGCCTCGAGCGCGGCCAGCGTCATCTTGTCCACGCGCAGCGCGCGCTTGAGGTGGTTGCGTTTTATTTTTTTCACGAGCTCGGCGCGCCCGACGATGATGCCGGCCTGCGGCCCGCCCAAAAGCTTGTCGCCGCTGAAAGTGACAAGATCGGCGCCGTGCGCCAGCGTCTCCCGCGGGGTCGGTTCCTTCGGCAATCCATATTGGCTCAGATCCACCAGCGTGCCGCTGCCCAGATCGACCACGAACGGCAGCCCCAGGGCGTGCGCGAGCGCCGCGAGCTCCTGCTCCGGCACCATCGCGGTGAACCCCTGGATCGCGTAGTTGCTGGTGTGCACCTTCATGAGCATCGCGCTGCGCGCGCCGATGGCCTGTTCGAAATCGGCAAGATGCGTGCGATTGGTGGTACCGACCTCGCGCAGGCGGCAACCCGCGTGCGCCATGATCGCGGGAATGCGGAACGACCCGCCGATTTCGATCAGCTCGCCGCGCGAGACGATCACCTCCTTGCGCGTCGCGAGCGTGGCCAGCACCAGCAATACCGCGGCGGCGTTGTTGTTCACCACCGTGGCGGCCTCGGCGCCGGTGAGTTCGGCGAGCAGCGCTTCGACATGGGTGTCGCGGTCGCCACGTTCGCCGGGCGCGAGGTCGTATTCGAGGTTGCACGGCTGCGTCATCACCGCCTGGACGGCATCGACGGCCTCCGCCGGCAACAGCGCGCGTCCGAGATTGGTGTGCAGCACCGTGCCGGTGAGGTTGAACACGCGCTGCAGCGAGGGCTGCATGGCGGTCTCCAGCCGAGCCTGAAGGCGCTGCGCGAGCGACGGCGCTTGCAGCGCTTCCGCGGGCAGCGCGATTCCGTCCAGCATGGCTTGGCGCATTTCGGAGAGCAGGGAACGGATGGCGTGGACCACGGCAGTGTGGCCGTACTGCGCGCCCAGTGCCTGCACCGCAGGCATCTGGAGCACACGATCGACCGCCGGCAAGACGGCGACTATTTGCGGATTCTGCGCTTGGACCAAGGACGGTTCCGCCTATGCGTGAATACTGACAATCGTCTACAACGGTTTACCGGGCTATTCACTTCCTCCTAATAAGAAGAAATTCACTCCATTGCGAGTGATACCGGATTCGGCCATCAGGACATCGAGCGCGACGCTCGCCACGTCATCCGCGAGCGCGTCCACGTTCGGATCCTTTTCCATGTACAGGATCTTGAGATAACCCTGGCAGGCATCGCAGCTCTCGGCCTTGACCGCGGCGCTGCCGCCCTCGATGCCATAGTAAGCGATGCCCTTGGTGGTGTTGCAGAAAACGCACTTGATGCGCACCACGTGCCACTGCGTGCCGCACAGCGAGCAGGTCAGATAGCGCAGTCCGTGGTCCGCGGCGCCGATGCGCACGACGCTCGCCATGGGCACGGAACCGCACGCCGGGCAGAGATGCGGGGTATCGAGCCGGCCGAAGGCGCCGGGCCCGAGCGTCGTGACCAAATGCAGCCAGTACGCTTGCAGCGCCGCGCCGATGAACGGGATCGCCGCCCGGTCGAGCTTTGCATAATCGCCCGCGAGCAGCGCGTCAGCCAGGCGTTCGAGCGACGCGTCGTCCGCGTCCTTGAGCCGCGCGATCGTCGCACGCGCCGCCTCCGGCAGTGCGCCGGCTTCGAGCTGCGCGAGAATACGGCGCAACGCCTCGCGCCACACGGGATCGCGGGCCCAGGCCCGGGTGCCGAGCGGCGGCAGCCCGTGTTCGCGGCAGCGTGCGAGCTGTTGCGCGTCCGGCAACGGGACATGGCGGAACAGCGAAATCGATTCATGTTGCGCGCGCGCCAGCGCCGCCAGGAACCGGAGGTAATCCGCCAGGGCGTGGCCTTCGGCCAGGGCGCTCAGGCGCTCGGCGCGCGCCTGAAAGGCGCTGCGCTCCGGCAGGAACAGAAAGGGTATTTCGCCCGCCGGCGCCTCGATGATTCCGGGTTGAATAACGGTTGCGGTCATTTCGCGCCCTTGGTCATCTCGCGATACCAGCCGGGATGATGCTGTTTGGCCCAGGCGCGCGACACACTGCCACGCGTCATGGCGCTGATCGAACCCTTGACCCAGATCGCGGCATAGATGTGCGCGAGGGTGGCGGCGATGAGCACGAATGCCGCGAGCGCATGGATGAGCGCCGCCACGCGCGTGAGGCCGACCGGGAACCACGGCGCGAACCACGGCTGCCACAGGACGATGCCGCTCACCAGGAGCAGCGCGATCGTCGTCACCATGACCCAGAACAGGTATTTCTGCCCGGCGTTGTAGCGCCCGACCTCGGGCAGGTTCTGCTCCCGCTTGGCGAGCACGTCGCGGATATGGCGCATCCATTCGCGGTCGGCGTCGGTGATGCGGTTGTACGCGCGGAAGCGTTGTGCCAGGAACCAGAACGAGACCGCCAGCACCACGCCGATGAATGGATGCAGAATGCGCGTCCACGTCCCGCCGCCGAAGAGATTGGTGAGCCAGAAAAATGCCGGGTGGAACAGCGCCAGTCCCGAGAGCGCGAGCAGGATCAGGGTAATCGCCGTCAGCCAGTGGTTGGCGCGGTCCTCCGGTTTGTAACGCTCGATCAGATTGTCGTCGTTCATGGTGCCTCCTTCGGCGGCGCGTTAGCGTCCGTGCCGGTTCTCGTTCGCATCCTCTTTCGTTTCATTCGGTCCCACCGTCACGTAGTGGAAGAAACCCGCGAGCGCGACCAGGCCAAGGCCGAAGGACAGAATAGGCTTGAGCGCGCCTTTCCACAGCGCCACCATGGGGCTGATTTGCGGATCCTTGGGCAGCCCGTTGTAGATCTCGGGCATGTCCGCGTGCTGCAACACGTACATCACGTGCGTGCCGCCGACGCCCGGCGGATCGTACAGGCCGGCGTTCTGGAAGCCGCGCGACTTGAGATCCACGATGCGCTCCTCGGCGTGATGAATCATGTCCTCCTTGCTGCCGAATACGAGCGCGCCGGTGGGGCAGGTCTTGACGCAGGCCGGTTCCAGTCCCACGGACACACGATCGGAGCAGAGCGTGCACTTGTACGCCTTGCTGTCCTTCTTCGAGATCCGCGGGATGTTGAATGGACAGCCGGTGATGCAGTAGCCGCAGCCGATGCAGTTCTCCTCGTGGAAGTCCACGATGCCGTTCGAGTACTGCACGATCGCGCCCGGCGCGGGACAGGCCTTGAGGCAGCCGGGATCGGCGCAGTGCATGCAGCCGTCCTTGCGGATAAGCCATTCGAGCTTGCCCTTCTCGATCTCCACTTCGGAGAAACGCATCACGGTCCACGACTTGTCGGTGAGGTCGATCGGGTTGTCGTAGATGCCGTGATTGGTGCCGACCTCGTCGCGCAGGTCGTTCCACTCCATGCACGCGACCTGGCAGGCCTTGCAGCCGATGCACTTGGAGATGTCGATGAGCTTCGCGACCTTTTGCGTTTCACGCACCCCCGGCGACGGCGTGGTGGTGGCGGAGCGGCGTACGATGTCGAGTGATTGCAGTGCCATATCGCCTCCTTACGCCTTCTCGATGTCAACCAGGAACGCCTTGAACTCCGGCGTGTTGACGTTGGCGTCGCCCACGAATGGCGTCAGCGTGTTGGTGATGTAGCCATTCTTGGCCACGCCCTGGAAACCCCAGTGGATCGGGATGCCGACCGTGTGCACACGCTTGCCGGACACGTCCAGCGAGCGGATGCGTTTAGTCACCACGGCTACCGCCTTGATGAAACCGCGGCTCGATCGCACCTTCACGTGGTCACCGCTGGCGATCTTCTTCTGCTGGGCGAGTTCCTCGCCGATCTCCACGAACTGCTCGGGCTGCAGGATCGCGCTGAGCATCGTGTGTTTCGTCCAGAAGTGAAAATGCTCGGTGAGCCGGTAGGTGGTCGCCACGTACGGAAACTCCTTGGCGTCGCCGAATTGCTCGAGGTCGCCCTTGAACACGCGTGCCGCCGGACTGCTCTTGGCCTTCGGATTCTTGGGATGCAGGGGATTCACATCGAGCGGCGACTCGAACGGTTCGTAGTGCTCGGGGAACGGCCCGTCCGCCATCTTGTCCACGACGAAGAAACGCGCCACGCCTTCCGGGTTCATGATGAACGGATTCATGCCGTCCTCGGGTGCGGAGTCGATCTTGAAGTCCGGTATGTCGGCCCCGCCCCACTTCTTATCCTTGGCGTTCCAGCTGATGAGCTTGCGCTTCGGATCCCACGGCTTGCCCGAGGGATCGCAGGAGGCGCGGTTGTAGAGAATGCGGCGGTTGGCCGGCCAGGCAAACGCCCAGTTGATCGTGTTGCCGAGCCCGCTCGGGTCCGAGTTGTCGCGCCGCGCCATGAGGTTGCCCTTCTCCGACCACGACCCGGCGAAGATCCAGCAGCCGCAGGCGGTGGTGCCGTCATCCTGTAGCTGGGCAAAACCATCCAGTTGCTCGCCGCTCTTCCGCAGCACCTTGCCTTTCTCCTTCGGATCGGGGATGTCAGCCAGCGCCTTGCCGCTGAACTCCTTCGCGATCTCCTCGGGCGACGGGGCATACGGCATCTTGTAGCCCCAGGTAAGATTCAGAATCGGATCCGGGAATGCACCGCCTTCCTTCCGGTAGAGTTCACGCAGTTTCAGGAAGATACCGGCCATGATCTCGGCGTCCGCCTTGGCCTCGCCCGGCGGCTCGGCGCCCTTCCAGTGCCATTGCAACCAGCGGCCGGAGTTCACCAGCGAACCGTCTTCCTCGGCGAAGCAGGTGGACGGCAGACGGAACACCTCGGTCTGGATCTTGGCCGGACCCACGTTGTTGTACTCGCCGTGGTTCTGCCAGAACACCGCGGTCTCGGTCGCGAGTGGATCGATCGTCACCAGGTATTTGAGCTTGGAGAGCGAGCCATCTATCTTGGCCTTGCAGGGAAACGAAGCGAGCGGATTGAATCCCTGGCAGAAGTAGCCATTCATCTTCCCCTGATACATGTCCTCGAACACTTGCAGGATGTCGTGCACCTTGTCGAGCTTCGGCAGATAATCGAACGCCCAGTTATTGTCCTTGGTCGCGGCGTCGCCATACCAGGCCTTCATCAGGCTCACGTGGAACTTGGGATAGTTCTGCCAGTAGCTGAGCTGCCCGGGACGCAAGGGCTTGAGCGTGCGCTTCTCGATGTAGGCCTTGTAGTCGGTTTCCTTCTCGCCCGGCAACGTCATGTAACCGGGCAGCAGATTGGACAACAGGCCGAGGTCGGTGAGGCCCTGGATGTTGGAATGCCCGCGCAGCGCGTTCATGCCGCCACCCACCATACCGATATTGCCGAGCAACATCTGCATCATGGCCGCGGTGCGGATCATCTGCGAGCCCACGGAGTGCTGCGTCCAGCCGAGCGCGTACATGACGGTCAAGGTACGGTTCGGCGCCGAGGTCTCGGCGATCATCTCGCATATCTTGAGGAACTGTTCCTTGGGCGTGCCGGTGATGTCGCTCACGACCTCGGGCGTGTAGCGCGCGAAGTGCTTCTTCATGAGGTTGAACACGCAGCGCGGGTTAGCGAGCGTAGGGTCGGTCTTGACATAGCCGTCCGCGCCCAATTCGTACATCCAGGTGGTCTTGTCGTAACTGCGTTTGGCCGCGTTGTAACCGGAGAACAGGCCGTCCTCGAACGAGTAGTCGGCGCGCACGATATAGCTGGCGTCGGTGTACGCCTTCACGTACTCGTGCTGGATCTTGTCATTCGTGAGCAGGTAGTTGTTGACGCCGGCCAGAAACGCGATGTCAGTGCCGGCGCGAACCGGAGCATAGACATCCGCCACCGCCGCCGAGCGCGTGAAGCGCGGATCGACGACGATCAGCCTGGCCTTGTTGTGCGCCTTGGCCTCGGTCACCCACTTGAAGCCGCACGGGTGGGCTTCGGCGGCGTTGCCGCCCATGATCAGGATCAGGTTGGCATTCTTGATGTCAACCCAGTGATTGGTCATCGCACCGCGGCCAAATGTCGGGGCAAGACTTGCCACCGTCGGGCCGTGTCAAACGCGTGCCTGGTTATCGAATGCCAGCATCCCGAGGCTGCGGACGACCTTGTGCGTGAGAAAGCCGGTTTCGTCGCTCGAGGCCGAGGCCGCGAGAAAGCCCGTGCTGAGCCAGCGGTTGACCGTCGCGCCGTCGGCGTTCTTCGCGATGAAATTCTTGTCGCGATCGTTCTTCATGAGGCGCGCGATCCTGTCGAAGGCGTCGTCCCAGGAGATACGCACGAACTTATCGGAGCCGGGTGCGCGGTATTCCGGATACTTGAGCCGGTCGGGGCTGTGCACGAAATCGAGCAGGCCCGCGCCCTTGGGACAGAGCGTGCCGCGACTCACGGGATGATCCGGATCGCCCTCGATGTGAATGATCTCGGCCGGAGCGTTCTTGGACTTGTCCCCGAGGCTATACATGAGGACGCCGCAACTCACGGAACAATAAGGACAGGTGTTGCGTGTCTCCGTGGTGCGTGCCAGCTTGAACTGGCGCGCCTCGGCGAGTACTTGGTTGGGCGAGAATCCCAGAATCGCGAGGCTCGATGCACTGAGTCCTGCTGCACTGAGTTTGAGGAACTGACGTCTGGTTACAGATAGCATGGCGTTTCTCCTATCCGTCGGTTGTTTCGTCCCCCCCCGAATTTAAACACCATATTTACAACTGAAATACCCTATACCCACAGTCAACAAAAAGCAATGAACGCCCGCCGCGTCAGCGACGGGGATTTTCAGGTTTATTTATAAATATTATTTATTAGTCAGAGATGAAAATTTCGCGTGATGAAAAACGGATGAGTGCCGGAACCTCGGGCCGCCGA
>Ga0180089_1000049_pt1 | contig 11397 bp, 31 predicted proteins | sample EasRiv860_16_10D_FD_123016 | JGI IMG/M metagenome (GOLD analysis project Ga0180089, IMG submission 123016) | Soil microbial communities from meander-bound floodplain in the East River, Colorado, USA - East River metaG ERMLT860_16_10D | ecosystem: Environmental > Terrestrial > Soil > Floodplain ... | reverse complement strand
TTCATGGTGCTGATCTGGTGTAACATTAGTGAGATCATCATGATCTGTAGTCCCACCTGATCCTGCTGCTACTTTTGGGCGAAAGTCCAAATTAAACTCCCTTTAGATTATGCTGCGCGAGTGACAAGTTTCCAAACCGGAGTTGTAATCGCACTACCTTGAATGTAAAGATCAAAATTCGTTCTATCAATGTATAGCGAACCCGGACCCGCAAAGTTATCCCCAGTTGTTCCATCTACCGGAGCACCTGCACCAGACATCACAACAACATTGTTAGTTAGCCGAAGATCCGCATTTGCAACACGATAAGGCTGAGCAGTACCGCTATACTGGGCGTTAACCGCAGAACCATCATCAAACAAGTCCAGTCCGTAGTCTGTGCCCGAACCTGCGTTGTTGTTCGTCATACGAACTTTGAACGCTGCTCCCGCACGAGTTACCGAAGAAGGATCATCGCCATCAATTGCTGCGGTCACAATTCCATCAACCTCTGTTACGCCATCGCCAATAATACCAAGCAAGGCACCAGTGGGATAAATTGTCGCTTTTACACCTGTCACAGACCACTTCCCGGCAACACCAAACATGATGTTGTGGAGTGCTGTTAAAGAATCTCCAATCAAGTTACCCATGATCGGACCAATATGGCTGGTATCGCCTGACACCGAAGTACCAACATCGGCAGTCACATTTAGATCGGGAGCCAATACCTGAAATGAATCTTCACCTGAAAGTGGATTCTCTTCTGTATTACCAACTTGGAATGTAATTATATTTTCTTGAAGCACAAGCAAAAGATCCGCGAGATATGTACCCATCTTGTTCGCAGGATTCTTGAGGCTAGTATTTAGTCTTTCGAGTCTGGTACCCATGACAATTATTCTCCCTTAAAGATTTTCTATGTTAAATTCAAGAATCTCTACGTTAATAGCAATGCCTGTGTCCGTAATGGCCCAAACAGCACCCTTCGCTTCTCGACTAAATTGACTTGTGCCAAGAACAAGTGTGTCGCCTGCCTTAATTGAAAATCCTTGAGCAAACGTCACGTCTACGCCCCCCACTTTTACGGAGTCTGTCAAATCTGGATTTTTAATCAGAATGGCTTGGCGTCTCTGACTAGCTTCTACTAGCAGAGTCGGTGCGGCGGTAACTGGAACAACCTTAGCGTGAAACATGCGCTTACAACGAAGGAACTACACCAGTAATCACTTCCACATTGACAGACGTGCCATCCGAAATAGCATACAAGTCTGACTTGGAAGACCGACTAAACTGTGTAGAATCGAGGCGAAATGTTCCCCCAGGCGGTACTCCGTATCCGGTCGCAAATGCTACGTCTACGCCGCCTAGCTTGACTATTTCTGTTCCCGCATCAGCATTTCGTACTTGAATGAAGTCGCGCTTTGGATCTGCTGCAGCAAGCAATGTTGGAACACCTGTCACAGCCACAACACTTGAGATAATCATTATTTCACCGTGCTTTTTGACTGCACAACGCGAACTCTGGCTCCCGCTTCGCGCTCTGCCCTCTGTCGGTCAATTTCCGCATGACGAGCACGCTGCTTCGCAGGACCATACTCCGCTTCGTCAGGAATATTTCGATTCAAAGTCCGAGAGCGAACAGGAGTTCTTTTAATCTCTTGTTTTCCGTTTGTATATGATTTACCCATTATTTACTCCGCTTCGCTGAACGAGATTGGACTGTATTAACCTTGGCAAATCGAGGATCAACTTTAGAAGCAATTTTATTTTTGACTGCGTATTCTTGCATAGCGTTCCTGCGCTGATCACGAGTCATTTTAACTGTATCAGGCAATGAATTGGTCTGAGGTCTGTATCTAGGCATGTTAGACAGCCTTTGCTGCCTTACTCTTAGACATCAGTGTTTTCACCATGCCAAGACCAAATTTCTTCTGATAAGCTTGACGATATTTGTCAATCTCATCTTCAGCCATACCCTGAGTTCGGTATTTGGTGAGTGCTTTGTACCAAGACGAATTCTTCTCTTCCTCGTCTAGGTCAAATAATGTGTTATTCTTACCGCTGTATGACTGCACTTATTTCCCCTTCTTGAGGTTGGAAGTCGCTTTCCGTTTCACTGAGTATGCTATCGCTACCGCCTGTTTGGTCGGTTTCCCCTCGTGTCTCAGCACTCTCACATTGTTCCGAAACGCCCGTTTGCTGCGGGATTTGTTCAAAGGCATCTTCAATTTCCTCTTGGCTCAGCAGCTTGACTTTGGGAGCCGGAAGCGAGCCTTCAACATTAAAATTCTGAATATTTACCGTAATTGACTTCTGATTTTCTGCATCAGAAGCACTACTCTTCCCAAATCCTCGCAACTTCAGTCGCGCTTCAGCCGCCCTCCAATCCATTTGGCTGGCAGACCCAAGACGCCCTAAATCCGTAATATCGCACTTGGCAATAGCCTGCTGAATCAGCTTCAAAAAGACCGCATAAACTGACTTCGGCTTCGCATAGCCTAGTTGAAGCCAGTATTGCAGATCCTTTGGTCTTAGACCAGCGTAAGCGGCAGCCATGTCAATCGTGCCCCCAGCTTCTAGGGCTTCTACGATCAAATTCGTCGCTTTTTCAATCTCTTGGAAGCCTTCTGTCCGTTTTCGCACGCCTTTGTCCGTTTTGTAGCCGTTAGGGGCTCGTTTGCAAGCTTAATAGGGATAGATTCCTTAAGCTTTGCCCAGGCTTCTGGTGATTTGTCTGTGTTTTGTTTAGGGAATTCCCAGTTTTTGACTACTAGATCGACTGCTGCTACGTCTGAAAGGCCGTGTCTTACATCATGTCTGGCCTTGCCGAGAGGGGAGTTGGATTGTATGTGTTTTTTACGCACTTAGGCGTAGCTCCACCAAAGTAATTTTTCAGCTTAGGTATATATTATATCACATCCTGACCCAAATGTCAAGAGAAAAATGCGCTCCCTTAAACTTTTTTATGTCGGCACTTATCTGTATGTGTGTACGTTTCCAAAACCCCCACTCTCCTCGTCTCTCTCAAAGACTTTCCCCGGCCTGAAACCCGCAGTCCGTGTCTCGGATGCCTCAAATTCCAATTCCTAGCCCCTCTGGGGCACACACACACTTAATCTAGGCAAACACACACACAACTCCTAATCTCTCGTCCTAGAGGCTCCTAGTAAGAATTAGGGGTATCTTCACAGAAAGGCAGGGATGCGTTACTTCTCTTGTCACGATAGATCCTAAGTAGTACTTAGAGTAGTGTATGTGTAGTATTACTGTATAGTAAGGTTTTAAGTACTTCGTACTTAAAACTATAAGTACTTATATATAATTATATATTACTTATATATAGTTCTTTATATATAATATAATATATTATATATTATTATATATATATACTAAGTGGCCCGGACCAAAGGGAAGGGCCTCTATAGTCCAGGCCCCACCTGGGCTTTGAATTTCTGGGTCCAGTATTCGGATACCTCCTGTTAATACAAAAAAGAGACCACTCCCATCACGCACACCCCCTCCCCTCTCATAGTCCGTACACATTCCCCTATAAATACAAACACATACATAACTGTAATGTGTAACAGAGTACACAACTGTGTAGTGTGTTACATACTGTAGCATTACACAGTAGCATTCTACTGTGAAGCATAGCAAGACTACGCTTCTTAGGCTTGCGCCTGTAGCACACACACATACAATACAGTGTTACGATTGTGTGTATGTGTAACACTAGTGTGTGAGAGTGTGTTTGTTGCAGAAACCATACAGGTAGTAGTGGTAAAAATCACACACACAACATATAGTGTTGCATAAATGCCACACACACAAGGATAATCTGGTCATCGAGCTATTTAACACAATTGTATGTGTAATGTGTAGAAACTGACACGGAATGAACACCGAACACACACAAACAGAGCACAATACGACGCAAATAGTGACAATAAGTGGTACTAAGTACGACAATTTGTTGTACTCGAACACCCCAAACAAGCAAAAGAAAGAATGTAGAGCCTCGTCAGCCTGGCACCCGCATTGCATTGTATACAAGGCATGAAGAATCTAAAAGAGACCAGGCAGCAAGTAGAAGACGCGCTAGGCTATGCGGTTAGCGATAGGACCACAGTAAAGAGCGCGTTCAAGGCTTGCGAAAGACTAGGGGTTATGGTATACTGGGGCTGGTGGAACGAAACAGAGCTAGGGCGACAATTCGGACCACGTTAAACAATAAGGGGCACAACATGCGATACCAAATCAAGGACAGTGTAACCCAAGAGGTCTTAGGCGAGTCAGTGTCATTCAAGACTGCAAGCGCATTGTGGGACGTGATATTGACCTACAACCCAAACGCTGTACTTACTGACGCTCGATATGCTAGATTCGGGAGGGGCTAGACTATGAACCGCAAGCTTACCGCGCCTAGAAAAGGGGCTAATATGTGCCAAATGTGCAAAGGTCCGTTGGTTTTGGCTTTGCTTGGACAAATAGGTAGGTTGCTATGGTTCCGGTGTCGGAACTGCGGATGGGAACAACACACTACAGAACAGGAGGGCTAAACCTATGGTGTCAGTCTATGGTTGTGCCACCAAAAAAGACCTGAAAAGCAAGGTAGGAACCTCTGCGGATCGCTTATTTCTAGAGACTAGTATGTTCGGGTCAGAATACAAAGGGCAAGGCTCTTATTGTGTCGTAGGACCTAGCCCCACAAACAGGAAATGGTATGCCATAGTAAAGGTTGACTCTCAAGGCTTAGTCGAAAAGGTGTCCTAACATGGCACTCGAAAACAATGCTGTCAACGATCTAACCTTTGTCAGCGAAGCAATGGCGCGGGAGTGTGGGAAATGTGGGCAAGTCACCACACTCAGGTGGCGCAACGTCGCAACATGTTCGGATCACATTAGTTACCATATGCGACGATACGACATTGAAAGACGGAGAGCAGAGCGTAGGTTAACCAACGATCCACTACAAACAACAGAATTAAAACGATTTGGAGGAGAGCGGCGCAATAAGGAGGGCTTATGCTTCTGACACCCCAAATCTTATACAAAAAACGCTATATTCCGCTTGTGTGGGATGATGGAGGGAGAGACCTAGCAGGTTTCCGCAATGAGGCTAGAGATTGCGTAGTGAGGGCTGTAGCGATTGGAGGGCAAATACCCTATAAAGACGCGCACGACCTGTTAACATGGCATGGGCGCAAGGCTAGGCGTGGAACATTCTACACACATGAACTACTTAACAATTTCTTTCCAGGTTGTCTCATGATTGCAACATGTGGCCCTATGTCTCTATTAACTATAGGACAATTCATTCAAGAATATCCACAAGGAAGATATATTGTAAGTATCAGAGGGCATGCCTTGACAATTATCAACGGCATAGCGTATGATATGTCCGAAACTGGCTTAAGGAACAAAGTCAGAGCAAGCTGGCGCATGGAGGGATAATCCTATGATCCTAAGCGTAGCACTCAATCAAAAGCTTCTAGACCTCGCACCCGCGTACAGCGTAGCAGAAGACGCTCCTAGCACCTATGAAGTACTTAGGGCGCGAACCTCTTCCCTTGTGGTCTACAGTGGAGCCTCTGACAATACAATTTATGGGGACCCTAGAGTTAACTACGCTTTCCGGGCATGGCATGATAGCTTACACATAAGGCTACAAGCGGGATTCAGTGTGAAAGACGAAATACGAGTAGCGATAGAGTCTGCTAGAGTACTTGGAGGAGGGACATTAGGGGACATCATTTACACTGAAATAGTAGACCAAAGACTTTACGCGGAACATACGGGCGAATTTGTGAATAATCAGGTTGACTTCATGGTCTCACACCTAAGAGCAAAGGGGATACTATGATTATTAAAGTGTATTGTGTCAAGCATAAGCTTGTTCCTCCGTCTATGATGGAGCAGTCTTTGCTCGATTATTTTGGAGGGGTTACGGTTTATGAAAATGCTAGGGGCGTATGGCGCGACTCGGGGGGAATCGAGCATACCGATAGGGTTGACGTATTAGAAACCATCTGCTCACACCCTACAACGACACTATGGGATGCTATTAAAATTATGGATAGACTATCCAGGATATGGGGCAATGCAAATAGCGAGTTATCGGTTATGTATACTATTGACGGAACTCCGTACTATTGGAGGGCTACCGAATGAAACATCTTAAATGGTCTACACAAAACACAAAGCTTGCTAAGACGGATACTATTAGTTTTAACTTGCCTGCTATAGAAGCTTGCCCTATGGCTGGCATATGTGCGAGTGTTTGTTACGCTACGCAAGGGGCGTACCGATACCCAAAGGTAAAGGCAGCAAGGGAATTTAATTTCAAGCTTGCAAAGGATAACCCGGAATTGTTTGAAGTGTACCTATTACGAGACCTGAAGGCTACGCGCAAGCGTAGTATTCGGATACACGATAGCGGGGATTTCTTTTCACAAAGGTACCTCGATTCATGGTTCCTAGCTGCGAGAAGCTTCCCAGACAAGCAATTCTATTGCTATACGAAAAGCTTACACCTTGATTGGAGTCTGAAACCCCATAATTTCGTAATGGTTCAGTCCTTTGGTGGGAAGATGGACGCCGCTATTGATATTACTAAACCGAATGCGAGGATCTTTGCAACAGATGAAGACCGCATTAAGGCAGGATACCAGGATGGAAACAAAGACGACACATTAGCCCAAAGGGGTGAAATTCTAATAGGACTAGTCTATCATGGTGGGCGCAATCTGACCACAGTTCAGAAAGACGTATTCAAATGAAATCTAGTACAGGATACCACTGTGGAAAGTTGATATCAGAACCTCCGTATTATATACATTCGCATCGGTGTTTGAAGACTGCTAGATTTTATATTGAAACACTCTGGACACGGTATGGAAGGTTAACCTTGTTTTTATGTAAGGTTCACGGTGCGCACTATCAAGAGCAAGGCAAACAAGTAAAGGAGCTATCTCATGCCAAAGGCTAAACTCTATAGGGTAACATGGGAAATTGACATTTATGCAACGAGCCCCACACGCGCAGCAGAAGCAGCTTTACAGATACAAAGGGACACACAATCTAGTGCTCTACATTTTGAGGTTAAAGCGCACGGCAACCATTATGCCACACCTAAACATGTTGACTTATGGAGGGAAGGTTGCGCCATGCTAGAGCCTACTAAAGGAGAATATACAGACGCACGGCCAGACACAAGCGGAGGGGAACACCTAGGTTTTTGCCGGTATTGTAAGGAAGCGGTTTATAGTGGTGACTCGTGGGCCAAGCGGTTTGACTTGCTCACAAACTTAACAGTCTACGATCACTTAGACTGTGAAGACGAATTCAATGTATTAAACGAGGAATAAATCAGATTGTGCGTAAGTCTAAAACTGTGGAGGATTTGGGAATGAAAAACACCACTATTCTGTTACCAGATGGTAAGGTTTTAATAGTCACCCCTAACGCGGATCAGCGTCTCGTTAAGCTGTTCCTAAAGAAAGGAAAATGACATGGGTGACCGAGGCAACGTAGTTATTCGGGGAAGATATGGGGATGTTTGGTTGTACACACACTCCTGCGGTACCGACTTGAAAGACATTGTACAAAAAGCATTGGCTCGTAAGCAACGATGGGATGACGAAGCATACCTAGCGCGCATCGTCTTCTCAGAAATGCTTATTCATGCCGATGATTTAAGCGGTGAATATGGTTTCGGCATTAGTACGCATATGTGCGACAATGAACACGGAATTATTGTGCTAGATGTGCCAAATCAAAAAGTAGTGCGTCTAGATGAGAACCAGTTATTTGAATCTGCTTGTACAAAAACCCTTCCTAGTACGCTAGACTATCGGGTTAGTCGTGCATTCGAGCAATATGCTAAAAATGGGTTTAAGTACGAAAAAGCTGTAGCGGAACGACGCAAAAGTTTTAGACGTATTCAAACACATGATGGCGCAGGAATGGGTCGTAGACGTTCTATCACAGACCGTAGAAAAGGATAGCCTATGGACACGTTTGAACATGGTATTTTCAAAGGTCACAGGGGAATTTGCCGATCATTTCCTAAAGTAGGAAAGCGAAAGGCTCCTGTTAAACAACTGTTTGACCGACACGGAAATAGATTATACCCTCCTGTTCCTGGTCGTCGTAGCTGGTGGATTGTGGATACAGGGGTTTATGGTGAAGCATGGGGCTGTATTCGGAATACAATTAGATTCCCGGAGAATCCTCCGGTGATCTTAACAGGTCTCGATACGAGACCAAGAAAGGATTAAACATGGCTACGAAAACACGAGATAGGTATACGCGCAGCATTCGGAATCTGCGAGCAATCTATAACCGGCATGGTAGTGTTGATTTCAAACATGCGGTCAATATAGCTTGGAATCGCCCTGACGTGAATAAAAACGGTTCGTTGTTTCTTTTTTGTAGCGCAAGCGGGAATCGGGAAAATAACGTTTGCGGTTGTCTAACTCAAATACGACGCGGATCACATGAAGCTACTGATCCGTTTCTTACCTCTAATATTCAAAACGATGCGCGTCTTGCTGTTCACGTCGAAGACATTAAACATCCTGATGAACTGCCAGTCTATGCGGAATGGCAGCGGCGCATGGATCGTAAATGGCCTGGTCGGAACAAGGAATAAAACACACAACACAACTGTCTATTACATATACGAAAAGCGGGAAATGAGGGTGCAACTCCTATCCGGTTAGCTACCGTCGTCTAAGAAAGACACCCGCCATCCTTAGACAGGAGGAACTATGCGTAAACGAACCGTTCTATTTGTGTGCCGTAGGTGTAGTGTAGGTGTCTTCCGTGCTGGTAAGAACGTAGACCAGAAAAGAAAGCTGTGTGGTAAACATGGAAAGATTCAACAAGAACTAGACGTTCTCAAGGGTTTCGCTGCTCCTCAGAATAGCCCTCAAATCGAACGGAAAGGGGCTCAGGAGGCACGATTAGAGACTAATCAGCCTAACCTAGGGGCAGCGGTAACAGCAGGGTTCCTATCGAACCCCATTGCACAACACAGTATTACACAATTAGCCTTCTATCGAAGGAAATTGAACCAGGTCGAAAAGATGATTCCTACACACACAGATACACCGTTCCACGAGCTATGGACACTCGCAGGAAGAGAGATAGGGGAATGAGCTGCCATCGTTGCGGAGGTTGTTTAGAAGGTCCACAATTTGAGAATACAACACAAGGCAGGGTATTGACTATCCATTGCCTGAACTGCGGATGGAGGGACAATGATAAGGTGCTTGCGGTTTCAACGGAGCAGATTAATAAGGTGTTTCCAAAGTGTCGCCCAGACGTAGTAAAGCGGGTCAAGGTTTGGGACCTGTCGAAGTATGAGTTTTTGCCTGGTGACGAGTCAGGACCTCCTGAAGGAGGATTGCAGAATGGTTGACATATTTAGTTCCCCTCGCCGGGGAACGGTTTATAGTATAGCACACATTTGGTCACTTGTCAAGAAAAATCGTACTCGGATATTCTGGGTAACTATAGCAGGATTCATTTTCGGACAAATTATAGGAGGTTTGCTATGATGTGGTTAGGATTGGGAATTGCAGTAACACCGTTACTTTCGATTTTCTGTATGCTATGTGTGGCGTTTACTCTAGACAAAGTAGACCCTCATCCAGTTGTGCTCATAGTATTAGGAGTTTCAACATTGATTTTTGCTGGTCTTTGTGGAAGTTTCATCACCACACTATTTTACTTGACAAACGGGTAGGAGTGTGATACTATGATTCCACATATGGAAACGATTGGGCAAGAGAGATTTGCATATACGCCTTGGGGTACGTTCAGTAGAATCTTTGTGCCTCAATCTCTAGGTGGGGCTATGTTCTACGGAGTCGAGCCCCCTTGGAAAGATAATCAAAAAGATGTATCATGTATCCCGGAAGGCGAATACACTTGTCGTAAAGGGACCTATCCGAAACATGGAGTCCAATTCGAGGTTCTGAATGTACTTGGCCGTACCGTAGTTTTATTTGGGCATGTGGGGAATAATGAGGATGATGTCGAAGGTTGCACTGCTTTGGGGCTAAGTCTGGGCTGGGTCCAATCAAAGCGAGGGACTGTACCGAAGTGGGCTGTGCTGGGCAGTACAATGGCTTGCGAGAGATTCCATACAGCATTAAAAGATGTGACTCAGTTTCGACTGAAAGTCACGCAATATAAACCATAAGGAGGAAAGCATGGCGAAAGTAACGGTTGAAAATAAAGATGGTTTGGTTACTCTAAAATTAACAGAAAAAGAAGCATTGTTTATTTGGATGCTTTTGGGAGCAGATGATGGCACTGCTAGCAAGAAGCAGATCCGAAAGAATTATGCTCCACAGCCTAACCTTGAAACATTTCTTAATGAGAGCAATTATGGCTGGGATATTTACCATGCTTTTAGGGGACAAGAACGAGAAGTCCTAGCAAATCTCTATCGGGTAGAGCGTAGGGTTGGTCTTCCTTCCCGAAGAGGACAGCAAAATATTGCTGGATTTTCAGGGCGAAGACTTCTTAAGCGAAACAATGGATTGCTTGGAGGTCGTCGCCTTACAATTAATCGTCGCAATTCAACAGAACGTCGCATACTAGGGGGAAAATAAAATGGCATGCACTAACGCAGGTAGTTCTTTATATCCAATTGAAGTTAAGATGACTAAAACAGAATCTCGATTATTTTATTACTGGGTAGAACAATTTGAGGAAACAGGACCAAACACTCCATTTAAGGGTACAGCTTATGTACTCAAAATGCTCGGAGTTAATAATCGTCGTAGAGCAGCGCGAGGCCGGAGGAGTGAAAAATGAAGACTATTACGCCTAATGTTGCAAAGACATTGACTTGTCTTTCGTTGATTGATCTTGCAAAGACTGATGACGTTGCTCGCCATGAGATTGAAAGTAGAGCTGGCGATTGGGAGTTGTGCGCGGTCGGTGATGCTGCCCGGAAGCTGGGCTGTAATCCGTACACTCTTATTAATATTGATTGTAAGATCCATGATTGGGGACTAGAGTTTTGTGAGGAAATTTATAGCGGTCGTTTTTGGAAAGCTAGGCGTCTCTACGGACAGATTGAACGCAGAGTAAAAAACCTGTTTGGCACCAAAGCTAAGCGAGAAAAGTATGGACCTAACTTCGATAAATAACTTTTTTCGGTGGGCAGAGATTGAAAAGCACGGGCTAATTCACCTGCAAAGGCTTGCCTATAAGGATGGACGGTATAGCAACGAGTCAACACAATATCTTGATCGTCCGCCTGTTCAGTTGCAGGAGTATTCTGACGGATTAGTGACTGTGGGGATTAATCCGAGAACCGTTTATTTCACAGGATAAGAGAAGAATGCGAAAGATGTTGATATTCAGTTTTACAAGAATCTGTATATCGACATAGAG
>Ga0180089_1000048_pt1 | contig 11520 bp, 7 predicted proteins | sample EasRiv860_16_10D_FD_123016 | JGI IMG/M metagenome (GOLD analysis project Ga0180089, IMG submission 123016) | Soil microbial communities from meander-bound floodplain in the East River, Colorado, USA - East River metaG ERMLT860_16_10D | ecosystem: Environmental > Terrestrial > Soil > Floodplain ... | reverse complement strand
CGTTGCCCGGTTTCGACCCCCGCGTAAAGCATCGGCAGCTCTACATTCTCCAGCGCTGAAGTGCGTGATAGCAGGTTAAAACCCTGAAAGACGAAGCCAATCTTCTGACAACGAATATCGGCGCGTTGATCTTTCGACATCTCTGAGACGTCTTCGCCGTCAAGAACGTATCGCCCACGCGTTGGCTGATCCAGACAGCCGATGATGTTCATTGTTGTCGACTTACCTGAACCCGAAGCCCCCATGATGGCTACAAATTCTCCCTCGCGGATCGTCAGCGAAACACCGCGCAAGGCGTGAACGTCGACGTCACCCATCGTGTAGGTCTTGTGAATGTGATCCAACTGAATGACCGGCCGTGCTTCCGGCTGTTGCACGAGGGCTGCAGTGACCGGTAACACCTGGGGTTCAGTTATGAGCGTTGCTGACATTAAGATCTCCGTAGTCGATTAGTTTCACTTAGTTGCTCCTAGTTTCCCCTAGTTCCGCCGCCCGCCTCCGGGCGCGCCGGTCCTGGGTGCTCCACCAAATCCTGGGGCTGCATTCGTATTGCTCTGGGTCTTCGTGGCGCCGGTTATCGTTTGTCCGGTGATAACCAGTTCGCCCTCTGTCAGGCTGCTGCCTTCAACTACTTCAGTCGAAGCGCCATCACTAAGCCCCACCTTGATGCGACGAGACTGTGGTTTACCATCCTGGCCCATCACCCAAATTATCCGCGTCTGACCTGGCAACACAGGTGCGCTCGGCGGAGCAAAGTTGCTCTGACGTTCAGGCTGCGCGCCAGATTGCTGTCCAGCTTGCTGCCCCGTAGCCGCGGTCTGCTGTCCTGGGCTGGCGGCGCCGGTGGCGCCATCCGCCTGTTGCGCGCGCTGACGTCTTTGCCCACCTTGACCACCCGTTTGGTCGTTTGAGTTTCCACCGCTTCTACCAATTCGCTGACCGGAAGCGTCCGTCGGCGTAAAACGAAGCGCCGAGTTCGGGACCTTAAGCACGTTATTTCGCTCATCAATCGTGATCGTTAGATTAGCCGTCATGCCCGGTTTAAGTTTCTGTTCCGGATTGTTAACGTCTATGACGACGTTGTAAGTGACTACGTTTTGCACGTTCACCGGATTTAGCCGCATCTGTTCAATCTGTCCGTCATACTCCTTGCCGGGAAATGCATCGACAGAAAACTTCACTGACTTCGCCTGTTCTACCAAACCTATGTCCGCCTGATCGATGTTCGCGATCACCTGCATCTGCGTCAGATCTTTGGCGATCGTAAAAAGTGTGGGAGCCGACAGGCTCGCCGCTACGGTTTGTCCGACGTTTACGTCGCGCGACACGACGATGCCGTCGATTGGCGAGGTAATTGTGGTATGCGCCAGATTCACTTCCGCCAGCTGCAGCGCTGCCTGGGCCTGTTGCACCTGCGCCTGGGCTTGCTGCACCTGCGCCTGTGTTTGCTGTACCTGCGCTTGCGACTGCTGTAACTGCGCCGTCGATTGCGCGATCCCTGAGCCTGCCGACGACTGCTGACTCAAGACAGCCTGTTGCACCTGCGCCTCCCCCTGGTTGTAGCGCGCTAAAGCAGTTTTGTAAGCGGTGTTTGCGAGGTCATAATCTCTCTGCGCAATCACTCCGCTCGTCATTAGCGAGCCTTGCTGGTTGAGAAAGGCCTGGGCATCGTCAAGTTGAGCTTTGAGCACGGCCAGGTTTGCCTGCGCGCTCGAAACGCCTGACTGATTGTTTTGCACCGTAGATTGCGCCGCCTGCGCTTTTGCCTGCGCATCGCTGACACCAGCGCGCGATCCGGCGACACTGGCTATTGATTGCTGCAGACTGGCGCGGGCCTGTTGCAAATTCGCACGAGCCTGATCGACCTGTGCTTTGGAGACAGACGGATCCAATTGCGCAATCACCTGGCCCTGTTTGACAGGAGAATTGAAATCGACGTTGAGTGCGGAGATCGTTCCCGAAGCCTGACTGCCCACTTGCACCGTCGTGACAGCCTGCAGCGTGCCGGTCGCGGTAACTGTATTGCGCAGACTTCCGCGTTCGACCCTGGCGGTCATGTATTGCGGAGTGCCGGACTGCCCTCCCCAAAAGTAATACCCAGCCAGCGCCAGCACCGCCAGCGCGCCGCCTCCCACCATGAGCTGTATCTTGTGGCTAAGGAGCTTTTTCCAACTCGCGCTTAACCAGTTGGTTGCTTTCGCCGTACCGACGCCACTTATGGGCAGATGTTCTTTAATTGTTTGACTCGACATATTTGCACTCTATGGATTGGTTAGATTCAGTACTGCCTTACTCACCAATAAGCTAGACACAGCAAGTGCCATTCCGGTTACACAACTGGCTAAGAAAAACACAAAATCGAAACAGAGGAATCGCGCCCTGGAGAATTAGGTTATGAAAGCCGATGAGATGGGCTGCCGATGTGGATATGAGGGCCCGTCGCAACTCCGGGGATCGCGCCGCGAAAAGCGAGGAATGGTATCCCCTGCCCCTGCAGATAATTGATGAGGGCCCTTCCTTCTGTACTGTCCGGATGCAACGCTATGTCAACCGCGTTACGGTGATCGTAGCCGAGGCGGTTGTGAGTGGCCGATTGTCCCACTGCACTGGTGGGGAGCGAACGGCCAAATTTCGAAGAGAAAAAGTTTTGGATTGTATCGAGACTGCCCAGCGACCAGGCCTCCAGGCCGTTGTAGCGAAGCATCATCGCCGTAGTGCTGAGTGTTCCGTACTGTTTTGCAATGAGCTTCACCGGCGCGGGGACCTGTTTCTTTGCCAGCTCCTGTTCCGCTTTGATTTGTGCAACCCTGGTGTCGGAATCAGCGATCTGCTTTTGAGTCGCTTGCAATTGCCCGCGCAGCGCAACAAGTTTTTGCTCCTCCGCATCAAGCTCAGCTTTGGCAATCAAGCCTTCTGAAACCAACGTTCGCAGCTCCTCCAGCTTCGCCTCAGCTTTGCTTACCTCAGTTTCCTGAATGGTAAGCAATTCCTTGCTGCTAGCTTTGTACTCATTTGTGGCTTCTATCAATTCGCCGGACGAAGAAATGACTACGTTTGAGGTCTTGCTGGATAGAGTTTGTCCGCTGGCCAAGCCACAGCCGAACAATAGCGCCATTGCTAAAATCGATCCTGTCTGCCTCAGATTCTTCGTAATTTGCTTCACGAATAGCCAGACACCGGAAGAACAGGAAAAGTTACATTCGATTGCGGAATTGGGATTGCGGATCTCGGATTTGATTGCGGATCTCGGATTGTGGATTTCGGGTTGAAAACATTCTGCTGTCTCCCAATCCGCACTCCGCAATCAGCAATCAGCCATCCCAAATCTGCAATCGCTGTAACCGCTCGGTCATTTACGGTGTCTTACGAATCGGGAGGCTAATAACGGCCCTCCACTTTAGAAATTCAATAACCAGGAGTAAAGGAAGAAAAATGAACAAATTAGGAAAGATTAAGACGCTGACTATTGCCTCCCTGTCGGCCGTTGCTTTAGCCGCGCCGATTGCCTTTGCGCAATCAACCACCACCATGCAGGACACACCGCAAGCAACCGGCGAGCGTCATGGCGGGCATGGCAAAGGCTGGGGCGACAAAGGACGCGAAGGTCGGGGTGGCAGACGTGGCGGTCGCATGGGCGGCATGATGATGTTCGGAGGGATTAATCTAACTGACGATCAAAAAGCTAAAATGAAAGAGATCGGTCAGAGCTTCCGCGAAAGCACCAAGTCGCTGCATGATCAGCTTCGCGCCAAGCGCCAGGAGTTGCGTCAGGCTAGCGAGGGCGGTACGTTCAATGAAGCGTTGACTACCCAGAAGCTGCAGGAGTCAGCAGGCCTGCAGGCGAAACTAATGGGCGAACAGTTTAGAATGCGTCAACAGATGCTTTCGGTGCTGACGCCGGAACAGAAAACACAGCTGGAACAGAAGCGCGCCGAGTTCAAGGCGAAAAGGGCCAATCACGGCGAGCGGAAGGTTCAGTAAACTGAACTAGTCTAATGCCGGGAGCGCAGACATCTTGTCTGCCTCAAGCTTGGTGGTCATGTAGCAGCAGGCAACATGCCTGCGCTCCCAGCTTAGTCTTCGACGAGGGGCCTTCCTGTCGCACGGTCACGAACAGGATTCAGACTTGGAGTTGGCGCGCTCAGCGCGCGAAGGCGATGAGTCTGCCTTCGAGGAGATTATGCGCCGGTACAGTCCGCGGGTCTTTCGATTCGCCGGCAAGTTCTTTAAGCAGCAGAGCCTGGTGGAAGAAGCTGCGCAGGAAGTTTTTTTGAAAGCATTTACCGAACTCGGCAGTTACGAAGGCCGCGGTTCAATGGAGGGTTGGTTGACCCGCATCACCACCAACACTTGCCTTAACCTGCTCCGCAGTTCGAAGCGTCGTCCGGAATTGACAGTGTCTGATCTGTCTGAGGACCAGAGCGATTGGTTGGATAAAAACCTGACCGACGCAGCCACAGAACAACATCAATCAACTGAACGTAGTTTGGTGGCTGCCGATTTGGCCGGGCGGGTTTTACAAACCATGCCGCCTGACGACCAGTTGGTCTTAACGATGATCGATGGTGAGGATGCTTCAGTTAAGGACGTGGCAGCAATGACCGGCTGGTCTGAATCGAAGGTAAAGACGCGGGCTTTTCGGGCGCGGCGCCGGATGCGTGAAGCAGTTGAGAAATTGCTGGCAGGAAGAAAAGGTCGCCGACCGGAGTTAGGCGGCGCGAGGAGTTGAGATGAGAAACGAACACATAATCAGTCTAATAGAGAACTCATCACTTGCGAGTTTAAGTGAGAACGACCTAACCGTGATTCGTGCTCACGCAAAAGATTGCTCAAACTGCTTCGAGGCTTTCGAAGCCGTGCAAGTTTCGCTGCGCTTACTGAAAGAGCACGCGGCGGTTCAGGCAGCTTCGGATTTTGGGCCGTCACCTTTCTTTCATACCCGGGTACTGGCAACTCTCCGGGAACGGCAAGCGGTCAATGACTCCTGGGCTTTCGGTCGTCTTTGGCGGGCTGCCGGCGCGCTCGCTTCGTCGATGGTGGCCACGGTCGCTACTCTTGCGTTTTTAACTTTCGTCATTCCTGACGCTCAGGTCGCTACAATTTCTCAAGCGGGTCCCTCAGCGGAAGAAGTAATCCTCGACCAGGCTCAATCTGAAGACTTCTCAGAAGCTCAATTGTTGACGACTATCTACGGCGGCGACGAAGAGACGAGATAGTTGGAAGAATGCTGCGGAGATAAGTATGGACATCACGAACAAAAGGAAATGGCAAGTCCGTCTGGCTGCGATACTCATTTTCGTGCTGGGATTCGCGGCTGGCGCTCTCGCATTGAATGCTTACAAGAGATGGGGGCGCACCGGAGTCGCTTCGCGTCAGGAACGCTTTGAGCGCATGCTGGATTCCCTACAACTCAATGCCGACCAAAAGACGCAGGTCAACCAAATTTTGAGTGACACCAGGACGCAACTCCAGGCCCTTAGACAAGAATCAGAGCCACGAGTTAGCGAGATTCGCCGGCAAGCTGACGAACGTTTGCAAAAAGTTCTTACGCCAGACCAGTGGAAGCAGTTTGAGCAGGAACGAGATAAGCTGCGCGGCCGTCGTGGTAGAGGAAACACCTCCGGGAGCCCGTGAGCCGTCATAAGCTGAAAATCGATCAATGATCGATAAGCGCCGGCACCTGCCCGCGGCTTCAAGCTGTGTAACTAGGCTCACCAATCCTCAACCACATCCTTCGCTCGAACGCTGGAATCCCAAACGAATGGCTAAGATTTCCTGACAGCAAAGCAGATTTTGGATTGCAACTGCGCAGAGATGTAATTTAAACTTGCGCCAGTTCAGAACTTTTACACCTCGTTTTCTCGCCGAAGATTCGTGGTCAATCTCTGCAAGCCGCCCCGCGCAGAGATCCGGAGGCATACATTTATGGGGAACTCCCCAAACCCTTAGACTAATTGGCTCGGCCAGCTGGCTGAGAGTTCGTTCGCGCTAACAACGCAACAGCAGCATTTCCGACTCACGACTTCAGGAAATGAGATTCTTTGATGGTTAGCATTTCTTCAGACATCACCGAAACCAAACAAACCGAAACAGCTCTGCGCGAGCTTGAATCCATGCTGCGCAGTTTTTTTGACAGCGCTGGAGTTATGCGAGGAATTGTCGAGCTGGAGCAGAACGACATTCTTCACGTTTCCGACAACGCCGTCAGCGCTGCTTTTTTCGGAGAGACTAAAGAGTCGATGCGAAACAAGCGAGCCAGTGAGCTGGGTGTGCCGGCCGAGATTGTGCGGCTGTGGATTGACCACTACCGCAAAAGCCAGCGGACCGGCGAACCGGTGAGTTTTGAGTACTCACACCGGTTCCTCAACGGAGAACGCTGGCTATCGGCCAGCGTAAGTTGTCTGGGTGCGTCGCTCGGAGCGCAGCCACGTTTTGCCTACGTTATCGCTGACATCACTAAGCAAAAGATTGCCCAAGAGGCGATTCACGAATTGTTAGAGCGCGAACAGACCGCGCGGTTTGAAGCTGAAGTTGTTCGCGATGCCAATTTTGCTCTCACCAGAAACCTCAGCCTGCAGAAAGTCCTGGAAACCCTGCTCGAACATGTCGGGAAATTGGTGCCGCTTGAGAGCGCTAACGTAATGCTGCTCGAGGGAGATCTAAAGTTTGTCGTTTTCGCCCGCCGTGGTTACAAGACCCTTCATGACTTTCCGGCCGGTCACGAGTTAAGTTTTGCCATAAACACGCATCCGGCACTGAAACGCCTCTATACGTTGCAGCGCAGCGTAGTGGTAGCCGACACCCGGGACGATCCGGCCTGGCAGGAAGTGGCGGGAACTGAGCACATCCGTAATTGGCTGGCCGTGCCATTGGTTGTCTCCGGCAAAGTGATTGGTTTGTATTCGATGGATAAGTCTGAACCCGGCTTTTTCACGTCCGAGCACGTTCGCCTGGCAGAAAGCCTTGCACCTCAGGCGGCAAGTGCCATTCACAACGCGCTATCGTTCCAGCAAAGTCAGCGCTATGCCGCAGAATTGGAACAGCGCATTGCCGAACGCGAGCGCGCCCAGCAGGCTCTGCGAGAGAGCGAGTCGTTCCGGCGAACAATCATCGAATCTGAACCGGAGTGCGTGAAGTTGGTTGGACCTGACTACTCGCTGCTGGACATGAATCCGGCGGGTCTGGCGATGATTGGCGCTGACTCCCATGAGCAAGTGATTGGCCAATCAGTGCTTTCCCTAATTGCACCGGAGTGGCGTGAGAGCTTCATGGCAATGCATGAGAAAGTGTGCCAGGGAGAATCTGTAGTATCCGAATTCGAAATCATAGGCTTCAATGGCGTGCGACGCCGAGTCGAGACTCATGCCGCTCCACTGCGCGACTCAGTCTCCGGAGTTATTGGCCATCTCGCTATAACCAGAGATATCACGGAGCGAAGGCGCACCGAAGAGTCGTTGAAAATCTTTCGCGAACTGATCGATAGATCGACCGACGCTATTGAAGTAGCCGATCCGATCACGCTGCGCTTCCTCGACTGCAATGTAACCGCTCATCAGAGGCTCGGCTATAGTCGTGAAGAGTTTCTCGCTCTTAGCATCTTCGATATTGATCCGGCTCTCGACAAAGCGCTGTCTGCCCGCCTGCTCGAGGAGATGAAAAAGTCAGGCTTTGCGATCTTCGAGAGCGTGCATCGGCGGAAAGACGGGTCGACGTTCCCGGTCGAAATCAATCTTAAAACTACTCGTTTGGATAGGGACTATAGACTGGCGGTAGTTCGCGACATCACCGAGCGCAAGCAGGCCCAGGAGAGACTGCAGGAATATGAAAAGGTCGTCGAAGGCCTGGAAGAGATGATCGTGGTAGTCAACCGGGATTATCGCTATCTGCTGGCCAATCAGGCATTCCTCGACTATCGCGACATGAAGCGGGAACAGATCGTGGGACGGCTGGCCTCGGAGGTCATGGACAACGATTTAAACAGTGTATTTGAACAGGTGGTTAAGAAACATTTGGAGGAATGTTTCCAGGGCAAAGTGGTCAGATATGAGATGACCTACGTTTATCCCAAGCGAGGCGAGCGCCAGCTATCCGTATCTTACTTTCCAATCGAGGGTCCCCATGGCATCGATCGCGTCGCCTGTGTTTTAGCCGACATCACGGAACAAAAACGCGCGCAAGAATCGCTCAGGCGGAGCGAGAGTCAGATGGCCGAAGCTCAGCGCCTGGCCAGCGTTGGCAGTTGGAACTGGGACGTACGAACGGGAGCAATAACCTGGTCTGACGAGCTCTATCGCATCCTCGGGCTTCAGCCGCAGAAAATTCACCTCCTCGAGCAGGCGTTCGACCTCCTTCATCCGGACGATCGGGAGCGCGTGATCAATACTGTCAAGACTGCGCTTGAGACGAAGGAGGCATACAGTTTTTATTACCGAGTGTGTCGGCCGGACGGTGTGGAGAGGATTGTTCATACGCTGGGCCATGTTGTCTGCGATGAGCAAGGAGATCCGATCAGGGTCTTTGGAGCGACGCAGGATGTCACTGAACACCAACAGGCAGAATTGGCGTTGCGCCATGCCGAGGAGAAGTACCGGGATATTTTTGATCACGCCGGCGAAGGAATTTTTCAATCAACACCTGAAGGTAGATACATAAGCGCCAATCCAGCGCTTGCCCGCATCCTCGGGTTTGATTCTCCGGAGGAATTGATTCGCAACTGCACGGATATTTCCCGGGAAGTATATGCAGAGCCGGAACGTCGCGAAGAATTCAAAAGTTTACTCGAGCAGCACGGCATGGTGCGCGGGTTTGAGCATCAGGTTATCCGCAAAGATGGAAGCAGGATTTGGATAACGGTAAACGCTCGGGTCGTTCGCGACCAACAGGGAAAGGTTCTGTATTACGAAGGCACCGCACAGGACATAAATGAGCGCAAGCTGGCCGAAGCCAGGAGCGCCGCTTTCGCCACCTTGGCGCGAAAGCTTAGCGGCGTCATGACTCAACTTGACGCGGCAAAAATCATCGCGGATACCGCTCACGAATTGTTCTCCTGGGACTCGTGCAACCTCGACCTCTTCGACAAAGCCACCGACACTGTCTATCCATTGCTGAATATCGACACGATCGACTGCCAGCTGGTCGATGTTACGGCTGCAATCCCTACCCGAAAGCCAACGCCGCGAAGCAGGCGCATGATTGATCTCGGGCCGGAGCTTACACTGCGGCCGGAGCCTGTCAAATTTGACGACGATTCGATTCCTTTCGGCGACAAGTCAAGACCCTCAGCGTCCCTGATGGGAGTGCCGATTTGTCACGCCGAGACTGTCATCGGCCTGCTGTCGATCCAAAGCTACTCGCCGGGTGCTTATGACGACTCAGACCTGCGGGACCTTCAGGCTCTTGCGGCTTACTGCGGCGAGGCGTTGAACCGGGTGCGCACTGAGGAATCGTTACGCAAGAGTGAAGAACGTTACCGCGAGTTGTTTGAGAACGCGAAGGACGCTTATTACGTTCACGATTTCAGCGGAAGATACATTTCAGTGAATCGCGCTGCCGAGAAACTAGCTGGTCATCCACGAGCAGAAATTATCGGAAAGAAGTTTAGCGACTTCATACCGCCTGAGCACTTGGAAGTTGTCAACCAAAATCTTTGCCGCAAGCTGATCGACGAAGGCGAAACCAAGTATGAGATCGAGATTGTTGCCAGTGACGGCCGACGCGTGCCGGTTGAAGTTAGTAGTCATGTGATCTATGAGAACGGAGTCGCTGTTAGTGTACAGGGCATTGCTCGAGACATCACTGAGCGCAAGCGGGCGGAAGAAGCGCTCAGGCAATCTGAACGAGAATATCGAGGGTTATTCGAGAATGCTCATGACGCCATCCTCATTCTCGATCCGGAGCACGAGATAGTATTGGAGGTTAACCAACGGGCCTGCGAAGTTTATGGCATCAGCCGGTCACAGTTTATTGGTTTGTCGCTGGAGACAATCTCCAATGACGTTGAGCGCGGCCGCATGGTTATCAAAGAAACTCTGGAACGCGGGATGTCTCACGATGTCGAAACCGTTCAGCGTCGCGGCGACGGCACAGAAATGTTTTTGCACATCAACGCCTCAGTGGTGGAATACAACGGCAAGATTGCGATCCAGAGTATTAATCGCGACATTACTGAGCAAAAGCGCGCGGAAGAAGCGCTGCGACAGTCTGAAGAGAGGTTTTCAAAAGCGTTTCACTCCAGTCCGGCGGCGTTGTCTATCACCTTGCTTGAGGATGGACGGCTGTTGGAAGTGAATGCTGCTTTTCTGCGCATGACGGGATTCAGCCGGGAAGAGGTCATTGGTCGCTCGACCCTGGAACTCGGCTTGTGGGACAGCCAGCACCGACTGGCGATGGCCAAGGCGCTACGTGAGCATGGGCCCATAGTAGACTTTGAAATTGAGTTTCGGAAAAAGTCAGGTGAAGTTCGCAATGCTTTGCTTTCAGTGGAATTGATCCAGTTGGGACTGGGAGAACCATCCGTACTCGGAATTGCCCAGGATGTGACGGAGCGAAATCGGGCTGAGGAAGCGCTGCAGAGTTATCCGCGGCAGTTGATCGAAGCCCAGGAAGCAGAGCGGCAAAGTATCGCGCGGGAATTACATGATCAGATCGGGCAGGTGCTCACAGCCATCAATCTCAACCTGCAAGCAGTCTGGGCAACCTGTGAGTCGAACAACGCGCGGGCGTTGATCGATGAAGGAGTAGCGATCGTCGATGAGGCGCTTGGTCAGGTGCGTAATCTTTCCTTTGAACTCAGACCATCGCTACTCGACGATCTCGGTTTGGCAACTGCGTTGCGCTGGTACACTGACCGATTTACGCAACGCACTGGGATCAAGTCCACCACCACCATCAATCTTCCCGAAGCTCCGGCGCGTCTCACGCGAGAACTAGAAACAGCGTGCTTTCGTATCGTGCAAGAGGCTCTAACTAATGTCGTCCGCCATGCCCGGGCCAAAAATGTGGCCATCAGGATGCAAAAAAGAAATGGTGAGATTCGCCTGACCGTTAAAGACGATGGCAGCGGTTTTGATGCGCACTCTCAGGATCTAGCGCCCTTCACGACTCATGTGGGACTTCGCGGAATGCGGGAACGGGCCCTCGCGTTGGGCGGTCGCCTCGACGTTAGATCGTCTTCCCGGGGCACCAGGATTTCCGCACGTTTTCCAAATGAAAGTAAAAAAGAAGATCTGGCCCAACGAACTTAAGCGTCTTACAACTGAACGATTAGACATATTACCGAGGATCCCATTATCAGGGCTTACACCCCCGTCTCTAAGGGATTCCCTGATTGTTTGTTTTCTTAGTTTCTGGGATAGTCTTTCACATTCCGTGCGGAAGGCCCAGCCAAGTTTCGGAAAGAGTGTGCAAACCCCTTTTTCCGAAAAACTTAACCCGGAAGGTGTTTCGACGAGTTGAGGATAACTGGCCGTGGAGCCTTCACCTTTCCCAGAGGGAAACGTTGCGTGCCGTCTCCCATAACTG